>VOFJ01000132.1_pt1 | contig 70393 bp, 106 predicted proteins | sample 5384081 | NCBI WGS metagenome assembly VOFJ01 (sample SAMN12384729, study PRJNA508395) | human gut metagenome | isolation source: healthy gut I | host: Homo sapiens | reverse complement strand
GCAGCTATGTGACCGTAAACCGTCTTATCGTGATACTTTGAATGCTGTTCAAAGCCTATGCACGGATACATCTCGGGAATAATCTCGCAGATAACATCGCTGTAATTACGGAGAATGTCATAGCAATCGCCGGTAAGTATTCCGCACAGCTCACTATTTATCCGCTCCGCAGAAATAAATGAAAGCAGGAATTTCTGTCTGTGAATAGCGTCCGATGTTTCCTTTATCAATGCTAAAAACCATAGCGTGACGCAAAAAACGCAAGGCACGGAGAATCCGTAAACCATCCTCGTCAAAGCGTTTCATCGGATCTCCGACGCATCTTATAATGCCATTTTTCAGGTCCTCTGCCCCGCCGTACAAATCGACCATACCGACCTTATCATTATACGCTATGGCATTGATCGTGAGATCCCTTCTTGCAAGGTCGTCAGCAAGATTCGGAGTAAATCCGACTTTTGAAGGATGGCGGTGATCGATATATTCGCCGTCGATTCTGTAAGTTGTGATTTCTACCGGATGCTTATTGATTATTACCGTTACGGTTCCGTGCTTTAATCCGACCTTCAGCAAACGGTATCCGTCAAAAAACTTCTATTATCTGTTCGGGCAGTGCAGATGTCGTTACATCATAGTCTTCCGGACATTGACCGAGCAGATAATCTCTTACACAGCCACCGACGCAGTACGCTTCATACCCGTTGTTATTAAAAAGTTTTTGTAATACCTCATAAACATATTCAGGAAGCTGCATAAAAAACCTCTCGAAAAGAATTATATAAAAACAATATCCGCTTGTGAAAGCGGATATCGTCTTATATAAGATGTTAAAATCTCAAATTATTCGTTAATAGCGATAACTGCGCCTGAACCTACTGTTCTGCCGCCTTCACGAATAGCGAAACGGAGACCTTCTTCGATAGCGATAGGAGTGATAAGTTCAACGTCCATTGTTACGTTATCGCCGGGCATGCACATTTCCTTGTCAGCGGGAAGTGTGATAACGCCTGTAACGTCAGTTGTTCTGAAGAAGAACTGAGGTCTGTAGTTTGAGAAGAAAGGAGTATGACGTCCGCCTTCTTCTTTCTTTTTAATACGTAAACCTGACCCTTGAACTTCTTGTGGGGGTGAATTGAACCGGGCTTGCAGAGAACCTGACCACGCTCGATTTCGTTTCTCTGGATACCACGGAGAAGTGTACCGATGTTGTCACCAGCCTCAGCAAAGTCAAGGAGCTTACGGAACATTTCGATACCTGTTACAACTGTCTGCTTAGGCTCGTCTGTAAGACCTGTGATTTCAACTGTATCGTTGAGCTTGAGGATACCTCTCTAACTCTACCTGTAGCAACTGTACCACGACCTGAAATTGTCATAGTATCCTCAACAGGCATAAGGAAGGGGAGATCAGACTTACGATCAGGAGTAGGAATGTAATCGTCAACTGCATTCATAAGCTCTATGATGCAAGCATATTCGGGAGCGTTGATGTCCTTGCTGGGGCAATCAAGAGCCAACCTTAGCTGAACCACGGATAACGGGGACGTCATCGCCGGGGAAGTCGTGCTCTGAAAGTGTCTCACGGATATCCATCTCAACGAGGTCGAGAAGTTCGGGATCGTCAACGTCATCGCACTTGTTGATAAATACAACGATTGCGGGAACGCCTACCTGGTGAGCGAGAAGGATGTGCTCCTTAGTCTGAGCCATAGGACCGTCTGTACCAGCAACAACGAGGATAGCGCCGTCCATCTGAGCAGCACCTGTGATCATGTTCTTGATATAGTCAGCGTGGCCGGGCAGTCAACGTGTGCGTAGTGACGCTTGTCTGTCTCATACTCAACGTGAGCTGTGTTGATTGTGATACCACGCTCTCTCTCCTCGGGAGCCTTGTCGATCATATCGTATGCTTCGAACTGAGCATAGCCCTTGAGTGAAAGAACCTTAGTGATAGCTGCTGTTAAAGTAGTCTTACCGTGGTCTACGTGACCGATTGTACCAATGTTTACGTGGGGGCTTGGTACGTTCAAATTTCTGCTTTGCCATTGAATTTTCCTCCTTTAATTATGTGTATTCCATACACTTAGTACTTTATCAGATTATTTCTCAAAAAACAAGTGTTTTTTGCTCTTTCAGAAAAATTTTATTAGTCCTTAGCTCTCTTGCTGATGATTCCATCTGCAATTGACTTGGGAACCTGAATGTAGTGGCTGGGTTCCATTACATACTGACCACGACCCTGTGACTTAGAACGCAGATCGTTTGAGTAACCGAACATTTCTGACAGAGGAACGAAAGCATTGATCTGCTTAACGCCGTTTCTGTCTTCCATACCCTGTATCTCACCACGACGTGAACTTAAGTCGCCGATAACGTCGCCCATGTATTCTTCGGGAACTGTTACAACTACCTTCATGATAGGTTCAAGGATAACGGGGTTAGCCTTGCGGCATGCTTCCTTGATAGCCATTGAACCTGCGATCTTGAATGCCATTTCAGAAGAGTCGACCTCGTGGTATGAACCGTCATAAAGCTCAACCTTAACGTCTACTGTCTGATAGCCTGCAAGAACACCGGACTGTAAAGCGCCCTGAATACCTGCGTCAACTGCGGGGATATATTCCTTAGGAATTGAACCGCCGACAATTTCGTTAATGAACTCATAGCCCTTACCGGACTCGTTCGTGTAAACGTGGAGCTTAACGTGACCGTACTGACCCTTACCACCTGACTGACGTGCATACTTTGTATCAACGTCTGCATTAGTGGTGATTGTATCTTTATATGAAACCTGAGGAGCACCGACATTAGCCTCAACCTTAAATTCACGGAGAAGTCTGTCTGCGATGATTTCAAGGTGAAGTTCGCCCATTCCGGCGATGATTGTCTGACCTGTTTCCTCATTTGTATAGGTTCTGAAAGTGGGGTCTTCCTCTGCGAGCTTTGCAAGAGCAATAGCCATCTTTTCCTGACCTGCCTTGGTCTTGGGTTCAATAGCGAGCGAGATAACAGGCTCGGGGAATTCCATAGACTCAAGGATTACGGGATTGTTCTCATCACACAGCGTATCACCTGTTGTAGTGTTCTTAACACCTACAGCAGCTGCAATATCGCCGCAGTAGCAAACTTCGAGGTCTGCTCTGTGGTTAGCGTGCATCTGAAGAATACGTCCCATACGCTCCTTCTTGTCCTTAGTTGCGTTAAGAACAGTAGAACCGGCTGCTACGATACCTGAGTAAACTCTGAAGAAGCAGAGCTTACCAACGAAGGGGTCTGTAGCAATCTTGAAAGCAAGTGCAGAGAACGGCTGATCGTCGCCTGCGTGTCTTTCAACTTCTTCGCCTGTTTCGGGGTTAACACCCTTGATAGAAGGAACATCAAGAGGTGAGGGCATATAGTCAACGATCGCATCGAGGAGCTTCTGTACGCCCTTATTCTTATAAGATGTACCACAGGTTACAGGAACGATCTCATTGTCAATCGTAGCCTTTCTGAGTACAGCCTTGATTTTTCTTCAACGTTGATTTCTTCACCTTCGAGGTACTTGTTCATAAGTTCCTCGTCCTGCTCAGCAACAGCCTCGATGAGTGCATCGTGATATTCCTGAGCCTTCTCCTTCATGTCGTCCGGAATTTCTTCCACACGCATGTCCTTACCGAGATCATCATAGTAGATGTCAGCTTTCATTTCGATAAGGTCAACGATACCTCTGAATGTATCTTCGGCACCGATAGGGAGCTGTATCGGAACAGCATTACATTTAAGTCTGTCCTTCATCATGCTTACAACATTGTAGAAGTCTGCACCCATGATGTCCATCTTGTTGATGTATGCCATTCTCGGAACATGATACTTGTCTGCCTGACGCCATACAGTTTCTGACTGGGGCTCAACACCACCCTTAGCACATAAAACTGTAACAGATCCGTCAAGAACTCGCAGCGAACGCTCAACTTCAACAGTAAAGTCAACGTGTCCGGGAGTATCGATAATATTGATTCTGTGCTTCTTCCAGTATGCAGTAGTAGCAGCAGAAGTAATTGTGATACCTCTTTCCTGCTCCTGCTCCATCCAGTCCATCGTAGCAGAACCGTCGTGGGTCTCACCGATCTTGTGGTTGATACCGGTGTAGAACAGGATACGCTCGGTCGTAGTTGTCTTACCTGCGTCGATGTGAGCCATGATACCAATATTACGGGTCATTTCAAGAGTTACGTCTCTAGCCATATTTCCTCCGTTTTATTGATTACCACTTGTAATGTGCGAAAGCTCTGTTAGCTTCAGCCATTCTGTGTGTATCTTCCCGCTTCTTGCAAGCTCCGCCCTGACCGTTCATAGCGTCGAGGATCTCGTTTGCAAGTCTTTCCTTCATTGTCTTTTCGTTTCTCTGTCTTGCGTACAGAGTAATCCATCTCAGACCTAAAGTTCTTCTTCTTTCGGGACGAACTTCCATCGGAACCTGATATGTGGCACCGCCGACACGGCGTGCCTTTTACCTCTAACTGAGGCATGATATTTTCCATAGCTTCTTCAAAAAAGCTTCAAGTGCGCCCTTTACCTGACTTCTCGGCTACGATGTCAAATGCACCGTATACGATCTTCTGAGCAACGCCCTTCTTGCCGTCGAGCATGATATTGTTTACGAGTCTTGTTACGAGCTCTGAGCCGTACATAGGATCGGGTAATACATCACGCTTAGGAACATTACCTCTTCTTGGCACTTCGCTTCCCTCCTTCATAAATAATGAAAATCATCGGTACTCGAAAGCGATTAACTCCCGCCGTCCAATTGCAGAGGTAATATAATATATTACTCCACAAAAGTGGCTAAAAGTCATCAGTTACGCTTTTTTTCGCACCAGCCTTCGGACGCTTAGCTCCGTACTTTGATCTGCCCTGCATTCTTCCGTCAACACCCTGAGCATCAAGTGTGCCTCTGACGATGTGGTAACGTACACCGGGGAGATCCTTAACACGGCCGCCACGGATCAGTACAACGCTGTGTTCCTGCAGTTTGTGTCCGATACCCGGAATATAAGCAGTAACTTCATAACCGTTGGAAAGTCTTACTCTGGCAATCTTTCTCATAGCAGAGTTAGGCTTCTTAGGGGTAGCAGTACGAACAGCTGTGCATACGCCTCTCTTCTGGGGAGAAGACATATCTACTGTTTCCTTCTTCAGAGTGTTCATGCTCTTCTGCAGTGCGGGAGCCTTAGACTTCTTTTCTGCAACTGCTCTGCCCTTACGAACGAGCTGGTTAAAGGTTGGCAAATGTTACACCTCCTTGCAAAATTATTAAAAATTTATGCCACAGAATAACGCTTTTACACATTTATTCTGCACACATTTAAATATTATATACAAAAAGGCGTCGATTGTCAAAGCCTTTTCGTTTTACCGAAAAAAAACTTTGTAACAATCGTCGCCTTTGGACTGGATTACAACTTAATTTTTGTGCATTTTTGCCAACTTCTTCACTGTCTGATTCGTTTTCATCCGATTCAGCAACAGCTTTCGGCAGCCTTTTTCTCTTTCTTCTTTTTCTTCTTCTCCATTGCCTCAAGACCTGTGCCTGCGGGAATAAGCTTACCTATGATAACATTTTCCTTCAGACCGAGCAGAGGATCTACCTTGCCGTGAATTGCAGCGTCGGTAAGAACTCTTGTGGTTTCCTGGAATGAAGCGGCAGACATAAAGCTGTCTGTTGCAAGTGCAGCCTTTGTGATACCGAGAAGAACAGCTTCGCACTCTACGGGTTCAATCTGTTCGCCGGCTTCCTTACGCTGTTCGAGCTCATTGTTTACCTTGACAAGCTCATTCTTGTCAATAACCGAGCCGGGAAGCAGATAACTGCTGCCGGGGTTGGTTACACGAGCCTTTCTCATCATCTGACGAACAATAACTTCGATATGCTTATCGTTGATGTCAACACCCTGTAAGCGATATACCTTCTGTACCTCGGCGATAATGTAGTTCTGAACTGCTTCCTCGCCCTTTACCTCAAGTACATCGTGAGGATTTACGCTTCCTTCTGTAAGTGTTTCACCGGCTTCGATGAAATCGCCATCCTGTATTTTCAGCTTGTAGCCGAAAGGTACGGGATAAGGATGCTCCTCACCGTCTGCTGTTGTAATGATAACGTGTCTGGTTTTCTTTATCTCGTCGATTCTTGTCTTACCGAATGCTTAGCCATAATTGCGGCATTCTTGGGACGACGTGACTCGAACAGTTCTTCTACTCTGGGAAGACCCTGTGTGATATCCTCGGCGGACGCAATACCACCGGTATGGAACGTTCTCATAGTAAGCTGTGTACCGGGTTCGCCGATAGACTGTGCGGCTATGATACCAACTGCTTCGCCGATTGTAATCTTCTTGCCGTTAGCAAGTGAAGAACCGTAGCACTTTGCGCAGACTCCGTGTTCTGCATGGCAGGTAAGAACTGAACGAATTTTAACGGTCTTTACGCCCGATGCAACTATCATCTTGGCATCAGCTTCCGTTATCAGCTTATCCCTTTGAAACGAGGACTTCGCCGTTGTCATCGGTGAAATCTTCGGCAAGGTATCTGCCTGTAAGACGTTCTTCAAGCGACTCGATAAGCTCCTTGCCTTCACGAATCTCGTAAATGTCTATACCGTCTGTAGTACCGCAGTCATCGGTTCTTACGATAACTTCCTGTGATACGTCAACAAGACGTCTTGTAAGGTAACCCGAGTCGGCTGTTCTTAACGCCGTATCGGCAAGACCCTTTCTCGCACCTCTTGAAGAAATGAAGTATTCGAGGATGTTAAGACCTTCACGGTAGTTAGCTCTGATCGGGATTTCAATCGTTTCACCCGATGTATTTGCGATAAGTCCACGCATACCTGCAAGCTGTCTTATCTGGTTTGTACTACCACGGGCTCCTGAGTCAGCCATCATATAGATGGGGTTGTAATCGTCAAGACCCTTTGTCAGTGCAACTGTAACATCTGTTGTAGCCTGGTTCCATACTGAAAGCACCTGAGATTTTCTTTCGGCGTTCGAAATGAAACCGTTGTTGAAATACTCGTTGATTTCCTGAACCTGTGCATCCGCATTTGCAAGAATATCTTTTTTCTCGGGCGGTATTGTAGCATCGCATACAGCTACTGTGATTGCCGCCTTAGTCGAGTATTTGTAACCCATAGCCTTTATTTTATCAAGAACCTGCGCCGTCATAGGTGTTCCGTGAACCTTGAGGCACTTGTCGATGATTTTTCCAAGCTCTTTCTTTCTTACCTTGAAGCCGATTTCGAGATCAAACTTCTTTTCGGGATCGTTTCTGTCAACAAAGCCAAGATCCTGAGGAATATGCTCGTTGAAAAGAATACGTCCTACCGTAGCGTCGATTATCTTTGTTTCGGGATGATCTCCGCCTACGTCCTTGGTAACTCTTACCTTGATAGCCGAGTGGATCGTAATATCCCCTTCATTGTAAGCCATAATAGCCTCATTGAAGTCACGGAATACTTTACCCTCGCCCTTTTCGCCGGGCTTGTCGATAGTAAGATAATAAGAACCGAGTACCATATCCTGAGTAGGTACTGTAACAGGACGGCCGTCTGAAGGCTTCAGCAGGTTCTTTGCGGCAAGCATAAGTGTTCTTGCCTCGTTCTGTGCTTCCGCAGACAGAGGAAGATGCACTGCCATCTGGTCACCATCAAAGTCTGCGTTGAACGCTGTACAAACCAGCGGATGCAGCTTGATTGCACGACCCTCGACCAGTACCGGCATAAATGCCTGAATACCGAGTCTGTGCAGTGTAGGCGCACGGTTGAGCAGTACGGGGGTGATCCTTGATAACTTCTTCAAGAGCATCCCATACAGCAGGATCCTTAGCCTGCTCTACCATCTTTCTTGCACTCTTTATATTGTTAGCGATACCACGCTTGTCAAGCTCCTTCATTACAAAGGGCTTGAACAGTTCGATAGCCATTTCTTTGGGAAGACCGCACTGATCCATCTTAAGATCGGGGCCTACTACGATAACTGAACGTCCTGAATAGTCAACACGCTTACCGAGAAGGTTCTGACGGAAACGTCCCTGCTTACCCTTGAGCATATCCGAAAGAGATTTCAGAGGACGGTTTGAAGGGCCTGTAACCGCTCTGCCGTGTCTGCCGTTGTCGATAAGTGCGTCAACAGCTTCCTGAAGCATTCTCTTTTCGTTTCTGATGATAATGTCGGGTGCGTGAAGTTCCTTCATCTTTGTAAGACGGTTGTTTCTGTTGATAACACGTCTGTACAGATCGTTAAGGTCGGAAGTGGCGAATCTGCCGCCGTCCAGCATAACCATAGGACGCAGATCCGGAGGAATTACGGGTATGCAGTCGAGTATCATCCATTCGGGACGGTTACCGCTGAGTCTGAATGCCTCAACAACATCAAGTCTTTTAATAACTTGACTCTCTTCTGACCCTGCTGAGTATCCTCAAGCTCTTTCTTAAGTTCCTCGGACAGCTTGTCAAGGTCGATTTCGCAAAGAAGCTCCCTTGATAGCTTCTGCGCCCATCTCGGCTCTGAAATCATCCTCATAACGCTCTCTCATATCAGCATACTCTTTTTTTTCTGTGAGTATCTGCTTCTTCGTGAGAACAGTATCGCCGGATCGACAACTATATACTTTGTGAAGTAAAGAACTTCTTCAAGTCTTTTGGGTGAAATATCAAGTACCTGACCGATACGGCTGGGTGTACCCTTGAAATACCAGATATGCGATACGGGAGCCGCAAGCTCTATGTGACCCATACGCTCACGTCTTACCTTGTTGCGTGTTACTTCAACGCCGCAACGCTCACATATTTTACCTTTGAAACGGATTCTCTTGTATTTACCGCAGGAACACTCCCAGTCCTTTGTAGGACCAAATATCTTTTCGCAGTACAGACCGCCTCTTTTCGGGCTTCTGTGTTCTGTAGTTGATTGTTTCGGGACGCTCAACAACGCCGTAGCTCCATGCACGGATCTGATCCGGAGAAGCAAGACCGATCTTCATTGAATCAAATGTTTTATATGCCAATTTACAGACCTCAATTCTTTCTATAGAAGTTTATGTGTGATAACACACGCTTTTCTGTCAATGCCTATGCTTAAATCATCGTCTGATTATTCATCAAACGAGTCGTCAGCGTCATTTTCGTTGAAGTCGATGTCAAAATCATCTTCATCGTCCTTATCGGCATAGAATTCGCTGTCTTCGTCTATATCCTTAGTTGTGAAACCGTCATCAAGAGAGCCGTCCTCGGCTACATACTCAAACGTATCCTCGCCTGCCGCCTGACCGTATTCATCGTCTTCTTCGTAAGTCTGTCTGAGATCAATCTCATTCTTGTCCGCATCAAGTACCTTGATGTCAAGACCGAGTGACTGAAGCTCCTTGAACAGAACCTTGAAGCTCTCGGGAACGCCTGCCTTAGGAACAGGATCGCCCTTGACGATTGCCTCGTAAGTTTTAACACGTCCTACTATATCGTCCGACTTTACAGTAAGGATTTCCTGAAGCGTATAAGCTGCGCCGTATGCTTCAAGCGCCCATACTTCCATCTCTCCGAAACGCTGTCCGCCGAACTGAGCCTTACCTCCGAGCGGCTGCTGTGTTACCAGTGAGTAAGGACCGGTTGAACGTGCGTGAATCTTATCGTCAACAAGGTGGTGGAGCTTGAGGTAGTACATATAACCTACTGTTACAGGGCTGTCGAACTTCTCGCCTGTACGACCGTCTGTAAGCTGTGTCTTGCAGTCAGGACGCATAGGAATCTTAGAGAAGTCTATCTTTGCAGAATCCTTATCCTTGTAGTTTTCACGTTCAGCCTCAGCCTTTTCAAAGCAAGCTCTGATGTCAGCCTCGTGAGCGCCGTCAAATACAGGGGTCATTATCTGCCAGTCAAGTGCCTTTACAAGCATAACCGAGGTGTACCTCGAGAACCTGACCGATGTTCATTCGTGAAGGAACGCCGAGGGGTTCAGTACAATATCAAGCGGTGGACCGTCGGGAAGGAAAGGCATATCCTCCTGCTTTAAGATACGGGAAACGACACCCTTGTTACCGTGACGACCCGCCATCTTATCACCGACAGAAATCTTACGCTTCTGTGCAATGTAGCATCTTACCACCATATTTTTACGCCGGGTGAAAGTTCATCACAGTTCTGTCTTGTGAACACCTTGACGTCAACGATGATACCGCTTTCGCCGTGAGGTACACGAAGTGAATTATCTCTTACTTCTCTTGCCTTATCACCGAAGATAGCACGGAGAAGTCTTTCTTCTGCGGTAAGCTCTGTTTCACCCTTAGGTGTAACCTTGCCGACCATAATATCGCCCGAGTGAACCTCTGCGCCGATACGGATGATACCACGCTCGTCAAGATCCTTAAGAGCGTCCTCAGAAACGTTGGGGATCTCTCTTGTTATCTCTTCCGGTCCGAGCTTTGTATCACGGCATTCAAGCTCATATTCTTCTATATGGATTGATGTATAGACATCAGTTATAAACGAGTTTTTTTCATTTATAAGAACGGCGTCCTCGTAGTTGTAGCCTTCCCATGTCATGAAGCCGATAAGAGCATTCTTACCAAGTGAGATCTCACCCTGGCTGGTAGCGGGACCGTCAGCAAGAACATCGCCGGTCTTTATCTCCATACCCTTTGAAACAGCAGGACGCTGGTTTACGCATGTACCCTGGTTTGAACGCTTGAACTTTATCAGCTTGTAGCTGTGTTCAACACCGTTGTTATCGGTAACAACGATTTCGTCGGCACTGCACTTTGTTACAACACCGTCTTCCTTTGCTACTACAACCGCACCCGAATCAACGGCTGCCTTGTATTCCATACCGGTACCTACGATAGGATTCTGTGTTACCATAAGCGGTACTGCCTGACGCTGCATGTTCGCACCCATAAGAGCACGGTTTGCGTCATCGTTCTCAAGGAACGGAATCATCGCAGTAGCGACAGAAACAACCATCTTAGGCGAAACGTCCATGTAGTCTACACGGTCACGGTCAACTTCAAGGATCTCTTCACGGAAACGTGCATTTACACGCTTTCTTGCAAATCTTCCCTGCTCGTCAAGAGGTTCGTTGGCCTGTGCTACAACGTAATTATCCTCCATATCGGCAGTCATATAGGTTACTTCGTCAAGTACAACGCCTGTTTCCTTGTCAACCTTACGGTAAGGAGCTTCAATAAAGCCGTACTTGTTTATCTTTGCGAATGAAGCAAGGTAAAGAGATAAGACCGATGTTAGGACCTTCGGGGGTTTCGATAGGACACATTCTTCCGTAGTGGGAATAGTGAACATCTCGAACTTCGAAGCTCGCACGGTCACGGGAAAGACCGCCGGGGCCGAGTGCTGAAAGTCTTCTCTTATGAGTAAGCTCTGCAAGGGGGTTGTTCTGATCCATGAACTGTGAAAGCGGCGAAGAACCGAAGAACTCCTTGATAGCCGCAACAACGGGACGGATATTGATAAGGGCGTTGGGAGTTTACCTTGTCGCCTTCCTGTGACTGAAGTCCCATTCTTTCACGGATAACTCTTTCCATTCTTGCAAAACCGATTCTGAACTGGTTCTGTAACAGCTCACCTACGCTACGGATACGTCTGTTTCCGAGGTGGTCTATATCGTCAACCTCACCGACACCTTCGCAAAGATTGATGAAGTAGCTTACTGTTGCGAATATATCGTCAAGAGTGATGTGCTTGGGGATAAGGTCTTCTACTCTGTTTGAAAGCTCGGCTGTGAGTGCCTCAACATCATCACCGCACTTGTCAAGTATCTCACGCAGTACGCTGAAGCATACCTTCTCGTTGATACCGAGTGATTCTGCATCTATAGATTCGGGAATGTAGCCTGCTATATCGACCATTCCGTTTCCGAGAACCTTTGCAATTTTTTCTTCGGAGAAGATTACGCATTCCTTAACGCCTGCCTGCTCTACAGCCTGTGCCTTTTCAGCGTTGATGAACTCGTTCTCGTCAACAAGAATCTCGCCCGTGGTAGGATCTATGATCGGCTGAGCAGCCTTATGACCGGCGATTCTCGAAGCAACTCCGAGCTTCTTGTTGTACTTTGTAACGTCCGAATCTTGCAAGGTCATATCTCTTTGCGTCAAAGAAAAGATTGTTGATATGAGTATTTGCAGAATCGACCGTAGGAGGCTCACCGGGTCTTAACTTTCTGTATACTTCAAGTAAAGCCTCTTCGGTGTTCTTTGTAGCGTCTTTTTTTCCTGAATCGTCTGAACTATTCTGGGGTCTTCGCCGAACAGATCGATAAGGTCGTCGTCACTGCTGATACCGGGCGCACGGATGAATGTTGTTGCCGGTATCTTTCTGTTTTTATCTATACGGACATAGAAGATATCGTTTGAGTCCATCTCATATTCGAGCCACGCACCTCTGTTGGGGATAACAGTTGACTTGAATAACTTCTTACCCGTTTTATCGTAGTCAAAGCCGTAATAAACGCCGGGGGGAACGAACCAACTGTGAAACAATGACACGCTCGGCACCGTTGATTACGAATGTGCCGCTTTCGGTCATCAGCGGGAAGTCGCCCATGAATATCTCATTCTCGACAACCTCTCCGGTTTCGTTGTTTCTGAGCTGTGCCTTTACACGAAGGGGTGCCGCATACGTTGTATCACGTTCTTTGCACTCCTCTATAGAATACTTGGGGTTCTCATCGAGACGATAATCAACGAAACTCAGTACCAGCTTGCCGTTAGCGTCGGTAATAGAAGAAATATCCTTGAATACTTCCTTTATACCCTCGTCCAAAAACCACTTATATGAATCCTTCTGAATTTCGATGAGGTTCGGCATCTTCTGAACTTCATTGATCTTGGAAAAACTCATACGGGTATTTCTACCCAGCTTTACCTGCTTGACATTCACCATGGGCTTTACCACTCCTTAATTTATTCACGGATATTTATACGCTCGTGTTTTCCGCATAATAAAGGGAAAATCTACACCTTTCGGACACTGCTGAATTTCAGCCCGAACGCATATCAATCCATTATGATACATTTTAGTATTGTACCACATATAAAGGGCAAAGTCAATAGAAAAATCGCTTAACTTTTGTCTTATTTCTCATTTTCGTATCGTTGTTTTAACCGAAAATATGTCAAAATGCCGATTTTGCCATATAAAATTTATATGTATACATTCCTGTTTTATATGACGATACCGCAAACCCATCCTTTAAGCAAAACGGATTTGCGGTATTTAATATAATGTTCTGAAATGCCCGATTTCAAACCAATCGAAATCTAAGTCACCGGCAAAGGTGAAACATTGATACGGTATCTCCCGATACTATCTTCCCTTCATAGCTCAATACAAATCGGGAAGCGTGTCCTTAGTCACGGCATATTCGCTGTTATACACCTTTTTAAGCTGTTCGAAGGTATTGAACTTTTCGGTAAGGCAGAACGGCTTTGACCACGTCATATATGACGACCAGCCGACTTTTTCGGATACTACTGCTTCAGGACAGGGCAATGTGCCTGTTTCACCGATTATCGTTATTTTCTTAGCAGACGTTATCTCACACAGGTTATAGTACATTTCGCTCTGCGAGGTATGCTCGTGTTCAGGCGGATACATATCCCTCGAAATTATATCCACCACGTCATCGCCCGGATAACATTCGGGAATCTGTGAATTCCACACCCATATAAGATTGTCAAGATGGAATCTGTTCGTGTATCTGTCGTGCATAAGACGGAACAGCTTTTTAACGGTATCCGCTCCTTTTTTGCCCCACCAGAACCAATCGCCGTCGCCCTCGTGAAAGGGTCGCCACAGAATCGGCACTCCCTTTTCGCAGAAGGGTCGGAGTATTCCCTGCCATTGTATCCATATCCGAAAGCAGAGCTTTATTTTCGGGTGTACCGTCAATCACAGCCTTGCTTGCGTCAAAGTCGGTATTTTCGCTGAAAAACGATTTTGACCTGCCGTAAAGTGGAGAAAAACCAGTGCCAGCACATAGTGATAAGTCCCTTTTTCTCTGCCCACTCCCACGCTCTTTTAAGAGTTCCGTAATTCTTCGTGACCTCTGTCATACATTCATCGTCCGTATCGGAATAGTTGATATTCGGTGAATATGAAAGCAGTTCAAAACCGAGAAGTGCAGGCTGTTTTCCTGTGACCTTTTCTATAAGATGAAGCTCTTCCTGCGCCATAGTCTGCGTATGCTGTCCGGTTATGATTTTTTCGTAGGTTATATCAGACAGATATTTAAGCACATTGCGTACACCCTGCTGTGCATTCGGGTTTGAAGGGGTATATAATTTATCGCTCATAAGCGTTCTCCTTTCGGGTAAATCTCTATATAATGATACCATAAATAAGTTCGGTTGGCAATAGGAAGTTATGGTAAGAATGCAAAGGCAGCGAATAATTTCTATTAAAATAACGCAATAGCCAACATCGCCTTGACCCGTTTTGATATGTTAATGCAGAAAATCCGCCGTTATAAAAACAGCGGATTCTGTATAGATGTTAACAAACTGCCTGCCTCAAGAAAGGCGAACAGGGTTGCGGTGGCTTACGCCTCAGGCGGTTTCTTCCGAGAAGTTACCGGTGTACAGGCTGTAATACTTGCCCTTCTTTTTCTATAAGCTCGTCGTGCGTGCCACGCTCGATAATTCTGCCCTGCTCAAGCACCATAATACAATCGGAGTTGCGCACGGTTGAAAGCCTGTGAGCGATGACGAACGTTGTTCTGCCGTGCATAAGTGCGTCCATTCCCGCCTGTACAAGCTTTTCGGTACGGGTATCTATTGACGATGTAGCCTCATCAAGAATCAGTACAGGCGGATCTGCGACCGCCGCTCTTGCTATAGATAACAGCTGTCGCTGACCCTGACTTAAATTAGCACCGTCGCCTGTAAGCATAGTCTGATAACCGTCAGGAAGTCTTCTTATAAAGCTGTCGGCATTAGCAAGCTTTGCGGCGGCTATACATTCTTCATCCGTTGCGTCCAGCTTGCCGTATCGGATATTATCCATTACCGTACCTGTGAACACATTGGTTTCCTGTAAAACGATGCCGAGCGACTTACGCAGTTCGGGCTTCTTTATCTTATTAATATTGATCTCGTCATATCTTATCTTACCGTCCTGAATATCGTAGAAACGGTTTATAAGATTGGTTATGGTAGTTTTTCCTGCACCGGTCGAGCCTACAAATGCGATCTTCTGACCGGGCTTTGCATATAGCTTTTTATGTCGTGAAGTACCATTTTTTCATCAGTGTAGCCAAAGTCTACACCGTCAAAGACGATACCGCCCTCCTGCCTTTTATACGAAACTGTGCCGTCTGCCTTATGAGGATGCTTCCACGCCCATTTGCCTGTGCGGTGATCGACCTCTGTAATATTGCCGTTTTCGTCAATTTCAGCATTGACAAGCTCAACATAACCGTCATCGTGTTCAGGCTTCTGATCCATAAGATCAAACAGACGCTTTGGCACCTGCTGAAGCCATTATCACGAACGTCATCTGCTGGCTTAGCTGTGAGATCGGGTTTGTGAAATTCTTGTTGAGCGTACAGAATGAAACAATAGTACCGAGAGTAAGACCGCCGAAGCCGTTTGTTGCGAGCACTGCGCCGAGCAACGCACATAAAACATAACTGATGTTGCCTATATTGGCGTTTATCGGCATCAGGATATTCGCATACTTGTTTGCCTTATATGCACTGTTTCTTAGGGTTATCGTTTATCTTTACAAAATCGTCTATTGCCTCCTGCTCGTGACAGAACACCTTTACCACCTTCTGACCGTCAAGCATTTCTTCAATAAAGCCATCGACCTCGCCAAGATCGTGCTGCTGTTTACCGAAATATTTACCTGATTTTGCGGCGATCTTCTTTGTTACAACAAGCATCACAGCCGCCATACCTACGGCAAGTATCGTCATCGGTATGCTCATAATAAGCATAGAAACAAGTGAGATTATAACTGTAGTACCGCAGTTTATCACCTGAGGTATACTCTGACAGATAAACTGTCTGAATGTATCAATATCATTTGTATAAACCGACATTATATCGCCGTGCTGGTGTGTGTCAAAATACTTTATCGGGAGCTTTTCCATATTGGTGAAAAGGTCATTACGGAAGTTTCTGAGCGTACCTTGTCCTACGTTTACCATTATCCTGTTATACGCATAAGATGACGCAAGACCGACAACGTAAACAATCGCAAGTCTGAGCATTGCAAACGCAAGAGGTGTGAAGTCTGTGCTTTTGGCTGCAATCATAGGCTTGATATAATCGTCGATAAGCGACTGTACAAAAAGCATTCCGGCAAGCGTTGTGACCGCCTGCACAAGAATACATACAACTACGCAGATGCACGAGAATTTATAACGGCTGAATGTGTATTTAATAATTCTGCCGAGCAGTTTTACCTGTTCCTTCGGTGAAACATCGGGACGGGTCCCATTTTTCTTTTTATCCATTACGCTACGCTCCTTTCTTTCCTTAATTCTGGGGGCGGTCAAAGTCGCCGCCGTCCTTTGTCTGAGATTCGTATATATCTCTGTATATCTCATTATTGGCAACAAGCTCATCGTGCGTTCCGACACCGTTTATTCTGCCGTCGTCAAGAACGACTATGCGATCTGCATCCTGAACGCTTGATACACGCTGTGCAATAATTATCTTGGTTGTACCGGGTATGCACTTTTTGAATGCCGCTCTTATCTTTGCGTCTGTAGCCGTATCCACTGCGCTTGTGGAATCGTCAAGGATAAGCACGGCCGGCTTTTTGAGAAGTGCTCTTGCTATACATATACGCTGTTTCTGACCGCCGGATACGTTAGTACCGCCACGCTCGATAACCGTATTGTACTTATCGGGGAAACGCTCGATGAATTCATCAGCGCAAGCCCACTTACAAGCCTCGATACATTCTTCCTCGGTGGCGTTTTCGTTACCCCAGCGTAGATTATCAAGTATATAGTGCCTGAGAACAGGACGTTTTTCTGAAGTACTACCGATACCTGATCACGCAGGAACTTCATATCGTAGTCCTTTACATCAACGCCGCCTACCTTTACACTTCCCTGCTGTACATCATAAAGACGGCTGATAAGATTTACAAGACTGGTCTTTCCGCAGCCCGTTCCGCCGATTATTCCGATGGTTTCGCCTGACTTTATGTGCAGGTTTATGTCGGTGAGGACCTCCTCTTCGCTTGTCTTATGGTATCTGAAATGCACATTATCAAAGTCTATGCTACCGTTTGACATTAACTCTACGGGAGCGAAAGGCTCGGCAAGATCGGGCTGTTCACGCAGAACTTCGGTTATACGGCGCATACTTGCAACGCTCATTGTAATCATAACGAATATCATCGAGAGCATCATAAGCGACATCATTGAACCCATTACATAGCTGAACAGCGATGTAAGCTCGCCTATCTGCAAGGTCTTGTCAACAACGATAAACTTAGCTCCGAACCAGCAGATTGCCAAAATACAGGAATAGATCACAAGCATCATCACAGGGTTATTGAAAGCAAGGGTGCTTTCGGCTTTTTTTGAACATATTATAAAGATTGCCGGAGGCTTTTTGAACTTTTCGTTCTCATAATCCTCACGGACGTACGATTTCACCACTCTGATGCCTGAGATGTTTTCCTGTACGCTTGCGTTAAGGTCATCATATTTTGTGAATGCCACATTGAAAATCTTCATTGCCCTGAGCATAATTATCGCAAGAACTGCCGCAAGGAAAACTATAGCGCCGAGGAATATAAAGCTCATATCCGCATTTACCACAAAGCACATAGCCATACTGCTTATCAGCATAAGAGGCGCTCTCACGGCTATTCTTATTATCATCTGATATGCGTTCTGAACGTTTGTTACATCGGTCGTCATACGGGTAACAAGTCCTGCTGTACTGAACTTGTCTATGTTTGAAAATGAGAAGCGCTGTATGTTACGGTACATCGCCTCTCTTAAATTACAGGCAAAGCCCGACGATGCGCTTGCGGCATATTTGCCTGCCATCATTCCCGCAAAAAGACTTATCATAGCGAGGACTATCATAATTATTCCGTAAAGCAGTATCTTGTTCATATTGCCTTTCTCTACGCCTTCGTCAATCAGCAACGCCATTACGAAAGGGATTATTACCTCCATAACAACCTCAAGTGCCGAATAGACGGGAGCTAAGACAGAATCTTTCTTGTACTGCTTTACCTGTTTAAGAAGCTCTTTCACTTAATCAGTCATCCTTTCTGTTTCAAGTTATCTGTATTTATGTTGTCTATATTGTTCAGCAGCGTTTTCTGAAGCCGCATGAATTCATCCAGCTCGGAATCTGTAAAGCTGCGGAATGCCGCCTGCTCTATATTTCTCATGTGACGGGATATGAGCCCTGCAGTTTTCTTGCCCTTATTTGTTGCGGTAAGATTTTTGTAACGTTCATCGCTTTCACAGCCGGTTTTACAGCTTATATATCCCGATTTTCTAAGCTTTTTAATAAGTGCGGAAACCGAAGGCTTTGAGATGCAAAGACGTTTATGCAAGTCGGCGGCGAATATATCTTTTTCGGGGGAATTTGCAATATACATAAGCACTCTGCCCTGAGCCGCAGTAATGTCAATATCTGCAAAAAAATCACGTTCAGGCTGTTTTCGATACGCTGATTTATGGTCTTGTTATCAATCATTATCGTCTGAATGTCGGTTTCATTCATAACGGTTAACCTCCTTACCGGTAATATTCTAACAGTTTATCTCCTTGATAATAATACACCAAACGGTCTTGAATCTAAAATACAAATATGTTATAATCAATAAAGAATATTTATCGTTAATTAAAAAAGGAGTTTGTTATGAATACTACTCAGCTTGAATGCTTTCTTGCGGTTGCAGAAACCCCTCAATTTCTCAAAAGCGGCAGAAATGGTGAATATAAGCCAGCCTGCCGTCAGCCATCAGATTTCATCGCTTGAGGCGGAACTTGGGGTGCGGTTATTTCTGAGAACGAACAAAAAGCGTTCAGCTTACAAAAGAGGGACTGATCTTTATAGGCGATGCGGAAACGATAGTCAGGACGGCGATGAATTCTATCCATCGTCTGAGTACCAATGTTAAGGAGAAAAAAGCGGACAGTAGCTATCGGTGTTCATAATCAGTACGAGCTTGATGCGGCTGTACCTGTGATGAACATTATCGGGAAGATGTATCCGAATTTTGAGCCTGAGATTACTATGATGCCGTTCAAATCGCTTGATAATCTGCTTGAGGAAAACAAGCTGCAGATCATATTCGCTATCAAGTCTGAAAACGAAACTGCAAAAGCAGAGTGCTTTACTACACTGTGCGAGTGTCCTGTTATGCTGATATGCCGGAAAGACGATGAGCTGAGCGGAAGAAAAAGCATAAATATAAACGATATAAACGGCAGACGTGTTATACTTATTAAAAGGCACAAGTGTCCCGGATGCGGCAATGGAAGGGTATATGAAGCTCGGCCTGCCGAATAACAGCAACGTACTGCTTGCGGACGGCTGCGAGGCGGCTTTTTGCTATGACAAAGGCGGGCCTCGGAGGTAACCGCTTTTCCGATGATGCCATGTATGAATGACAGCGAACTTGCATATATCCGCATCGAAGGATTGGCACCGGTGCTATTTGGGATATATTCAAAAAAGCTGATAAAAGGCGAGGCTGCTTTTGAATTTGTTACGGAGGCAAAAAAAATTCTATAAAAATTACCGATACCCTATTGACAAAACGAAAACCGTATGATAAACTATATACAGTTAGCTTAGGCTAACGCAGTTTACACAAAGGTAACTTAACGAATAAACGGCATATCGCCGTTTATTTAAACAGATATAGTTAGTTTTAACTAACGCATTTCAACAGAAAGGACAGGATATGAGCGTAGTAATAATCGGCGGTAACGAGCGCATGGAAACACGCTATGCGGATATATGCAAAGGCTTACGGTTACGATAAGGCTAAAGTCTTTGTAAAGGAAAACAGCTCGCTTAAAAAGAAGGTCGGCACTCCCGATTTACTGATACTGTTTACCAACACGGTATCGCACAAGATGATGCTGAGCGCAACGCAGGAGGCAAAGCGCAACAGCGTTCCTGTGGCAAGAGTACACTCAAGCAGTGTAGTTGCATTATCACAGCTTTTAGCGGAAAGAAGTGCATCATTATGAACGGATACTGTTTTGAACAATATCTGATTGACAATTGCTCCCCTACTCTTGCATCGCTTAAGACAGCTAATCTTTTCAATTACAGATACAGCAGTACAGATGAGCTTAACAAGGCTGTAGAGCGTTGGAACAAGGAACTGTCGGGCAAAGGAATTACCGTAACGTTTCTGAGAAAGCGTGAGAACACGGCACTTATATATGTATACAGGGCGAAACGTCTTGCCAAGGATCTTAGCCGTCCTGGCGTTGAGCGTTTTTATGAAATGTCACTAGGATACGAGAATACAGATATTGAACGATGCCTTGAGGTACTTGGCGGCAAGCTGGCAAAAAGCGTTTTTATTTCCGCATGAGATAGGACTGTTCTTAGGTTATCCGCTCGGAGATGTTATCGGATTTATTGATAACGGGGGCAAAAACAGCAGATGCACGGGCTGTTGGAAGGTATACTGCAACGAGTGCGAGGCTATGCGCACCTTTGCAAGATTTGACAAGTGCAGAGCTGTCTACCAAAAAGATGTGGGCAAACGGCAGGAGTATCGTGCAGCTTACGGTTGCATAATATAAAAAATATCAGAATGAAAGGATTTTTATTATGAAAACAGCAGTAGTATATTGGAGCGGAACAGGCAACACTGAGGCTATGGCAGGCTCAGTTGCAGAGGGCGCAAAGAGCGCAGGCGCAGAGGTAAGCGTATTTACAGCGGCCGACTTCTCTGCGGATATGGTAGATCAGTTTGATTCTATCGCTTTCGGTTGTCCCTCAATGGGCAGTGAACAGCTTGAGGACAGCGAGTTCGAGCCTATGTTCAACGCTTGTGAAGCAAAGCTGTCAGGCAAGAAGGTAGGACTTTTCGGTTCTTACGGCTGGGGCGACGGCGAATGGATGAGAAATTGGGAGGAACAGTGCATCGCTGACGGTGCAGTTATGGCAGGCGAAGGCGTTATCTGCAACGAAGCTCCCGATGACACAGCTACCGAGCAGTGCGTTGCTCTCGGTAAGGCACTTGCATCATAAATTCAGAATACAACTTAAAGATAAACAAACATACTCCGTAAAAACACCGCAGAGGAAATGCTCTGCGGTGTTCCCTTTCCCCCTTGACAATCATTCTCCTCTGTGCTAAAAAATAATACCATACAGAAAAGCTATGACAAGAAACAGTAGATAAATCTGCGTCACAGAGAAAGAGCGGTTGGTGCAAGCTCCCGACAAGGTTTTATCGAACCCGTCTTTGAGCTGTACACGATGAGTGTTACCGGTTTCTCCCCGTTACAGAGATACAAGTGCGGTTATACCGAATTTAGGTGGTACCACGGAACAATGTTTCGCCCTAAGCAAATTTAATGCTTCGGGCTTTTTTTATGCCCGGAATTCAGGAGGATATGCAATGAAACTCGACAAGCTGGTCGGCGACCGTTTTAAAGAAAGACCCTCGGACTGTCAGATTGACAGCCACGCAATTATGGTGAGAGGCGGCTATATCAAGTATATGGCTAACGGTATCTTCTCGTCATACACACCCACAAAGAGAATCACAAAGAAGATCGAACAGATCATCAGAGAAGAAATGGACAAGATAGACGGACAGGAAGTACAGTTCCCTGTCGTTATGCCCGCTTCACTCTGGCAGGAGTCAGGCAGATACGAAAGCATCGGCAGTGAGCTGTTACGTTTTACCGACCGCAACAGAATGCCTATGGTACTCGGTATGACACACGAGGAAGCCGCTGTGCATCTTGTGCGTGAATACGGCAAGAGCTACACGAAAGTACCCTTTCATGATCTATCAGATACAGACAAAGTTCCGTGATGAAGCTCGTCCGAGAGGCGGTCTTATCAGAGTCCGTGAGTTCACAATGAAGGACGCTTACTCGTTCCACACATCGCAGGAAGATCTTGAGCAGTATTACGATAAGTGCCACAAGGCTTATGAAAACATATTCAGACGTGCAGGTGTTCCTGAGGTAATCTCGGTCAAGTCCGATTCAGGTATGATGGGCGGTAGTATTTCACACGAATTCATGCTCCTTACACCCGTAGGCGAGGATACAATAGCAAGCTGTCACGAATGTGGTTTCAATGCAAATATGGAGGCCGCAGACAGCATTATCGAGAATACAAGAGATGAAGTTTCCGCACCTATGGAGCTTGTTCATACTCCGAATATCCATACCATAGAAGAAATATGCGACTTTTTGCATACTCCCAAGGAAAAGAGCTGCAAGGCTGTCGTATATCAGAGAAACGCAGATGACAGCTATGTTGTCGTATTCACAAGAGGCGATATAGACGTAAACGAAACAAAGCTCCGCAACTTCTTAGGCTGTGAAATTCACCCTGCCGTAATCACAGAAGAGTGCGGTCTTAACGCAGGATATATCGGACCTGTCGGTCTTCCCGAAAATATGACCGTTCTTTTTGATACTTCGCTTCAGAATACAAACAACCTTTCGTGCGGTGCAAATAAGGAAGAATATCACTACACGGGTCTTGACATTGACCGTGATTGTGCAAATGTTGAATATCACGACTTTGCAAAGATTCTTGACGGCGGCATCTGCCCCAACTGCCACAAGCATTCAATTTCAATATCAAGAGGTATCGAGGTCGGCAACATATTCCAGCTTGGCACAAAGTACACAAAGACAATGAATATGACCTACCTTGACAGCAACGGCGAGGAAAAGACACCTATCATGGGTTGTTACGGTATCGGTGTCGGCAGACTTGCGGCTTCGGTATGCGAGGCGCATCACGATGATTACGGTCCTATCTGGCCTATGCCTATCGCTCCGTGGCAGGTTCATATCTGCGCTGTACGTTCAGATGACGCAGATGTAAAGGCTTGTGCAGATAAGCTGTATGACGCTTTACAGAACGCAGGTGCTGAGGTTATCTATGACGACAGACAGGTAAGCGCAGGCGTTATGTTCTCTGACGCAGACCTTCTCGGCGTACCGCTGAGAGTTGTTGTAAGCCCCAGAAACCTGAAGGACAACTGCTGTGAGATTTCTGCAAGGGATAAGAGCTTCTCATATAAAGTTCCCGTTGAGGAAACCGCAGACAAGGTTCAGGAGCTTATAAAAAGAACTTATGGCTAAGTTCAACGATTGAGATTTTTAAGTGAATAGTCTGAGGGCAGTGTTTCGGCACTGCCCTTTTTTCATAATATTTCTTTACTTACAGGGAAAAATGTAGTAGAATAATAACAGAAACTTTAAAAACACGGAGGTAATAATATGTGTACAGCCGCAACATACAAGACAAGAAGATTTCTATTTCGGCAGAACGCTTGATTACGAATGTTCATACGGCGAGGAAATTGTAATCATGCCGAGAAATTTCAGATTGCAATTTCTGAATATGGGAGTTTGCGAAAGCCACTATGCAGTAATCGGTACGGCTCATATTGCCAAAGGTTACCCGTTGTTCTATGATGCAATGAACGAAAAAGGGCTTTGTATAGCAGGGCTTAACTTTGTCGGCAATGCCCGTTATTTTAAAAAAACGCTCCCGATAAGGACAACGTAGCACAGTATGAATTTATTCCGTATATTCTCGGAAAATGCGCAGACGTAAATGAAGCGAAAGAGCTGATTTCTAAAATCAATATAACCGATACACCCTTTGACGAGCAGATGCCTGCAGGTCAGCTCCACTGGATAATTGCGGACAGGAACAGCGCAATAACCGTTGAATCGGTATCGGACGGAATAAAGGTTTATGATAATCCGATAGGCGTGCTTACCAACAATCCGCCCTTTGACGAGCAGATGTTCAGATTGAACGATTATATGCATTTATCAAGAAAACAGCCTCAGAACAATTTCTCGGATAAGCTGAAGCTGAAAACCTATAGCAGAGGAATGGGTGCTATCGGACTTCGGGCGATTTATCGTCACAATCAAGATTTGTGCGTGTGGCTTTTTTGTAAAGGCTAACTCCGTTTCCGAAAAAGGCGAAACCGAAAGCGTAAGCCAGTTTTTCCATATACTCGGCTCGGTTGACCAGCAGAGAGGCTGCTGTGAGGTAAAAGACGGAGAGTACGAGATTACTATCTATACCTCGTGCTGTAATGCGGATAAAGGCATTTATTATTACACAACTTACGATAATCACCGCATCTCCGCTGTCGATATGAGAAAAGAAAACCTTGACAGTAATGAGCTTATCTCTTATCCTATGATAACAGAAGAAAAAATCAACTATCAGAACTGAGCCGAATTGAGCGAATGTATTATTATAAATTATTGCAAACAGAATACCCCTGTGAAATTTGACACAGGGGTATTCGTATATGGGAAATGGATTAAGAGGATAGCAAATTAATATCGAGATTTGCAATTTCGGGCAATCTCGTGTTTTTTACAGGAACATTATAAACTTTATCGTCCTGCTTGTAAACAGTTTTTTCAAAATTAACGCATTTTATGCAAAAATAGCACAAAAGAGGTACGATTTTTTCATCGTACCTCTTTACAAAATCAATTTATCTGTTCTCGGCATCATCGGGATTAAACGCATAATCCTCAGGCTCTTCATCTGTTGACACCAGCTTGTGCATACAAGCGGTGCAATATGTTTGCTGAATCTGTTCTTTGTACCGCACACGGGGCAGGTAACGATTTTCTTCATCAGCTCGATTCTGGCGTTGCACTGTGCCATTTTTCTTATAAAGGTGGTCAATATCCATTACAGCCTGCGCTATTCTGTCGGCATCTGAACTGTCGTTTTTAACCATACCGTACATAGTTCTGCCAAGCTCGGTGTATTTTGCCTTTATCAGTGCGTCAAGCTGAATACATCTCAGCTTGAGTTTTGAAATACCGATAACCTCGTCTGCCTTGCGTATGCCCGTATCGGTAAGCTGTTTTGCTTTTTCTGTTATAAAATCAATTTCGTCTTTAAAATCCATAGCCGTGTTTCCTTTCAGAAATGCTTTTTTATATTGTAGCACAATAAGAAAAAATTATGCAAGAGTTAATTTTTCTTCAAAGAAATTCTCGATATCACGTTTACGCTCATTCATCAGAGCAAAACGTGAAATATATTCATAAGGATATTTGTAATTGATGACTCTTGAAACGTTCTTGCCGTCATATAGCTTTGTTGATGCTCCGCACCCTGCGGCGAGTATCGTCTGTACATCTTCCATAATGCAGATATTATAGATGCTTTCACAGCCGTCTTTGCAATAGCCGATGTTTTCAAGGTTGTCGGCTATATTCTTCTGACGGTAAAGATAATACGGGAAATAGCCTTTTTCGCAAAGCATATCGTATGCCGTATCGGTCATATATTTTGCACCTTTGCCGATATTGTTTCCGAATTGTCTGAACAAGGCTGATGAGCGTTTAAGGCTCAATGTATGAACGGTGATATTTTCGGGAGATAATTTGCAAAGCTGTTGCAAAGAAGCTTCAAAGCTATGCTCTGTTTCGGCTGGAAGTCCTGCTATTATGTCGGAATTTATGCAGTCGAAACCGACCTTTCGTGCTATATCAAACGCTTCACACACCTGCTTTACCGTATGACGTCTGCCGACCGCTTCAAGCACGCTGTCGTTCATCGACTGCGGATTTATGGATATGCGCCGTACACCGCCGTTTTTTAAGCGCCCTCAGCTTATCTTCAGTTATGGTATCTGGTCTTCCCCGCCTCGGCGGTAAATTCACGGATATTTGCAATATCAAATTCACCGAGTTTATCAATAAGGCGGTCAAGCTGATAAGCTGACAATGTGGTCGGCGTTCCACCCGCCGATATACACAGTATCGACTTTAAGCGAAAAACGTTTCACAATATCGGCATAAATATCAAGCTCTTTCAGCAAAAGCCCGAAATAATCGTCTATCAGCTTTAATGCGCCCTCACCGGAAGCAGAGATAAACGAACAATAGCTGCAACATGACGGGCAGAAAGGAATCGAAACATACAGGCTTATCTTCTTAAGGTCAAGTGAGTCCAGAACCGGTTTCTGAATGCGTATTACATCGTTTGCAAGCTGTATCTTCTTATCGCTTACAAGCAAGGAGTTACGAAGATATTTTTCCGCATTGTCACGGGTTTCGTAAATGCTTCGGATATATTTCACGGGGCGTACTCCCCGTAAGTATTCCCCACGGAAGCGGAGCGTGACCGTGCCTTTCCATGCATCTGCAAAGAAGCCTGCAAAGCTCATTTTCATAATCGGACAGCTCGCATACATCTGAGGATTCCTTATACACGGTATCATTATCAGATACGGTAACGGATAATTTGCCGTTATCGGCGCAGAAGTATGCGTAATCTGTGCCGTGGGGAGTTTTGTCGGTATAAAACTCAAGCCTGTGCGGCAATGAGAAATTTCTTATCAGCCGCTCAAGCTCGTAGGCATATTGATATGCCGTGTTATCAAAATACAGCGATTTTATCATATCAGAAGAAATCTACCGGGCTTTGTCCGAGAAACTGATTAAACTTCTTTTCCTGTTTAAGAGTAGTCGAACTGCCGTGACCGGGATAAATAAGATAATCCTCACGCAGTGCGGCGATTCGTGCAAGGCTGTTTCGCTGTGCGATATAGTCGCCCGAATAGAAATCGGTTCTGCCGGCAGAGCCTTCAAAAATTGTGTCGCCCCCGCAAACATACAGTTATCCGCAAAGTAAACCACGCTTCCTGCGGTATGTCGGGGGTATGCATAACGCTGAATTCAATCTCATCAAGGCGTATGATGTCCCCGTCGGAAACAAGCACATCGGCAGTAAAGGGTTTGTAGGAATGGCCGGGGCAGAGATATGCCACGTTCTTTATCGTATCATCAAGCATACATTCGTCCTTTGAATGTATATATACCTTTGCGCCTGTCTGTTCCTTAAGGTCTGCAACAGCTCCCGTATGGTCAAAATGTCCGTGCGTGAGAAGTATCATTTTAAGTTCTGCGTTTTCCTTTCCGAGTGTATCAAGGATACGCTGTGCATCGTCCGCAGGGTCTATCACTGCGGCGTTTCCTGCGGCGCTGATTACAATATAGCAATTTGTGCCAAGCTCGCCTAATGTGAGCGTTTTAATTTCCATTACTGTTTTCCTGTCCTTTCGGCAGAGATTACTCCGGTATCTTCTGAAGTCTGAGTATGATGCTCTTGAGCTGGTCAATACCGCTGACCTCGATTGTGAGAATTATATTTGCATTACCGTTCTTGAGATAGTGGGCGTTTATCTCGTGGATAGGCAGATGGTTACTTGCTATCGCAGTGGTAATATCGGCGATAAGCGCAGTTCTGTCATCTGCGATAATATCTATCGTGGCTCTGAACGCACTGCTTGAGTTCACTGCCCAATGCGCCTTTATCCATCTGTCCTTGTTTTCTCCCTGCAAACCGATCTTTACATTCTGGCAATCGGCTTTATGGATTGACACACCGTAGCCACGGGTGATAAAGCCCATAATATCGTCGCCGGGAAGCGGATTACAGCACTGTGCGTATTTTACCGCACAGTCTTCTATTCCGTCAAGCACAACGCCGTTCTTCTGTGCTCTCTTGTTGTTGTCGGCGATAGTCTTTTCTATGTCGATAGGCTGTGTCTGAACAGCGTTTAATCTCTGCTGTTTTACCTGCTCTTCTTTCAGGCGGGGAATGATTTTGGATAGCTGTACGCCGCCGTAGCCTATAGCCGCATATAAATCGTCAACCGAGGATAAACGCTGACGGCGTGCCGCCTGCAAGAGTATTTCATCATCGACCGCAATATTGTTTCTGCGTATCTCTTTTTCCAAAATGCCGCTTTACCGCACTCGATATTTTCTTCTCTGCGTTCACGCTTGAACCACGCTCTTATTTTTGCTTTTGCTTCGTTGGTTTTTGCGATTTCGCTCCAGTTTCGGTTAGGTCCGTAATTATCGCTTCCGCTGGTCAGTATCTCAACAATGTCGCCCGTGTGAAGTGTGTGGTCAAACGGCACCATTCTGCCGCCGACCTTTGCGCCTGTCATTTTATTGCCGACCTGCGTATGAATAGCGTAGGCAAAATCTATAACATTAGAGCCTGCAGGCAGTGTTATAACATCGCCCTTCGGGGTGAAAAACATATACGTCGTCAGGGGCGAGATCGACCTTGATAGCCTCTGAGATCTGCTCTACATCGTCAGCTTCCTGCTGCTGTTCAAGAAGCTGTCTTATCCAGTCGAAACGCTTTTCGCCTGCAACATTTCCCGATATTCGGCTTTATATTTCCAGTGTGCCGCAACGCCGTACTGAGCGGTGTTGTGCATTTCCCCTGCGTTCTTATCTGTACTTCAAAGGGTATTCCTTCCCTACCGATAACGGTCGTATGGAGCGACTGGTAGCGGTTGGGCTTGGGCATTGCTATATAGTCCTTGAAGCGATAAGGGATAGGGCGGAACATATCGTGAATGATACCGAGTACGTTATAGCACTCGACAACTGTCTGAAGAATGATCCTCACGGCATATATATCATATATCTCCGAAAAATCCTTTCCCTTGACATAAACCTTCTTGTAAATGCTGTATATGCTTTTTACTCTGCCCTCGATTATCGGCGGTGGCTGAATATCGGATATACGCTCTCTTATCATACCTTTTATCTTGTCGATAAACGTATCACGTTCATCCTTATGGACATCAAGAAGCGACTCTATCTCCTTGAAGCCGTAAGGGTCAAGGTAACGCAGGGCAAGGTCTTCCATTTCTTCCTTTACATCGCTGATACCGAGCCTGTGGGCTATAGGTGCGTAGAAGTTCATCGTTTCAAGAGAGGTCTTGAGCTGCTTTTCGGGCGGTCTGCTCGCAAGCGTCCTCATATTATGAAGTCTATCGGCGAGCTTTATGATAATAACACGAATATCCTTTGACATTGCGATAAGTATCTTACGGATATTCTCTGCCTGCTGTTCCTCACGGGTGTTAAAGGGGAACCTGACCTATCTTGGTAACGCCGTCAACAAGATGAGCGACATCCTCCCCGAACTTCTTTTGTATAACGTCAAGTCCGACATCGGTATCCTCTACAACGTCATGCAGGAGAGCGGCGCATATTGTATCTGTATCCATGCAGAACTGTTCTACAAGTATATATGCTACTGCTACAGGGTGTGTAATATAAGGCTCTCCGGACGAGCGGAAAACACCGTCGTGTGCCTTTTCCGCCAGCTCATAAGCCGCCTGTATTTTATCAAGGTCGTAGCTCTTTCCTACTTCCTTTATCTTGTCAATAAGCATATCTATTGTATATGTCATGCTTACAGCCTCCGTTTATCGTTAATTTTTCAGCTGCAGGATTTCATTATTCTTCTTATCACTGCCGAGTTTTCAAGCTCTATACGTCTGCCGCCTTTTATGAAATTCATCGTACCGTTTATTCTGTTCAGCTCAAGATGACCGAATTCTGCAAAAAACATGAAGGCACATCATAAAAGGCAGTAATTCATACCGTGCGACATTGCAATCTGGGCGGCTGAATCTATAGAGGTCAGCTTTCTTGCAAGGTCGAACGGGAGCTTCATATTCTCCTTATCGGGCAGGATACGTTTAAGAAGTCTTGAATCGGTTTTTTCGCCTCTGAGGATTTTTTTTCATAGAAATTCCTTGCGGCAAAATACTTATCCTGCGGAAAATCACTTCTGCGTATGTCCTTTACTCTTACGCTGACGCTTTTTTTTATCATTATATTCGTTTATTTCGATATGGCTCAGCACATCGACCTTATCTCGGGATAATATCCGAACTTATCAAATGATGTTCCGAAGCAGAGAAATTTAAACTGCGAGCCTTTATACTCTGCGGTAAACGATGTATATTTACCGTCTTTTAGCGGTCTTGAGGATATAATCGTGCAGTTTCTCATCAAAAACAGCGGAGCGTTGTTTTTCTTCGCCGTAGGGCTGTAAATGACGAAGATTCTCGATTGAAGATATTTCAAGGTCGGACAGCTCCGGCTCAATATCAGCCTCAGTTGTCATAACCGGCATTGAAGGAAATTTTTCGTCCGCATAGCTTCTCAGCTGAGCTATAAAATCATCTACCTTGTCTTTCGGAAGCGAAAAGCCTGCCGCCTTCGTATGACCTCCGAAACGTGTAAGATGCTCACTGCACGCATCAAGTGCGGTATAAAGTGAAAAGAAACCTTCGATGCTTCTCGCTGAGCCTCTTGCCTCATCGCCCTCTATTCCTATGACGATACAGGGCTTTTCGTAAAGTTCAAGAAGTCTTGCACTGACTATACCTATAATTCCGTGATTCCAGCCCTCGCCGCAAACAATAAGCACACGGGAGTTGAACGCTTTAGGGTCGGAAATAAGCTGAGCCTTTGCCATTTCGAGAATATCACTTTCAATCTGTTTTCTCTTTTGCGTTCAGTTCATTCAGTTCCTGCGCTTTTATCTCGGCTATCTGTCCGGTCTGAGCCATAAGAAGCTCTGCCGCCGCTTTCGGACTGTCATAACGTCCTGCGGCATTTATACGGGGGCATAAGCCGAACGCTATGCCTGTAGAAGTAATACTTTCGGCATCAAGTCCTGCCGCATTGATAAGCGCCTGAAGTCCCTGATTTTCGCTGTACTGCATTTCAAGAAGTCCACGCTTAACTATTATGCGGTTTTCTCCTGTCAGTGCGACAACATCGCCTATAGTGCCGATAGCCGCAAGGTCGGCATACTGCTCAAAGAACACCTTCAACATCACGTTCCAGTGCCATAATGAGCTTTTTAGCGCAACGCCGCAGCCGGCAAGCTCTTTATATGGAGAACTGGTCATCTTGTCTGTGCGGATTTACGATGGCCTCCGCTTTAGGCAGAATCTCAGGGAGCTGATGGTGGTCGGTAACAACAAGCTTCATTCCAAGTTCATATATAAATTCAGCCTCGTTGACGGCTGAAACGCCGTTGTCTACCGTTATTATAAGACCCGTACCGTCCTCGTGCAGTTTGCGTATCGCATTTTCGTTCAGCCCGTAGCCTTCTTCACGGGTGGGTATGTACCAGTTTACGTCAGCACCTATTGCATCAAGATGTGTGTAAAGCATAACGGTAGATGTAACACCGTCACAGTCATAATCGCCGTATACGGTTATCTTTACTTCATTGTCAACCGCCGCTTCTATCGCCTGCACAGCTTTATCCATATCCGCAATAAGCAAGGGGTCGGAAAGCTCCGTACCGTTGAAATACTGCTGTGCCTGCTCGGCTGTGTATATTCCTCTGCCGACAAGCAGACTGCACAAAAGCATCGGCAGTCCAGTGTCGGTCTTTGAGTTTCATTGCAAGTGCATTGTCCGTATTTCTGACAAGCCATTTTTTCATAAGAAATTATATCCTCTTGATAAGTTCTTTCAGTTCTTCCGATGTAAAACGATATTTATTATCGCAGAAATGACAGCACACTTCCGTGACCGGCTCTTCCTCTGCAAGCTTTGCAAGCTCGTCCTTGCCGAGTGTTATCAGCACCTGCTCGGTGCGTTCTCTTGAGCAATCGCAGTAATACTGTGCCTCCCAGCTGTCAAGAATTTCACCATCAAGACCTTTAAGACCTTTGAGGGCTATTTCTTCGGGAGTAAGTCCGTCCTCAAGCATTTTTGTCACAGACTGCATATCCTTTATATTTTCTTCGATAAAATCTATAGCGGCTTCGTTCACGGGCGGTACAAGCTGTATCATATATCCGCCTGCCTTTTTTATCGTAAGGTCGGTATCGACAAGTACGCCCAGTGCGCAGACAGTAGGTATCTGCTCGCTTACCGCATAATACTGCCCGTTACGTCCATAGCTATTTCTCCGCTCACTATAGGCACCTGTCCGACATAAGGCTCTTTCATACCGAGATCTCTTATTACCGAAAGATAACCGTCCGTGCCTACTATTCCTCCGACATCCAGTTTACCTTTGGAGTTGAGCGGCAGATCTGCAAAAGGATTGTCCATACAGCATTTTACGTTGCCTCTGTAGTCGGCTACGGTCGTAATTGTACCGATTTTTCCGCCGCCGTTTATCCTCAGTTCAAGTCTGTCGGTTTCGTTTTTCATAAGCGCACCCATAATACAAGCCGCAGTTGCAAAGTCTTCCTGCCGCCGCCGACGCTGTTGCGGATGTGCCGTGTATTCTGTGTATTTCATTTACGATGTCGGTAGTGTCAACAGCACTGCAGAGCGCACTGCCGTCTGCCGATAAAGCTCTTACTATCTTTCCCATTTATTTTGTTTCCTTTTGCACAGCAGTAAAGCACCTTTTCACTGTCCTCACTGCCCTTTTCTGTTGTCATATAATTATATCTGTCAAGAATTCTGAAGCCTGCCTTATGCAGTAACTCTTCAATTTCTTCAAGCGGTAAAGCAATCTCTGAAAAATCCTCACAGGAACGTTCATAAGAGCCGTCCTCGTTTTCAGTGAAAATATCAAGTGCAATATCAACCCTGCTGTCTTCGCTGTCACTGTCAAGATAATTCTGCCATACGCAGTAGACTTTCTCCATATCGTACACGAATGTATTATCCGCAAGCACCTCTCTGTGCTTTCTCACAGTGTTGATGTCAAACACAAAAAGTCCTTTCGGATCGCAAAAGAGAGATACCGACTTAAAGCAACGCAGTATATCCTCTTTGCTGTCAAGATGATTTATGCTGTCAAGCACGCATACGGTAACATCAATAGTGCCGTACATATCAAGCTCGCACATATCCTGACACAGATACTCTATGTTTTTGTGCGGTTTTTCCTTTGCTACACTGAGCATTTCAGTGCTTAGGTCCACTCCGATAACATCATATCCGAGAGCGGAAAACTGCATCGACATACTGCCCGTACCGCAGGCGAGGTCAAGAAGTATACCCCTTTTGCCGCCGTAAGAAGTAATTATTCTGTCATAATACCCGGCAAGTTCCTTATAGTCGATATTGGAAGTCAGCGTGTCGTAAACGTCCGCAAAACAACCGTATGCCGACATATTATCACCCTTTCGGTCAATCGTTATCCTTCATTCTGTCGAAAAACGATAGAGTAGCCGTCATTTCCGCCCTGTAAAGACCTGTTTACACGGCTTATCGTGGCGGTGCTGGCTCCTGTTTCTTCGACTATATCGCTGTATACTCTGCCCTCTACAAGCAGCTTTGCAACGTGCAGACGCTGAGCCATTGATTCAAGCTCTCTGATAGTGCATAGATCCTCAAAAAGTCGTAGCATTCCTCAATGCTATTAAGTTCCATTATCGCTTTGAAAAGCTCGTCCTTATCCTTTGAAACAAGTTTTGTGTTCATTGGCGTTTCCCTTTCTCAAAAGCAAATAGGTAAAATACCTCTATAATAATACTACTATTTTATCACTCTAAAGTATAAAAGTCAACACTTATCCTTTTTTATTACAATTCTATTTCAAAAAGCCTTGCCGTGAAGCATTCGGGCAGTTTTACAGAAAGCGACCTTGAAAGCGGATTGAATTTATGCCCACCCTCGTCAAAGGACGGGTATATACAGCTTACCTTCGCATTCTCAGTTGCATATCTTATCGGTATATTACAGCACTCGTTGCTTCCTTGTCTGCGCCATACCGCAAGATAGGCTTTATTTCCTGCTTTAAGACCCAGCGTTACCCATTCGTCACCGATATGAGATAATCCCAAGGGCCAGAACGGTACAGATCTCTTTGATATCTTCACGGATACTTTTATAGCATTCAAGCGCTTCTTTTACAAGTGACATTCGCTCGGGGCTGAGATTTGCAAGGTGGCCGCTCTGATGGATACGCTGTGTTATAGCGTTTTACCATATTGAACACAACCTCTTCTCTGTCGCCGTCTGTCAGCGGATATGACCATATAGCGCTCTGTTCGGGGCAAAGACCTGTCGGTGCGTTTGCCGCTATTGTAGCGTATCTTCTGTAATCGTCCTGATCGCTCGTTGACTGTATCGAATAACGGCTGAGCATCGCATAGTCTATTCTCATACCGCCACTTGAGCAGTTTTCTATGATAAGCTCGGGGTAACGTGCAAACACGCCGTCAAGCCACGCAAGATATGCCTTTTCGTGACGCATCAGTCCTTCGCCGACACTGTCACAGCCTACCTCAGTGCCTATTCCCGGTTCTATGTTGTAGTCCATTTTTATGTAGCCTACACCGTAATCTTTTACAAGACGGTCAATTACGCTGTCGGCATAAGCGCTGACTTCGGGATTTGAAAAGTCAAGCTGATAGCGTGAACGATCGTATACACGCTTGCCGTGCCGCATAAAGAACCATTCGTCAGGCACTTTCTTTGCCATTTCGCAGTTTATGCCCATAACTTCTATCTCCAGCCATACGCCCGGTATCATACCGTGTTTTCTTATCTCATCGGTCACCTTCTTAAGACCGTTCGGGAAACGGCGGCGGTTTTCCTGCCACTCGCCCACGCTGTCCCACCAGAAACCGTCCGCATACCAGCCGCAATCAATGCAGTAATACTCGCATCCTGCCTCTGCGGCGGCTCTGATAAGCGGCATTTCCTTTTCTTCGGTAGGGTCGCCCCAAAGACAGTTCATATAGTCATTGAAAATAACCGCCAGCTTTTCGTTATCGGCATTCCTTCTGCGTATCGCACGGCGGTATCTTGTAAGCTCACCCATACCCTCGTCAAAGTCACGGCATACGCCGACTGCGACAGGAACGGACGTAAAGCTCTCCCCGGGAGCAAGGTTCTTGAACCAGTGAGATTGCTGTTCGTTAGGTCCGCTGAGCGCAAGGTAAAAATGTCCTCTCTGGTCGCTTATCTCCCAGTGCCCACGAGCCGTTATGCTCTATCTGCCAGAAAAGCCCGTTTCCTGTTTCGGTATTCTGAATATATCCCATAGGGAGATATTCGTTTGTTGACCAGTTACCTACATTCGTTACATTTATCGCCTTGCCGCAGTGTTCCCAGCCGTCTTTCTGCGACTGCGGCATACCGAGCTGTTCAAAGGTGTAGTCCTGCCACAGCATTTCCTTCTGCCAGGAATTATGCGGTATCTTTATAATAAACTTATCGTCACGAGGAAGAATGCCCTCTTTTTCAAAACCGAGATAGTTGAACGATGAAACATAGGTCAGCGTGTATGTTTCGGTCGCAGATGTATTCCTGACTTCCGTATAGGTGCGTACTATGCTTATGCCGTCATAGAAACGGAACGTGCTGATAACCTCTATGCCCGTCGGCTCGTCATACTGCGTTACTTTTATAAGCCTGCCGATATTGTCACGGGTATCGGAAAAATCCTTGTACTTAAGTCTGTAGCCCGGTGCCGTTACTATGTACTTCGTGCCGTGACGTTCACACGGACGGTCAAGTCCTGCTATTTCGACCTGAGCTATGTCAAAACAGCCGAGATGATCCTTTTCGAACATCTCGTCCCATATATCATTTTCGTTGAACGGGAGCGCCGAAAAGTGCATCAGCTTTATCTGTCCGTTATCTTCAATATCAAATACAATGTTGATTTTATTCTCGTTTATGTTTATCCTTTTCATTCTTCCTCCTTGCGACTGTTGAACACTTCGTACACTCTCGGATACTTGTCCTTTACTCTTACCGGCTTGAAATCGCTGTTCACAAAGAAGTGACGTGTTCTGCCTGTTGCCTTGACATCGCCGTTTTCCTTGCCTTTTACCACATAATCAATTGTCATTTTAAAGCCGTTGAACTCTGTGATTTTAAGGTCTATAAGCACCGTTTCGTCAAAATGCACGGCATTTTTATAAGTACATTCGGCAGAAAGCACAGGTATCATAACTCCGTCCTTTTCCATTTCGGAATAGGGGTAGCCTGCTTTGTCAAGATAATGTATTCTTGTTTCTTCGAACCACCTTATATAATTCGAATGGTGTATTATGCCCATTCTGTCGGTTTCGTAATAATGAGCGGTACGCTCATACGGCTCTATAGGCGGTAGATCTTTTCTCATAGCTTTGCTCCTTTTATATCATCGAATAACAGCTTTGCGACAGAGCTGCCTGCAAGCCTTGCGCCGACTTCGGCTTCATCAAACCACTGTGCCGCAATCAGCTCATCCGAAAGCGAGAAATCGCCCTCTGGAAGCTCAGCCAGAAACCCCGTCATCAGCATCTGCTTTTTCTGATAGGTGTATGTCGCAACAAGGCGTACCTTAACCGGCTTTAGTCCGAGTTCTTCCGTAACCTCACGCACTGCTGCCTGTTCGGCTGTTTCGTTCGTCATTATGTAGCCGGACACGCAGACGAATCTGTCCCTCGCTTATACTGCCGTCACCGCTGTGCTGACGGATAAGGGCGTATTTATCTCCTCGTCTTGCAAGGACTATCACGCAATTATAGAACATATCAAACCACAAACGTTTGCACTGTTCGCAATACGGCACAAAGGCCGTCATCTCCGGTCTTACGTCCCACCAGTCTGCTTGCACAATCGGGACAGAATGTAAATCTCATATCATTCTCCGTTTTACAAAAAGCCGCACGGCACAGCCTATGCGCCAAGCGGCTTTTATATATTCTGTTTTTATCAGGAATTTGCCTTTATATAGTTCCAGCTGTCACGGCACATCTGCTCAAGACCTCTCTTTGCTGTCCAGCCGAGCTTTTTCTTTGCAAGTGAGGGATTTGAGTAGCAAGCGGCTGCGTCACCGGGACGTCTGCCTGTTATAACATAGGGTACCTTGACCTTGTTTACCTTTTTCGAAAGCATTGATAATATCAAGCACAGAGTATCCCTTGCCTGTACCGAGGTTGTATGCGGGACAGCCTGTATGCGCTCTTGCCGCCTTTATTGCAGCAACATGACCGAGTGCAAGGTCAACAACGTGAATGTAATCTCTTACGCAAGTGCCGTCGGGAGTGGGATAATCATTGCCGAATACGCTGAGCGTTGCCATTTTTCCTGAGGCTGTGCGGAGGATAAGTGGCATAAGGTTATTCGGTATACCGTTGGGGTCTTCACCGAGCTTACCGCTCTCGTGCGCACCGATAGGGTTGAAGTAACGTAAAAAGGATAATGCTCCACTGATCATCGGATGCGTACAGCTCTCTGCACATATTCTCAATCATCAGCTTTGTAGAACCGTAGGGATTGATAGCGCTCAAAGGGAAATCCTCTGTTACCGGCACTTTATCTGGTATGCCGTAAACTGTTGCACTCGAGCTGAATACGAGCTTCTTACAGCCGTATTTCTGCATTGTTTCGATAAGTGCAAGAGTTGAGTTGATATTGTTTTCGTAATACATTATAGGCTTTACACAGCTTTCGCCTACTGCCTTGTAGCCAGCAAAATGTATTACTTCTGTGATGAAGTTCTCTCTGAAAATCCTCTCAAGAGCTTCTCTGTCACAGCAGTCGTTCTCATAGAATCTGAAATCTCTGCCTGTGATTTCCTTGATTGCCTCAATAGCCTTCGGCTTTGAGTTATAGAAGTTGTCTATTACAATAATATCCTCGCCTGCGTTAAGAAGCTCCACGCAGGTGTGAGAGCCGATATAGCCTGCTCCGCCTGTTACCAATACTGCCATAATAATGTTCCTTTCCACAGCATAGAAACGCTGTATCCACAACGGTTTGCCGAAAAAATAACCGTTGCACTAACTTATATTATATATCCGCAAGGGCGGATTGTCAATATTTTTTACTTTGATTGACAAAGAGGAAATAATGTGATAAAATCACATCAGTAGAAGTTTTTTTACATAAATTTGCTTTAATTATTAAGGAGGATTCAAAATGATCAATTTACTTTACATCTGCAAGCCGATTTCTGAATGACACAGAAAATTTCAATTCGACCACAGACAAATTGTCGTCCAGCTTATTTGACGGATTTATTTTTTATCTGGCAGTTGTTGTTTTTATAATAACAGTGCTTATTATTACTGCCAAATACAGAAAAAATCCCACACTCGGCAAGAGGAAATCGCTTACTGCAATAACTGTATTGCTTACTGTATTCGATTCACTTCTTCTGCTGTTCAAGATTGACTTTTTCAGGCTTCTTTGCAACCCTTACGACTATTTCACAAGCTACAATTTCACTTCCTTTGTACCGGGGAACAAGCGAATATGCAATATATGTGTCGTACTATATCGTTATAATCGCAACGGTCATTGCGGGAATTATAATGTGTATTGTAGGATATACAACGCTCTCTGACAAGGAGCTTAAAAAGAAAGCCTTCGATAAAGCGGCCGCATTACAGCAGCAGTACAGAGCAGGCTTCGCAGTTCCGCCCCAGCAGATGCAGCAGCCTCAGTGCAACACATGGAGATGTAACATTTGCGGTACAATAAACAAGGATATAGGCGGAGATTTCTGTTCGCAGTGCGGCGCACCAAAAAACAATGCGCCTTCCGGAAACGCTAACGGTCAGTAAGGAGGGACCTGTATGCTCAATATAGGTATTGCTATCGCTTTACTCGTTTTATGCAGTTCTTATAAGAGTTGTCCTATCGTTTCAAAACTCACCGGAATCAAGGTGCTGACTATTATTCTGACAGTTCTGGCATCAATTAAGCTGATGTCGTTTCTGTTCGGCGTATTACCGATGTATTATGGTTCGGAGAGCGAAAACTATCACCCCATTCTGTCAGTGTTCGCTTCAAGCGTTTTTTTTGCAATAACCGTGATATACTACTGCGGCGTTATCACTCTGAGTGTCATCGCCTGTATCAAAGGATACAAGTGTATGAGCAACAATGAGCTCACCTCTGCGGCTTACAGCGAACAGCAGAGAGTAAACGCCGCAAGAGCACAGCAGATATACCACACACAATCTGCCGCAAATGTTTCAGCAGAGCTTTACAACCGAAAATACCGCATGGCAGTGTACAAGCTGTGGTAAGTACAACGAATCGGACAACAAATTCTGTATTTACTGCGGACATATAAGATAAATTCATCAAAGGAGATATGCAAATTGGTACTTATAGCACTTTCGATAATTGTGCTTGTTCTCTGTTCCAGATATAAGCAGGAGCCGCTGACGAACAGCCGTACAGGCATAACGGTAACAACAATAATTACAGCGGTAATCACATTCTTCGAGCTGACAGGCGTTGTTTCTCTCGGTGTTATGAACGGTATTTTCGGAGGCGACGCTTTCAGGCAGATGCTTTATGACGCTATTGTAAGCGGAGAACTTGATTTTGAGGATTTTGCAACGGCAAATGAAGCGATGGATTTTGCTCTTTCCGTTGTTAATGCGGTATTTATAGTTTCAATGATAGTGTGCATTCTTATGGCCGCATTCGGCATATTCGCTACCGTTATCGGCTTCAAAACAATGGCCGATAAAACGCTTACGGCAGCCGCAGCGGCAAATACGGCGGCACGCAATCAGGCATATAATATGCCCGGTTACAATAACTGCAATACTTCTTTTCAGAACGGCTACTATAACTACGGCAATCCTCAGCAGAATTATCAGACTTACGCACATGGCAATACAGAAGCGGCAGCTCAGCCGACAGGCAACGTTTCTCAAAACAGCGAGTGGTACTGCGTATGCGGAAACAAAAATTCCGCAGGACAGAAATTCTGTTCAAACTGCGGTGCGGCAAATCCGACAGTAACCATCAAGTCTGATTACAAACGCAAAATTCATAATCATATTATAAAAACCGGGTATCTTGCCCGGTTTTTATTTTCCGCCAAATAAATCCGAAATATGTGCCACATTTTTACTTGTTCTTTATTTACATTTTTGTAATAATAAATGTTGTTATCATGCACAAACACAAGACGTTACTGATGAATTTTTTATGCAGGTATACGAAATATCAGCAAAAAATGCAAAATTAGCATCAATTCAGACGTCACATTTTCGGACTTTCTGCGTTATATATATAGGTCGTTTTTTAGCAGTGCTTATAAATACACAGGTTATCCGGCATAAATCAAAAGCAAATTCCCATCAAAAACTACCCTCAATGCCACACCCTGTTATCCGCCAACATCCACATCATACACGGCCGCTGTAAAAGAGCCATACAGAGAATACCTACTCTGTATGGCTCATTTTTATATGTTTCTGAAACAATTGCAAGCATCATCAGATATGCAATCTTTTGATTATCTTATAAACGACCGAGTTTTCAAGTACAAGCGGTGATTTATGTGCAAAGAACACAATTCCGTTTGCAGGCGACTTGATTTCTTCCTTGACCGTGCCTTCAAACGGATCGAGTATCTCTGCCATTACATCTCCCTGCTCAACCTCGTCGCCGGGCTGTTTTATCCTGCGGTATATTCCGCCGCTTTTAGCATGTACTGACATCAGATGCTCTCTTCTTCAAGCGTAGTTGCCATATAACCGCCGTGGCTCTGATACTTTATGACGCCCATTCTCGACAAAAAACGAAGTACAGCGCTTACCGCTATATTTGCCGATTCCTCGTCAATATGCTCTGTTTCGTTTGTATATACGGAAAATGCGCTGGTATCACAGTTCTGCCAGTTGAAGTTCAGCGTTGCCGTGTCAAACGGCTTGGGCTTTCTTAGAAGTATATACGGAAGACCGAATAAATTTGCAAGTCCTATGTTTTTATGCTCGGTATCCATCATTCTTACATGAGGTATAAAGTCACCGGAAATATAGAATGAAGTAAACTGAATGCCGTACTGATATTCCTTTATAAAATCGAATATGCCTGCGGCTATTCTCTGTGTGGTCTTTCCGTGTGCGTCACCGGGGAACATTCTGTTGAGATCGGTATTATCTACCGACCAGAAACGGCGCTGGATATTCATTGAAAACGGATTCAGCGAAGGGATGACCATTATCTGCTTACCGTAGGCAAGATCCCCCTTCTTTTCAATATTTGAAAGGGCTCTTATGATCTGTGAGCATACATATAACTGCTGAACCTCGTTGCCACGCATTGCACCGACTATACAACAGGTTTTTTCACCCTTACCGAATCTGTATCCGTTTATCTGAAAATCATCACGGTAAGGTGATTTCAATGTAACTATGTTTTCTTTATTCATTTCAGCACCCTCCGAGTATTCTTGCAAGCAACGAGCCTTCATATACAACAGGGTACTCACGCAACGTAAATACAATACCGCTGCAAGGTGCGAATATTTCCTGCTCGACCGCACCCGAAAGCGGATCGAGTATATCGCCTATATGATCTCCCTTGGATATTCCTGCCCAGTGCTTTATTGCAGGCATAAAAATACCGGATGTATCCGAATATATGAACGATACATTTCCGTCTGTGGAAACAATAGGATGAGAAACCTTCTTCGTTTCGCCTGTCCATATTCCCATCTCAGCCATCAGGTTGAATATTCCGTCAAGGAGCTGATCGCCGTAAGACTTGGTTATACGCATTCCAACACCCATTTCAGCAACAAGTGTCGGCGTTCCTTCTTTGTTAAGGCTGTGTGAGAGAGTAGCCTCCATAACAGTGACGCTGGAGTGTACCCATATAAAGTCAACATTCAGCATTTTGGCATAGGGACAACAGCTTCGGTGCAGTTTCTTCCGAAATACGCACCTGCGGAATTTCACGCAGGAATATATTGCTTGCGTGAATGTCGATACATATATCCGCACCCTTTATATCGTTCATGATAGCGGCGGCAATATGCTCAGCCACCGCACCGGTTTCCGAGCCGGGGAAAATCATATTCATATCAAGCTCGAATATCGGCATCTCACGCTTTATCGAATCCATTCCGAGCGGATTCATAGACGGATATATATCAACTATACCGCTGAGCAAATGCCTGTTTTTCGCTGAGCTTTCTTATCAGTTCATAGCAAACGTACTGCCCTTCCAGTTCATCGCCGTGAATACCTGTAACTATACATATACGCTTTTCGTTGCCTGTAAGGTTGTACGGCTCAAAATGGTTCTTTTTTTCATCATCCGCTCATTCACAGGGGAGTGAAACGGATACAACGTCCTGTAACAAATAGACACCTCCGAAATCTGTCGTTGATATAAGTATATTCCCTTTTTAAATTCATTGTCAAGGTCGGAAACAACAAGGCAGGTAAATTTATTTTACGGCAGAATATCTGTGTTGCTTTTTACCGCCGTATAAAGCGAAACAGCACGATTTGTGATTAATTCTCCGGGCAAAAAGCAAAAGGCACAAAACATTTCTGCTTTGCACCTTTGCAAATTCTTAATAAATCTCCAAGCCTCTGCGGTATCAGCTGTCAAACTGTGAATTATAAAGCTCGGCATAGAAACCGTTCTTTGCAATAAGTTCCTCGTGGTTACCCTGCTCGATAATATCTCCGTCCTTAAGAACGAGTATAAGGTCGGCATCTTTTATCGTAGACAGGCGATGTGCTATTACAAAGCTTGTTCTGCCCTTCATAAGATTATCCATAGCCTTTTGTATCTGTATCTCGGTACGGGTATCGACCGAGCTTGTAGCCTCGTCAAGAATCAGTATCTTGTTATTTGCAAGAATCGCTCTTGCTATTGTCAGAAGCTGTTTCTGACCCTGCGATACATTGGATGCTTCCTCGTTTAACTCCATATCATAACCGCCGGGAAGCGTCCTTATGAAATGGTCAACGTGAGCCGCTTTTGCGGCGGCAACAACTTCATCATCTGTCGCATCAAGCTTTCCGTATCGGATATTCTCCATAATACTGCCCTTGAACAGCCATGTATCCTGAAGCACCATTCCGAAAAGCTCTCTAAGCTCGCTCCTGTCGAAGTCCGCTATGTCATACCCGTCAATGAGTATTCTTCCGCCGTTAAGCTCATAGAAACGCATAAGCAGTTTGACAATGGTTGTTTTTCCTGCGCCGGTAGGTCCGACAATAGCTATCTTCTGTCCCTGTCTGACCCTTGCACTGAAATCGTTGATTATTATCTTTTCGGGGGTGTAGCCGAAACGAACGTGTTCAAACGTTACATCACCGGTAATATCAAGTGTTGTTACATTTCTGGTATTGCCTGAGGTATCGGTAAGCATTGCGTGTTCCTTTGCACATTGCTCTTCTTCGTCCTCTGCCAGAAATTCAAATACTCTCTCGGCGGCTGCTGCGGTCGACTGAAGCATACTTGATACCTGTGCCAGCTGTGTTATAGGCTGTGTGAAGTTCTTGACGTACTGGATAAACGATAATATGTCACCGACCATTATAGTTCCGTTTGCCGCCAGTAAACCTCCGACAACAGCAACGGCAACGTATCCCAGATTTCCCACAAAGGTCATAACAGGCATCATAACACCGGAGAAAAACTGCGACTTCCACGCAGACTTATATAAAAATATCATTTGCCTCGTTAAAATCTTCGATAACACGTTCCTCACGGTTGAACGCCTTGACAATATTGTGACCGCTGTAGATTTCCTCGACCTGTCCGTTTATGTGACCGAGATACTCCTGCTGTGACTTGAAATACTTCTGAGAAATCTTTACAACGAAAAGCACAAGTACCATCGAAACAGGAAGAATAAGAACGGCGATAAGCGTCATAAGCGGGCTTATCGACAGCATCATTACCATTACACCTATGATCGTGGTAATCGAGGTGACAAGCTGTGTAATGCTCTGATTCAGATTCTGTGCCAGAGTATCCACATCGTTTGTTACTCTTGACAGTGCCTCGCCGTGTGTACTTTTGTCAAAATAGTTCATCGGCATACGGTTTATCTTTGCGATAAGTTCCTTACGGAGTCTGTAGCTGACCTTCTGTGAAATGCCCGTCATCAGCCAGCCCTGTATAAATGAACAGATACTGCTGATAAGATAAAATCCTATAAGCAATAGAAGTATAGCGCCGAGCGTATCAAAGTTCACGTCGCCCGTACCGTTTACCTTAGCGATAATGCCGTTGAAAATCTCCGTTGTGGCATTACCCATCAGCTTAGGACCGATAATATTGAATACGGTTGATGTAATTGCGAATATCACAACGAAAACAAGCGAAATCTTATATTCGCTCATATACCTTGCCAGTTTTCCGATACTGCCCTTTGAAATCCTTTTGCCTTTTCTACAGGAGCGCCGGGTCCTCCTCTGTGAGAATTACGCATTTACAGCACCCCCTTTTGCGTTATCTATCGCCGCAAGGTCTTTTTGCGACAATTGCGAGTGTGCTATCTGCCTGTATACCTCACAGTTTTCCATAAGCTCGCTGTGAGTTCCGATTCCTGCTATTCTGCCCTCGTCAAGCACAACTATTTTGTCGGCATTCAATATCGTGCTGATACGCTGTGCAACGATTATTATCGTGCAATCGTGAATATTGTCGGCGAGTGCCTTTCTCAGCTTCACATCTGTTTTGAAATCAAGTGCGGAGAAAGCTGTCGTCAAACAGATATATCTTAGGCTTTTTGGCAATTGCACGGGCGATAGACAGACGCTGCTTCTGTCCGCCCGAAACATTCGTGCCGCCCTGTGAAACAGGCTCGTTGTATTTTTGCGGCTTGCTGTCGATAAATTCAGACGATTGCGAGATCTCTGCGGCAAGTCGGATAGTTTCATCATCGGCATTTTCCGCACCGAATCTTATATTGCTGTCTATCGTGCCCGAGAACAGTACGCCTTTCTGTGACACAAGGCCTGTAACGTCATGGAGAGAATGCTGTGTTACATCTCTGATGTCGGTTCCATCTATAGTAATACTGCCTTCGGTAACGTCAAAGAATCTCGGTATAAGATTTATAAGCGTTGATTTGCCGCTGCCCGTACTGCCGATAACAGCGGTCGTTTCACCCGCATTTGCGGTAAAGCATATATCGGTCAGAACATCTTCATTTGCATCGGGATAGCGAAACGAAACGTGATCGAAAGTAACATCGCCCCTGAGCGACGCTTTATCAAATGTTGCCGCATCCGGCTTATCAGCGATGCTCTTTTTCGGCTGAAATGACTTCGTTTATTCTCTCTGCGGAAACTGCCGCTCTCGGAAGCATTATTGAAATCATTGTCAGCATAAGGAATGACATTACGATCTGCATCGTATATGTGATAAACGCCATCATATCTCCGACCTGCAAAGAGCCGTCCGAAATCTGTCCTGCACCTACCCATATGATAAGAACGGTGACAAGGTTCATTATCATCATCATAAGAGGCATCATAAACGTCATTGTGCGGTTTGTGAAAGAGCATTGCGGATGTCAGATCCTTATTGGCTTTATCGAAACGTTCTTCTTCATATTTTTCACGGCTGAAGGCACGGATAACAGGCAGACCGGTAAGTATCTCCCTTGCAACAAGGTTCAGCTTATCGACCAGTTTCTGCATCAGCTTGAATTTAGGCATCGCAATCTTCATCAGAATAAGCACCACCGCAAGAATAACAATTACGGCAAGGGCGATAATCCACGCCATACCCGTACCGGTAGTCAGTACCATAAATACACCGCCAATGCCAAGAATAGGCGCATATATAACCATTCTGAGCAGCATTACAATAACCATCTGTATCTGCTGTATATCGTTCGTGCTTCTCGTGATAAGGCTGGCAGTGGAAAATCTGTCAATCTCGGCGCTTGAAAAGCTGACAACATTTCTGAACACTCCGGCTCTTAGATCTCTGCCGACCTTCGCCGCTGTTGTCGCCGCAAAGAAACCTACCGTCACGGATACCGCCATCATAAGAAGTGCGATAAGCAGCATTTTTTCCGCCGGCTGACAGCAGATAGTTCTGCTGTAATACGTTCATATCTACGCCCAGCGATGAATATTCGTCTTTTTACAAAGCGTACTGCGGACTGCTCTGTTATAGTTCCCGGCATTTCCGATATTTAGTCAGACAATGCCGACAGATCGGTATCTCCCATGCCACCTTTTTTTTCCGCAAGTGCCGTAATAATCGTAAGTGCATTTGCTTTGTCGGAAGAAATACCGAGCATTTCTCCTGCCTGTTCAAAAGAAGTAAAAGGCAGTTTAATCCCCTGCTTTTCGGTCATAGAGGACAAATCTTCAAAGGAAAGCTCTTTCGTCATCTCAGCCGCCGTCATAGGTATATTGACAGCATTAATGAGCTGTTGTTTTTCATCTTCCGTAAGTTCGTTCAGAAAATAAACGTCATTATCGGCAGACCATGGAAAGCGGTCTTTCTGAGAATCGGTCGCTTCGCCTTTTTTCACAAGAGTATAGCTTTTTGCAAGTATGCTTTTCTGCTCGTCATTCATAAATGCTTCAAGCGCATTATAGCCGTCAACGCTCAGTGCATCAGCCGCCGCATTTCCTATACCGCCGTTCTGTATGCCTATATCCACAATATCCGATGTGTATTGCGGTAGGGTAAGGTCGCCCCATGCCTGAATTATAAGCAGTACAATTATCAGCAAGACCTGCGGTATGCTGTTTTTGAGATACCCGAATATTTTAAACAAATACTATGCTCCCTTTCTCTTACTTCAGCTCAGCCGACTTTTCGTAAGCGTCCGCAAAACGCAGAACAAGCTCAATCAGCTTATCCGTGTCCTCTTCACCGAGTATCTTTGCTATATTTTCAAGTCGTGTGAATATCTCGTCATATTTTGCTTTTTGCCGTTGCTTTGCCGTTTTCAGTGAGCCTGATATATGTTACTCTTCTGTCATCCTTAAGTACGACCCTCTCAACATAGCCCTTGTCCTCCAGCTTATTGATAGTCTGTGAAAGATTCGGTCTGGTAAAATTAAGATAGCTGTTAAGTTCGCTCAGTCCGAACAGCTCGGTATCCGGTTTTTCCGCAATAATCTGCGTCATTGCCCAGAAAACGCCTGTTTCACTGGCATTAAGCCCTTCCATTATTCTGTACTGTCTTGGTTGTGCGGAAAATTTACCAAGTGCTATTATAAGTCTCATTATTCTGTTGTCCATAATTCTTCTCCTTTGTATTTCTCACAGTTATTCCCATACTACCTGCAAAAATCAATCATTCCTCAATCAAGTAAACCACTTGCTTACCTGATGATAATATGGTATACTTCTTATGTTAACAGATTATAAATTTAATTAACTTCTTTGAACGGAGCAGAAATGAAAATAATTGATACCGAAACAGCAATTATAGGCGGAGGCGCATCGGGGCTTACCGCCGCCATCGCCGCTTCGTTACGGGTGCGACAATGTGACCATATTCGAAAAAAATGCAGAGGGTAGGCAAAAAAATACTTTCAACCGGTAACGGCAGATGCAACCTCACCAACCGCAATATATCTCCTGAGGATTATACCGGTGATACGGAGCTTCTATCATACATCAGCCCCGATATTGACAATGCGGAGGATTTCTTTTTCTTCGCTCGGGCTTATCTGCCGTGCGGATGATAACGGCAGAGTATACCCCTACAGCAATGCCGCAACCTCTGTGCTTGACGCTCTCAGATTTGCCGCTGATTCTTCCGCATCAGAACAGTATGCGACTTTACGGTATCTGAAATAACAAAACCAAACACGGTTTTATCATAACAAACGGCGAAACACAGGTAAAAAGCAAAGCGTGTAATCATTGCCGCAGGAGGAAAAGCGGCTCCATCGCTCGGCTCAAGCGGCGAAGGCTATGAGCTTTGCAGAAGCTTAGGTCACTCGGTGACAAGACTCTTTCCTGCCCTTGCACCTGTAAGAACGGATATTGAACTTGTAAAATCGCTTAAAGGGGCTTCGTGTGGTGGCTGACGCTACGCTTATCTCGGGCGGAAGGGTGATAGACAGGCAATCCGGAGAGGTTCAGTTTACCGACGGTGCATTGTCGGGAATCTGTATTTTCAATCTGTCGGCAAAAGCGGCAGAATATATAAACAACGGTGAAATTTCACTCGATACCGCCCCAACGCTTGGCAAAGACGAATTATACGGGCTTATAAAAAGCACAGCCGCAATAAGAGCGTCACTGCCGTGTGAAGAACTTCTCACGGGAATATATCACAAACGTGTAGGACAGGCAATGCTGAAAAAAGCAGGTATTCCTTTTTCTGAAACCTGCGGCGAAATATCGGATAAGGACATTTCTGTGTTATGCAATCTTGCAAAGGACAGCCGCTACCCCATAAGAAACGTATCGGACTGGAGCCTTGCACAGATAACCTGCGGCGGTATACCTGCAAACGAGGTTTCCGACAAGCTGGAATCCCTCAAGGCAAGCGGCTTTGTATCTGTGTGGTGAAATACTCAATATCCAGGGCAAATGCGGCGGATATAATCTTGACTGGGCGTGGAAAAGCGGATATACCGCTGGTATGAACGCAAAGTCTTTCTTTATCGGAGTAGAAAATGATAAAATACAGCAATATCAAAATGCCACCGGAGCATACAATAAACGACATAACGGCATTTATCGGCAAAAAGCTCAGAACATCACAGCCTTGACCCGTCACGGCTGAAAATTATAAAAAAATCCGTTGACGCACGGCACAAGGACGATATACCCTTTGTTTATACCGTTGCGTTTGCCTGCCAAAAACGAAAAACGCAGTATTAAAGAAGAACTCAGGCAACAAGAACATTTCGTCATATAAAGAAATACCTTATTCTTTGCCTCAAAGAGCAAAGCTGTCAAAGCGTCCCGTGGTAGCCGGTTTCGGTCCTGCAGGTATGTTTGCGGCGCTCTATCTTGCACAGTGCGGAGTACGTCCGATCGTTCTTGAACGTGGTCTTGATGTTGACAGCCGTAAAGAGAAAGTCAGGATATTCTGGGAAAAAAGGAATACTTGATACAGAATGTAACGTTCAGTTCGGCGAGGGCGGCGCGGGCACGTTTTCAGACGGAAAGCTGAACACGGGTGTCAACAATCCGCTTTCAAAAACGGTATTTGAAGAATTTGTCCGTCACGGCGCACCCGAAGAAATCATGTATGAGGCAAAGCCGCACATTGGCACAGACAAAATTATCCGAAACCGTAAAGAACATAAGAAACGATATTATTTCGCTTGGCGGAGAGGTAATATTCGGAGCAAAATTCTGCGGCTATGATACCGAAAAACGGCAGAATTAAAGCCATAAGCTATATAAAAAACGACACCGAATTCACCATTGAAACCGACAATGTGATTCTTGCCATAGGTCACAGTGCGAGAGATGTGTTCTATATGCTGAAAAACCGCAACGTTACTATGCAGCCCAAAAACTTCTCCGTAGGAGTAAGAATCGAGCATAAGCAATCCGACCTTGACCGCAGTATGTACGGAGAAATGAGCGGTCACCCGTCACTTCCCGCCGCCGATTACAAGCTGTCGGTTCACGACAAAAACGGCAGAGGCGTTTATACATTCTGTATGTGTCCGGGCGGAGTGGTCACTGCATCTTCCTCCGAAGAAAAACACGGTAGTCACAAACGGTATGAGTTATTACGCAAGAAACGGAGAAAAATGCAAACAGTGCCGTCCTTGTCGGAATAACTCGGATGATTTTGAAAATGATGATATTACGGCAGGAATAGAATTTCAGCGCAAGATAGAAAAAGCCGCCTTTAAAGCGGCAGGGGCAAATTACAGCGCACCTGTATGCCTTGTAGGCGACTTTCTCATTAAACGCACCTCCGAAAAATTCGGCAACGTAACTCCTTCCTATCCTATAGGCACAACATTTGTTCCGCCCGATGAATACCTGCCCGATTTCGTATGCGACGCTTTAAGAAACGCATTACCGCAGTTTGCCGAGAAAATCAGCTGTTTCGGCTCTCCTGATGCGGTTATGACAGGCCCTGAAACAAGAAGCTCATCGCCTGTGAGAATAGTAAGAGATGAAACACTTTCATCAGTCAGTGTGAAAGGCTTGTATCCTTGCGGCGAAGGTGCAGGCTATGCCGGCGGCATTGTGACAGCGGCAATGGACGGACTAAAATGTGCAATGGCGGCAGTTGGCAGGAAAACAACAGAAGCACACCTAACTGCACAGGCTTTCCATTTCCTTTTTGAGCCTTTTTTATAATACGCTTTTCAAGACGTGATATATAACTCTGGGAGATCCCGATCATATCGGCGACCTCCTTTTGCGTTTTTTCGGGGCGGTTATTAAGCCCGAAACGAAGTTCCATTATCAGCTTTTCCCTTTCGTCCAGCTTTTCCACCGCCTCAAGAAGCATTCTTTTCTCTGCCTCAGATTCTATATCCACGCTGACAGTATCATCATCCGTTCCGAGAATATCGGATAGGAGCAATTCGTTTCCGTCCCAGTCAACATTAAGAGGTTCATCTATTGAAACCTCCATTTTCTGTGGATTTGTTTTCCTCAGATACATAAGTATTTCGTTTTCTATGCACCTTGAGGCATAAGTAGCGAGCTTTATGTTTTTTCTCCACGCTGAATGTGTTCACCGCTTTGATAAGCCCTATAGTACCTATGGAAATAAGATCCTCGATTCCTATACCGGTACTTTCAAATTTCTTTGCGATATAAACTACCAGCCTCAGATTATGTACGATCAACGTTTCCCTTTGCGTTTTCAAAGTCCGTGTTCAGCTTTGCAAGCGTTTTTTGCTTCCTCTTCCTTTGAAAGCGGAGGAGGTAAGGTTTCCGCACCGTTTATATAATCGCACTCGCATTTTCCGTTTGCCGAATTACGCAGTTTTGCAATAAGATTGCTGACAATTTCAATTATCTTGAGCATTTTACACCTCACACAAGTATTTTCGGATTGAATATCGCTTCATATTCCTGTCTTCCGCCTATCACTATACCGATAAGCGCATTGACGGGATATTTTTTTCTTCATTCGTTTCATCGTCAATAACAACACTCTCCGCTTTGAACATACAGATAAATCCACCCTTTCCCACTGTGGAAAACGGCATTATCCTGACACCCTTTATCATCTGCGTGCCTATATCCGAAATATCGCTGTTATTTTCTATCATTTCGATTGCAGGAGGTGAAACATCGGCGCACATATCACGTCTGCACACTATCACAGGCAATCCGCTGAAACAATCAACCATTCCGTTTCCGCTGTCTGCAAGTGCCGACAGCCTGCATTCCCTGCCGTTATTTTTAATGATAACAGTATACTTGCCATCGGTTTTTCCGTTTTTATCGAGTATATATCTTATTATTCTGACAACTCCGTAAGCCGCACAGGTAGACAGGATTATCGTCATCGTATCAACACCGAAATATACAGTGCCGTTTATAAACAGCATCTTCATAGGAGCGGCAAACAGCCACACACAAAGCATAAGTCCCGAAAAGACGAAACTGACAAGCATCAAAAAAAACAGCACGCTAACCGCATATGCACGAAATCCCGTATAACCGAATGCAACAAAAGCAATCAAAGCACAAAGAAATATCTTAAGTAAAGTAAGAGTCAAAACCATTTCCTGCGGAATGAAAATACTCAGTGATGCCACCGCACCTATGCCTGCCCGCAGACAGCTTTCTGTACCATACTGTTTTTTCTGTGAGTAAATACGGATACGGCAAGAATCTGAAAATATGTAACATAAAGATTTATCAGAATCAACACATCAAGATAAATAACCATTTTTATGCCCCTCGTTTATTATAGGACAAACGGAAGTAAAAAGTGTCGGTTTGTGATACGGACATAAAAAAAACAGCCTGAGTTTCCTCAGACTGTTCTGTAATTTATATCACGTTTTTTCTTAGCAGCAGCATTTCGGCATTTTCAAGCGAAATCGGATCGTTTTCATCACCGGAAATAATCCTTGCTATTTCTCTCTTTCTGCCTTCAAAATCCAGCTTTGTAATGCCCGTATAGGTGCGTTTTTCATCGCTGGTCTTTTTTATAAGAAGCTGTGTATCCGCCATTGCCGCAATCTGTGCAAGATGCGTTACACAAAGTATCTGCCTGTTTTCCGCCGCCTCGTGCAGTTTTAATCCGACCTTGGCGGCGGCTCTGCCGCCGCTTATACCCGTATCAATTTCATCAAAAATCATGGTATGCAGTTTGTCGGTTTCGGCAAGCACGTTCTTGACAGCAAGCATTATTCTTGACAGCTCACCACCCGAAGCAATCTTACTCATAGGCTTCAAATCTTCGCCCTTATTGACGGATATAAGCATTTCCACCTTATCCATTCCGCTGAGCGTGACTTTATCCTGCGATATATCGAACACAAGTCTTATATCCGGCATATCAAGAAACGTAAGCTCCGCAGAAATCTGCTTTGCAAGATCATCCGACACTTTTTTACTTCCGTTTGTAAGCTCTGTGGCAAGACGCTTTACTTTTTCGCCTGCTTCTTTTTTCTTTCTTTTTTCTGTAAGTTCTTCTATTATATCGTCGCCGTTATCTATTTCGTAAAGTTCGTTGCGCCATTTCTCCGAATTTTCAAGTATCTGCGCAAGGTCTGTGCCGTATTTTCTTTGCAGACGCAAAATAACGCTGAGCCTTTCTTCAAGAACACCGAGAGCATTCCTGCGGTATCCTCGTCTTCATCGGGAATTCTCTGCACTATTTCTTCTCTTATATCCTCAAGTTCTACCAGCATATCGGATATACGCTCTGCCAGTTTATCAAGCTCGGGGGATAATATCGCTGAGCGATGAAACGCTGTTTTTTTGCAGTGTTCGAGCATAGAATATGCTCCGTCGGTATCATCATCTCCCGATATTGCCGTCTGTGCATTATACAGATTCTCGCTTATGTATTCGGCATTGCGAAGTTCCTCGATCTTTTTTGCTTTACGGTTTCTTCTTCATCTGCGGAAAAAATTATACCTGTCAAGCTCCTCAAGACGTTCTCTCAGAAGCTCCGCCTTTTCAAGCGATTCGGTTTTCTTACGGCTGACTTCTTTTTAATTTTCCTTGATAAAGCCGAAAACTCCTTTGAAAGCGGTCGCATATTCCGACAGCAACCCGCTGTTTTTGCCGTAGCTGTCGAGTATCTCACGCTGATTATCCCCATCCATAAGCAGACGGTTATCATGCTGTCCGTGAATATCAATAAGCTCGGACGCTATATCACGAAGTATTGCTACTGTTGTTGCTCTGCCGTTTATTCTTGCTGTGCTTTTACCGTCCGCATGAAGATCACGCTGCAACAAAAAAGCTCCTCATCTACAGCGAAGCCGTTATCGCTGAGTTTAGCTTTGACGCTTTCGGGTAAATCGTCAAAAAGGCCGGTCACAACAGCCTTTTCTGTACCTGCTCTTACAATATCCTTGCTTACCCTTCCTCCGAGTATTGCATTTATGCCACCGATAAGTATACTCTTACCTGCACCCGTTTCACCCGTAAACACATTCAGCTTATCGTCAAAGGCTATCGACGCCTTTTCAATCACAGCAAGATTTTCAATAGATAATTCTCTGAGCAAAACGCCGACCTCCTTATCTTAAAGCAGTTCCTTCAGGTGACGTGTCAGCATTCTTGCATCACCCTCCGTTCTTGTCAGTACAAATATCGTATCATCGCCTGCGATAGTTCCGACAACATAGGAAAGATTCATCATATCAAGACCTGCACAAGCGGCGTTTGCAAGACCGCTGTGGCATTTTATTGAAACTATATTCATTGCGTAATCTATATTGACAACCGCTTCCGAAATAATATTATGAAACTTGACCGTGTGTACCTTTTCCGCTTTTGCATAGCAGTTGACACCATTTGAAGAAACCGTTTTTTTCAATATTGAGTTCGTTTATATCACGGGAAACGGTCGCCTGAGTCACATCATCGCCCTTTTGCTTCAACAGATTAAGCAACATTTCCTGCGTTTCCACTTCGTTTGAAGATATGATTCTGAGAATTTCTGCCTGTCTTTTCTTTTTTCACAATATCACCCCTTGTAAGATTTTATTTGAGCGGCCTCATCAGCTTGTTGTGTACCGCTTTATAGAAACTGCTGCCGTTTATATCAATAATAGAAAGCTGCTGCTCTGAGCGTCTTATCTTTATTATTTCGCCCTCTTTTGAAATCCATATCGTCATTACCGTCAATACTGAGCGAAACACCGCTGTCTTCATATGCGGAAAAACGCACCGTTATTTCCGAATCTGCTGAAAATATCATAGGTCTGCCGAAAAGCGAATGAGCGCACAACGGAGTAAATTCAATGCACTGTGCATCAGGGGATATAATAGGCCCTCCCGCAGATAAAGAATATGCCGTAGAGCCTGCCGGCGTACTGAAGATAATTCCATCGGCTCTGATTTTTGTCACCTCATATTCTTCTACCGAAACAATAAATTCCGGTAGCTTTGAATAACGGCATTTGCTGAACACAACATCGTTTATGGCGCTGTAATTGCCTTTGCCCTCATATTCAATATCGAGCATCATTCTTCTGCTCACTGTATATTCGCCTGTTCTAAGACGTTCCAGTGTATCAAGCTCGCCGCTCTCTATAGAAGTCATGAAGCCCAGCCTGCCCGTATTTATTCCAAGCAGGAGTTTATTGCAGGCGGCGGCTTTCTGTCCCCACTTGAGAATAGTTCCGTCACCGCCTATAGTCATAAACATATCGCAGTCGGTTATAAGGCTGTCTGTTTCAGCGTATACGGCGTTATCCACCTTTATGACATTTTCGTACTGCTTTTCTATCATGGGCAGAAAGCCTATTTCATTCAGCTTAGCGCACGCATCTGCCGCCGCTTTCCTGCTCCGTTCTTTAGCGAGATTGGCACATATCATTACCTTCATGATATTTCACCTGCCTTTGTAAGTTATATGTTATAAACGTCTGAGATATATAAGATACTCGGTATTGCCGTCACCGCCGGTTATGGGCGAGGATATGACCTCTCCACGTTCAAACCCAAGAGTTGAGGCAAACTCCGATATATCATCGCATACTTTTTATGTACTTTGGAATCTCTTACTATTCCGTGTTTGCTGAGATGGCTTTTTCCGGCTTCAAACTGCGGCTTGATAAGTGCTACGCACTCTCCGCCGTCCTTAAGCAGTGCATAAAGCCGACGGAAGAACGAGCTTCAGCGATATAAACGAAACGTCGATACCGATGAAATCCACCGCAGGTAAAGAACCTACGCAGTTTCTTATATCGGTCTTTTCCATAGAAAATACTCTGGGATCGTTTCTCAGCTTTTCATCAAGCTGATCTGTACCGACATCGACAGAATAGACTTTTTACCGCACCGTTTTTGAAGCATACAATCGGTAAAACCGCCTGTTGACGCTCCTATATCTATACACACCGAACCGTCAAGATGAAGTCTGTAGTGGGATAATGCCTTTTCAAGCTTCAATCCGCCTCTGCCGACATATTTCGGCATCTCTCCGATTATTCTGATATTATCGTTCTCATCAACCGCAAACGATGCTTTTGTGCATATTCTGCCGTTGACCTCAATGCTTCCCTGCTTTATGAGCGATGCGGCAAGGCTGCGGCTTTTTACTGTGTTGTTTTCGGAAAGATAAACATCCAGTCGTTTCTGCATCTTATTCTCCTGTAATTTTTCTCATTCCGTCTGCGTCGAGCATTGCGTTATGCAGCTGTGTCGCAACATCGGCATGACGGACAAATCCGTCAACCGCCGTTATGGTAAACCTGCCTTTATATCCGGCAAGAGCCAGAGCGGTACACAGCTTCTGAGCGATTCCACCCTCTCTTTCGCCTTCCTCAAAGGCATATATTTCATCATAAGCAAGACAAATATTAATTATTTCATCGACGATAGGGAAAATTTTTATTGCCTGTAAAATATCAGCACCGTGAATGGTGTAAGCGTAGGCGGATATTCTGCCATATGTGAAAATCAGCTTTCTGCTTTTATTTGAAACGTGCCTGAAGTCGCTGTACGCCTTCGTGCCTGAACGGTATAACTCGCACCCTCTCGGGTACCTTACGGCAACTACGCCTTTATCCTTGTAAAGAGCCTGCTCAAGACACTGTGAAAGCTCCGCCGTATCCGACGGCGAATACACAGTGACACCGGTACGGTCGTGAGAGCATCGCAACATCAAACAAGCCGTGATGCGTTTCACCGTCCTCGCCGACAAAGCCTGCTCTGTCTATTCCAAGCACAACATGACGTTTTTCTATTGCACAATCGTGTATAAGCTGGTCATACGACCGCTGAAGAAATGAAGAATACACTGCAAACACAGGCAGCTTACCCTGACTTGCAAGTCCTGCCGAAAAAGTCACTGCATGCTGCTCCGCAATACCGACATCAAAGAAACGCTCCGAAAAGCCTTGTAAAAATGCTGAAGCCCTGTTCCGTATTTCATAGCGGCTGTAACGGCATATATGCTGTTGTCTTTATCGGCAAATGAGAGCAGAGCTTTTCCGAAAGCGTCTGTAAAGCACTCACCTTTGCAATTGTTATCATCGTCTTTTTTAGGCGGCAAACCGTGATATTCTCCCGAATTATCCTCTGCGGGAGCATAGCCTTTACCTTTTTTTGTATAAATGTGAACAAGGCACGGACGCTGCATCATTTTTGCAAACCATAAGTGCCTCTGTCAGCTCATCAAGATTATGCCCGTCTATCGGTCCCAAATATTTAAAGCCTAAATCTTCAAACAGGTTTGAATGATAAATCGCATATTTCAGCAGCTGCTTAGTGCCTTTTACCGCTTTTCCGATGCCTTTTCCTATTATCGGTGTTTTATCAAGAACATTCTTTACGGAATTCTTTTGTGCTGTAATATTTTCTTGTAGAACGTATCTGTGCCAGATACAAAGCGAGCGCACCGGTATTTTTGGAGATTGACATCTCGTTATCATTCAGCACTACTATCAGGTTGCAACGGCTTTTTCCGGCATTGTTAAGGCCTTCGTAAGCCTCTCCGCCGGTTAATGCGCCGTCGCCTATAACGGCAACAACGCTGTGATCGTCGCCATCCGACCTCATGGCCTCGGCAATACCGAGTGCCGCAGAAATAGAAATACTGCTGTGACCGCCGATAAAAGCGTCATGCTCGGATTCTTCCGCCTTCGGAAATCCCGGAAATACCGCCCTCACAGCGCAGAGTATTCATTTTTCCCCTGCTCTGCCCGTAATTATCTTATGTGTATAGGACTGATGCCCTACATCAAAAAAACAAATTTATCCTTCGGAGAGTCAAACACGGTGTGCATTGCCACTGTTAGTTCAACTGTACCGAGGTTTGACGCAAGATGACCGCCGTTTACCGTTACCGTTTTCACAAGTAACTGTCTTATCTCCGAACACAGCTTTTTTCTTTCGTTGTTCGGGAGTAAGCGATTTCAAATACTCGGCGGACATATCGTTTTTCAGTATCAAATTGTATCTCCCGATATTATTTTATCAGCCGACCACCTGTATCGGTACAGCCATAGCTATAAGTATTCCGAGCAATGCGCCGCAGAGCACCTCGAGCGGCGTATGTCCGAGAAATTCCTTCAGTTCGTGTATTTCTTCAGGCTTCTTTTCTTCAATCTCGTCAACCTTATCGTCGAACTTGTCCATAAATTCCTCGTCAAGCTCGTTGACGACACGCCTCAGACGATTGATCTCCTTAGCCTGAAGTCCTGCGGATCGTCTTACACCCATAGCATCATACATTACTACCATAGCAAGTATCATAGCAAGTGCAAACTCCGGCGAGCATATTCCGCAGACTCTGCAGGTGGTTATTGCTGTCGCACATACGGTAGCCGAATGTGCCGACGGCATACCGCCCGCACCCGTAAGGCGCTCCGCTTTAAAGTTCTTCGTCTTTATGAAATGTATCAACGTTTTTAAAATCTGTGCAGTACCCCAGCTGATAAGTGCAATCAGCAGGATAACATTGATCTGATCAGTTCTCATTTATGTCTGACCCTCCGGGGTTATATTCCACTGTCAATTTTTTTCTGTTTAAAAGCAAATCGGTAAGCCGGCACAAAAACTCGTTGTTTTCAAATGCCGAAAGTGCCTTTTCAGCCCCTTCGGTATATTTTTTTGACAAGCTCCCTTGCTTTATCAAGCCCTAAAAGAGTAACACTTGTAGGTCTCTTTTTCTGCTGTGCGTCACTGCCTATAGGCTTACCGAGTTCTTCCGCTGTAGATGTAACGTCAAGAATATCGTCCACAATCTGAAAAGCAAGTCCGACATCGTGCGCATAGGCTCTTGCCGCCGATATTTTTTCCTCATCTGCGCCTGCCGCTATACATCCCATAACAGAAGCCGCAGTAAGAAGCTCGGAGGTCTTCATTTCGTACATTGACAGCAATCCGTCAAGCGTGTCGAATTTTCCGTCCGTGTCTATCGTCTGCCCCTCTATCATGCCGAGCGTCCTGTCATACAGTTCTTTTTATCATCGCCGTCTTTTTTTTTTTTCGGCAGGTAAGTCGCTGTCACAGATATATTTTCCTGCATAGGCGGATAATGCGTCGCCTGCCAGCAGTGCCACAGCCTCGCCGTGTGCCTTATGACAGCTCGGTCTGCCTCTTCTCATATCGTCATCGTCCATACAAGGAAGATCGTCGTGAATAAGCGAGAATGTATGGATCATCTCAACGGCAACAGCAGCAGGCACGGCATCATTTATATCTCCGCCGCACACTCTGCACATTTCAAAAGCAAGCACGGGTCTTATGCGTTTTCCGCCTGCCTCAAGGCTGTATGATGCCGCATCATAAAGAGCCTTGTATTTTGCACCGTTATCGCAGAATGAATCACATACCGTTCTGAGCTTCTTCTCAAAAATCGCACGGTATTCCCTGAACACAGCGTCAAATCCGCCGTCGTTTACAGGAAAGGTGTACTTCTCTGCTGTCATTTTAAACCTCTTCCAGTTTCTGTACCGTCAGCTTTGCTTCATCAATATACTTACGGCAAAAAGCTATAAGCTCAACCGCTTCTTTATAACACTTCATCGAATTGTCAAGTGTTATATCGGGCTGTTCCATCTGTACTGAGATTTCATCAAGTCTTTTTCATGGCTGTTTCAAAGCTCATCTAAAACACTCCTTATTATTTTCGTGTATTTCCTTTATCTGTGCTTTAACGTAGCCGTACCGTCCGCAAATAATATCTCAACGGTATCGTTTTGTTCAATATCACCGATACTGTTTACGGCGCTGTTGTTTTTGGTTACTGCACTGTATCCACGTTTCAACACGTTTATCGGGCTTAACGCCTCTATCTTGTCCGAATAATTGTCAAGCAACACGCTGTTTTTTGTAATAACTGCGTCGGTTGCCGTTCTGATTTTACCGCTTATAAGCACAAGTTCCCTTTCGGATCTTTCTATTCTTTGTCCGGGGCTGTAAGCTGAAATGTGCCTTTGTATACTGTCTATAAGCTGTTCGTAGCTGTCTGTCTTTGAATGGATAATATCGCTGAGCCTGTCATAGACAAGCTCGATATGCTCCGAAAGATCATCGCAGGTAACCGCAGTAGCTATTTCAGCCGCCGCAGACGGTGTTGGCGCTCTGAAATCCGCTACGAAATCGGAAATGGTAAAATCCGTTTCGTGTCCTACAGCGGAAATTGTCGGAATCTCGCTGTTGTACAGTGCCTTTGCATATCCGACATCGTTAAAGCACGACAAGTCCTCTGCCGAGCCTCCGCCCCTGCCGATGATAATCAGATCCGAACCGGTACTCTGAGCCAGAGCCAATGCTTTGATAAGAGTTGACGGTGCGTATGCTCCCTGTACCGTTACGGGAATAAAAACCACTTCCAGTATAGGTCTTCGTCTTGCAATGATATTCAGCATATCCTGAAGCGCCGCACCTTTTTCAGCGGTTATAAGGCAAACCTTTTTCGGCTGTTTCGGTATGGGACGCTTTTTATTGAAGTATCCGCCTGCCTCAAGCTCACGCTTTGCCTGTTCATACGCAAGAGCAAGCTCGCCCTGTCCCCTTTCGATCATATCAGTGACATAAATCTGATTAGCTCCGTCACGCTCGTAAACATTCACACTTCCGTGAACGATTACGCTCTGACCGCTGTACGGAGGAAATCAAGACTGCGGGCATTACCTGCAAACATAACGCATTTTATTGAAGCCGTTTCGTCCTTCAATGTGAAATACATATGTCCTGACGCTTTATGCAAAGTAAAATTCGAAATCTCGCCCGAAACATACAAATCGTTCAGAGCCTTATCGCCGTTTACTATCATCGAAAGCCGTCTTGTCACCTGAGAAACCGCTACGGTAAAAAAAATCAGGCATCAGGCTGTTCCTTTGTCGGATTGTCCTTATAATATGAATTGAGAACGCCGTTTATAAAGCGTACATCTGTCTTGTCGGCATATTCCTTTGCAAATTCTATTGCCTCGTTTATGGCTACCTTATCGGGTACGGACGGGCAGTATTTCATTTCATACAGGGCTATTCTCATAATAGCAAGGTTTATGTACGAAATTCTGTCGAGCTTTCTTGAAGGTGAATAGCTTTCGATTATGCCGTTCAGCTCATCTTCATGCTCTGCAACACCCTTCACCAGCTTCACAGACTGGGAATTATATTCCATCTCAAAGGACTCTTTGCAATCCTCCCAGTATCTCGTCAAGCGTTTCAGGGTTAAGTTTCATCTGAAAGAGAATGAGCAAAGCCGCTTCTCTCATTTCGTGACGTGTAAGTTTTCTTTCTGTCATTTAATCTGTTTCCTTTATTTAATCAGCTGATTTTGAAAGCATAATATCAGCAATTTTTACATTTACCTTAGATACGGATATGCCTGCCATATTCTGTATAGCAGACTTTACGCTCTCCTGTACTGAGCGTGCTACATTCTCCGCCTTAAAGCCCTGCAACACAACAATGCTTATTGTAACCTCGACAGCATCGTTTTTCAGCACTGCCTTAACCGGTGACTGAGGCATAATTTTTCCCGTAAACTGAGCCATATTCTTGTCGCAGATAACAAGATGCTCGCCCTCAGACGCAACGCCTCTTATTTCGGTTGCCGCAACCTCTGCGATTTTTGTAAGCACATCATTTGATATTCTCAGGCTTGCGCCTGTATTATTAACTTTTTTATTCATAGATTAACTGCCTTTCCGCAGGCAAATATGCACTGCGTAACCGTAAATAACAGTATCCGTGCCAAAGGGCACACTTAACTACTATAATGCTATTATATACATTATACACCAGACACGAGAAAAATACAAGTGCATAAGCTATATTTTATTCATCTCTTTAATGCACTTTACACTTCTTCTATGATCGAATTGTCGCCTGTCAGCAGACGCAAAGCTGTGACCGCCATAATCTCGTACAGACTCTCAGAGCCGTTTCTCTTTACGGGTATTTCAAACGGCTGTATTTCATCGCCGCCAAGCGTGGTTACCGTCCTGCCGAATGAAACCGATATTTCCTCATCGGTAATGCTTGTATATGAAACCGTATCCATTATTAGATTTCCGCACGTTATCACATTACACGTCAGATATGACAAAGTTTTCATCTGTTCTTTATTCAGAGCGTTTGCTATTATTACCGCCGTGTCGGGTATAAGTCTTGGAATAGCCGCAGTATTTTCACCCATTACAAACAACGCAATCATCCGTTACAAGGCCATGGAGCGAATCGGTACGCCACAAGTTCACTGCATTGCCCTCTCCCGACAGATACATTGAATTCATATTATAAAACCGTACCGAAAATGAACGTGAAAGAGTTTCCGCTATAAGCAAGGATAGTGATTCCTCACTGTCAATTACAATTATATCCGTCATAAATTCCTCCGTACTATATCAATATAATTTACAGTAAGGCATATTATATGCAAAAAAAAATCCGCCCTGACAAAATACGTCAGAGCGGTCCCGAAATTCGGAATAATTCTCCTCTTAATTACTTAAAACGATAATAATAATTGCTTATCTGCATTCAACGATGAACTTCATCGCAGTGCGTTCCTCACCGTCAATGCTGACAGTTGTGAAAGCGGGAATGCAAACAAGATCCACGCCGGATAAAGCCATATAGCTTCTGGATATTGCAATAGCCTTTACTGCCTGATTAGAAGCACCTGCGCCTACAGCCTGAACTGTTCAACTTCGCCGTTTTCACGAATAACTGCTGCTATAGCGCCTGCAACCGACTTTGGAACGGATTTTTGCTGAAACTTTTACTACTTCCATTTTAAACCTCCCGGTAATTTATTCAGTATCTGATTCTCTTGATAGAGGTGCAGATACCGCTTTTTTTCATCAACAGATACGACAACGCCGCAAATAAAATAGTCGCCGTCTGCGTATTCATATCTCTGCGGATAGCCTGTCATCATATTGCTGATAATAATCTCTTTTTTTGATTCCCAGTACGGAATCTGTTACACCTGTCATTCCGACATCGGTGATGTAACCTGTATGACCGCCAAGAATTTCTTCATCGGCTGTCTGGACGTGAGTATGAGTACCAAGCACCGCCGATACTCTGCCCGTCAGATAGTGTCCGAGCGCTCTTTTCTCCGATGTTGCCTCAGCGTGAAAATCAACGATGATCACCTTTGACTTCACTTCACTCAGAATCCTGTCGATGCAGTGGAACCGGATTTTCAAGGTTCTGCATGAAAACCACACCCATAAGATTAATGACGCACACTGAATATCTCCCGTGGTCAAGAATCGTATATCCTTTACCGACAACATCATCCGGAAAATTTGCAGGGCGGATAACAAAATCCGACGTTTCGTAAAAAGCGTCCATCTCTTTTCTGCGGAAACAATGATTGCCGGTAGTAATAACATCGGCTCCGCTTTCGAGAAGGTATTTTTGCGGTAACGGGCGTAATGCCGTTACCGTCAGCAGAATTTTCGCCATTCACAATGACGGTATCAATATTATACTCTGTTTTTTTTGAGCAGCGGTAATTTTTCTCTGAGATTAGCGCAGGATTTCTGTCCTACAACATCCCCGATAAAAAGTATATTCAATAAAACACGTCCTACAGTATTGTTATCGTATTTGTTATCTTTCGATTATCTGCTCTCTGTCGGGGCCTACACCTACCATAGAGATGTGGCAGTCGCAGAGTTCTTCAAGTCCTTTCGATGTACTTCTTGAACGCCTCGGGCAGCTCGTCAAAACTGCGGCAGGAAGATACATCATCGTCAAAGCCCTTGAGAGTTTCATATACGGGTACACAATCGGCAAGCTCTTCAAGCGCTGCAGGGAAGTTCTCAATAACAGTGCCGTCGGGCTTCTTATAAGCAACGCACACCTTTAAATCACCAATGCCGCCGAGCGTATCCAGCTTGTTTATAGCAAGCGAAGAAAGTCCGTTTACTCTTACGGAATGGCGTACAATAACAGCGTCAAACCAACCTGTTCTTCTGGGTCTGCCTGTCGTAGTACCGAACTCGCCGCCCTTGTTTCTGATTGCTTCGCCTATCTCATCATCAAGCTCTGTCGGGAAAAGGACCCTTACCTACTCTTGTTGTATAAGCCTTTGCAACACCTATGATGTTTGAAATAATCATAGGTCCTACGCCTGTACCTACACAAACACCTGCAGAAAGAGGATGAGACGAAGTAACATAAGGATAAAGTACCGAAGTCAATGTCAAGCAGTGTTGCCTGTGCGCCCTCGAACATTATCGTCTTGTTTGCCTTTGCTGCCTCGTATACGATTACCGATACATCGTCAACATACTTTGCAAGACGCTTGCCGTATTCGGTATATTCCTTTATGATAGCTTCAATATCGTGAGGCTCGCCGCCGTAAACTTCTGTGATTATCTTATTCTTGAGCTTACCTGTCATTCTTACCTTTTCAGCGAAAACTTCGGGATGAACAAGATCATAGACACGGATACCGCAACGCTCGTATTTATCCATATAGCAAGGACCTATACCACGCTTTGTAGTACCTATATCGGAGTTTCCTCTGAATTTTTCAGAAAGTCCGTCAAGAGTAATGTGCCACGGCATAACAACGTGCGCTCTGGGATCAATCTTGAGGTTATCGAAAGAAACACCTCTTGGTGAAAGGTTATCAATCTCGGATAAAAGATCCTTAGGATCAAGCACTACACCTGCGCCTATATAAGGCAGAGCGTATTTTTATAAAGAATGCCCGAAGGGATCAGATGGAGTTTGTAAGTCTGACCGTCATTTACTACAGTATGTCCTGCATTGTTACCACCCTGTGAACGAACGACCACATCGGCTCTGGAAGCGATAATATCAATAATCTTACCCTTTCCTTCGTCACCCCACTGAGTTCCTACAACTATATTTGCTGGCATTGGAAGTCCCCATTTCTTTTAATTAAATTAGTATCATATCCGCAAAGGAAACCTGTCCTTTCGCATAGTACATTGTTATTATATCAAAGACCGTCGCAAATTGCAAGTATTTTTTGTTTCTTTTGCAGAAAGTATACTAAAAATGCGGCAATTTTAACTTGCCGCATTTTTAAACACAGGAATATCAATATGATGATACGCCACTTCTTGTTACATATTCCTTTATTCCGTCCACAATAGCCTGTGCTATACCGTCCTGATCGGTCGAATTTGCAAGAGCCATCGCATCCTCATAGTTGCTGACAAATCCCATTTCTATAAGTACCGACGGGAAATCCTGCTGTTTCGTTGTCCACATATAGCTGTACTGCGCTCCTCTGTTGCAGTTTGCTCCATCGGAATAAACATTATTGCTGAAATATGACGAAACGTGCCTTGTGAGCGACTCGGCGAGCGGCTGAGAGTACGATGTGTAATAATAGCACTCTGTTCCTCTCGGACTTTCCGAACCGGCCTTGTTTGAATGAATAGCTATGTATAAATCACAGCCGTAATCACGGGCATAATAAGGTCTGCGTTTTGTATCGTAGAATTCGCTTTCGGTCTTGAGCCTTATAACGTTTACGCCCAGAGCCTTGAGCTTTGATTCAACCAGCTTTGCTACCGCAAGGTTTGCGCCTGCTTCTTCAATATGTCCTATCGCACCGGGATCGTCATAGCCGTACTCAGTCACACCGTGACCGGGATCGATTACTATAGTCATATTACCGATGTCGTTCGTAAGTATCTCGAACTTGAACAGCAAATTGCCTTCACTGTCGTATGTAGCGCTGTTTCCTGCATAAACTCCCGGCTGTCTTAATTTAAGCACGAGCCGGAACTTCATAACGCCGTCAACGTCTACCTGCTGCCACTCACCCGCACTGAACACTGTGCAGTTGTCAAAATCGGGAAGTGCAGTAACCGAGGTTATATTATCAAACGTGATGTTGATATGAGTAGCCGTGAAATCATCAAGGTTGAACTCGCCGTCATAACCGGAATAATAGTCGTTTCCGATAGGGGTAACAGTAAATGACGAGCGATCCTCCAGTGCCATCTGTATGAACGAATCTCCGCCCATATTTCCTATTGCATTGACAACAAGAGGATTTTCGCCCATTCCGACACCGCTTGTAAGGTCGGCATCTTCCTTAAGGAATCGCTTGCCCGATGTTGTGACATAATATTCGTCCCATTCACTCTTATAATAGTCGAGCGTGCCTTCGGGAAGCTGTCCAACGTTCGGAGGATTGACAGAATCGGTATTTGCGCCGTCATAGATATAAGCAAAGTTCTTGTTCAGCTTTACATAAGTAACGCTTGTATCCTCCGAAACGGCGGCAGACAGTCGTCCGACTATCTCTCCCGTACCGAAAGAGCTTTGATCTGTCGGGATCTTGTCGATTATCTCTATATTCTTATCGGGCAGCTTTACTGCGTTTACAATGACCTCAGCACCTATATATGTTCTTGAATATCCTGCATATGAAGCGGAAATTTCAACATTTCCGAGATACTGTTCCTCATCGACTATGCCCTCGGGAACGACAATTTTTCCTGTAAATGCCGCATACGATGAGTTAATGTCAACAACGTCCGATTTTGCGTTTTCGGTAAGCTCAATTGTAGTGCCGCCGAGCGTAGCTGTAGCATAAGAGCCTTTATAGGCGACCGCAAGCACGGATACCGCCATTCCTCCGTCTACCTTAAGTGTCTTACCCTCCGCTACGGAGCTTCCTATAGATTTAAGAACGTTGATTGTACGTTCGATGTTATAATATATGGTCTTGCCTTTATGAGTTATAACGAAAGTGTTCATTCCGACTTCAAGCTGCTTTTCGAAGTAGAAGTTTCCCGCCTCGTTAAGCGATAATTTTTCACCGTCAAAATATACGTCAAAATTCTCGTCAAACGTACCCATGAACGCTACCGATGTATCATCCGTCGAATAATTCGTGTAATACGGCGATGTCATTTCAAGGTCTTCAAAAAGGCTGTCAACATTTATCTGCTCGTTGAAATACTTCGTGAGCGTATCTGTTGTTCCCATCGGGTTTTCCTCAAGCGATTTCTCTGAATAGAACACGCTTCCCGAATAATTATCAAGCTCATCGGCTTTTGCAAGCTGTTTGAGAAGCTGATCCTCAACACCCCAGCCGTCTTCATCCGTTCCTATTTTCTCGTTATGATGAACAATGTAGAACGGTATCTTCGCAGATTTAGCAACATCGCTCCACCATGAACAAACGTTCTCAAAAATCCGACAGTTTCATTGTCAAGCGAACCGGACGCATTGACTACAATAAAATCCGTAAGACCCTTTTCTATGAAAGCCTTGGTATCGGCATAGCCGTTATAGAAAGCAGTATACTTTGCAGATGTATCACTGCCCTTTTTATTCTTCGAAGCGTTTGCCCAGACATCCTTTGCGTCAATGCCGACCGCTATTGAATTATCCGACAGACGAATAACACCGCTCACGGTTGAGAACTTATATTCAACCGTATCATAAAGCCAGTTCTTATAGCCTATGCCCGAGCCGTTCTTCATATATTCTTCATAAGCGCCGTTATTGTTCGTACCGTAAAATCCCGTAAGTATTATGCCGTTGCATCTGTATTTGAGCGCAAATTTATGAGCCTCACTCACAAGATAATCATAGCAGTCCTCGCCATCCGGGCAAGCCGCCATTGTTTTGTTTATGTCGAAATAGACATATCTCTGCATTCCTTTTTTAGTAGCAGCCTCAAGAGCCTTTTCAAGCCTGTCGCCGTTCTTGTTCATATTCGTGGTATAATATGTACCGTCTTTTCCGTAAGGATTGATGTACACTCCGTTCATACCGTAAGCAATGAGGGTATCCAGCTTTTTTTGAAAAATTCTCACCGAACTTCTCAGCCGCAAAATCCCCTAAATTTATAACCGTTGCTTTAAGCTCGTTCGATAAAGTCAGCTTAGGCTCGGCTATCTGCGGAGTTGTCTGTTTCGACTGCTCGGCCGATTCTGCCGATGCGGATGTGTTTTCACTTGTGTTTTTCCTCAGCAACGGCAGTCAGCTGTGACAAAAGCAAAAAAGCCGACAGCACTCCTGCCATTATTCTGATAAATTTATTTCTCATCTTCTGCTCTTCCTTCCGATTATTACGGCACTTACTGCGTTAGAAGCGGCTTGAATGACGCTATTTCCTTATTAACAGCTGTTTTAACATTGCTGTCAGGCTCAAAAATGAACTGATAGCTGTAAAGAATAACGCCGCCGTAATTCGACGTTTTCTGCGATTTTACAATCTGCCTTTTAATTATTTCTTTATCATTTTGCCATTCGTATCTTCCGCTTCCTGCCCATTCGTCCTCAGTGCCTATCTTGTACACCGCAAGACCGGGTATAAGCGCTTTTCCGGTACCGGCGAGCATTTTATCCCACTGCTCGACCACCTGTTCAAACGGCTGACCGCCGTTATCAAAACCGTAATATATCTGAGGTGCCATATAATCGACATAGCCGTCCTCTTTTGACCATTTCTCTACATCTGCATAAAGCTGTGTTTCATTGTTTGTAACATTGCCCTGTGCGCTGACCCCGAACAATGCGGTAGGATTGTGCGACTTCACAGCCTTATACATATCCGCTACCATACGGCTGCAATTATCCAGTCTGAACTGTGACAGACTGCTATATGATGAAGCGTTGAACGCAATGCTGTCAAAATACGCTTCCGTTGTGGGATAGAAATAATCGTCTATATGTACGCCGTCTACATCATATTTTGAAACAAGCTCCGCCGCTCCGTTTGCGATAAGGTCTGTAACCTCCTTATAGGCGGGATTGAGCCACCAGTAAGAATTGACCTTGACTATATAGTCGCCGTCCTTCGTGTCATACCACTGACCCGTTTTATACGTTGTACTTACATCAGGTGCATCATCTTCGTAATAACAGCGTAAAGGATTGACCCACGCCTGAAAAGAAATACCTCTTGCATGTGCCTCGTCTATCATAACCTTGAGCGGATCATAGCCGGGATCTTTTCCGATATATCCCGTGCAGTACTTTGACCACGGAAAATAGTCGGATTTATATATTGCGTCACCGAAGGGACGGACATGAACATAGACTGTATTGATGCCCAGTGAAAGACAATTATCGTAATACTCGCCTATACCGCTTCTGAGCTGTGACTCGCTTTTTTCGGTAAGAATCGGGTACAATTCGGAATACCATATCCATACGCCCTTCACCTCGTTATAATTCAGTGCCGTATAGCTGTTTACAGGCAGATTATCGGTGGCGGCAGGAACATTATCATTCTTTTTTGATGTTACAGTCACATCTTTTTTTTTGTCGTAGCAGCCGATGTCACAGTTTCCACAGACGGAATCTCCTCATCGGGAACGGGCGGTTCATCATAAGACGTATCGACAGAAGGCTCATCGGCGGATGAATCTTCATTCGGTGAGGTTTCTGTTTTCTTTTTTGTTGCTGCGGCCGTAGTATGCGAGCCTGTCTGTTCGGGTATGCTGAGTGCGGGCTTTACCTTGCTTTCCGTCAACGGAATACCGCTTATTATATTTCCGCCGGTTGTATCCTGCGGTTCGTTATCAAATACCAACGCTTTGCCGCATCCGCCGGAAATCACCATTGCAGCTGCGGTGAGCAGTATTATACCTGTTTTCTTTTTACGGACATATATCTTCCTCGGATCTTTCGTTAATGTTGTTCAGCACGCAGTAAATACGCCTCGTAAAAGCTCCCGTCAATACGGGATACACAGTAAATTATACAATATTCCTACTGTCGAAGTCAACCGAAACGGGTTTATTTTCTCAAATTTCATAAAATCGGATCGCTCAGAAACGAATTTCTATAAATCCTCTAATAAACTCCTTTGTTGCTTGTGCAACATCCACAAATAATTTTTTGCAATTTCACGCACTCCTTCTTTCATAAACGGTTTGCAAATTCTTGACTTTTACTTTAATATAATGTATAATTAACTGTAATCTTTTTTTTCAGGAGGACAAAAATGGGAAACAACGAAAGCAAGGGACTTACCCTTACCGAAAAAATCATCAAGAACCACATAATTGACGGCGAGATGATAAAAGGCACTGAAATAGGTCTGCGTATCGACCAGACTCTGACACAGGACGCTACCGGTACAATGGCATATCTTCAGTTTGAAGCTATGGGTATCGACAGAGTAAAAACCGAGCGTTCACTCGCTTATATCGACCACAACACGCTCCAGTCAGGCTTTGAAAATGCCGATGACCACAGATACATAGGCAGTGTTGCAAAGAAACACGGAATCTATTTCTCACGTCCCGGTAACGGCATCTGCCACCAGGTACACCTTGAGCGTTTCGGCAAGCCCGGCAAGACACTTATCGGCTCTGACAGCCACACTCCCACAGGCGGCGGTATAGGTATGCTCGCTATGGGCGCAGGCGGTCTTGACGTTGCGGTAGCAATGGGCGGCGGCGCATATTACATAACAATGCCGAAGGTCGTAAAGGTAAACCTCACCGGAAAGCTCAACGACTGGGTTTCCGCAAAGGATGTAGTTTTAAAGGTACTTCAGATAATGTCCGTAAAGGGCGGCGTAGGCAAGGTTATCGAATACTGCGGTGAAGGCGTTAAGAGCCTCAGCGTTCCCGAACGTGCAACTATCACAAACATGGGTGCGGAGCTTGGCGCTACAACATCTATATTCCCCTCCGATGAAACAACTCTTGCTTTCTTAAAGGGCACAGGATCGTGAAGAAGACTTCGTTGCTCTCAGCGCAGATCCCGATGCCGTATACGATGAAGAAATCAACATTGATCTCTCCGAGCTTGTTCCTATGGCAGCTTGTCCTCACAGCCCCGACAAGGTAAAAACCGTAAAAAGAAATCGGTGCAATCAAGATAGATCAGGTATGTATACGATCATGTACCAACTCTTCATTACAGGATATGCTCAAGGTTGCTCATATATTAAAGGGCAAGACGGTACATCCCGATGTAAGCCTTTCAATAGCTCCCGGCTCAAAGCAGGTATTCAATATGCTTGCTGACTGCGGTGCGTTATCAATTCTTATCGGTGCAGGTGCAAGAATACTTGAAAGTGCCTGCGGTCCGTGCATAGGTATGGGTCAGTCGCCCAACTCAAAGGGAA
>VOFJ01002804.1_pt1 | contig 70811 bp, 110 predicted proteins | sample 5384081 | NCBI WGS metagenome assembly VOFJ01 (sample SAMN12384729, study PRJNA508395) | human gut metagenome | isolation source: healthy gut I | host: Homo sapiens | reverse complement strand
GAGCGTCCCCCCCGTTGTCTGTGTCATGGGTCACGTTGACCACGGTAAGACCAGTATCCTGGATGCCATCCGCAAGACCAATGTCACCGCAGGCGAAGCCGGCGGCATTACCCAGGCCATCGGCGCTTACCAGGTCAAGATCAACGACAGCCTGATCACCTTCCTGGATACGCCGGGCCACGAGGCATTCACCTCCATGCGTGCCCGCGGTGCCAACATGACCGATATCGCTGTTCTGGTCGTTGCCGCCGATGACGGCATCATGCCCCAGACCGTGGAGTCCATCAACCATGCCAAGGCTGCCAATGTCAAGATCATCGTGGCCATGAACAAGATGGATAAGCCCACTGCAAACCCCGAGCGCGTGATGGAAGGCCTGACCAAGTACGGCATCATCACCGAGGACTGGGGCGGCGATGTGGCCTGCATCCCCGTCTCGGCTCTGACCGGCATGGGCATCAACGACCTGCTGGAGCGGATCGCGCTGGAGGCCGAGGTCATGGAGCTCAAGGCCAACCCCAACCGCTCCGCCCACGGCGCCGTGATCGAGGCCCGCCTGGACAAGGGCCGGGCCCCGTCGCCACCCTGCTGGTGCAGAACGGCACCCTGCATTCCGGTGATGTCATCATTGCCGGTACCGCTGTGGGCCGTGTGCGTACCATGCGCAGCGACAAGGGCATGCTGCTGAACGATGCAGGCCCCTCCACCCCCGTGGAGATCACCGGCCTGACCGCTGTGCCCGAGGCAGGCGACCTGTTTGAGGCCGTTGCCGACGAGCGTCTGGCCCGTGAGCTGGCAGAGCAGCGCATTGCCGCTGCCAAGGAGAAGCAGTTCTCCTCCTTCCAGAAGGTCACTCTGGATAACCTGTTCAGCCAGATGGCACAGAACGATATGAAGGAGCTGGCCATTGTCGTCAAGGCTGATGTGCAGGGCTCCGCCGGGAGGCCGTCAAGCAGAGCCTGGAGAAGATCTCCAATGATGAGGTGCGCGTCCGCGTCATCCACGCCGGTGTCGGTGCCATCAGCAAGTCCGACGTTGACCTGGCCGACGCCTCCAACGCCATCATCATCGGCTTCAATGTCCGCCCCGACAACGTGGCCAAGGAAGAGGCCGCTGCCACCAAGGTCGAGATGCGGATGTACCGCGTCATCTACGATGCCATCAACGATGTCACCGATGCTATGAAGGGCATGCTGGCCCCCAAGTTCCGCGAGGTCGCTCTGGGTGAGCTGCAGGTCCGTCAGGTCTACAAGATCAGCAACGTGGGCACCGTTGCAGGCTGCCGCGTGACCAGCGGCAAGATCACCCGCGACAGCAAGGTGCGCGTTGTCCGTGACGGCATCGTCATCACGGAGGACGAGATCGCATCTCTGAAGCGCTTCAAGGATGATGCCAAGGAAGTGGCCGAGGGCTACGAGTGCGGCGTTACGCTGGCAAAGTTTTGCCGATGTCAAGGAAGGCGACGTTTACGAGGCCTTCAAGATGGAAGAATATCGGGACTAATTGAAAAACCTCTCAGGCTCGCATCCGCTCGCCAGCTCCCCTGGTAGGGGAGCCAGGCAGGGCGTGTGCTTGCCTCTCCTATTAGGAGAGGTGGCATTGCGAAGCAATGACGGAGAGGTTATTATAGGAGAAATTTATGTCTCAGAAAAATATGGGCCGTCTTGCCCAGGATATGAAGCGTGAGGTCATTGCCATCATCGGACGGCTGAAGGACCCCCGGCTGGAGGGCGGTCTGCTGACCGTCACCCGTCTGGATGTGACCCCCGACCTGGATGTGGCCAAGGTATACGTGAGCGTCATGGGCCGTGAGGACGGCCCTAAGCCCGCCATCGAGGCCCTGAACCGCGCCGCAGGCCATGTGCGCACCGAAGTGAGCAAGAAAATGCACATCCGCAAGGCACCCCGCTTCATCTTTGTGGAGGACGACGGAGCCGCCTACGCGCAGCCCACATCAATGAGCTGCTCCGCACGCTGAACGTGAACGGTGACGCTGAGGAAACCAGCCAGCCGGAAGAGACCGAGGAATAATCAGCCTTGCGGAAAGGATGGAACATGGGATGACAGAACAGCTGAATGTACAGCAGATGGCAGAAAAGCTGCTTGCTGCGGATAACATCTTGATTCTGTGCCACAAAAACCCGGATGGTGATACGGTCGGCTGCGGCAGCGCGCTCTACTATGCGCTGCTTGCACTGGAAAAAACACGCAGCCGTGCTCTGCGCCGACCCCATCCCCGGCCGGTACACATTTACCAACCCCCGCCTGTTCAAGGGCGAATTTGAGCCGCAGATCGTGGTGGCTGTGGATGTTGCCAGCGTACAGCTGTTTGGCGAGGGCAACGGCGTTCCCCAGTACACGCGCCATGTGGACCTGTGCATCGACCATCATGCAGGCAACAGCGGCTATGCCGACTTCACCCTGCTGGATGGCAGCGCCGCCGCGGCGGCAGAGCTGCTGTATGAGGTGATCTGTGCCATGCATGTGGAGATCACCCCTCACATTGCCGATTGCCTGTATACCGGCCTGTCCACGGATACCGGCTGCTTCAAGTTCTCTTCCACCAAGGCCAGCACCCACATCACTGCTGCCAAGCTGATGGAGGCCGGTGCGCAGGTGGAGGAGCTGAACACCCTGCTCTTCGACACCAAGCCCCGGGAGCGGATGGAGGCGGAGCGTATCGCCCGCAACCATCTGGAATATCATCTGGAGGGCCGCTGCGCCCCATCGATCTACCTGACCCGGGACGAGATAGAGCAGAGCGGCGTGGACCCGGCTGATCTGGAAGAGCTGACCAGCCTGCCCATCAGCATCGAGGGCGTCAAGGTGGGCCTGACGCTGCGCCAGCAGCCCGGCGGCAGCTACCGCATCAGCGTGCGCACCGCCAAGGGCGTGGACGCCTGTGCCATCGCCCGGCGTCTGGGCGGCGGCGGCCACACCCGTGCGGCGGGCTGTGAGCTGCTGGGCAACCTTGACAACGCCAAGAGCGCGATCCTCTCTGAGGTGGAAGCTGTTCTTGATGCACCGCAGGAGGAAGCATGATGCAGGGGATCCTCATTGTTGATAAGCCCACCGATTGGACCAGCTTTGATGTCATTGCCAAGTTGCGGGGCATTCTGGGCACCCGGAAGCTGGGCCACAGCGGTACGCTGGACCCCATGGCGACCGGTGTTCTGCCGGTGTTCTGCGGCGGGGCCAGCAAGGCAGTTGATCTGCAGCTCGACCACACCAAGGCCTACCGCGCTGTCCTCAGGCTGGGCCAGCGCACCGATACCGGGGATGTGACCGGCACTGTGCTGGAGACCGCCCCGGTAACGGCGGGGGAGCAGGAGCTGCTGGCCGTTCTGCCGCAGTTTCTCGGCCCCCGGATGCAGACCCCGCCCATGTACTCGGCAGTCAAGATCAACGGCCAGCCGCTCTATAAGCTGGCCCGTGAGGGCAAGACCGTGGAGCGCAAGGCCCGGCCGATCGAGATTTTGGACATCCGGTACGAGGGCAGCCCTGCGGAAAATGAGTATGCCCTGACCGTAAAGTGCTCCAAAGGCACCTATATCCGGGTGCTGCTGGAGGAGATCGCCGAAGCCATGGGCCAGAAGGGCACCATGAGCGCCCTGCGCCGCGTGGCCGCCGGGGTGTATTCTGAAGCCGATGCCCACACGCTGGAAGAGATCCAGGCGGCAAAGGATGCGGGGCCGGAGGCCCTGCAGGCTTTGATGCTGCCGGTGGAGAGCGTGTTCGAGAGCCTGCCGCTGCTGGTGGCGGACGAGCGGGTGGAGCAGCACCTCTACAACGGGTGCCCCACCAGCCGCTATCCCGCTGCCGACGGCCGCTACCGCGTGCGGAACGCCGGAGGGCAGTTTCTGGTCTTGCCAATGTGGTGAACGGTGTGCTCAAGGTGGAAAAGCTGTTCGTGGAAAGGAACTGACGACCAATGCAAATCGTTTTCATCTCTGTCGCCGCTGGCGCTGGAACATGAGGGCGGCACTGCTGTTGCCATGGGCTACTTCGATGGCATCCACATCGGCCACCGTGCCGTCATTGAGGGAGCAGTGGAGTGGGCAAAGGCCCACGGCGCTGCCCCGGCGGTGTTCACCTTCAAGCTGCCCGCTGACAGCAAAATGAAGGGCCGCCGTCTGCTCTCCACCGAGGATAAGCATGCCCTGATCGCAAGCCTAGGTGTGGAGTATTACCTCTGCCCCGAGTTTGAGGAGATCCGCGCCATGACCCCGGAGCAGTTCGTGTACGGCATCGTGCAGGACTGCCACGCCAAGGCGTTGTTCTGCGGCGAAAACTTTACCTTTGGTGCCAAGGCCGCCGGGACCCCCGAGCTGCTGAAGGAGCTCTGCGCCCCGCTGGGGGTGGAGGTCGTGGTGGTGCCCATGGCACAGTTTGAGGAAAAGCCGGTGTCCTCCACCCGCATCCGCACGGCATTGGAGGGCGGCGATGTGCCTGCCGCCAACGCCATGCTGGGAATGCCCTATGCCATCCGCTTCGCGGTGCAGCACGGGGCGGGTCTGGGCCGCACGCTGGGCGTGCCCACCATCAACCAGATCTACCCGGCGGGTTTCCAGATGCCCCGCTACGGCATCTACATCACCCGCACCCGGATCGGTGATACCTGGTATCCCTCGGCCACCGGCCTGGGGACCCGGCCCACTGTCAATTCGGACGAGAGCAAGGTGACCTGTGAGACCTTTATCCCGGATTTTTCCGGCGACCTCTACGGCACCGACCCGGTGGTGGAGTTCTACGCCTACCTGAGTCCCAGCAAAAGTTTGATACCCTGGACGAGCTGAAGGCCTGCATCGACCATGCAGCCCGGCGCGCCAAGGCCTATTTTGCAAAAAAGCATAGTAAAATTTTTCTTTTTGCTTTTTGCACGGATTTCTGTTATACTAGCCCTGTTACCGCGATACGGGGCTGGGAGTATGCCCATTTGGGGGAGTACCGTTTTCCCGCATTCTGTGCCGCCGGCAAATAAAATTTTATAAAGAGGTACTGTTACTATGAACAAGCAGGAAGTTATGGCCAAAGTCGCTCTGACCGAGAAGGACACTGGCTCCCCCGAGGTTCAGGTCGCTCTGCTGACCGCTCACATCAACGAGCTGAACGAGCACCTGAAGAAGAACCCTAACGATCACCACAGCCGCCGTGGTCTGATGAAGATGGTTGGCCGCCGCCGCAATCTGCTGGCCTACCTCCAGAAGAAGGACATCGAGCGTTACCGTGCTCTGATCGCAACCCTGGGTCTGCGTAAGTAATAGAAAACAGAGGGCAGGTACCGCATTGTGGTGCCTGCCCTTTGCTCTTTTTTGAGGAACAACAGGCCGCTGCTGCGCGTTGCAGCAGTAAATCGAGCGCCTGTGCTGTAAAAAGGCACGGGCGTTGGCTTTATTGCTATGATGCGCTGGCCGCTGCCTTTTGGAAGATAAGAAGATAAACCGCAAAAGGACAAAGGAGGCAAAACCAAATGGCAATTGAATTTGGTTCCCGCAAAGAGACCTTTGAAAACTTCAAGGTCTACGAGACCACGCTGGCTGGCCGTCCGTTCAAGGTCGAGATGGGCAAGATGTGCGGCCTGTCCAACGCAAGCGCCCTGATCCGCTACGGCGAGACCTGCGTGCTGTGCAACGTGGTCATGAGCCCCAAGCCCCGCGAGGGCGTGGATTTCTTCCCCCTGAACGTGGAGTATGAGGAAAAAGCTTTACGCCGCAGGCCGCATCCCCGGCAGCTTTATGCGCCGTGAAGGCCGCCCCGGTGAGCGCGCCATCCTGACCAGCCGCGTGGTGGACCGCCCCATGCGCCCGCTGTTCCCCAAGGAGATGCGCAACGACGTCTGCATCACCATGACCGTCATGAGCCTGGACCCCGATTGCAGCCCTGAGATCGCCGGCATGATCGGTGCGTCTCTGGTCACCGCTGTGTCCGAGATCCCCTGGAACGGCCCCATCGGCGGTGTTCAGGTGGGCCTGGTGGACGGCGAGATCGTCCTGAACCCCACCCAGGAGCAGCGCAAGGTGAGCGACCTGGCCCTGACCGTTGCCGCCACCATGGACAAGATCGTGATGATCGAGGCCGGTGCCAACGAGGTGGACGAGGCCACCATGCTCAATGCCATCAAGGCCGCCCACGCTGAGATCCAGAAGATTATCACCTTCATCAACGGCATCGTTGCAGAGCGCGGTAAGAAGAAGATCGATTTTCAGGTGGTGGGTCTGGATATGGACGTGTTCCACGCCATCCAGAACAAGTATCTGGACGACTTCAAGGCCGCTATGGACACCGACGACAAGAATGTGCGGGATGCTGCTCTGCTGCCCATCATGGACAAGATCGCTGAGGAGTACCCCGATCTGTCTGATGCAGACCTCGACCTTGTCAGCTACAAGATGCAGAAGTACGTTGTCCGCCGCTGGCTGCTGGATGAGGGCAAGCGCGTTGGATGGCCGCGGCATCAACGAGATCCGCCCGCTGGCTGCCGAAGTGGGCATCCTGCCCCGGGTCCACGGCTCCGGCATGTTCACCCGCGGCCAGACCCAGGTGCTGACCACCTGCACCCTGGGCGGCACCAAGGACAACCAGCTGATGGACGACCTGACCGACGAGCAGACCAAGCGTTACATCCATCACTATAACTTCCCGCCGTATTCTGTCGGCGAAGCCCGCGCACCCCGCAGCCCCCGGCCGCCGTGAGATCGGTCACGGCGCACTGGCAGAGCGCGCTCTGGTTCCCGTGCTGCCCTCTGTGGAGGAGTTCCCCTACGCCATCCGCTGTGTCTCTGAGGTCCTGAGCTCCAACGGTTCCACCTCTCAGGGCTCTATCTGTGGTTCCACTTTGGCTCTTATGGATGCCGGTGTCCCCATCAAGGCTCCCGTTGCCGGTATCTCCTGCGGCCTTATTACCGAGGGCGACCGCTGGATGACCATGGTGGATATTCAGGGCGTCGAAGACTTCTTCGGCGATATGGACTTTAAGGTAGGCGGCACCAAGAAGGGCATCACCGCCATCCAGATGGACCTCAAGATCGATGGCTTGACCTACGACATCATTGCCGAGGCCTTCGAGAAGTGCCGCAAGGGCCGCCTGTATATTCTGGACGAGATCATCAAGCCCGTGATCGCACAGCCCCGTGAGGAGCTGAGCCGCTGGGCTCCCAAGATGTTCAGCATGATGATCCCCACCGACAAGATCAAGGACGTGATTGGTAAGGGCGGCAAGGTCATCCAGGACATCTGTGCCACCTGCAACTGCAAGATCGATGTGCAGGAGGACGGCCATGTGTTCGTCTCCGCCGTGGATCAGGAGGACGCAAAGCGCGCCATCTTCACCATCAAGACCATTGTGGAGGATCCCGAGATCGGTGCCATCTACAAGGGCAAGGTCACCCGCCTGATGAACTTTGGTGCCTTTGTGGAGATCGCACCGGGCAAGGAAGGGGCTGGTGCACATCTCCAAGGTGGACACCAAGCGTGTGGAGCGCGTGGAGGATGTGGTCGCCGTGGGAGATGCCATCGTGGTCAAGGTCACGGACATCGACCAGCAGGGCCGCATCAACCTGAGCCGCCGCGATGCCATTCTGGCGCTGGAAGCCAAGCGCGCCGCGCAGGAGCAGCAGTAATCTATAAATCAGAGGGACCCCACAGCCGGTTGGCTGCGGGGTCCCTTTTTGCTGTCCGAAAAAATTTTTTGGGTTTCCTCTTGACAGAAATGCAAAAATGTGTATTATTGTATTAGCTGCTTAATACAGCAACACATAAGGAGGGCAAAGCAGAATGAGTGAACAGTTTGACTCCAGCCGCCCCATTTATGCTCAGCTGGTGGAACGGCTCAAAGCCAGAATTCTGGCGGGCACCTACCCGCCGGGGGGCCATCTGGATTCGGTGCGGGACCTTGCCGCCGCTGCCGGGGTCAACCCCAACACGATGCAGCGGGCGCTTGCCCAGCTGGAGAACGAGGGCCTGGTGCGCACCGAGCGCACAAGCGGACGCTACGTCACGGAGGATACGAATTTGATCGAACAACTGCGGGCTGCCGCCGCCCATGACATCGCGGCAGATTTTCTGGAGAAGATGCGCAGCATCGGCTACACGCCGGAAAAGGCGGCAGCCCTGTTGGAGCACTGGGATACAGAGGAGGTAGAACCCCATGAGTAAGGTGCTGACCTGTGAAAAATTGACAAAAGTATACGGAAAGGAAAAGACCGCGCTGGACGGCATCGATCTGGAGCTGGATTTTGGCCGCATCGTAGGGCTGCTGGGCCCCAACGGCAGCGGCAAGACCACCCTGCTCAAGCTGGCCAATGGTCTGCTGCAGCCCACGGAAGGCCGCATCCGGATCGCGGGCATGGCCCCCGGCCCGGAGACCAAGGAGCTGGTCTCCTACCTGCCGGACGCCGACTGGCTGCCCGACTGGATGCGGGTGGAGGAGCTGGTGGAGATGTTCACGGATTTTTACGGCACGCCCAGTCAGGCCAAGGCTTACATCGGCTTTGACGCCGACAAGGCCAATGAGATGCTGGCCCGGCTGAACATCGACCCCAAGGCCCGGCTCAAGACCCTTTCCAAAGGGCAATAAGGAAAAGGTCCAACTGGTGCTGGCCATGAGCCGCACCGCCAAGCTCTACCTGCTGGATGAGCCCATCGGCGGCGTGGACCCCGCCGCGCGGGACTATATCCTGAACACCATCATTTCCAACTACAGCAAGGACGCAACCGTTGTCATTTCCACCCACCTCATCGAGGACATCGAGCCGGTGCTGGACGAGGCCGTTTTCCTGAAGGACGGCAAGATCTTTGCCCACCGCGCCGTGGATGACATCCGCGAGACTGAGGGCATGAGCGTCGATGCGTATTTCCGGGAGGTATTCAAATGCTGAAACAATTGTTGAAATATGAGTTCAAGGCCACGAAACGCCTGTATTTCGGGCTGTATCTATCTGGCGCTGGCGCTGTTGAGCGTGGTGCTGGGCGTGACCTTCCGGCAGGAACACGCGCTGGCTCACAGCACAAGCTTCCAGAATCTCGAAGTGATTCTGATGATCGTGTATGTCTCGGTCATCCTTGCCATTGCGGTGCTCTGCTTCGTGAACACCATCCAGCGCTTTTATCAGAACCTGCTGGGCCGGGAGGGCTACCTGATGCACACCCTGCCGGTCAATGAGAACCAGCTCATCCTCTCCAAGCTCCTCACCAGCATGGTCTGGGTGCTGTGCAGCGGCCTTGTGGGCATCGTCTGCATCACGGTGATGGTCAGCATCGGTGTGATTGACTCGGAGACCTTCGGCATGGTGGACTGGAACAGCTGGAAGCAGCTGTGGGGGATGCTGTATGGAGAACTGGGCGCGAAGTTCTGGCTGGTGACGTTCTGGACCATCCTCATCAATCTGGCCCGGCTGGCAAGCCTCATCCTCTGCGTTTACGCTGCCTGTATGATCGCCCATCAATTTCCCCAAGCATGTGATGGTGGCCGGGATCCTCGCGTTTATCGGCCTGAACATCGTGGAGACCCAGCTCGATAAGCTGCTGGGCACGAATGATGTGAGTATGATCGTGGATGTCACGTACCGGGTCGTGGATGTGAACGTGACCGGTGTGAGCTATGGAGTGACCCCGATGCGCTGGCTGACGGCGGCACTTGGAACAGACGTTGGCTATCTGTTCTGCTTTGCCGTGACTGCAGCCATTGCGGCGGCATACTTCTTCCTGACCCGGTGGCTGATGAAAAATAAACTGAATCTGGAGTAAACAAAAGGCGGTGTGCCCGGAGCGGACACACCGTCTTTGCTGTCTGGAAAAAGGATTACACGCCGGAAGCGCCGTAGTTTGCCAGCACACGGGCGGAGGGGTCGTTGACGTTGCAGCCGGGCCATGCCTTGTTGGGCATCCAGAAGTCCACGATGGTACGGCTCTGGTCGTAGTAGTATTTCTCGAAAATTTCGCGGTAGAGCAGGCTCTCTTTCGTAAACGGCATACAATGGGCGGAGTAGTTTGCCCGGCGGAGCTGGAATTCCTCGTCGGTGTAGAGGCTCTCGGCGTACTCCTTGATGTCATCCACCATGGAATGTCCCACGGCATCCGAGAACGCTGCCTTTTCACGCCAAAGGATGCTTTCCGGCAGCCAGTCGCCCTCAAAAGCTTTGCGCAGCAGGTACTTGCCCTTGCCATAAGTGTTCAGCTTCTTCTCCGGGTCGATGGCCATAACGTACCGCACAAAGTCCAGATCACCGAACGGGGCACGCGGGCCTCGATGCTGTTGGCGGAGATGTAGCGGTCGGCGCGCAGGACGTCGTACATAAACAGCTCACGGATGCGCTTCTGGCTCTCCTGCTGGAAGGCGTCGGCGGAGGGGGCGAAGTCGGTGTACTTGTAGCCGAACAGCTCATCGGAAATTTCACCCGTCAGCAGCACCCGCACGTCAGTCTGCTCGTGGATGGCCTTGCACACAGGTACATGCCCATGCTGGCGCGGATGGTGGTGATGTCCCAGGTGCCCAGCAGACGGATGACCTCTTCGAGGCTCCGGATGACCATATCCCGGTTGATGATGATCTCGTGGTGCTCGCTGCCCAGATATTCTGCGGTCTGGCGCGCATATTTCAGATCAATGGCATCGGTGTCCATGCCAATGGCAAAGGTGCGGATGGGCTTGCCAAGCTTCTTGGCGGCAATGGAGCACACCAGCGAGGAGTCGAGGCCGCCCGACAGCAGGAAGCCCACGGGTGCGTCAGCGTCCAGACGCTTCTCCACACCGGCAATGAGCTTTTCGCGGATGTTGGTCAGGATGGTCTCCATGTCATCCTGCATGGGGGCGGGAACGTCGGCAATGTCCTCGTAGCGGACAAAGCGTCCGTCGCAGTAGTAGCTGCCGATGGGGAAGGGGCGGATGTCATCGCACCAGCCAATCAGGTTCTGCATCTCAGAGGCAAATGCGATCTTGTGGCTGGACTTGGAGTAGCCGTAGAACAGCGGACGGATGCCGATGGGGTCGCGGGCCGCGATGAGACGGTCTTTGCGGGAATCGTACAGGATCAGAGCAAATTCGGCGTCCATGTGGCGGAACATGTCGAGGCCATACTCATAATAGAGCGGCAGCAGGATCTCGCAGTCGCAGTCGGAGGCAAACTTGTAGCCCCGGCGCTTCAGGATCTCCTTCTCGAACCGGAAGCCGTAGAGCTCACCGTTGCAGACCACGCAGTCGGCACCGCGGTAGAAGGGCTGCATCCCTCCGGGGTCAGGCCCATGATGGCAAGCCGCCCGAAGCCCATCAGGCCGAAAGGCCCTTCCACGACCCGCTGATCGTCCGGGCCGCGCGTCACGGTGCGCAGCAGGTATTCTTTGAACTTGTCGGCGCTCAGATCGTGCCCGGTATAGCCCATTACACAACACATACTTCTTACCCCTCTCTCTAAACCTCTCCGTCAATGCTTCGCATTGCCGCCGCTCTCCTGATAGGAGAGGCAAGTTTCCCGGTGACTGAGAGGTTTTTGCAAATAAAAAAATACGGCAGCCTTCATCCCATTGCTAGGACGAATGCTGCCGTATCCGTGGTGCCACCTAAATTACCGGTGCGCGAACACACCAGTCACTTTTTGTGCGCTCTCCCCGTTGAAAGCACTGCCGCGATAACGAGCGGCTGCCGTCGGCCCCTACTAACTGCCCGAAGCAGGTTCAGGGGAAGCTCACGGGGGTTCGTTCGGGGCTCGTTCTCTGTGCGGCTTCCACCGGCCCGCACTCGCTGCAAAAAAGAACCTTGAGCACTTACTTTTCCCGATCAACGCTTTTCCTGCCTGCATTGTATCACTGCTTTTTGTCCGTGTCAACACAGTGTTCGCATTTTTGTGCGGTCTGCCCCGGTTGAGGGGGCTTTTTGCGCAGCTGCGGCACAAACCGTACAAAACGCTGCCCTCGCACTGCAGCGTGAAGCCGTGCTCTGCCATCAGATGGGCGCGCACCTCGTCCATGAAGTGGCAGTCCAGATGGTAGATGCGCCCGCACTGCACGCACTTGAGGTGCAGGTGCTCCCGGCAGTGGCGGCCCTCGTCCACATACTGGAACACGGCCTTTTCGCCCTTGTCGGCAACGTATTTCATGATGCGCTGCTCCCCGGCCAGCTTGTCGAGGTAGCGGTACACGGTGGTGGGGGATTTGGGCTGGCGCCCTCGGCCTCCAAGTGTTCCAGAATGTTGGACGCACTGACCGCGTGCTGCCGGTTGTTGATGAGATAATCCAGGATCAATTGCCGGGTTTTGGTGTTGTACCCCCCGCGACCTGCCATGGTATCAGCCTTCCTTTTTTCTGGGTCAAGTGTACCACAATTTATTCATTGATGCAAAACAAGAGCGAAACACTGGCGACAAGCACAAAAAAAAACTGTTCAATTTATAGCAAAATAATGCATGATCTCTGTACAAAACGGAAAAGCTCCCAAAGTTTTCAAAAAAAAAAGTCTTGTAAACATTGTCCGGATATGTGATAATAATGTTAATGATTACTTGGATTATTTAAGGGATACAAGCTGTCCGGCGGGCGACTGATTGCTGCCTGAATGGTCCTGCTTGCGAACTAGGAGATAGAACAATGAAAGAGATGGATTCCCAGTCAAAGATCAGCCTGAAACTTCAGGCTTACCAGTACCTGAAAACCAAAATCCTGAACTGCGAGTACCGTCCCAACGAGTTTCTCAACGAGCAGAAGCTCTGCGCCGAGATGGGCAACATCAGCCGCACCCCCATGCGGGATGCGCTGGGGCGCTTGGAGCAGGAGGGTCTGATTACCATCCTGCCCAAAAAGGGACTGATGGTGTCGGGCATCACCGAGGAGGACGTACACAGCATGTTCGAGATGCGCTTGCTGGTGGAGCCGTATGCGCTGCGCAATTACGGGAACCTGATCCCCGGGAGCAGCTGGAGGCCTACACTGAGCTGATGCACCACCCCGAGCGTGATCGACGACTTCTGCAAATCCGACGATGATTTCCATGAGCTGCTGATGAGCAGCCTTCCCAACAAGTACCTGCGCTCTGCCTATGACCGCATTACCGGCCTGAACACCCGCTTCCGCATCATGACCGGCAAGGTGAGCATGATCAACCAGGATCAGACCTGCGAAGAGCATCTGGAAATTCTGGATGCCGCCCTGAGCGACAACTGGAACACCGCCGCCGATGCTCTGCAGCATCACCTGGAGCTCGCCCGTGATAAGGCCGAGGGCGTGATCAAGGTCATCCGGCTGTGGTAAAAACGATAAAAACGCTGTATTACTCCTTCCGGCATCGCTGATGCGATGCCACCTCCCTCTCAGAGGGGCAGGCTTTTGCGTTGACCGCCGCGTTAAGGCTCCCTCCTAGAGGGAGCTGTCGAGCGAATGCGAGACTGAGGGAGTGGTACAGTGTTTTCTTTTGTTGGAAAGTGTAAAAAATTCATAGAAATCACAAGAAAAGTGCATTGAATATTGTTTAACAATGTGGTATCCTTAACAACAGAGAGAGCCCGCTGGCAGGCGGGCAGAATGATTTTGGAGGAAAATAATTATGGCTGACCGCATTGTTTTGAATACTATCTCTTACCACGGCCATGGCGCAATCGAGAACATTGTTCCCGAACTGACCGCCCGCGGCTATAAAAAGGCTTTTGTCTGCTCTGACCCCGATCTGATCAAGTTCGGCGTCACCAGGAAGATCATTGCCCTGCTGGACGCCGCCGGCTTTCCCTATAGCGTTTACAGCGAAATCAAGCCCAACCCCATCATCCAGAACGTTCAGGACGGCGTTGCTGCTTTTAAGGCAGCCGAGGCGGACTGCATCGTCACCATCGGCGGCGGATCCTCCATGGATACTGCCAAGGCCATCGGCATCATCATCAACAACCCCGAATTTGCGGATGTCCGCAGCCTGGAGGGCGTTGCCCCCACCAAGAAGCACGCCGTGTTTACCATTGCCGTACCCACCACCGCCGGCACCGCTGCCGAAGTTACGATCAATTATGTCATCACCGATGTCGAGAAGAAGCGCAAGTTCGTCTGCGTGGACACCAACGACATTCCCGAGATCGCCGTTGTCGATCCCGATATGATGTCCAGCATGCCCAAGGGTCTGACCGCAGCTACCGGCATGGACGCCCTGACCCATGCCATTGAAGGTTACATCACCAAGGGCCATTGCACCATCTCTGATATGTTCCACCTCGAGGCCATCAATCTGATTTCCGAGAACCTGCGCGGCGCCGTGCAGAACACCCCGGAGGGCCGCGAGGGCATGGCTCTGGGCCAGTACATTGCCGGCATGGGTTTCTCCAATGTTGGCCTGGGCATCGTCCACAGCATGGCCCACGGTTTGTCTGCCCTGTACGACACCCCGCATGGCGTTGCCTGCGCCATCATCCTGCCCACCGGTCTGGAATACAACAAGAGTGCGGCAGGCGAGCGTTACCGCGCAGTCGGCAAGGCTATGGGCGTGACCGGCATTGACGAGATGAATGATGCCGAAGCCGCTGATGCAACCATCGCAGCCGTCAAGCAGCTGAGCGCCGATGTGGGCATCCCCGCAAACCTGCAGGGCATCCTGAAGGAAGAGGACATCCAGTTCCTGGCAGAGTCCGCTTTTGCCGATGCCTGCTGCCCCGGCAACCCGCGTGATACCAGCGTTGAGGAGATCAAGGAACTGTATAAGAGTCAGCTGTAATTCGTAAACGGAACAAAGAGGGTCGGGAACGCCGCTTCCCGGCCCCTTTTTGTTCCGGGAAAGGAGCGCTATGAACCTGAATTTCTATACTCTTTGTGTAATTTATCTGGTATATTCCTTTTTGGGCTGGGTAGGCGAGACCGTTGTTGCAACCGCAAAGGGCCGCCGGTTCACCAACCGCGGCGTGGCCTCCGGCCCCTTCTGCTTTGTGTACGGCACGGCAGGGGTGCTCATCACCATCGGCCTGAACGACCACGCGCGCCAGCCTGGCGGCACTGTTCTTCGGCAGCATGATCTATGCCACCGTGGTGGAGTGGGTGACGGCCAAGCTGCTCGAGAGGATGCACCGCCGCCGCTGGTGGGACTACTCGGATAAAAAGTTCAATCTGGACGGCTACGTCTGCCTGCAGTACTCGGTGCTCTGGGGCCTGCTGGGCATGGCGGCAGTCCGCTGGGGCAACGACCTGCTGTTCCGGCTCTGCGCCCACCTGCCGCCGCTGCTGTTCCACGCTGTGGTGTGGGTCGGCATGGCGTTGGCCGTCCTGGACCAGATCTCTGCCATGGTGGTGGTCAGCCGGTATGCGAACCGCCACCCACGGCTCGAGCAGCTGAATCGGGAGCTGGGCAGGAGCTCGGAGAGGCTGCGGCAGAAAATTACCGCCAGCGTGGAAAAGCGGATCCAGCGGGCGTACCCCACTGCGGCTCGTCCGGAGCCCACCACCAGTGCCGAAAAGCAGCTCTCCCTTGCCGACCTGCTCTGGCTCTTTGTCATCGGGGCTTTCCTCGGAGATGTGGTGGAGACCATCTTCTGCCGCATCACCGCCGGGGTCTGGATGAGCCGTTCCAGCCTGGTCTGGGGTCCGTTCAGCGTGGTGTGGGGTCTGGCGCTGGTGCTGGCAGCTATCCTGCTGCGGGGCGGCGAACAGAAGAGCGAGAGCCGCATCTTCTGGTTCGGTGTGATCCTGGGCGGTGCGTATGAGTATGTGTGCAGCGCCGTGACAGAGCTGCTGTTTGGCACCGTGTTCTGGGATTACAGCGGCTTCAAGTTCAATCTGGGCGGGCGCATCAACCTGCTGTACTGCTTCTTCTGGGGCATTGCGGCCGTGACCTGGATCCGCTATGGCTACCCACTGGTGGCAAAGGGGATGAAGGCGGTCAAGCGCAGGATCCGCCCCTCCGGATGACCGCTCTGCTGGCTGTGTTCATGGCTGTGAACCTTGTGACCAGTGCGTTGGCGCTGGCCCGCTACGATGCCCCGCACCAGCGGCGCGGCTCCGGCCAATGCGGTGGATGTGCTGCTGGATGAGCATTTTGACAACGCGCGGATGGAGCGCATCTATCCCAACGCCAAAAAAGGTGGAGAAGGCTGGGTAAAAATGCACGATTTTGCTTGCGTTTTGCAGGGGAAACAGGTATAATACTTTTTGATTAAAAAGGAGAGATTTTATATGCTGATCCCTGTATTATTGTTTATCGTGGGCCTGCTCTGCCTCATCAAGGGCGGCGACTGGTTCGTGGACGGTGCAACCGGCATCGCCCGCCGCTTCAAGGTGCCGGAGCTGCTCATCGGTGCCACGGTGGTGTCCATCGGCACCACCCTGCCTGAGGTCATGGTCTCCACCACCTCGGCCATGACCGGCCACGGCGAGATCGCCTATGGCAACGCCATTGGCTCGGTCATCTGCAACGCGGCCCTGATCGCGGCCATCACCATTGCGGTCCGCCCGGGCAAGGTAGACCCCAAGAGCCTGCGGGTGCCGGTGCTGTTCTTCTTTGCGGCAGCGGCCCTGTATGCGGGCGTGGCCTATACCACCGGCTACTTCAGCCGCCCCATCGGCATTGTGCTGCTGGCAATGTTCGTGGCCTACATGGTCTGCAATGTGCTGGCGATGAAAAACGCCCCCGCCCCGGAAGAAGATGAGGACGAGCCGGAAAAGGAAATGTCCTTTGCCAAGGAGATCGGTCTGCTCATCCTCGGCGCAGCCCCTGATCGCTGTGGGCGCAAACCTGCTGGTGGACAACGGCACCCCTGATCGCGCAGGCGCTGGGCGTGCCGGAATCCGTCATCGCCCTGACCTTTGTGGCGCTGGGCACCTCTCTGCCTGAGCTGGTCACGGCCATCACTTCGCTGATGAAGGGCCACAGCGACCTCTCGCTGGGCAATGTCGTGGGTGCGAATGTGTTCAATCTGGTGCTGGTCAGCGGCATGTCCATCACGGTGTCGCCTTTCAGCATCCCGCAGAACTCCACCATCATGGGGGCATCAATTCCTCTCTGGTCATGGATCTGCCCGTGATGTTCGCGGTCATGCTCCTCCTGACTGTGCCCGCTCTGCTCAAGGGCAGGCTCTCCCGCTGGCAGGGCGTGCTGCTGCTCTGCATCTATGCAGCCTTCTGCGCCGTCCAGTTTGCAATGTAAGTCTCTGCGCCGGAGGTCCGGCCCGGCTCCACGCCGGAGCGGGCGCTTTGGGGCAGAAAACCGTTTTGAAAAAGGCATCCTCGTTCTGTGAAGTGCGGGGATGCCTTTTTCTGTCCCAGCAGCAGGGGCTGAACGGAAGAAGCGTTTTCTTAAGAAATCCTTAGAAAAATTTCATGGAAAATGCAGGAAACTGCTGTTATACTAGAACCGAGAATGACAAAAAAAAGGGAGAAGACCATGGCAGAGCAGACCATTCTGATCGCGGAGGACGATCCGGATATCCGGGACGGCGTGCGCATCCTGCTTTCCGGCGAGGGATACCATATCATCGAAGCCGAAAACGGTACCCGGCACTGGACGTGTTCCGCCCGGAGGTCGATCTGGTGATCCTGGATATTATGATGCCGGGTATGAGCGGCCTGCGCGTCTGCGAGGAGCTGCGCAAGCTCTCCACAGTGCCGATCCTGTTTCTCACGGCAAAATCACAGGAGTCCGATAAGCTGCTGGGCCTGACCGCGGGCGGGGACGATTATCTGCCCAAGCCCTTTTCCTTTGCGGAGCTCAGCGCCCGGGTCAAGGCATTGCTGCGGCGGTACTGCGTCTATCAGGGCAAGGGGCAGGCCCCGGCCCGGGCCGAGAACCTGACCCTGTGCAGCCATGGCGTGAAGCTGGCGCTGGACTGCAACCGCGTCTGGGTGGATGGGGAGGAGATCGACCTGACCGAGACGGAGTACAAGATCCTGCGGCTGCTCATGCAGAGCCCCCAGCGCATCTTCCCGGTGCAGGTGATCTACGAGGATGTGTGGCAGGAGCCTTATTTCTACACCTCCAACGGCACCGTGATGGTACATATCCGCAATCTGCGGATGAAGATTGAAAAAGACCCGCAGAACCCCGCCCGTCTGCAGACCATGTGGGGGAAAGGGTACCGCTTTGTGCCCGGGGAGGAGAAGGATCATGCGTAAAAAGCTGGGGCTTTCCGGCAAGCTGGTGTTGATGATCCTGTTCTCAGCACTGGCAAGTGCTGTGTTTCTGGTGGGAATGCAGGTCGTGCTGAACAAGGCCCTGTGGCTTTATTTTGACCAGCCGGAAACACAGCCGAAGGCTGTGGAAAAGCAGGTGCAGGAGCTGCAGAGCTAGATCGACCGGCGCGGTCTTTCCAGCCGGGATATCGACAAACTGGACGACTGGTCTGTGCGGAACGGCAGCACGATGTTCATCATCTACGACCGCTCCCGGATGCTCTATTCCTCCTATCCGCTGGTCGCTCCGGTCTACGAGGGGCGGGAAAACGTGACGGAAGCGGTTCCGGCCGAGCGCTGGCTCCCGATGTACTCGCTCTCACCTTTTCGGACAAAGAGACCACCGCCATGTTCTATTACAACGGCGTGGATGCCTATTACGGCAAGGGGTGCGAGATCCTGCTGCTTGTCAGCTTTGCCCTTTTCCCCCGCTGTTTTTCTTCCTGAGCAGCCGGAAGATCATCCGCTATATCCTCCTGCTCAGCGGGGGAGATCCAGGCCATGGAGGGCGGCGACCTTGACCACCCCATCACGATCCAGGGAGACGATGAGCTGGCCCTGCTGGCCACCAGTCTGGATGGCCTGCGTCGACCCTGCGCCAGCAGCAGGCCGAGGAGGCTCAGGCTGCCGCCAAGGTCAAGAGTCTGATCACTGAGATGTCCCACGACCTGCGCACCCCGCTGACCACCCTGCTGCTCTACACCGAGATCCTGCGCCACCACAAATACGAGACCGAGGCCCAGGAGGGCGAATATCTGGCAAAGATCGACGGCAAGGCCCGGCAGATCAAGCAGCTGTCCGACAATCTGTTCGAGTACGCGCTGGTCACCCGGGACACCGTGGTGCAGCTGGATGCTCCGGCCCGTTTCTCCCAGATCTTTGAGGAGCCGCTGGCCGAGATGGTGGAGATGCTGCAGCAGCGCGGCTTTGCCTGTGCGCTGGAGCTGGGCAGCGAGGATGTGCTCCTGACCGTGCGGGCGCAGTATATCCGGCGCATTCTGGATAACATCGGCTCCAACCTGATCAAGTACGCCGACCCGGCCCGGCCCATCGAGGTGCGGTTCCTGCGGCAGGAGGGAAGGGCGGGCCTTGTGCTCCGCAACCATGTCCTGCCCGCGCCCCCGGCGGTGGAAAGCACCAAGGTGGGCCTGACGAGCATCGAGACCATGATGGATAAGATGCACGCAGACTGCAAGATCGAACAGGAGAATGAGCAGTTCACCATGACGCTGCTGTTTCCGGTAGAATAAGACAACCCTCTCAGTCAAAGCCTACGGCTTTGCCAGCTCCCCCCGAAGGGGGGAGCCAATGCAGCACCTCGGATAGAGCCTGCATAGCCTCTCCCTTCGGGGGAGCGGCGGCATTGCAATGCGATGACGGGGAGGGTTTCTTTTTACACTTTTTCCACCGAACTTAAGCAAGTCTTAAGAAATATCTCCGGCGAATGTTAAGAAAGGCCCGCTATACTGTTGGAAGAAGGGCGGGTGCAGCTTTGCACCCTGCCATAACATCAGGGAGGGGCAACCAATGCTGCGAAAAAAAACAAACAAACGCCGCAGGAACAGAGCGACCAGGAATTTAATCTGGCGCTGGAAGTGCCTGCAGAACAAAGACCGAAGGGCTGGAGACCTTTTTGTAAGGCGCAACTGGAAGCGCATTGCCGCTGCCGCCTGCGCAGCCGCAGTGGCCGGTGCGTTCCTGCTGCCCGGGAAGGGCGCAAAACCGGCAGGCGTAGATACCGCCTATCTGGAAAGCGCGGTGGAGCGCCGGAATATCACCAATGTGTTCAGCGGCTCCGGCACCATTGCCGCCGCCAACACCTACACCGTCAATGCGCTGGTGTCCGGCACCGTGCTCACCGCCGATTTTGCGGTGGGGGACACCATTGAAGAGGGAACGGTGCTCTACACCATCGACAGCTCCAACGCCGGCAACAGCATGGAAAAAGCCCAGCTCTCGCTGGATCAGGCCCAGCGCAATTACGAGGATGCCGTGGATGCCCAATACGTCCGCAGCACCATCGGCGGCACGCTGGCTTCCTACAAGGTGGCGGTGGGCGATGTGGTCACCGCCGGGCAGGAGGTGGCCACCGTGCGGGATGCCTCCACCCTGCTGCTGACGCTGGAATTCCCGGCGGCAGATGCGGCGAACTTTACCGTGGGGCAGGCCGCACAGGTCACGCTGGACGGCACCTTTGAGGCCGTCTCCGGCACCGTGCGCTCCGTCTCCGGTGCGGATGCCCTGAGCAGCGGCAATCTGCTGGTGCGCACCGTGACCATTGCGGTGAACAACACCGGCAGCCTGACCACCGCGCGCAGGCCCGCAACGGCCAGCGTCAACGGGGTCAGCGCGCTGGCATCGGCAAAATTCAGCTACCAGAACGAGCAGAGCATCACCGCCTCCACCGGCGGCACCGTGACCGCCCTCTGCGTGAAAGAGGGATCCTCTGTCAGCGCCGATACCGCGCTGGTCAGGATCTCCGGCAAGGAGCTGACCAAGCAGGTGCAGAACGCCTCCGATAACCTGCGCAGTGCCCAGATGTCCATGGAGGACACCGAGGATCAGCTGAACAACTATACCATCACCTCGCCCATCAGCGGCACGGTCATCTCCAAGGAGGTCAAGGCGGGCGACACCGTGAGCAATACCGCAGGCAGCACCAGTCTGTGCACCATCTACGACCTGAGCTATCTGCAGATGACGGTGAATGTAGATGAACTGGAGATCCTCTCCATCAAGGAGGGGGCAGAGTGTGACCATCACCGCGGATGCCATCTCTGACCGCACCTTTACCGGCGTGGTCACCAGCGTATCCAAAGGCGGGCACCACGGCAGGCGGCACCACCACCTATCCCGTCACCATCCGCATCGACGATACCGGCGACCTGCTGCCTGGCATGAATGCCACCGCCGAGATCACGACGGCCAGTGCCGAGAACGCGCTTTCCATCCCCAATGCCGCTGTGGTGCGGGGCAATTATGTCCTTGTGACCAAGGATTCCCCCAGCGCTGCCAACGCCGACCCCAGCATGACCGCTCCCGACGGCTACGTCTACGTCAAGGTGACCACCGGCACCAGCGATGATGATTACATCGCCGTAACAAGCGGCCTGCAGGAAGGCGACACCGTAGCCTACACCGCCAGCAGCACCGCCTCTGTCAGCGCTGACGGACAGATGGAGGAGATGATGGTGGTCGGCGGGCCCGGTCAGGGCGGCGGTGGAAGCAGCGGCCCGACCGGCGGCGCACCGGGAGGTGGCCCGCAATGAGCGCTCTGATCGAATTTGAGGATGTGTGCAAATATTACCGGATGGGTGACACCACGGTAAAAGCCGCCGACCACATCAGCATGAAAATTGAAAAGGGCGAGTTCGTGGCCATCGTGGGCCAGTCCGGCTCCGGCAAATCCACCTGCATGAACATCATCGGCTGCCTGGATGTGCCCACAGCGGGCAGCTACCGGCTCAATGGCCGGGAGGTGGGCAACATGTCCGGCAATGAGCAGGCTGAGGTGCGCAACGAGATGCTGGGCTTCATCTTCCAGCAGTACAACCTGCTGCCCAAGCTGACGCTCCAGGAGAACGTGGAGGTGCCGCTGATCTATGCGGGCGTGCCCCGCGTCGAGCGCCGCCGCCGGGTCCGCGAGGCACTGGAGCAGGTGGGGCTGGGCGATAAGCTGAAGAACAAGCCCAACCAGCTCTCCGGCGGCCAGCAGCAGCGGGTGTCCATCGCCCGGGCTCTGGCGGGGGACCCGGCGGTGATCCTGGCCGACGAGCCCACCGGCGCCCTGGACTCCCACACCGGGCGGGAAGTGCTGACCATGCTGCAGCAGCTGCATGCAACGGGCCACACGGTGGTCCTCATCACCCACGACAATTCCATCGCTGTCCAGGCGGAACGGATCATCCGCCTGGAAGACGGCCACGTGATCTACGACGGCGATGCCCGGGCACCGGAGGCCATCGTTCAGCCGACACTGAACTTTGAACCGGCAGAACAGGAGGGGGACGCATGATCTACGAGACCTTCCGCGAAGCAGTCAAGAATATCTGGAGCAACAAGTTCCGCACGGTTCTGACCATGCTGGGCATCATCATCGGTGTCACGGCGGTCATCGTCATCGTGGGCTTGGGCAATGGCATGACCCAGAGCATCAAGGACAGCTTTTCTGAGATGGGGACCAATGTCCTCAGTGTCCAGATCACGGGCCGCGGCTCCCGCACTGTGACCGTGCAGCAGATGTACGACATCGTGGACAGCCACCCGGAGGTGTTCACCGGCATGTCGCCCACCACCACGCTGGACAGCACCGTGAAAGGTGGATACCACCACCTATGGCTATACGAGCGTCAAGGGTGTGAGTGAGACCTACCTGGATATGATGGGGCGCACGCTGGCCCAGGGCCGGGGCCTGACCTATGTGGACATCACGGACAATAAAAAGGTCTGCGTGGTGGGCGATTACATTGCCCGTGCGGCCTACGGCGGCAACGCCATCGGCCAGACCATCAAGATCGGCAGTGAGAGATTTACCATCGTGGGCGTGCTGGAAGCCAATGTCAGCAGTACGACCGATCAGGGAGGGCACCGACGATGACATGATCTTTGTGCCCTATACCACCGCCCAGCGCATCAGCAAGACCAGCGCCAGCTCCTACGGCGTGGTTCTGGTGAGCGATGAACTTGCCGATGAGGGCAAGAATCTTCTGGTAGTAGGGATCGAATCCATCCTCCACGCGGAGGACGGCTATTTCATCACCAGCCTGAGCGAGATGCTGGAGACCATGACCAGCATGATCAACATGGTGGTGGCGATCCTGACCGCCATTGCAGCCATCTCCCTGCTGGTGGGCGGCATCGGCATTATGAACATTATGATGGTGTCCGTCACCGAGCGCACCCGGGAGATCGGCATTCGCAAGGCGCTGGGGGCCAAGGAACGCAGCATTCTGGCTTTGTTTGTCACCGAAGCGGCCACCACCTCCGCGCTGGGCGGGCTGCTTGGCATTGCACTGGGCTATCTGTTCAGCGCTCTGGCCAACCGGGTGCTTCCGCTGCTGGTGTCGGATATGGAACTGACGGTGGCCCCCTCCATGACCTCGGTGCTGGTGGCCTTTGGCATCTCGGTGGGCATCGGTGTACTGTTCGGCTACCTGCCTGCCAAGCGCGCCGCAAGGCTGAACCCCATTGAAGCATTGAGATATGATTAAACCTCTCACCGCTTCGGTCTGGCTTCGCCAGCGCTTGCGGAGCTCCCTGGCAGGGGAGCCTGGAATAGAGGAAACACGATCTTAAGGAGAATCTTCCACATGAAAAAAAAAGAATCCTTTCCCTTTTGCTGGCGGTGAGCATCGCCTGCTCGATGCTGGTGGTGCCGGCAAATGCCGCTGCCAGCAATGCGGCGGTGCAGACTGCCGTGACGCTGGGCGGCTTGACCAGCGAACAGGCCTCCGCCCTGAGCACCGCCCTGACCCGGGGCCAGCTGGCAAAGCTGCTGGTGGCATTCTCGGCCTACCGGGAGAGCGCCGCCACGCAGGGGGAACACCGGCACCCTGTTCACCGACGTGGACAGCGGAAATGAATATGCCCCCTGTATCCGCATTGCCGTCCAGCAGGGGTGGCTCAGCGGCTACACCGACGGCTCTTTCCGGCCCGATAACGGCGTGACGCTGGAAGAGGCCTGCACCGCTGCCCTCAAGCTGCTGGGCTATGATGTTACCACCCCCTGAGCGGCAGCTTCCCGGCGGCACAGCTCAACAAGGCCGGCAGCCTGGGCCTGCGGGCCGGTCTGAGCGCGCTGTGCAGGGGGCAGGGCCTGACCCTGGGGGATGCCGCTGTGCTCTTCTATAATGCCCTGACGGCCAGCACCGCTGAGAACCAGACCTATGCCGCCACGCTGGGCTTTACCGTGACGGATGGCCGGATCGACCTGTCCTCGGTGCTGCTCAGCAGTGTGGAGGGCCCCTTTGTGGCCGATGGCACCACCCAGCTGCCCTTTGTCCCGGCGGCGGTCTACCGCAACGATACCGTGGCCACAGATGCCGCTCTGAACGCCTACGATGTCTACTATTACAGCGCCAGCGCCAGAACGGTCTGGATCTACTCCCGCAAGGCGGCGGGCCGCATCACGGCGGTCTCGCCCAGCGCCAGCGCCCCCACCAGTGTGACGGTGGCAGGCACCAGCTACACGCTGGCTTCCTCGGCAGCGGCATCGGTCCTCTCGTCCCTCAACGGCGGCGGAGTGGGGCAGGTGGTCACCCTGCTGTTGGCCATGAACAACGAGGCGGTGGCCGTTCTGACCGGCGAGAGGAAGCCGACAGCGTGTTCTACGGTGTGGTGCAGACTTCTTCCCGCAGCCTGACCGAGGAAAACGGCGCGGATGTGCTCCAAAGCGTGCAGGTGGCCTGTACCGATGGCGTGACCCGCACCGTGAATGTGGACAAGAGCCTGAACTTTCCCACCGGCTGGCTGGTGAAGATCACCGTCAACGCCGACGGTGAGAACGTGGAGACCCTGAGCGGCCAATCGGTCAGCGGCACCGTCCGTGCGGACGGCACCGCGCTGGGCGATGCGGCCCTTGCTTCGGATGTGGAGATCCTGGATACGACAGCGGAGGGTGGTTGGCTGGGACAGTAAGTCCCAGCCGCCTATCGGGGGTAACACTTTCTGCCTCGGATGTCCGTTACTACACCGTGGATGAGAACGGTGCCATTGACCGGCTCATCCTGAACGATGCCACCGGCGACCTGTGGACCTACGGTGTGCTGGATGATGTGACCAACCTCATCAGCACCGCAGCCAGCTCCACCACGAACACTGGCTCCGGCTCGTCCACCTCCAACACCACCGGTTCCAGCGCCTCTGACCTTGTGGCCGGTGCGGTGGAAAGCGTGATGCCCTCCACCAGCACCCTGCTGTATGGCCTGGTCGATGGCAGCATCGGCAGCACCCTGTGGGAGAGCGTGACCAGCAGCACAGCCAGCCTGGCAAGCTATCTGCTCAAGATCGGTGCCAACAGCACCACGGGCGTGGTCAGCTCGGTGCTGGATTACCTGAGCAGCGGCGCAAACTATGTCTGCTATGTCAATGGTGAGCAGACCACCTATAAGACCAGCGTGAAGTATCCCGTGCTGGCGGGCGGCATCTCGGTGCGCAAGACTGCTTCTGGCAGTGTGGGCACCATGGCCCAGCTGCTCCCGGTCACGGTGGATCAGCTGGGGGCGGCCTCCGTGCGGAGCGGCTCCACCCGCTATGAGACTGCCGATGACATGCAGGTATATCTGTGGTACAAGGGCAAGTATTACGCCACCACTCTTTCCCAGATCAACGCCGAGGATTACAGCCTCATCGGCTGGTACGATGCCCACGGCAGCGCGGCGGGTGGAAAGATCCGCGTTCTTGTAGCCGTGAAAAAAAAGACTGACCGCGTCTCCGACAGGCTGTGAAATGGGACGAAATCCGGTCATAAAAAGGCAGTTAGGCGACATTTTTCACGAATTATCCATTGAAATTCTCCCCGGGGATGATATGATAGACCTGTTCCTGCGCGGCAAAAAGGCCGGGAACGAAATCTGAAGTGGGAGAATTTTGTGCCAGATGCAGAAAAAGAAGCTTTATCAGCTGGCTGCGGTTATCGTTCTTGTGGTGGCCGTGGCAGCTGCTTTGATCCTGACAGGGATGCGGAAAAGCACCCCTGTGTCCGAGGCGCAGGCCAGCTCTGTGCCGTCCTCCGCTCTGCCCGGCGGGGGGGGAAGCTGAGGAACCTTCCAGCGCCGCCGCCTCCAGCGAGAGCGCCGTCAGCAGTGAAGCAACAGGAGAATCCCCGGTTTCATCCTTTTTGGAACAGCTGGAAGAGGAACTTGGCATTTCCTCTTCGGAGACAGCTTCGTCCAGTGAAGCCTCCTCTGCCGCCAGCGCAAGCAAGGCGGACAGCGTGAGCTCCGCAGTGTCCGGTTCCAGTGCCGCACACTCGGTGCCCGCGTCCTCTGCGGCTTCCGGCAGCCACGCGGCCAGCAGTCGCCCCCGGCAGCAGCAGCCATGCCTCCAGCAGCTCCGCTGCTTCGGAGAATGAGGTGGATGCCAAGATCGACAGCTACATCCGCCAGCTGCAGAACCTGAAGAAGCAGACGGAATCCAAGCTCTACGGCGTGATCTACGAGGCCTACGATGAGTATATCTCCCACCCGGTGGAGGAGCGCAATCTGGGGATGAAGGTCTCCATCGTGTTGTCCAAAACCGCCAAGCTGACCAGTGTTCAGGGCGAGTGTGACAAGGAGTTCAACGCCATCCTGAAAGAGCTGCGCCAGTACCTGCCTGCGGGACAATGGCCGTGATCAGAGCATTGCGGATCAGGCAGAGCAGGAGTACAAAAAAGATGAAGTCCGACCTAACCAGTGAGCTGACCGGCATTGTCTATAACAGTGCGGTGGGCAGCGGCGATGGCGGCAAATGGATCCAGGAACACATTGAGCATAAGCGCTGAAATAGATAAGAGCCGTGCAGTTCAAACGCTGCACGGCTCTGCTTTTTGTTACTGCACACGCTTCAATGCTGTGTTGATGAGATCGGCAAACTGCTCCAGACGTTCCCGGAGCTGGACGATGGAATCGATGTCGCTGTCGGAAATGACACTGACGGGAGCCGAAAGGCTGTTGACACCGGCTTCCAGCGTGCCGCTCAGGGCTGCGTTGACACCGTGGGTGGGAATCTCCACATGCACATCCACGGGGATGGTGTCATCGAAGAGCAGGGACTTCAGCGGCAGGCCCACCACAAGGACAGCAGCGTCCTCCCCCCTCAGACGGGAACTGGATAGTAGGTGTAGTCCTTCTTGGCATAATCGGGGTGGACGATGCACTGGCGGCTGAGGGTCAGGGTGTAGCCGGACATCTCCTGCATGGCCACCTGCGTGTTGGGTACGCCAAGGACCTTTGCCAGCTGGGACTGCGTGATGTAGTTGGGCAGAGACCATTCCGGCAGGAACGCACCCACCAGTGGCGCGCTGTCCGCGATGGAATCCCGCAGGGTGCGGTAGAGCCGCCCGGCATCAAAGTAGGTGCCGTTGGCATCAATATAGAGGTCGGTGAAAAAGTCGGTGCCGCCGGTCTCAGCGCGGGTAAGCCCGCCGGAGGGGTACAGGTACAATTGCAGCTGCCCCGGCGAATACAGCCCGGCCACATCGCCGGAGGTTGCACCCACCTGTTTCAGAATATTGTACAGGGCCGGGGTACTGGCACTGTCCTGTGCGGTGATGTTATAGCTGAACTCAAAGGCCGCTCCCTTTTTGTAAGGCACGGACTTTGCTGTTGACCAGACTGAAAAGAACCAGCGCAGCCACCAGACACACCGCCAGAATGCAGGCCACCACCGTGACCACGGCGCGGGAACGCTTTTTGGAAGATTTCATGGCAGAACCTCCTGTTCTCTTTATAAGGAATACGATCCAGAGCTTAAAAATCGTTCAAGTTGGCTTTGATTTTTTATAATTTATTTGCAGGCCGCCACAAAGGCATCAAAGATCCTCTGCATGGCGGGGTCGGCAGCGCTGAGCCACTCAGGGTGCCACTGCACGCCCAGGCAGAACTTCGCGTCCGGCTTCTCAATGCCCTCCACGATGCCGTCCTCGCTCAGGGCCGACAGCACAAGGCCGGGGGCGACCTTGTCTACCGCCTGATGGTGCTGGCTGTTGACCAGTACGGTATCTTGCCCCAGAATGCGGGAGAGCAGGGTATCCCGCCGCACGGTGACGGTGTGGATCTTGCCCCAATGGTCGTCGTGGGGGACGTGCTCAAAGGGTTTGATGTCCTGATTACAGATCGCCGCCCAGCGCAACATTCATCAGCTGAATGCCCCGGCAGATGGCCAGCACCGGCTTGTCGGCGGCGAGGAAGGCGCGCAGCAGCTGCGGCTCGGCGGCGTCCCGCAGGAGGTTGGGCTCGCCGCAGGCGGGGATGCGTTCCTGCCCATAAAATTTCGGGTCGATGTCGCCGCCGCCCGGCAGCAGCAGGCCGTCACAGGCCAGCGCATCCTGCACGGCCTTTTCGGGGTCGTCCAGCTCGATCCAGCGCATCTCTGCCCCGGCCCGGGCAAGGCTTTCGGGATATTTTGCGTGGGCATCCGCCAGCAGCTGGTTCGGCACCATGCGCGGCATTGCAATCGTAATAGCAGCAGACATTGTAGAAACTCCTTTTTACGTCAACAGAAAAAAACCCCGGAACATTCGTTCCGGGGTTTCTGGCGGAAAGATGGGGATTCGAACCCCAGAACGCTTTTGACACGTTACACGATTTCCAGTCGTGCGCCTTAGACCAACTCAGCCATCTTTCCACATCTTCAGTTTTCAGCGTTTCGGGCCGTGGCCCTCAGCGCTCCACTATAATACCTGAAAGGATGACTTTTGTCAAGGATTTTTTTGAAAAATTTTGAAAAATCTAAAAATCGACGTGTCTGCGACATACATTTTTTCGCTAGAAAAAGCGGGACCCGCTGATCCCCTTGACGAACCCATAAAAACGGACTATGATGTGGGCAGAGAACGGTTGGAATTTGCAGGTTCCGCTCGAAAAAGAGAGCCTGAACAGGAGGATGCAATATGAATTACGCTGATGTTTTGAACAATGCCCGCCAGTGCATCGGTCAGTACTGCAAGGCCTGCCCCGTGTGCAACGGCGTGGCCTGCAAAAACCAGGTCCCCGGCCCAGGTGCCAAGGGCGTGGGCGACACAGCCATCCGCAATTATAATAAGTGGGCGGACATCCGGGTGAACATGGACACCCTGTGCGAGAACGGCACCCCGGACACCACCAGTGTGGAGCTGTTTGGCAAAACCTTCAAGTATCCCTTCTTTGCAGGCCCTGTGGGTGCGGTGAACCTCCACTATTCTGACGCCTACAACGACATGACCTATAACGATGTGCTGGTGCGCGCCTGCGCGGAGAACGGCATCACGGCCTTCACCGGCGACGGAGTGAACCCCGACGTAATGACCATGGCCACCAAGGCCATCGGCAAGGCGGGCGGCTGTGGCGTGCCCACCGTCAAGCCGTGGAACATCGACACCGTCAAGGCCAAGATGGAACAGGCCAAGGCCAGCGGCTGCTTTGCCGTTGCCATGGATGTGGACGCCGCCGGTCTGCCCTTCCTCAAGAACATGACGCCCCCGGCGGGCAGCAAGAGCGTGGCCGAACTGGCTGAGATCGTCAAGCTGGCCGAGCGTCCCTTCATCGTCAAGGGCGTCATGACCGTCAAGGGTGCTCTCAAGGCCAAGGAGGCCGGTGCCGCCGCCATCGTGGTATCCAACCACGGCGGCCGGGTGCTGGACCAGTGCCCCGCCACTGCCGAGGTCCTGCCGGAGATCGCCGACGCCCTCAAGGGCAGCGGTGTGAAGATCCTCGTGGATGGCGGCATCCGCTCCGGCGTGGACGTCTTCAAGGCGCTGGCACTGGGGGCTGACGCGGTGCTCATCTGCCGCCCCTTCGTCACCGCCGTCTACGGCGGCGGCGAGGAAGGCGTGAAGTGCTACATCGACAAAATCGCCGCCGAGCTGGCCGATACCATGCAGATGTGCGGCGCACACTCTCTGGCTGAGATCACCCGGGATATGGTGAGAGTTTAAAGATTATGGTCTGGGGGTGTTTGATAGTTGGCCTGATACTTTTTCTGATAGCACGATTTAGTGTAAAAGGAAAAGGTGAGTACGGCGAAGATAGAATTTATGATACCCTTCAAAAAGTGGACGGCTATAAAGCTACCCTGCCGAACTGTTATCTTCCGAAAGGTAACGGAGAAACGGCGGAAGTTGATTTGATTTTTCTGCACGAATCCGGTATTTATGTTTTTGAATCTAAAAATTATAGTGGCTGGATATTTGGCAGTGAAAATCAGAAGTACTGGACGCAATGTTTTTCTGATCGAAGGGGTGGAACGAAGAAATATAAGTTCTATAACCCGTTGTGGCAAAATGATACTCACATACGAGTGCTGCAGAAAATTCTACGGGATAAGAACGTGAATATTTATTCCTATATTGTTTTTGGAAACGATTGCACATTAAAGGACGTTCGATTGAGTCAATCAAATTATTATGTGATTCAGCGTCGAGAACTTTTAAAAAGTGTTTTAGAAAATGCAATGTATTACGGCAGAGTGCTGTCAAATGAAGATATTGACAATCTTTACAGGATGTTGTTGCCGTATACTGAAGTATCTCCTGAAGAAAAAGAAACACACAACCGAAATATTCAGGAAAAGTATAAAATATAACTGAAAAAGCGGCATCTTTCCGTTTGTACGGAGAGGTGCCGCTTTTTTGCTGCATATCAAAAAAATTACTTCAACGTTCCATCCAGTACCTGCTGGTAATACCAGGGCTTGGGTGCGCGGAAGGTCTTGCCGGAAAGGTCGGCGAAGTCGGGGGAGGTGAAGCGGGGAAGGACCAGCTCCCAGGCGCAGAGGGCCTGATACTTGAGCTTAAGTTCCCGGTTGGCGGTGTTGTTGCCGTACTTGCTGTCGCCGAGGAACGGGCAGCCGATGCTGGCCATATGGGCACGGATCTGGTGGGTGCGGCCGGTGATGAGCCGGACCTTGAGCAGAGCGAGGCGGCCGGAGACGGCAACGGTCTCATATTGGGTCTCCACGTCCTTGGCACCGGGCTGCTTGTCGGGCACGATCTTCACGATGCCCCGGTCTGCATCCTTGAGCAGGTAGCCGCCCAGGGTGCCGTCCGGCGGGGTGGGGCGGCCAAAGGTGACGCAAAGATAGGTCTTCTTTTGACCTCGCGGTTCTTGATGACCTCAAGGAAGAGCTGCTCGGCCTCCGGGGTCTTGGCAAGGATCACAAGGCCGCTGGTGCCGGTGTCCAGCCGGTGGCAGAGGGCCGGGGTGTACAGATCGTTCTCCTTGTACTCACCCTGCTGGTTGAGGTAGAGCAGGGCACGGTTCAGCAGGGTGTCGTCCTCCGGGCCGTCTACGGAAAGGCCCGCGGGCTTGTTCACCACCAAGATCTGCGGGCAGTCGTAGATGACCTGCGCCGGGCCGCGGGCGTTCTTCCACGCCGGGCCTTCCACCCGCTTGTCGGCGTCCAGTACCTCGTCCAGAATGAAGAGCTTGATCTCGTCGCCCGCCATCACGCGGGTGGAGAGCGGCTGCTTTTTGCCGTTCAGCTTGATCTTGTTCTCCCGCAGGGCCTTGTTCAGGCGGCCCGGGTTCAGCGCGGGGAATTGCTCCATTAGATAATTGTCCAGCCGGGTGGGGGCCAGACATTTCACTTTCAATATTTTCACGGAAATTTTCCTCTCTATCTTTGAAATAGAATGTGTCTTTGAATCGTTTTTATTGTAGCGGAACGGAAACGTTCCGTCAAGCAAGAGAAAGAAGGTTTTTTCGTATGAAATGGAACCACAAAATAGGAACACTTACTGTGCTGTTGGCGCTTGGGATCACCATGGCGGGCTGTGGGGCCTCCAGTTCCACGGCTGGAAGCACAGCGGCTTCCACGCCAAGCACGACCTCTTCGGAGGCGCAGGAGGCGCAAAAAACGGAAGTACAGCCCATGCAAGGCGTTTTACTGAGCGACCCCCTTTCGGATGGCACCTATCACATCAGCTTTGAAAGCGATAAAGTATGGGTCGGTGAACGCAAGAATACCATCAACAATGCTGTTGTATACGACTATGACCGGTACACAGCCGCAGATATTGAAGCATTGAGCGAAGGAGATACCATTATAACACATCTAAACGGGACAGAGGAAATTACAGCCCTAACAGTGGAAAGCGTTGAGAGAGAAAACAACTATGTGACCATCAACGGTGGAATAGAAGAAGGCGGCATCGACTTATGCAAAGAGGAGGACCACTACCGGACTCTGACATGGGATGATTTTCCCGCTTATTATGAAGTTGGAGTGGTTAAGCAACTTGTTATGGCAGACGATATCGAACTATCGGACGGTGCAGCAGACTTTGAAGCCGACCCAGTGATCGTAAAGGGAGATCGGACGGTTTGTGATGCAATGAGCAATGAAGAAGATGCTTATGGGTGGAATGCAGGAAACACGACCGTGACCATCCAAAACGGCGAGATAACCCATGTAGACCGCATCTGGGTGCCGTAAAATTTGTGGAAAACCCGTTGACAAACGCAGAGCCCATGCTATAATTTAAGTGTACGCAAAGGGGCGAATATGCGCCTTTGCGGCAAAACGTGAATTATGACAGATGGCAATGATGGGGTCAGAAATGCACACCGCCGCCCAGAGAGAGCGCTCCCAGCTGCAAGGCGCTCCGGCAGGTCTCGTTTCGTGCCGCCCCGGAGCTTCCGGCGAAACAAGTCGGACGCAGCGCAGCGTTACCGCGCCGAAAGCGGCAGGGGACAAGCAGTTTTATCCTTTGCAATTTGGGTGGTACCACGGAGCAGTTTTACACAGCCTCGTCCCTTTTGGGATGGGGCTGTTTTTGTTTTTGCGCCTGCCCGCCCCTCTGCCATAACATCATAAAAACTGACGTGCAAACGCCAAGGACAATTGAGGAGAGAAAACCTATGCAATGGACCGGTTTGAATGAACTGCGTGAAAAGTACCTGAGCTTCTTTGAAGGCAAGGGCCACCTGCGCCTGGACAGCTTCCCGCTGGTGCCGAAGAACGACCCCAGCCTGCTGCTGATCAACAGCGGCATGGCCCCCATGAAAAAAGTGGTTCCTGGCGCAGGAAGAGCCTCCCCGCCATCGTGTGACCACCTGCCAGAAGTGCATCCGTACTCCGGATATCGAAAATGTAGGCAAGACCGCCCGCCACGGCACCTACTTCGAGATGCTGGGCAACTTCTCCTTCGGCGATTACTTCAAGGAGGAGGTCATTCCCTGGGCATGGGAGTTCCTGACCAGCGACGAGTGGATGGCTATCCCCAAGGATAAGCTGCACATCTCCGTCTACGAAGAGGACGACGAGGCTTACGATATCTGGACCAAGAAGGTGGGCATTGCTCCCGACCACATGGTCCGTCTGGGCAAAGAGGATAACTTCTGGGAGATCGGCTCCGGCCCCTGCGGCCCCTGCACCGAGATCTATTTTGACCGCGGGCCCGAGCACGGCTGCGGCAAGCCGGCTTGCAAGGTGGGCTGTGACTGCGACCGCTATGTTGAGTTCTGGAACCTGGTATTCACCCAGTTCGACTCCGACGGCAAGGGCCATTACGCACGTCTGGAGCGCCCCAACATTGATACCGGCATGGGCCTGGAGCGCCTGGCCTGCATCATGCAGGGCGTCGGCAACCTGTTCGAGGTCGATACCGTCCAGAGCGTGCTGCACCACGTGGAGCGCATCGCGGGCAAGACCTACGGCGCGAATGCCAAGGATGACATCTCCATCCGTGTCATCACTGACCACATCCGCAGCTGCACCTTCATGGTGTCTGACGGCATCCTGCCCTCCAACGAGGGCCGCGGCTACGTGCTGCGTCGTCTGCTCCGCCGCGCTGCCCGCCATGGCCGGATGCTGGGCATCTCCCGCCCCTTCCTCGTGGAGCTGGTGGAGACGGTCATCCAGTCCAGCGAGAGCGCTTACCCCGAGCTGCGTGAGCGCGATGCCTATATCAAGAAGGTCATCGGCACCGAGGAGGCAAACTTTGCCCGCACCATCGATGCCGGCATGAACATCCTGAACAACATGATCGATGGTCTGGAAAAGGCACATGAGCATCTGCTGAAGGATCTGGACGTGTTCAAGCTGAACGATACCTTCGGCTTCCCCATCGACCTGACCAAGGAGATCGCAGCAGAGCAGGGCATCGACATCGACGAGGAAGGCTTCCACGCCGAAATGACCAAGCAGAAGGAGCGTGCCCGCGCGGAGCGCCTGAAGAAGAACATCTCCGGCTGGAGCGAGGATCTGTTCGGTGCGCTGAATGCTGAACCCACCGTCTTTACCGGCTACGAGACCCTGAACGACAGCGGTGTGGTCGTGGCTCTGAGCGACGAGGAGACCCTGACCGATGCCATCGCCACCGACGAGCAGGCCAAGGAAGGCGTGCTGGTCGTTCTCGATAAGACCCCGTTCTACGCTGAGATGGGCGGTCAGGTGGCGGACAACGGCCTGCTGACCGGCCCCGAGTGCAGCCTGCGCGTGCTGGACGTCAAGAAGACCCCCCAAGGGCTACTACGTCCACACCTGCGTGCTGGAAAGCGGCATCGTCAAGGTCGGCGACCACCTGAACGCTCAGGTGGACAAGGAATACCGGATGTCCGTCTGCCGCAACCACACCGCTACCCACCTGCTGCAGGCTGCTCTGCGTGAGGTCCTGGGCGACCATGTCCATCAGGCAGGCTCCTATCAGGACGCCTAGATCACCCACTTCGACTTCACCCACTTCAGCGCCGTCACCCCCGAGGAGCTGGCCCGGGTGCAGAAGATCGTCAACGATAAGATCTTCGAGTCGATGAACGTCACCGTCAAGGAGATGCCCATCGAGGAAGCCAAGAAGATGGGCGCTATGGCCCTGTTCGGCGAGAAGTACGGCAAGGTCGTCCGTGTTGTTGATATTGAGGGCTGGTCCACCGAGTTCTGCGGCGGCACCCACGTCAAGAACACCGCCCAGATCGGCGGCTTCAAGATCGTGAGCGAATCCTCTGTTGCCGCCGGTATCCGCCGCATCGAGGCCGTGACCGGCCGCAACCTGCTCGTCCGTGCAAATCTGCAGGAGGCAATGCTGCACACCGTGGCCAACACCCTGAAGGCCAACAATGTTGCAACCCTGGCTGCCCGTGCCGAGGCTGTAATGGCTGAGAACAAGGCCATGAGCAAGGAGCTGGAAGAGGTCAAGGCAAAGATCGCCGCTTCCAAGGTCAACAGTCTGTTCGACAACGCTGAGACCGTCGGCGGCGTCAAGATCGCTTCTGCCTACTTCACCGGCACCACCGGCGAAACCCTGCGCGGCATGTGCGACAGCATCCGCGACAAGGCTGTCAACCCTGTGGTCGCTGTTCTGGTGGGCAAGGCTGAGGATAAGGTCACCATGGCTGTCACCGTGAACAAGCTGGCACAGGAAAAGGGCCTGAAGGCTGGCATGCTGGTCAAGGAGATCAGCGCCATCGCAGGCGGCAAGGGCGGCGGCAAGCCCGACTTTGCTATGGCCGGCCTGAAGGACGAGACCAAGATCGACGAGGCACTGGCCGCTGTCAAGGGCATCGTGGAGAAGCAGCTGGGCTGAGTGAAAGCGGGCTCACCCTCTCAGGCTCACGTTCGTTCGCCAGCTCCCCCAAAGGGGGGGAGCCCTTTGGCAAAACCAGAAGGTTTACCGTACTGCCAAGGCCTCTCACTTTGGGAGAGGTGGCACGGCGTAAGCCGTGACGGAGAGGGCGAGGCTGTTTATAAATATCGAAAGGAGCAATTCCCATGGAAGATTGTCTGTTTTGCATGATCGCCGAGGGCAGGATCCCCTCTAAAAAGCTGTATGAGGACGATCAGGTCGTGGCGTTTTACGATATCAACCCTCAGGCCAAGGTGCACTTTCTTGTTGTGCCCAAAAAGCACATCCGAGTGCCGCTGCCTTGACGGAGGAGGACGGTGCCCTGCTGGGCCATATCTTTGCCGTGATCGCCAGGCTGGCCAAGGAAGTCGGCCTGGACAACGGCTACCGCGTCATCTCCAATGTCGGCGAGGACGCCGGTCAGACCGTGAAGCACCTGCATTTCCATGTGCTTGGCGGCGAGAAGCTGCCGGTCTGAGCCGCGCATAAAAAATAACGGATCGAACAAAAAGGAAGGGAATTGTTATGGCTAAGACTTATACGCTGATATGTCGCGGGCCTGACCCGTGAGCTGACCATCTGCAAGGTGAACGACCACATGGACATTGCGGCCTTCATCATGCTGGGCGACGCCGAGCTGACGGTGGCTGCTGCCGCTGAGCTGCTCAAGAAGTGCCCGGATTTCGACATCCTGCTCACCGCTGAGGCCAAGGGCATCCCGCTGGCTCACGAGATGAGCCGCCAGAGCGGCAAGCCCTACGTCTGCGCACGCAAGGGCGTAAAGCTCTATATGGCCGACCCTGTCGTGGTGGAGGACCAGTCCATCACCACCGCAGGCAAGCAGAAGCTGGTCATCGACCGCAAGGAGCTGGACAAGATGAGCGGCAAGCGGGTGCTGGTGGTGGATGATGTCATCTCCACCGGCGGCTCCCTGAAGGCGCTGGACGCACTGGCCGAGCAGACCAAGTGCACCATCGTGGGTCAGGCCGCTGTTCTGGCCGAGGGCGATGCAGCCGAGCGCAAGGACATCATCTTCCTTGAACCGCTGCCCCTGTTCATCCACTAAGTAAGATGCGCCGCCCGCTCTGTGTTTTCTGCGCAGGAACGCTGGGGCTGGAGTTAGTGTGCGCCTTTTTGCCGCAAACGGGACGTTTTGTGCCGTTTGCGGCATTTTTTATTGCCGGTCTGCTGTGGGCGCTGGCGGGCCGTTTGCGCAAAAGTCCGGCCTGGGGCTATGGCATCTGCCTGATCCTGGGGGCTGCGCTGGGCCTTGTGCTGACCGGCTCCACGCAGGCAAAATGGGATGCGATCCAGACCGCCTACGATGGCCGCAGTGTCCTGCTGGAGGCGGAGGTGGAGAGCACAACCTCTTCCTATTTCCCCAGCAGGGTGCGGGCGGTCCTGCGGGTGGAAACGGTGGATCGGGAGGCGGCCTCCCTCCGGGTGGAGTGCGCCAGCCTGCCCGTCTGCAGCCCCGGCGACCGGGTCAAGGGCCGCTTTGCGCTGGAAACACCCGATGACACCGCCCGCCTGAATGCCCCTGGCCGATGGCATTGCCCTGAACGCTGCTTATGAGAAAGGCTTTGCGCTGCTGGGGCAGAGCACCTCCTTCCGCGCCCGGACGGCCCGGCTCCAGAAGCGGCTGAGCGCCGCCCTGCGGCAGGGGATGGCCTCCGGCCCGGCGGGCGTGCTGGCCGCCATGGTCACGGGCGACCGCACCCATCTCTCCAAGGAACTGCGCACAGCCTACCGGGGCGCGGGGCTTTCCCATGTGCTGGTGGTCAGCGGAATGCATGTTTCGATCCTGTGCGGCGATGTGCTGGGCAGGCTGCTGCCCCGCCGCAAAAAGCGACTGCGCGGCTATACCGGCCGCCGGGTCAGGGCGCTGTTCAGTGCGGTGCTGGCATTGCTGCTGGTGGGCGTGACGGGCTTTACGCCCTCTGTTCTGCGCGCGGCGGGGGCCGTCTGGCTCAGTGCGCTGGGGGTCTGGGTCTACGGCCCGCCGGATGCCCTGACCTCGCTGGGTGTGGCCGGTGTTCTGATGACGGCGGGCAACAGCTACGCCGTCTGTGACGTAGGCTTTCAGCTCTCCTTTGCGGCGGTGGTGGGCACCCTGGCCGGTGGGGCCGTGGTGCGCCGCAGTCAGGAAGTCTGGGAAAAACAGCGGGCAAAGAAAAAGCGCCCCCGCCTCCGGTTCTGGAAGCGGGAAGCGCTTGGGCTTGCGGGAAGTCTGTGGGAAACGGTCTGCATCTCGGCCTGCGCCTCCATGGCTACCTTCCCGGTGCTGGTGCTGCGGGGGATGAGCACCAGCCTGTACGCGCTGGTGTCTGGCGCGGCGGTGCTCTGGCTGGTGGAACCCATCCTGCTCACCGGTCTGGGGGCGGCCCTGCTGGGGCTTGCGCCCGCATTGGCTCCGGCCCAGCGGGTGTGCTCGTGCTGCGCGGAATTTCTGGCAGAGGTGCTGGACCGCTGGGCACTCTGGGTGTCCGGCTGGCCCGGGGCACAGATCTGGTTCGACACCGCCTATGCCGCCGTGGTCTGCCTGCTGCTGGCCGGGCTCTGCTGGCTGGCGTTCCATAACAGGGTACGTCTGCGGGTGGCCCTGCCTGCCCTTCTGCTGACGGCGGGGCTTACCGTTTTCACCGGCAATGCCCTGAACCGGGATGTTGTCCGGGTGGAGCTGGTGGGCAGCCGGAATGCCCCGGCGGTGGTCATCAGCCGGAACGAGAGCGCCGTCATCCTCTTCCGCGGCGGCGACGTGACCCGGTGCGCCGTGGAGACCACGCTGGAGCGCCGGAATATCCGCACGGTGGAGTGCCTGATTGACCTGCGGCTCAGGCCCCAGAGCGCCCAGCGGATGGGGGCGGAACAGCGCATTGCCGTTGACCGGATGGCGCTCTATGCCACCCGCCGTGTCCGCTGCGGCCCGGCAGAGGTGGAGGTGCTCCGCACCCGGAACGGCTGTGTGGCCCGCATCCAGGCCGCCGGGCAGACCTTTGTTACCCTGAGCGGCAGTGCTGCGCTTGCGGCCCCTGTGCAGGTGGATACCCTGCTGGCCTCGCCTGCCCGGCCGGACTGCGTGAAGTATGATGCGATCCTGAGCCTGAGCAGCGATTATCGGTGGATGCCGGAGGCTCTTTCTTCAGGGGCAGCTCTGCTACAGATTTTCAAGGGCAGAGTAGGCTTTGAGAGAAAAAAAATTGGCTTTTTGTCAAGAGCTGTTATATAATAGGAGATATCAAAGTAAAATCCGGAAAGGAATCAAGAAATTTATGGGCATCGTAGTCATCGGCGCAGTGTTTGTGGACATCAAGGGATATCCCCTGTCCACCTATATCCCCGGCGGGCGCAACGCGGGCCGGATGGAGCAGGTCCACGGCGGCGTGAGCCGCAACGTGGCAGAGGATATCGCCAACGTGGAGCTCCGGCCCACCTTCGTGAGCCTTGTCGATGACAGCGGCATGGGTCAGGATGTCATTGACAAGCTGGAGAACCACAAGGTCAACACCCGGTTCATCAAAAAGGTACCGGACGGCATTTGGGGCACCTGGCTGGCCATCTTTGACAACAGGGGGTGATGTAACTGCCGCCATCTCCAAGCGGCCGGATACCACGCCGCTCATCGGCTTGCTGGCCGAGCAGGGGGATGAGATCTTTGCCGACTGCGACAGCATTGCGCTGGAGCTGGACCTTGAAAAGGAGACAGTCAAGCAGACCTTGAAATACGCCAAAAAAAGTACGGCAAAAAAGTGTATGCGGCCGTTTCCAACATGAGCATCGCCATGGAGCGCCGGGACTTTTTGCAGCAGATCGATTGCTTTGTCTGCAACCAGCAGGAGGCTGGGCTGCTCTTCTCGGACAATTACGACCATCTCGAGCCTGAGGAGATGTGCAGGCTGCTGGCGGGCAATGTGCACAGCGCCAACATCCCCTGCATGGTGGTGACCATGGGCGGCAAGGGCGCTGTGTTCGCCCGCACCGACGGCGAGAGCGGCATGGTGCCCGCCAAGAAGGTCGATGTCATCGACACCACCGGCGCGGGGGATGCTTTCTTCGCCGGGACGGTCATCGGCCTGACCTACGGCAAGACTCTGGCTGAATCCTGCGAGATCGGCAGCCGCCTGGCCGCCTCGGTCATCTGCATCACGGAAAATGTCTGCCCCCGCTTCCGCCCCCTTGAGTTCGGGCTGGATATCCCGGTGGTGGATTGAGCGAACAAGTAAAAAGGGACGGCGTGTGCTCCACGCCGTCCCTTTTTTGTGGTGTCAGGAAAATGGATGATCTTCAGCTTTGCTGTTCCGGTGTCTGGATCGCATCCAGAGATCAGCTCGTGAAATGTGAGAAAAGGTTTTTGCGGTCACTCAAATGAAACGTGAAGCGTTTTGCCCATACAGGCAGCCATTTTTTGCAAAAACTCCAACGAGGGATTGGAATTTCCGTTTTCAAAGCGGGAAATATTGGCCTGTGCTGTGCCCATTTTTTCGGCCAGTTGTTTTTGAGTCAGCCCGGCGGCCTTGCGGCTCTCGATCGCGGCGCAGATGGCTTCGTACTGCGGGCCGAGCTGCTCATATTCAGCGCGGACTTCTGGTTTTTCGGCCAAGGTCTTCATTTTATAGGTGCGGTAATCCATCGGCTCACTCCCTTTATTGGTTTTGTGTGGTCAGAGCATGGCAGCTCTTATAATCGAGCAATCGTTTTTGAGCGGTCTCAATCTCACCGCGCGGGGTCTTCTGTGTCTTTTTTTTACGAAGCCGTGCAGTAAAACAATGGTGTTGAAATTCCATGTGAAATAGAAAATGCGTGAGATATCGGAAGAAAACCGAATCCGCAGTTCCCAGATCTCTCCATCAATGTGCTTGACATAGGGCTCCTTCAGAGAGCTGCCGAACCTTTCCAGCAGATCGATTTCCCGAAAAGCTTTTGCTTGGTGTTTCGGCGGGAGCGAATCCAGAAATTCAGCCATGACCTCTTTTCCATCTGCAGCGGCATAAAACTCGATCTTATAAATAGAAGCCACTCTCCTTACCATCATTATATCATATATGATATCTTTTTCAAGAGGGATCTCAGAACGTCTCCACCTTTTCCTGGGCGCGGTACTGCAATGCTTCCAGCAGGGCCTCTTCATCCAGCAGCTGTTTGCCTGCCAGATCGGCCACCGTGCGGGCCACCCGCAGGATGCGGTCGTGGGCGCGGGCGGAAAGGCCCAAAGCGTCGTAGGAGGCACGCAGCAGCCGCTCGGCGGCGGGGGTCATGCGGCAGACGCGCCGCACCTGCCCGGCGGTGAGCTGGGCGTTGCAGCGCACGCCCTCATATCCGGGGGCGGCATAGCGCCTGGCCTGCACGGCCCGGGCAGCAAGCACCTGCTTGCGCAGGTCTGCGCTGCTCTCGGCGGGGGTGCTGGTGTGGAGCTCGTCAAAGGCAACGGGGTCCATCTCCACACAGAGGTCGATGCGGTCCAGCAGGGGGCCGGATACCCGGCTGCGGTATTGCCGCACCGCACTGGGCGAACAGGTGCAGGGACGGGTGGGGTGGCCGTAGTAGCCGCACTTGCAGGGATTCATGGCGGCCACCAGCTGGAACCGGCTGGGATAGGTGGCGCTGCCTGCCGCGCGGCTCACGGTGATCTGGCCGTCCTCCAGCGGCTGGCGCAGCACTTCCAGACTCTCGCGGGAAAACTCCGGCAGCTCGTCCAGAAACAGCACGCCGCAGTCGGCAAGGCTGCACTCGCCGGGCCGGAACTGTGCGCCGCCGCCAGCCAGAGCCGCGGCACTGGCCGAGTGGTGCGGACTGCGGAAAGGCCGTGCAGAGATCAGGCCCCGGCCCTGCGGCAGCTGCCCTGCAATGGAATAAATCTTAGTGGTCTCCACGGCTTCTTCCCGGGTCAGGGGCGGCAGGATGCCGGGCAGGCGGCGGGCCAGCATGGATTTGCCGGTGCCGGGCGCACCGACGAGCAGGACGTTGTGTCCACCCGCAGCTGCGATGACCATCGCCCGGCGGGCCAGCGGCTGGCCCATCACGTCCGCAAAATCCGGGGGCGGCATTCCAGCCGGAAGCGGGGTCAAAGGGATGGGCGCGGCGGGGGGAGAGGGGTACAAGGCCCCGTAGCGCATCCACGACCTCCCGGGCCGTGCGGGCGGGGTAGACCTGCATCGCGTCGCCGCCCGCCTCGGCGGCTTCGGCGGCGTTTTCGGCGGGCACATACAGGCTGCGGATGCCGTCTGCTGCCGCCGCCAGCGCCATGGGCAGCACGCCCGACACCGGGCGGAGGCTGCCGTCCAGTGCCAGCTCCCCCAGAAAAGCCGCATCGGCGGGCGGCTCCTCCAACTGGCCGGAGGAAGCCAGCACCGCCAGCAGCAGGGGCAGGTCGTAAACCGGGCCGGTCTTGCGGACATCAGCGGGGGCCAGGTTGACCGTGATGTGGCGGTCGGGCCATTTGTAGCCCAGATTCTTCACGGCAGAGCGGACACGGTCGCCGCTTTCCCGCACGGCGGAATCCGGCAGGCCCACCAGCGAAAAGGCGGGCAGACCGCCGGAGACATCGGCTTCCACGGCCACGGCAAAGCCGTTCAGGCCGTTCAGACCATAGCTTTTCAGAACGGAATACATGGGGCCTCCTCACGCCGCGTCTGCGGCCCGACGGGGAAATGACCGGGAAAATGCCCGGTCTCGGCAAAATATTCTATTGTCCCCATTATAGTGTCGGGCAGGGGGCTTGTCAATGTGCGGGCACTGCCGCAGGCTCTGCGGACAGCACGAAAGCCCCAAATGATGGAAAAGGCTGAAATCTTTGTAATATTTGTATGATTTGCGGAGCAAAAATTCTTACATAATATGGAATTGACACAGTACCAAGAAAGGGTTTATAGTATAAGTAGGTTTGGAAAAACTATCCTTGTGCGAAATACGAATTAAAGGTAAGGTGTGCAACATGTATCAGGAAGAGTATAAGCGCTGGCTGGCAGCGGATCTGGAGGACGCGGATCTGAAACCGGAGCTGCGCAAGATTGAGGGCAATGACGAGGAGATCAAGGACCGCTTTGCCGTGGCACTGAAATTTGGCACCGCCGGTCTGCGCGGCGTGCTGGGCGCCGGCACCAACCGTATGAACATCTATGTGGTGCGTCAGGCCACGCAGGGCCTGGCAAACTGGGTCAAGACCCAGGGCGGCACCCAGACGGTGGCCATCAGCTATGACAGCCGCCTGAAGAGCGATATCTTTGCCAAGACCGCCGCCGGTGTTCTGGCCGCAAACGGCATCAAGGTGCGCATTTATGATGCTCTGATGCCGGTTCCGGCACTGAGCTTTGCTACCCGTTACTACAACTGCAATGCGGGCATCATGGTCACGGCTTCTCACAACCCGGCCAAGTACAACGGCTACAAGGCCTACGGCCCGGATGGCTGCCAGATGACCGATGACGCTGCTGCTATCGTGTACGACGAGATCCAGAAGACCGATGTCCTGACCGGCGCAAAGTACATCTCCTTTGCCGAAGGCGTCGAGCAGGGCCTCATCCGCTTTGTGGGCGACTGACTGCAAGAACGCCCTGTACGATGCCATCGAGGCACGTCAGGTGCGCCCCGGTCTGTGCCGGACTGCCGGCCTGAAGCTGGTGTACAGCCCCCTGAACGGTTCCGGTCTGGTGCCTGTGACCCATGTGCTGAACGATATGGGCATCACCGATATCACCATCGTACCCGAGCAGGAGTACCCCAACGGCTACTTTACCACCTGCTCCTACCCCAACCCTGAGATCTTTGAGGCCCTGAAGCTGGGCTTGGAGCTGGCCACCAAGACCGGCGCTGACCTGATGCTGGCCACCGACCCCGATGCAGACCGCGTGGGCATTGCCATGAAGTGCCCGGACGGCAGCTATGAGCTGGTCTCCGGCAACGAAATGGGCGTGCTGCTGCTGGATTACATCTGCGCCGGACGCATTGAAAAGGGCACCATGCCCGCAAACCCCGTGGCGGTCAAGTCCATCGTTTCCACCCCGCTGGCCGACGCTGTGGCCAAGCACTACGGCGTGGAGATGCGCAGCGTGCTGACCGGCTTCAAGTGGATCGGCGACCAGATCGCAAATCTGGAAGCTGCCGGTGAGGTGGACCGCTTCATCTTTGGCTTCGAGGAGAGCTACGGCTATCTGGCCGGCCCCTATGTGCGCGATAAGGATGCCGTCATCGGCTCCATGCTGATCTGCGAAATGGCCGCTTACTACCGCAGCATCGGTTCCTCCATCAAGCAGCGTCTGGAAGAGATCTATGCACAGTACGGCCGCTACCTGAACAAGGTGGACAGCTTTGAGTTCCCCGGCCTGACCGGCATGGAGAAGATGGCTTCCATCATGCAGAAGCTGCGTGACGAGCCGCTGACCGAACTGGCGGGCCACAAGGTGGTCAAGGTCACCGACTACAAGAAGCCCGAAGAGACCGGTCTGCCCGCGGCAAATGTCCTTATCTACACGCTGGAAAATGGCGCGACTGTTGTGGTGCGTCCCTCCGGCACCGAGCCCAAGATCAAGACCTACTTTCTTCACCACCCTGGGCAAGACCCTGGAGGAAGCCCAGGCACAGAAGGACGCTCTGGCTGCCGCCATCGAGCCCATCCTGAAGTGATCTCCTGAAAAAAGAAGCGTTTTTGCCCCTCTGCCCTGCCGCAGAGGGGCATTTTTGCTGTATAAAATCGGTTGCAGTTTGCCGGGCGATACGGTATAATAAAACATGGTTTATTCTATCTGTGCCCCGGGTGGTATTTCCCGGGAGAATAAGAGCAGGGCAGGTGCAGAAATTGGAAAAGAAAGTATCAGCCGTTCTGGTGGCGGCAGGCTCCTCCACCCGCATGGGTTTTGACAAGCTCAGCTTTGATCTGGGCGGGGAGACGGTGCTGCATCGCAGCATCCGCGCATTTGCGCAGTGTCCGCTGGTCAGCGAGATCGTTCTGGTGGCCGGGAAGAACCGGGCATTTCTGGAACAGCAGGCCGCGGCCTGCACAAAGCCGGTGCAGGTGGTGCAGGGCGGCGCGACCCGCGCTGAGAGCGCGAAGAACGGCGTGCTGGCCGCCCACGGAGAGCTGGTGGCTGTCCATGATGCCGCCCGTCCCTTTGTCAGTCAGGCTGTCATCACGGCGGCGCTGGAAGCAGCCGCTGCCTGCGGTGCTGCCGCCCCCGCCGTGCCGGTAAAGGATACCGTCAAGCGGGCTGTGCGGGGCGACGGCAAGACCGTGCCGGAGCAGTGCATGGTCACTGATACCCCTGACCGCAGCACCCTGTATGCGGTGCAGACGCCCCCAGTGCTTTGACCGGGCCGCCTATCTGGCCGCGCTGGAAGAGCTGGACGCCGAAAAAGCCCGCCTTGTCACGGACGATTGCAGCCTGTTCGAGCTGACTGGCCGTACCGTGCAGCTGACACAGGGAGATTACGCCAATTTGAAGATCACGACGCGGGAGGACCTGCCCCGCACGGAACAGAAAGAAGGAACTGCAATGCGTATTGGTCATGGTTATGATGTGCACCGTCTGGTGGAGGCCGCAAGCTGATCCTGGGCGGCGTGGAAGTGCCCTTTGAAAAGGGCCTGCTGGGCCACTCGGACGCCGATGTGCTGGCCCATGCGGTGATGGACGCTGTGCTGGGTGCCGCTGCGCTGGGCGACATCGGCCAGCACTTCCCGGATACCGATCCCGCCTACGCCGGTGCCGACAGCCTGCAGCTGGCGCAGCATGTGGCACGCATCATGCGGGAGAAGGGGCTGGAAGATCGTGAACATCGATTCCACCCTGCTCTGCCAGAAGCCCAAGCTGGCCCCCTACATCCCGGCCATGCGGGAAAATCTTGCCGAAGCTTTCGGGATGCCGGTGGACGCCGTGAGCGTCAAAGCCACCACCGAGGAGCATCTGGGCTTTACCGGCGAGGGGCTGGGCATTGCCGCCCATGCTGTCGCCCCTGATCGAGAAGCTGTAACGGAGAGACACTCTGATGACTCTGAACGCGATCATTGCAAATTTCCAGACCTTCAAACTGGTCGATTTGCTGGATATCATCATCATTTCCTTCCTGATTTACCAGCTGCTGGGCATTGTCAACCGCACCCGCGCCGGCCAGCTGGCCAAGGGTGCGCTGCTGGTGATGGCCGTCTATCTGGTGGCGAACATGCTGAACATGCGTACCGTCACATGGCTGCTGAACTCACTGCTGCAGGTGGGCCTGCTGACGCTGGTGGTGCTGTTCCAGCCGGAGATCCGCCGCGCATTGGAGCGGATGGGCCAGACCGACCAGTGGGCGGGCAAGCTCTTCAACATCAAGGGCCGCTACAATGACCCCAGCTTCAAGGGGGCCTGGCGCAGCGCCATCATTGCCATCTGCGATGCCGCCGAGCGCTTTTCCGAGACCAAGACCGGTGCCCTGATCGTGCTGGAGCGCAACACCAACCTCTCTGAGATCGTGCGCACTGGCACACCTGTGAACAGTGCCGTCAATCTGGAGGTGCTGGGCACCATCTTCTACGAGGGAACCCCCCTCCACGACGGTGCAGCCATCATCGAGGATGGCCGCATCAAGGCCGCAGGCTGTGTGCTGCCCCTGTCCAACAACCTGGATCTGGGCAAGGACATGGGTACCCGCCACCGCGCCTGCCTCGGCATCGCCGAGAACTCCGACGCCATCGCCATCGTGGTCAGCGAGGAGACAGGCATCATCTCGATGGCGAAGAACGGCGTACTCATGCGCCACTTTGACCGTCAGACCCTTTACACCCGGCTGGTGGATGAGATGATACCCAAGGAGACCGCCAGCGAAAAGGCAGCTGCCGACGGCTGGCGCGGCAAGGTCAAGAGCCTGCTGAACTGGATGAACCAGAAAGGAGGATGAGCAGCAGTGAGCAGCAATCCCAACAAACGGGCACAAAGCCTGCCATCCAGCACACCAAGAGCATTCTGGACGACCGCCGCATCCGGCTTCTGCTGGCCATCGTGGGTGCCATTGTGGCATGGATGGTCGTCACCATCGTGGTGCAGCCCCGGCACCACCCGGACCATCTCCAACGTGCCGGTGGATTATACCTACGATTCCGCTGCTTACACCTCCCGGGGCCTGAGCATCGTCAGCGCTCCGGATAAATACGTCAACCTGAAAATTCTCGGGCGACGGCTACACCATCGGCAGTCTCTCTTCCTCTGATTTCGTGGTCTACCCGGATTGGTCCGGCGTCCGGGACAGCGGCGAAAAAGACCCTGCGGCCTGCTGGTGCGCGGTGCCAACGGCCTGCTGAATGGTGTTACCGTTTCCATTGAGGGCGATGACAACAGCGTGGACGTGGTGTTTGACGTGGTGGAGGAAAAGACCCTGCCCGTTACCATTACCACCAACTACCTGCCATCGCGGACGGTTATATCCTTTATAGTACGGATCTCTCCAAGGAGACGGTGACCCTCTCCGGCCCCAGCAGCGAGCTGAGCAAGGTGGCTACCTGCACCGCCGAGGCATCCTATGACAGCGGCGAACTGACCGAGTCCATCACGCTGAACACGCCCTGCGCTTCTATACCTCCGGCGGCAAGGAAGTCAAGTTTGAGTACACGGCGCTGGAAGAAAACAGTGTGGACGTGACGCTGCAAGTGTACAAGACGGGCGACCCTGCCGGTGAATGTGAATTTCATCAATGCACCGCGCGAGTTTTGATGATTCGGTGCTGGTATGCGCTCAGCCGCAAGCAGCTCAAGGTGGCCGGCCCGGCGGAAAAGATCGATGCACTGTCCACCTTGTCCATCGGCACCATCGACCTTTCCACCTTCAGTCTGAACAAGGTGTACGAGATGCCCATCGAGCTGCCCAGCGACATCTACCTGCTGGACAACATTTCCACCATCACCCTCAGCTTCGACAGCTCCAATCTCGAGACCAAGACCATGAACCTGCCTGCCAGCTGTGTGCAGGTGGTCAATCTGCCCTCCACCTATACCCTCACCGTGCAGACCGAACGGCTGATGAATGTGACCCTCTGCGGCCCCAAGGGTCCGCTATGGAGACTTTGACCCCGGAGCAGGTCGTCATTGAGATCGACGCCGACGATTTCTCGGTGGCTATCGGCCAACAGAACATCGCGTGCCGCCTGTATGTGCCCTCCAACGGCAAGATCTTCTGCGCTGGGCAGCTATGTGCTGCAGTGCCGCATCTGAAAGCAACTAAACAAAAAGGAACACACGATAAATGATTCTCGTTCGCAACATCCGTCTGCCGCTCTCTGCCGGGGAGCCGCAGGCATTTGAAAAAAGCGCTGCACACTCTGCGGGCATCCCCGCAGCAAGGTAGAGCACACCGGCGCGTGGCAAAGCTGTCGGTGGATGCCCGCCACGGGCAGCCAAAGCTGGTGTACACCGTGGCTGTCACCCTGAAAGACCCGGGGAGGAATCCGCCCTTGCAGCCCGCTGCCCGGACGCTGTCCTGCACCGCCGGGCAAAACTTTCACCCTGCACGCGGGGCACGCAGCCGCTGGCGCACCGGCCTGTGGTCTGCGGCCTTGGCCCGGCGGGCCTGTTCGCGGCGCTGCTGCTGGCCCGGCAGGGCTACAAGCCCATTGTGCTGGAGCGCGGCCCGGCGCTGGACGAGCGCGTGAAGGCGGTGGAGCACTTCTCTGCCACCGGCGAACTGGACCCCAACGCCAACATCCAGTTTGGCGAAGGCGGCGCAGGCACGTTTTCGGACGGCAAGCTGACCACCCGCATCGGGGACGAGCTCTGCGGCTTTGTCACCGAGGTGTTTTTGCAGCACGGTGCTCCGGCGGAGATCGCGTGGAAGCAGAAACCCCACGTCGGCACCGACCTGCTGCGGGGCGTCATCACCTCCATCCGGCGAGGAGATCGAGTCTCTGGGCGGCGAGGTGCATTTCAACACGGCCCTCACCGGACTGGAGCGAAAAAAACGGACGACTTGACCGGCATCATTACCACAAACGGCAGCTTTGCCTGCGAGACACTGGTGTTTGCAGTGGGGCACTCGGCACGGGACACCTTCAGGGATGCTGATGGACAGCGGCCTGCAGCTGGAATGCAAGCCGTTCAGTGTGGGCTTCCGCGCCGAGCATCTGCAGAGTGAGATCGAAAAAGCTTATATCACGAGGCTGCCGGGCATCCGGCTCTGCCCGGGGCGAATACCAGCTCTCCCAGCATGTCGGCGAGACCGGTGCGTGTACACCTTCTGCATGTGCCCCGGCGGTCAGGTAGTGGCTTCGGCCAGTGAGGAAGAGGCCATGTGACCAACGGCATGAGCTATCATGCGCGCGACGGCAGGAATGCCAACGCGGCCGTGGTGGTCAGCGTGGGCGGTGAAGACTTCGGCAACGACCCCCGGAAGGGCCATCGCCTTCCAGCGGGAGCTGGAAGCCAGAGCATACGCCGCCGGACGGGCAGGCGGAGAATACGCCGCCCCGGCGGAGAAAAATGTCCAGAGCTTCCTTGAAGGGCGCGGGGCAGCAACTGACCATCGGCCGGGTGGAGCCTACCTATGACCGGGGCGTGTGGCTGCGGATCTTGGGAGCACTTTGCTGCCCGGGGAGCTGGCCGATACCCTGCGGGCAGGCCTGCGCGCCTACGAGCGCAAGATTGCGGGCTACACCGCACCGGAAGCCATCCTCACGGGCCTCGAGACCCGCACCAGCAGCCCCGTGCGGCTGAAACGGGAGGAGACCTTGGAATCCGCCCAGCTGGCGGGTTTGTACCCCTGCGGCGAGGGTGCCGGATATGCGGGCGGCATTATGAGCGCCGCCGTGGACGGCCTGCGGGTCGCCCGTGCGATCATCGGCCGGTATGCACCGGCAGAAGGGTGAGAAATATTGATGAACCATCGTGAAAACGATACAACACAAGAAAACGAGGGAAAACAGGTGCAGCAGGAGCTGGAAGGGCAGCTGCGCGAGTTTGGCAATACCATGTCCGACGCGTTCCGCCACGGCTTTGAGGGCCGGGGCATGGACATCGGCGACCGCGCCTTTGATGTAGGCAAGGCCGCTGTTCATGCGGCCAATTACGGCATTCTCGGAGGCGGGCAAGGCCATGCGGCAGGGGGCCCGGACAGCTACTACCAGAGCCAGCGGCAGGCCCATGCCAACGGCGGCACGGCAGAGCGGTACGCCGGGATGCCCCAGTGGGCCAGAAATTTCTTTGCATCGCGCCCGGAGCTGACCCCGGTGGAAAAGCTGCGGAAATGCGCCAAGGAGCGTTACAGCTCGGGCGTGGCTCTGCTGGCTGTGGGCATCATCTTTGCGGTGCTTTTCGGGCTGGGGACACTGGGCTGCCTCATCGGGCTGGGCATTATTTCGCCGGCTGCTTTGGGCGACGTTGTGGTGTCGACTGCTGAGGGCGGCGGCATCCTGATGACGGGCACGGACTACGCTATGAACACCGCCTACAATGTGCTTGGCATCGTCAGCAGCGTGCTGGGCCTTGCCACGGCGGGCTTTGGCTGGATGGCGGCCTGCGGCGTTTCCCAGAGGGAAGCGGGCAGGCAGATGGGCCAGCTGGCCGACCTTGCCGACAGCATGGACGGCGGCAAGGGTCTGCCGGTGGAGATGCTGGCCGACCTGACCCACCAGAAAAAGAAAAAAATCGCTCAAGCGGCTGAAAAAAAGCATCCGCAAGGGCTGGCTGAATGCATGGCTGGATGAGAAAACGGAGACTGTGTACCTGACGGCGGAGGATTACCGCGCCGCGCAGGAGCGCCCGGAGCCTCAGCCAGCCCCCGCACAGCCTCGAGCAGGGGGATACCGCCGAAACGCCCCTGAACCTTGAGACCGCCCGCCGCTTTGCCAAGGTGCTGGAGCAGGAGCAGCAGCTCATGCAGGACGCGCAGGGCCGGGAAGAGCTGGAAACGATGCAAAAGACCACCACCGCCATCTGCGAGTGGCTGGAAGCGCACCCGGAAAGCCTGCCCAAGGCCCGCCGCTTTGCGGAATACTATATCCCCACAACCCTGAAGCTGCTGCACACCTACAACGATGTGCAGGGCCAGCAGGGCGAAAATGCAGAGACCATCCGCCGGGATATCGCGGGCATCCTGCACACCCTGAACCAGGCTTACAGCAACCTGTATGATAATCTGCTTTCTGACGTTGCCATGGATGTTTCCAGCGAGATCGCCGCACTGCAGGGAATGCTGGCCAATGACGGCCTGACCGGGGAGGGACTGTTATGACGACCTACCGGGCCTGGAACCTGAAGCCGCTGGACCGCTCTGCCCTGAAGGAGCTGACCGCGGCCATTGCCCAGCAGAGCACCGAGGAGCTGGAAAGCCGCGCCATGGAAACGATGGATGGGGAGCCGTGGAGCGAGGAAAAATATCAGATGACGCTGGCCGCCCAGCAGAAGGAGGCCGGCCTGCTGGCGGGCATCCTCGCGGCCCGTGGCATCACCGACCCCGCCGAGGCGCTGACCCTTCTGGCGGGCGAAGAAGAGCTGAGCGACCCCATGCTCCTGACCGACATGGACAAAGCCTGTGCCCGCATCCTCGAAGCCATCGACCGGGAAGAGACCATTGTTGTCTTTGGCGACTACGATGTGGACGGCGTGACCGCCACCGCCCTGCTCTACCAGCACCTCAAGGGGATGGGTGCCAGCGTCAAGTATGCTGCCCAGCCGGGAGGGCGACGGCTACGGCCTTTCGAAAAACGCCATCCAGTCCATCCACGACAAGGGCTGCAAGCTGATCGTGACCGTGGATAACGGCATCTCCGCGCTGGAAGAGGCCGAGTTTGCGGCTTCACTGGGCGTGGACCTGATCGTGACGGACCACCATCTGCCCCATGATACTCTGCCTAAGGCCGTTGCCGTGGTGGACCCCCGCCGCGCCGATGATACCAGCCCCTTCAAGGGTCTGTGCGGCGCCGGGGTGGCCTTCAAGCTCTGTGCGGCGCTGGATGGCTGCCCGCCCGAGGAGATGCTGGATTACTGCGGCGACCTCGCTGCCGTGGGCACCGTGGCAGACGTGATGCCCCTCGACCGGCGAGAACCGCACTCTGGTCAAAGCGGGCCTGCACCTGCTGCAGCACTCGACCGGCCCGGCCTTCTGGCCCTGCTGGATGAGGTGGGGCTGGGCGGCAAGCCCGTGACCGCCGAGAATGTCAGCTATGCCATTGCCCCCCGCATCAACGCGGCGGGCCGGATGGACAGCGCTGTGACCGCCCTGCAGCTGGTGCTGTGTGAGGACGAGGAACGCGCCGCGGAGCTGGCACATAAGCTGAACGAGATCAATGTCGCCCGGCAGGAGACCGAGCAGGAGATCGTCAAGGCGGCGCAGGAGCAGCTGGACGCTGAGCCCGCCATCCTCGAAGACCGGGTCATCCTCATCTGGGGGCGGGACTGGCACCCCGGCGTCATCGGCATCGTGGCCTCACGCTTGGTGGAAAAGACCGGCCGCCCCGTCATCGTGGTGTCCGTGGACGAACACGGCGAGGGCAAGGGCAGCGGCCGCAGCGTGCAGGGCTTCAACCTGCACGAGTGCATCGCCTCCTGCGCCGACATTCTGCTTCGCTTCGGCGGCCACGCCATGGCAGCGGGCCTCTCGGTGCGGGAGGAAAATCTGCCCGAACTGCGCCGCCGCCTGAACGAGTGGGCCGCGCGGGAATGCGCGGTGCTCTTCACGCCGCCGCTGGAATGTGACCTGTCCATCCATCTTGACCGCATCACCGTGGAATCTGTCCGGCGGCTGGACCAGCTGGCCCCCTATGGTGCCGAGAACCCCACCCCGGTGTTCTTGCTGGAAAAGGCCGTGGTGGAGGGCATCTACCCGGTCTCGGAGGGAAAGCACTGCCGCCTGCGTCTGCGGCAGGGGAATGCCAGCATCTACGCGGTCTGGTTCGGGATGCACCCGGAGCAGCTGCCCTACGCCATGGGCGATGTGGTGGATGCGGCAGTGAACCTCTCGGTTTACGAGGCCGCCCGGGGCGCGCAGCTTTCGGGACGCATTCTGGAGCTGCACCCGGCGGGCTTTGGCAACGCTGCCGCCCAGCAGACCGCGCTGGTGCAGGCTTTGCGCCGCGGCAGTCCGCTGACTGCCCAGCAGCGCGCCCTGATCGCACCGGAGCGCAGTGATATCATTACCGTTTACCGGGAACTGCAGGCCCGGCGCTGGCACGCCGAGGATATGCAGCCTCTGTTTGCAAAGCTGGGGGAGGAGCACACCGGCAAAACGCTGGTGGCCCTGACGGCGCTGGAACAGGTGGGCCTTATTGCCGCGGTAGAACGCGGCGGGGCAAAGTTCTGGGAGCTTGTTCCCACGGCAGGCAAGAAAAACCTGGCCGATGCCCCCATCCTGAAATGTCTGGAGGAGTAAAAATATGCCAGAGGGAAAGAAACCGGCGGAGGATCTTTACTCCGCAAAAACGCATCTGCATCAGCCGGTGCCGGAGGTGTCTACCGTGAACGCCACGGCCCTGCCGGCCGATGCGCCCGAGGGTGCTCTGCCCAGCGAGGTGCGGCCTGAGATCGTTACCTGGGAGAAAAGCTCTGCGAGGCCATCAAGGCCAGCGGCAAGGCTTACAACATGGAGATGATCGATAAGGCCTACAACATGGCCAACGACGCCCACAAGGGCGTCTGCCGCCGCAGCGGCGAGCCCTATATCTGCCACCCGCTGGCCGTGGCCCGCCTGGTGCTGGACCTGGGCATGGACACCGAGAGCATCGCCGCCGCCCTGCTCCATGATGTGGTGGAGGACACCCCTACCACGCTGACCGACCTGACCGCCGCTTTCGGCGAAGAGGTGGTCGCGCTGGTGGACGGTGTCACCAAGCTGACGAAGATCCAGTTTTCCAATATCGAAGAGCTGCAGGCCGAGAACCTGCGCAAGATGCTGCTGGCCATGAGCCGTGACGTCCGCGTCATGATCATCAAGCTCTGCGACCGGCTCCACAATATGCGCACCGGCGATGCTTGGCCTGAGCAGAAGCGCCGCGACAAGGCCCGTGAGACGATGGAGGTCTATGCCCCCATCGCCAACCGTCTGGGCATCCTGAAACGTCAAGGAGGAGCTGGAGGACCGCAGCCTGCACTACCTTGACCCTGTGGGCTACGAGGAGATCAGCAAGATGCTCAGCGAGCGGGCTGGCGAGGAATTCCTGGCGGGCGTGTCCAGCGTCATCGAGCAGCGGCTGGAAGAGAGCGGCATCGAGGGTGCCACCATCAAGCGCCGGGTCAAGAGCATCTACGGCATCTACCGCAAGACCATCATGCAGAACAAGTCCTTCGATGAGATCTACGATATCTATGCCGTCCGTGTCATTCTGGATACGCTGGCTGAGTGTTACAGCACCCTGGGCCTCATCCACGATATGTACCACCCGCTGCCCAACCGCTTCAAGGATTATATCTCCACCCCCAAGCCCAACGGCTACCAGAGCCTGCACACCACCGTCATCGGCCACGAGGGCATCCCCTTTGAGGTGCAGATCCGCACCCGCACCATGGACGAGCAGGCCGAGTACGGCGTGGCGGCTCACTGGAAGTATAAAGAGGGCCTCGAGGGCCACGACAAACTGGATGAGCGGCTGGCGTGGGTCAGTCAACTGCTGGAAAACCAGCGCGTCAGCGAGGATTCCGGCAACCTGCTGCATGATTTGAAGAGCGACCTGCTCCCCGAAGAGGTCTTTGCCTTCACCCCGACAGGGCGACGTGATCAACCTGCCTGCGGGCGCAAACTGCATCGACTTTGCCTACGCCATCCACTCGGCCGTCGGCAACCGGATGGTGGGCTGTAAGGTCAACAACCGGATGGTCCCCATCGACCACATCGTGTCCACCGGCGAGATCATCGAGGTCATCCTCGGCCCGGCGGACAAAGGCCCCAGCCGCGACTGGCTCAAGATCGTGCGCACCAGCGAGGCCAAGAGCAAGATACGCAACTGGTTCAAGAAGATGCGCCGCGAAGAGAACATCCAGCAGGGCCGCGACGCGCTGGCCAAAGAGCTGCGCCGGGAAATGATCTTCATCCCGGACGACCAGCTGGATGAGTTTATCAGCAGCTGCAGCCGCCGCCTGCGCCAGAACAACGCCGAGGAGCTGTATGCCGCCATCGGCTACGGCGGCATCACCATTGCCAACTGCCTGCCCAAGCTGAAGGAAGAGTGGCAGAAGCGGAAGAGCGAGGAGGGCAAGAACGAGCAGCTGGCCAAGGTGGATCTGAGCAAGGTCCACGCCACCGACGGTGTGGTGGTGGAGGGCTTCGACAACACCCCCATCAAGTTTGCCAAGTGCTGCAGCCCGCTCCCGGCGACCCCATCGTGGGTTTTATCACTCGCGGTTTTGGCGTGTCCATCCACAAGCAGAGCTGTGTCAATGCCATCGCCAGCATGAAGGACCCCGCCAACGCCCCCCGCTGGGTCAAGGCTTACTGGGCCGACAGCGTCAAGGACAGCTACAAGGCCGGCCTTGAGATCGTGGCGCTGGACCGCAACGAGCTGCTGCGGGATGTGCTGAGCGCTCTGGCCGATATCCGGGTGCCCATCTACACTATGAACGCGCCCGTCAGGTGGAAAACAACTGCGCCGTGGTCAGCCTGACCATCGGCATCAACAATACCGAGCACCTGAACCGTGTGGTGGCGCGTCTGTCCAAGGTCAAGGATGTGCTCAAGGTGACAAGGAGTTAAACCATGCGTGCAGTCATTCAGGCCGTGTCCTCCGCTTCTGTCCGGGTCAACGGCGGGGAACCCCGTTCCATCGGCCCCGGCCTGGTCATCCTGCTGGGTGTCCGGGATACCGATACGCTGGACATCGTGCCCAAGCTGGCGGATAAGTGCGCGGGCCTGCGCATCTTCAAGGACGAAAACGACAAGCTGAACCTCAGTGCAAAGGACCTCGGGTATTCGGCGCTGGTGGTCAGCCAGTTCACGCTCTATGGCGACACGAAAAGGGGCTACCGACCCAGCTTTATCAAAGCGGCCCGGGCCCCGCTTGCGGTGGATGCCTACGAGCTGTTCCTTGCCGAGATGAACCGGCAGGGCCTCAGGGACGTGCAGCACGGCGAGTTCGGCGCGGATATGCAGGTGTCTCTGGTGAACGAGGGGCCCTGTACCATTGTCATCGACACGGACGAGTGGGCGCACCACTCGTAACGGCCCGGCCCTCCGGCAAGCCGGAACATCTGAACAGTTAGAAGGATATAGGATATGAAAGCATTTCATCTTCTCGGCGCTGCGCCGCTTTATACCAACAGCTTTGTCCTGATCTCCGATGCGGGCCATGCAGTGGTCATTGACCCTGCCGCCGAAGCGCAGGAGTACGATAAAATTTTCAAAGAGAACAACGCGACGCTCACCACCATCCTCTGCACCCACGGCCACTATGACCATGTGGGCAGTGCAGGGGTGCTGAGCCGGGAGTGGAAGGCCAGGATCTACTGTGAGCCTGCCGACTGCAGGGGCAGCCAGCTCTTTCCCCTGAAAAGCGCAGACAGCGGCTATCAGGGGGGGGAAAAGCTCACGGTGGATGAGCTGACCTTCACCGTCTGGCACACCCCCGGCCATACCGAGGGCGGTGTGGTGCTGCTGTGTGGGGACTATCTCTTTGTGGGCGATACCGTGTTCCAGGGCAGCATTGGCCGCACCGATCTGGAGGGCGGCAGTATGCAGAAAATGGATGCCAGCCTGCGCAAGCTGGCGGGCCTGCCCATCCCCAAAGAGACCCAGCTGCTGCCCGGCCACGGGGATTTTTCCACCCTTGGCGAGGAACTGGAGAACAATTTCTATATCCGCAGCGCCCTGCGCGGCGGGAATGCGGACTTTTAAGGATAAAGAGAGAAAAACATGAAGATTTATATTACAGGCCTGCCCTCCGGCTACGAGGTGGAGCATCTGGTCCGCCTGTTTTTACCCTATGGCTCCGCTCACCCTTACCCCGCCGGAAGAGGGTGAGGACTGTGTCTGGGCCGAGAAAAAAAGAGGATAGTCTGTACGCCATGGTGCGGGAGCAGGGCCAGAGCAGGGATGCGGCGGCTCCATTGCCCCGCCCCGTGGGGCAAGCAGGCGGCGAGACGGTGGAGTTCACCCCTTGCCAGCCTGACCTATGACCTGCTGCGGAGCTGGACCGGCATCCGCCCGCCCTGGGGCAAGATGACCGGCGTGCGCCCGGTGCGGCTCATCCACGACAAGCGGGCCGCGGGCTGGACCGAAGCCGACATCGACCGGTTCTTTCTGGAGCGCTTCGATTGCTCCCGGCAGAAGTACGACATGGCCAAGGCCATCGCCGACCTGCAGGAACCCATCCTGAAGCTGGGCAGCGCCCCAAAAACGTACAGCCTGTATCTCGGCATCCCGTTCTGCCCCTCCCGGTGCAGCTACTGCAGTTTTGTCAGCTGCAACCTTGACCGGGACCGCGAGCTGGTGCAGCCCTATGTGGACTGCCTCTGCCACGAGGTCCAGGAGATCCGGGCTCAGGCTGAAAAGGCGGGGCTGCGGCTCTGCAGCATCTACATCGGCGGCGGCACCCCCACCAGCCTGTCCGCTGCCCAGCTCCGCCAGCTCATGGGCACGGTGCGGGAGAACTTCGACCTTTCCAAGGTGGTGGAGTACACGGTGGAGGCGGGCCGCCCTGACTGCACCGATGCCGAAAAGCTGGCTGTCATCAAAGAGTATGGTGCCACCCGCATTTCCATCAACCCCCAGACCTTCTCGGACGAGGTGCTGGCGGGCATTGGCCGCAGGCACTCGGCGCAGGACATTCTGGACTGCTACGCCGACGCCCGGCGGGCGGGCCACGACGACATCAACATGGACCTCATCGCGGGTCTGCCCGGCGACACGGTGGAAGGCTTTGAGCACAGCCTGCGTCAGGCCATCGCGCTGAACCCTGAGAACATCACCGTTCACACCCTGACCCTCAAGCGGGCCTCCCGCATCGTCATCGAGGACCAGAAGGAGAACGACTACGCAGACGTAGCGGCTATGCTGGAAAAATGCCAGCTGCTGGCCGATGCAGGATATCGCCCCTATTACCTCTACCGCCAGAAGAACACCCTGCAGAATCTGGAAAACGTGGGCTGGTGCAAGCCGGGCCACGAGGGGTATTATAATATCTATATCATGGAAGAAGTCCAGACCATCCTTTCCGCGGGCGCGGGCGGCAGCACCAAGCTGGTGGCCGACGGCGGGAAACGGATGCAGCGCATCTTCAATTTCAAGTATCCGACAGAATATATCCAGCGCTTTGCGGAGGTACTGGAGCGCAAAAAAGGAGTGGCTGATTTTTATGATCACGATTTGGGTCCCGAAACGTCTGGTTGAAGTCGGGCTGTACAACGTTGCCGCCCGCAGTCCGCAGGAGCTTGCCGCCCTGAGTGAGCAGAGCTACCGCGACCGCGTGAAGTACGCCGCCGAAAAGGTGCGCCTTTCCGGCACCAAGATCGTCATGCTCACCGGCCCGTCGGCCAGCGGCAAGACCACCAGCGCCCACAAGCTGGCCGAGGAACTCGTCCGGCAGGGGACACCGGCCCATGTGGTCAGCCTGGATAATTTTTTTTCGTGGGGCGGAGTTCTACCCCCGCCTGCCCGACGGCACCCTGGATTACGAAAACCCCGATACCATGGACCTGCCCCTTGTCCGGCAGTGCCTGCATGAGCTGAGCGAGACGGGCCGGACCACCCTGCCCATCTATGATTTTTTGCCAACGAGCGGCGCTCCGACGAGACAGAGGCCGTGGACCTGCAGGGCGGCGTCTGCATTGTGGAGGGCATCCATGCCCTGAACCCGGAGCTCACCGGCCTTGTGCCTGCGGAGGATGTCTACCGCATTTACGCCGGCCTGCGGGAGGAATACGCCATCGACGGCCGCCGGGTCATCAACACCCAGGACATCCGTCTGTGCCGCCGCACCCCCTGCGGGACGCGGCCGCCCGCGGCCGCAGCCCCGAAAAGACCCTTTGCTATGTGGGACCGGGTGATGGACGGCGAGACGCGGTATATCAAGGGCTTCAAGACCACGGCGGACTTTTTGCTGGACACTTCCTTCACCTACATGAGCTGGGCCTGATCTCCAGGCTGCTGGGCATCGTGCGCCGCCAGTTCACGCTGGAAGGCAACAACGCGGAGCTCTGGGACGAGACGGCCCGCCGCTTCGAGCATGTGGCCCCGGTGGAGCTGGAGCTTCTGCCCGCCGACAGTATGCTGCGCGAGTTCTACGGCAGTGCCGTAAAATAAAATCGCGCTCTGCGGGGAAAATGTTCCATTCTCTTGTTCAAATGCGAAAAAACTGTTGCCAAACCTGCACCAAACTGTAAAAGTTGCGGTGGATTCGTTGCAATCCCCTTTTGAGTGCGCTATAATGAAACCACCATCTGACAGCACACACAGGGCCAATGCCCGTAAGAGAGGTGTCATTATGGATTTCAATAAGATCAAGGAAATGGGTCTGGAATATGCGGAAAAGGGCCGCAATGCCGCCATGGATCTGGCAGAGCGCGGCAGAACGCAGGCAAAGATCGTCTCGGAGCAGACCAAGCTTGCCCGGGCACAGCGTCAGCTGGGTGCACTGGTCTACAGCCTGGCCAAGGGCAACGAGGAGAACCAGCCCCTTGTGGATAAGTATATCGAGATGATCGGCAGCATCGAGGCAAATCTGAACGCCCTCAAAGAGAGCCTTGGCCCCTGCTGCCGAGGTCATCACCCACGATCTGGACGAGGAGCCCGCCGAGGACAGCGGCATCACCGTTGAGCCGACCGTGGAAAAGGACAAAAAGCCTGACACGGACAAAAAAGACCTGCCCCCAGTGCGGCGCTCCCGTTTCGGAGGATGCGCTGTTCTGCAACAAGTGCGGCGCACAGCTGTAACGCAAAAGTCCTTGAAAGGGCGGTGTCCCCGTAGGGGGGATGCCGCCCTTTCTGCGCAGAAACAGGGCAAAGTGTGAAAATTCTGGAAACAATTGAAATGAAAAGCCGGAAAATGCGCTTGTCCCCTTTGAAAAATCGCAGATTCTGCGGTACAATCGAGCTCAGGTTTTTGAGCAGAGGAGAAGGGGAGTGCACCCATGCAGGACTGGCCCGGACGGGAACGCTACACGGCGGAGGATCTGCTGCAGATCATCCGCATTCTGCGCGACAGAGAAAACGGCTGCCCCTGGGATAAGGTGCAGACCCACGCTTCCATCCGGAAAAACTTTCTGGAAGAAACGTGCGAGGCGCTGGAAGCCATCGATGCCGACGACCCTGTCATGATGCAGGAAGAGCTGGGCGACGTCCTGATGCAGGTGGTGTTCCACACCGTCATCGAGGAAGAGCGGGGCCGGTTCGATTTCGAGCAGGTCTGCCGCGAGGTGTGCGAGAAGCTGGTCTTCCGCCACCCGAACATCTTTGCCTCCTCGGCGGCTGAAAATGCCGGTATAAACAGCTGGGATGCGCTCAAAAATAAGGAAAAGGGCCGCACCACGCTGGCGGATGAGCTGAACACGGTTCCGGCCACCCTGCCCGCCCTGATGTATGCCCAGAAGATGCAGAAGCGTGCTGCCCGCAAGGGGCGCGTTTGCGCAGACGGCAGAGGATGCCGCCGCTGCCCTGAAGGCTGCCGAGCGCGGCTGGGAGGAAGCGGTGCCGGAAAATGCCGCCGAGCGGGCCGGAGCACTGCTGTTTGCAGCGGCCAATGCCATGCGGCTGGCCGGTGTGGACGCGGAAGAGGCCCTGACCTTTGCATCCGGGCGGTTCCGTCAGGAGCTGCTGCAAAAGACCGAAGATTCAGACGGGCAGGAACGCCCTGCCACTGTCTGATAGAAAAAAAGCTGAGTAAAATTTTGTGGAGGTACCCCATTATGACCAAGACCGATCTGATCGCACAGGTTGCAGCAAACACCGAGATGAGCAAGAAGAGCGCCGAGCTGGCTGTCAACGCCGCTTTCGACGCACTGAGCAAGGCAATGGCTGAGGGTGAGAAGATCACCATCTCCGGCTTTGGCACTTTTGAGATCCGTGAGCGCGCAGAGCGCCAGGGCATCAACCCCGCACCCGTGAGCCCATCACCATCGCTGCTTCCAAGAGCATTGTCTTTAAGCCGGGCAAGGCTCTGAAGGATACCCTGTAAGTTTGATCTTTGCCGCCGGGGCCGCAGTGGTTCCGGCGGTTTTTTTGTAAAACCTCTCAGTCAACGCTTCGCGTTGCCGGCTCCCCTGTCCGGAGGTGCGGCGGCGGACAAAGCGCAATGATGGAGAGGGCCTGCTTTTCTGGAGGATCATAACATGAGACTGGATAAATACCTGAAAGTTTCGCGGCTCATCAAGCGCCGCACCGTGGCAAATGAGGTGGCCGATGCGGGCCGCATCCTCATCAATGGCAAGATCGCCAAGGCCAGCCAGGCGGTCAAAGAAGGGGACATCATCGAGGTCACCTTCGGCAACCGGCCCATCAAGGTAAAGGTGCTCTCTGACGTGGAGCCCCGCACCAAGGATGTGGCCCGGGAGATGTACGAAATCATTTCGGAATAACCTCTCAGGCGCTTTGCACCAGCTCCCCTAATAGGGGAAGCCAGGTTTATGCTGTTGCATCCTTGCCTCGCCTATTTGGAGAGATGGCGGCCCGAAGGGCTGACGGAGAGGTTCTATCCCGGATGCTGTTTGCATAACCTTCACCAGAAGGGGGAGAGGTGCATGGCAGAGCAGGCGGGGAACAGCGACCTCATCCTGGAGAACCGGGAAAAGCTGACGGTAACAGGGGTCAGGCGGGTGCTGCAGTGCAACACGGAGAGCGCCGCCATTGAAACAGCCCGGGGCGTGCTGCAGCTGGCCGGGGCGCAGCTCAACGTGACCAGCCTCGACCTCGACAGCGGGGAAGTGAAGCTGACGGGCCGCATCGATACGGTGGAGTACACCGCCGCGCGCACCCCGGGCGGCTTTCTGTCCCGGCTGCTCCGCTGATGGCACCGGCTCTTGCACCCGCGCTCATCGGGCAGGAGGCGGCTGCCTGCGCCCTGCTGGGCCTTGTGCTGGGCAGCGTGCGCGCGGTGTTTCCGGTCAGGGGGCGGGCGGCGTTCCTGCCGGATATGGCCCTTGTGGGGGCTGTCCTGCTGGGGCTGCAGAGCTATGCCGCCGCCCTGAGCGCCGGGGGCGTGCTGCGGTGGTATATGCCGGGCAGCGCCTTTCTCTGTGCTTTTGGGGCCGAACGGCTTCTGCGGCCTGCCCTGCAGGCACTGGAACAGGGGCTGTTCTGGCTGGCGGCGGCGGGCCGCTCCGGCTGGCTCGGCGGGCATGGCAGCCGCTGGCAGCAGCCCGCAAAAACCGGACGGAGCAGGCCAGAGCGCGCCGCGCGCAAAAAAGAAGCGCAAAAAAACCGAAAAAGAACTTGCCAAGCACACGGCGGTTGTTGTATAATTCTAACGTATCAAAGTAAGAGTACAGGCGTTTCGGGCCTGCTGAGCACAGGAGGCGCTGAAAAATGGCAAATACCACCCGGAAAAAGCGCAGACGCAGCCCGTTTGTGCGGACGATCCTTCGTCTTTTCTTCATTCTGCTGCTGTTGAGTATGCTGGTGGCCTACATCTCCAATCAGGTGTCCATCAGCTCCCGGCGTGCGGAATTGCAGACGCTGAGCGAGCAGATCGAACAGCAAAAGACCCAGAATGAGGAGATGAAGCGCATCCTCAGCGGCGATGCCGACGATGTGACCGAGTGGGTCGCCCGGGATTCTTACAATTATGCGGCCCCCAACGAGCGCATCTTCGTGGATGTGACCGGCAACTGAGGGCACACCCCGCCGGGCAGCTCTGCGGACAGACCCGGTGCCCCCACAAAAAGAGAGCAAGGAGTATTGAGTTTTGGCAATTGAGGTAGGGAACGTACTGGAAGGCCGTGTGACCGGCGTAAAGCCCTTTGGCGCTTTTGTTGCGCTGCCTGAGGGCAAATCGGGCATGGTCCACATTTCCGAGGTGTCCAATGAATATGTGCAGGACATCAGCCCGGTGCTGCATGACGGCGACACCGTGAAGGTGCAGGTCATCAATGTGGCACCGGACGGCAAGATTGCGCTGTCCATCAAGCGGCTGCTGCCGCCGGCACCCCGTCAGCCGCGCAGTGACCGTGGGCCCCGGCCCGGCGGCCCGCGCCAGAACGGCCCCCGCGAGGGCGGCCATTTCGGCAATTCCCGCGGCGGCGGACGGCCCCCGTGAGGGCGGACGCGGCCCGGCACGGGACGCAGCGCCCCGCGTCTGGCAGCCCAAGGCCCCGGCCAAGAGCGACAACCTGAGCTTTGAGGATATGATGAGCCGCTTCAAGAGCCAGAGCGAGGAAAAGATGGCCGACCTCGACCACGAGACCAACAACCGCCGCGGCGGCGGTTATGCACCGCGCTCCCGCCGCGGTCGCTGAGCCATAGAACGAACCTGGCCTGCCCCAGCGGGGCGGGCCTGTTTTTTGGTGGTGCGGCAACGCCCACGGACAAGAAAGGAACCAGAATGCCTGCAAAATTTGAACTGATCGCACCCTGCTTCTTTGGCTGCGAGGCAACTGCGAAATTTGAGCTGACCCGCATCGGGGCCGAGAACATCCGGGTAGGGGACGGCCGCCTGACCTTTGCGGGCGGGCCGGAGATGATCGCTGCGGCGAACCTGAACCTGCGCACGGTGGAGCGGGTGATGCTGCTGCTCAACGCCTACCCGGCTTCCACCTTCGATGAACTGTTCGACGGCGTGTACAGCATCCCCTGGGAAGAGTTCCTGCCCGCAGATGCGGCCTTCCCGGTCACCGGTTCGTCCCTGAACAGCCAGCTCACCAGCGTGCCCGCGTGCCAGAGCATCATCAAAAAAAGGCCGTGGTCAAGCGGCTGATGGCAAAGCACCACACCTCCGTGCTGCCGGAGACCGGCGCGGAGTACAAGATCCGCTTCATGCTGCGCAAGAATGTCTGCGAGATCATGCTGGATACCACCGGCGACGGCCTGCACAAGCGCGGCTACCGCCGCAACGCCATGGAGGCCCCCATCCGTGAGACGCTGGCCGCGACCATTGCCGACCTGGGCCGTGTCCGCCGCGACAGTCTGGTGGAAGATCCCTTCTGCGGCAGCGGTACTCTGCTGATCGAAGCCGCCCAGAAGGCCATGAACATTGCCCCCGGCCTCAAGCGCCGTTTTGCCGCCGAGCGTTACAGCTTTGTGCCCGCTTCCCTCTGGGCCGAGCAGCGCCAGAAAGCGCTGGCAGAGTCCAAGCTGGATGTGGGCTTTGAGGCCTTTGGCTACGATATCGACCCCGCCGCCGTGGCGCTGGCCAACGCCAACGCCAAGCTGGCCGGTGTGGAAAAGCGCTGCCACTTTGAAGTGGCTGATGTCGCTGACTTTGCGGCAAAGCCCGAAGCCATCGTTCTGACCAATCCCCCGTACGGCGAGCGGATGAACACCATCGAGGGTGCCGCAAAGCTGGCCCGCACCCTGGGCCAGCAGATGGCCGAGCATCCCTGCGCGGGCCTGTACGCCATCACTGCCGATATGGAGTTTGAGAGCCACTACGGCAAGCGCGCCAACAAGCGCCGCAAGATGTACAACGGTATGATCCCCTGCCAGCTGTATATGTACTACGAGGCCCCCAAGTTTGAGCACAAGGCAAAGCCGATGCCCAAGCAGGGCTTTGACGGGAAGCGTACCGTCGAATTCAAGAAAAAGTAAACAGGAGAACAAAAAGACATGGACGGTCGGATGCGGCCTTATCTTCCGGAGCTTACCATCCGGGACTATAATATCTACCAATGGTACCTGCGGGGCGTGCAGTATCAGCTGAACACGACCTACGGGCTCTACTCGTGCAGTCAGCTGCAGCACAACGGGGTTCTGTTCGCACTGCTGTCAGACAGCCTGGCCGGGCGGGAGGCGACCTGCAAAAAGGTGCGCCTGCCCTGGACGCTCTGCTGGAGGCCGATGATGTGCCAGACCCAGGGCATCCGGCTGGCCGCACAGGTGGAGGTGCTGCTGGGCTGGCACAACCTGCAGGACCGCCGCTGTGACGAGCTGCCCTTCAAACAGCGGGTAGAAGCGCACCATCGACCGCATCCTGCTCCGCCGCGCCTACGAAAAGGCCGTGCAGGAGAACCCCGCGCTGGAGCGGCTGTTTGAACAAGAGCAGGAGCAGGCAATCGTTCAGATGAACCTGAACGCCAAGAACTACACCGAGGTTGCCGAGCCTATGAGCAACATCTACGGCGCGCTCTACTCCACGCTTGCCACCGATGAGAACAGCCAGCGCAAGAGTATGCGCTATATCGGCAGCTGCATCGGGCGGGTGTTCTACCTGCTGGATAAGGCGGGCCGTGTGGCCGATGACAAGCGGGCCGAGCGGTACAATGTGTATCTGGTCAATGGTGTCGAGGACCCCGGTGCTGCACTGGAAAATGCCCGGCGGCAGTCGCTGGCTGCGGCAAACGATCTGGTGCGCGCCTACGGGATGCTGGATGTCAAGCTGAACAAGAGCCTGATCGACAATATTATGATCCTGGGCCTGCGCCATGCGGTGGAACCGCTGGACCCGGAGAACCAGCCCGTGCGCTGGGAGCTGCCGTGAAGGCCCGCAAGAGCTGGGCGATGGCCTACTGCGGCATGGCGGCTGCCCTGAGCGTGGCCCGATGCTGCTGGGGGCCGTGGTGCCGGTGCTGATGTTCATTGCCCCGGCGGTGGCCAGCCTGCTCATCGCCACGGTCTGCGTGGAGTGCGGCAAGACCATGGCCCTGACAGCCTACGGCGCGGTGAGCCTGCTCAGCCTGCTCTTTGTGCCGGATAAGGAGGTGGCGCTGGTCTTTGTGTTCCTGCTGGGATATTACCCGCTGGTCAAGCCCCGGTTTGAGCGCATCCGTCTGCCGCTGGTGCGGGTGCTGTGCAAGCTGCTGCTCTGCAACGGTGCCGTGCTGGCCATGTACGGGCTGGTGCTGCTGCTGGTGCCTGCGGGCAGCATTTCGCAGGAGCTGAAGACCACCGCGCTGGTGGTCTCGCTGGCCACCCTTGCCATGGGCAACGTGGCTTTTCTGCTGTATATGACCGGGCGCTCCACAACCTGCTGCAGGTGTATCAGCTGGTGTGGCGGCCGAAACTGCATAAGATGCTGGGAAAAAGATAATGGGTCAAACCCCTCAGGCGGGCTTACGCCCGCCAGCCCCCCTAATAGTGGGGCCCTTGGCATTTCGTAAAGTTTCCCTATATACACAAACTGTATTGCTCTGCCAAGGCCGCCCCTAGTAGGGGCGGTGTCATCCCGAAGGGATGACGGTGGGGTTTAATAGCAGGGCTTTGTCTAAGAGGATTCTAATTGAGAGGAGTGATGTCTGCTATCAGCTGACACAAAGCGCCGGACCACGCGGGTGACAGCTGTGAGGGTGACGAGGAGAGGAATCATCGAAAATTTCGGCGGATGTTTGTCCGGCTGACGATGGGCTATACCAGCCGCAGAGAGGGGCAAAAATCGGCAGTGATACCGTAACAGATCCCCTCAAAGAAAGCCATACAAGAACATAAACTGTTACAGGAGGCTGACAGCTGTGCTGCGCGCGCGTTTTTTGCGCCGGGCTGTCGGCATGGAGGTGTTTTGTATGTGTGGCATTGTTGGTTATGTTGGAAAACGGAATGCACAGGATGTTTTGCTGGATGGTCTGGAAAAGCTGGAGTACCGCGGCTATGATTCCGCCGGTGTGGCCCCCGGCTTTGGAGGGCGGCATCCGGGTGGTCAAGAGCAAGGGCCGTCTGGCGGAGCTGCGCAAGCGGCTGGCGGTGGAGGCCCTGGCCCGGAGCGGCTGCGGCATCGGCCACACCCGGTGGGCGACCCACGGGGAACCCAGCGATGTGAACAGCCACCCGCATTCCACGCCCCGGGTGAGCATCGTCCACAACGGCATCATCGAGAACTATGGTGTGCTGAAGGAGCGGCTCATGGCCAAGGGCTATACCTTTGAGAGCGAGACCGACACCGAGGTCCTGGTCAAGCTCATCGACAGCTGCTATGAGGGCGAGCCTCTCAAAGCCCCTGCGCGCCGCGGTTAGGCCATGGTGCGGGGCAGCTATGCGCTGGCTGTTCTGTTCCGGGATTTCCCGGATACCCTGTTCGCGGTCAAGCGGGAGAGCCCGCTCATCGTGGGCTGGGGCGAAGAGGAAAACTTTATTGCGTCGGATATCCCGGCGCTGCTGAAATATACCCGCCGGTACAGCGTGCTGGAAGAGGGGGACATGGCGGTGGTGAACGCCGACGGCATCCGCTTCTACAACGAGTTCGCCGAGCCGGTGGAGCGGGAAGTGCTGACCGCCGACTGGGACGAGGAAGCCGCTGAAAAGGGCGGCTACCCGCACTTCATGCTGAAGGAGATCAACGAACAGCCTGCGGCCATCACGGCCACGGTGAGCCCCCGTGTGGAGAACGGTCTGCCCGACCTGCGCGTTCCTGAGCTGACGGATGAGCGGCTGCGCCGCATCGGCACGGTGCATCTGGTGGGCTGCGGCACGGCCATGCACGCGGGCATGGTGGGCAAGGCCGCCATCGAGGCGCTGGCCCGGGTGCCTGCACAGGTGGAGATTGCCAGCGAGTTCCGCTACCGGAACCCCATCCTGCGGCCGGAGGATCTGGTCATCATCATCAGCCAGTCGGGCGAGACCAGCGATACGCTGGCTGCCCTCAAGCTGGCCAAGAGCCGGGGCGTGCCGGTGCTGGCCATTGTGAACGTGGTGGGCAGCAGCATTGCCCGCGCGGCGGATTATGTCATGTACACCTATGCCGGCCCTGAGATCGCCGTGGCCTCCACCAAGGCCTACATGGTGCAGATGTGCGTGCTCTACCTGTTCGCCCTGCGGCTGGCTTACGCCCGGGGAATGCAGACCGATGCCGAGATCCGCCGCCTGACGGCAGAGCTGCTCCGGGCCGGGGAGGTCATCAAGCCCCGCCTGGCCGATTGTGAGCAGATCAAGTATCTGGCCAGCCGTTTCGTCAATACGCAGAGCTGCTTCTTCATCGGCCGCGGGTTCGACTATTCGCTCTCGCTGGAGGGCAGCCTGAAGTTGAAGGAAATCAGCTATGTCCACTCGGATGCCTATGCGGCGGGTGAACTCAAGCATGGCACCATCAGTCTGGTAACAGACGGCGTGCCGGTGATCGCCCTTGCCACCCAGAAGCAGGTCTACGAAAAGACCATCTCCAACGCCAAGGAGACCAAGAGCCGCGGCGCAAAAGTCCTGCTCTTCACCACCCGGGATGCTGTGGTGCCCGATGGCGTGGCCGACTATGTGGTGCGTCTGGATGACTACGATGACCTGCTGATGCCCCTGCAGCTCATCGTTCCGCTGCAGCTGTTTGCCTACTATATGGCTGTTCTGCGCGGCTGTGATGTGGATAAGCCCCGCAATCTCGCCAAGAGCGTGACCGTGGAATAACCGTAGAATCAGAAATCAAGCCTTGCCAAACCCGCCCGCTGGTGGTATACTATCTAAGTAACCGATGCTAGTGTGGCGCAATGGCAGCGCAACTGATTTGTAATCAGTGGGTTGCAGGTTTCAACTCCTGTCACTAGCTCCAAAAAGACCTCAAAACGGAAAACGTTTTGGGGTCTTTTGCTGTTATAGAAAGTGCTTTTATTGCGGTAAAACGCAGGAAAATAGAGAACGACAGAAAAAGAGAAAATCCGTGGAAAAAGTAGTTGACAAATGCCACTTCAGATGATAAAATATACAGGCAGTCAGCGATGACTGTAAATAGGATATGGGCGTGTTCCCGAGTGGCCAATGGGGACAGACTGTAAATCTGCTGCTTTTCAGCTTCGGTGGTTCGAATCCACCCGCGCCCACCAAGAACTCCAGTATCCGAACCGGGTACTGGAGTTTCTGTTTTGTAATAACCTTCCCGGAGGCTAGGCGGGTGGATTCGCACAGCATCGACCCGCCGAACAGTCCGGCGGGGGAAAAAAGCCCCTGCGGGGCTTTTTTTTTAGATGCGCGGCTTGCGTAATCCACCCGCGCCCATAAAAAAAAGACCGCCAGTGTAGAGATACGCTGGGCGGGCCTTGGCATGGAGCTGGCGGTACGGCGCGGAAAACACTGCAAGCGTTAAATCAGATAACGGTTTCGTTTGAGATCGGGGGGTGTCACTGGCCCGCCTGCATGGCGAGCGGTGCACCCCTGATCTTTTGCCGGAACAAAAAAAAAGCACCGTGCTTCCTACGAAGTACAGTGCTTTTTTGGTGGAGAATAGCGGGATCGAACCGCTGACCTCTTGCATGCCATGCAAGCGCTCTCCCAGCTGAGCTAATCCCCCACATATTCGGTTGGTGTCTTGCGACATGAGTTATTATACCAGCCGGGCGGGCGGTTGTCAACACCCAATTTGAAAAAGTTTGCAAAAACAAAAAAGCCCTGCCGGGCACGGAGCCGGGCAGGGCGCGGAACAAAGTGAGGATGGGTTAGGCCTTTGCGTGCTGGCGGTCAAAGATCTGCGGAGCCACACGGCAGAGCAGAACGGCGGCCACCATGGTCAGCAGGGTCTCGGGCAGCATATAGCTGCCGTTGTACACCAGGCTGTAAGTCCAGGCAGACAGGCCTTCGTTCAGGTTGCCCCAGACCAGCACACCGGACAGGAAGCTGCACATAAAGCGCAGGAAGCCTGCCATAAAGGTGCCCACGGCCACGCCGACCATCCGGTTCTTGAAGGGACGGGCAAAGAACTCGGCAGTGCCCAGCGCCATAAAGGCCACCAGGTAGTCCAGCAGGACTTCACCCAGGAAATACAGGAAGGTCGGGGTCGGGGGTGCCCAGAAGCCCAGCAGCATCTGCAGGCAGCCGTTGACAAAGCCGGTGAACAGGCCCCACTTCACGCCGTGGCGGAAGGAGACCAGCACAAAGGGCAGCATGCTCAGCAGGGTAACGCTGCCGCCGTTGGGCAGGGTGAAGAACTTGATGTTGCTCAGCACGGTGCCAATGGCGATCATCAGGGCGCACTCCACAAGAATGCGGGTCTTGGAATAGGGTTTTGACATGGGAGATTCCTCTTATCAGATAATAGTACACAAAAAACAAATGCACCTGCACAAAAAAGGCAGGCGCATGGGCTTCGTTTGTGAAGAGGGTGGACCTTTCCGCAAACTACCTACGCCGGCATTACCCGGATCAGGTTCGAGGGTACTCCGCTCAGGTGCGGATCTCAGCTTTTCAGCGCCCCTGTTTTTTGTCCAGCTCCCAGTATAGCGGCCAGCGCCCAAATGTCAAGCCCCGGCGGGCATATTGGCGGCCGCTGGCTCATATTTTTTAGGGAGACCGCAAACAGGGGAGGCGTGACCGGATGAACGTGGAGCCGGAGCAGCGGGCAGCGCTGCTGGGAGAGTACATTACAGAGCACAGTGCCACGGTGCGGGCAGCCGCCCGGGCGTTCGGGTGCAGCAAATCAACGGTGCACAAGGATGTATCCACCCGCCTGCGGGCCGTGGATGCGGCCCTGTTTGCCCGGGTGCAGGCCGTGCTGGCCCGCAACAAGGCCGAGCGCCATCTGCGGGGCGGGGCGGCGACCAGGCGCAAATACAAAAAGTAGGAGAGCGGTGCAGGGAGGCCTGTGCCGCTCTCCTGTTTATTTGTGCCGGAACTGCTCCAGCGCGGCCTTTTCCAGCCGGGAAACCTGCGCCTGGCTGATGCCGATCTCCCGCGCCACCTCCATCTGGGTCTCGCCCTTGAGGTAGCGCAGCTCCATGATCCGCTTTTCGCGCGGGGTCAGCCCGGCTACGGTCTGCCGGAACTCCAGCCCGCTGATCCAGCTGTCCTCGCTGTCCGGGTCGCGCACCTGGTCGATGAGGTACATGGCATCGCCGCCATCGGTGTAAAGGGGCTCTTCCAGGCTGATGGGCTCCACCACTGACTCCAGCGCCGCGTTCACCTCCCGGCGGGAAAGTCCTGCCTGCCGGGCCACCTCGTCCACGGTGGGCTCCCGGCCCAGCTGCTTTTCCAGCGCCTCCCGGGCCTGCATGGCCTTGTAGGCAGCATCGCGCAGGCTGCGGCTGACCCGCAGGGCGTTGTTGTCCCGCAGGAAGCGCCGGATCTCCCCGATGATCATGGGCACGCCGTAGGTGGAAAACCGCACCGGCTGGGCCGGGTCAAAGTTGTCGATGGCTTTGATGAGCCCGATGCACCCCACCTGAAACAGGTCGTCCAGATTCTCCCCCCGCTGCGCGAACCGCTGCACCACGCTCAGGACAAGCCGCAGGTTGCCCTCGATCATGGCCTGCCGGGCGGCGGCATCGCCTGCCCGCGCCCGGGTGAGCAGCTGCCGCTTTTCCGCTTCGGAAAGCACCGGCAGCTGGGCCGTGTCCACCCCGCATAATTCCACTTTGTTGTACATCCCCCGAACCTCCGGTTACGTTGATACCGGAAGTATGGTCACGGAACGTGCGGGGAATACGAGGAACTTTTTGGAGACTAAACCCCTCAGTCACGCTTTTGCGTGACAGCCCCCTAATAGTGGGGCCCTTGGCAGTACCCATAAGCACATACGTAACTGAACGAAGTACAATT
>VOFJ01003457.1_pt1 | contig 70980 bp, 101 predicted proteins | sample 5384081 | NCBI WGS metagenome assembly VOFJ01 (sample SAMN12384729, study PRJNA508395) | human gut metagenome | isolation source: healthy gut I | host: Homo sapiens | reverse complement strand
GCAATCCTATTGGAGCATCAAAACGAAAAACAACAAACACTCCGGCAAAGAGAGCTTGAATGGTTAGCTGGGAAAATAAAGATGTTTACCGAAGAAGAACAGGAAGCTATTCTTTGCCAGTTGCTCTATCATTTGCTGAACATGACTTGATAGTTGCTCCCTCAATAAGCATACAGCCCAAAGAAACATGTAGTCAGCAAGAACTAATGTACTTTGTCTGCTCTGCTTTTTTACAATATGGATAAAAGCCGTAGTGAAGTTGTGGGTTTCTTATATAAAGTTTTTCCTCTCTATTTTCCTGCTGGAGAAAGTGCATTGGCTAAAAAGATGCCGGATTGGAGAAAGTTAAGGAAAGGAGAGGAAAAGAAAATGCTCAATAACAATTAGTATTATTAGCGTCACTTATTTCTAATTAAATTTTAATACGAATAATACGAGTACAAAATTTTTCACAAACAGCACAGGAAACACCTTGTTTGATAAATTCAAAGGTATTGCTGCTGATATGATAAATTTCGATAGTTTTTTAGCAGTTGTTGGATTTTTTTCGCTCATCTGGTTATTTTAAATTACGAAAAGAGTTGGGTAATGTATCAGAAATTAAAATATTGGTAGGTATTAATATTGATGATATTTTTCGCAAACACAATAAAGCTCCCTAAAAAGTAGAATTGAGGATTGCGGACAACTGGCATTCCTTCACCTTTCTTTCCTGAATTTGTCTTCAAAAACTGGACGATATTAATAGATTCCTCTTTCCCATCTGCCATTAACAGATTTAGTAGGTAAACGAATACCAGTATATGCCAAATACCGATATAGAGTTCCTCTCGCAACTTTTATTTTTTGGCTATTATTGGAATACTTACTCCTTCTGATAACTGCTTTACAATAAAGAGATGTTTAGCTTCGCATTTCGAATTTGGGCGATTGTTTCTACGCCCAGTAGCACGCCCTATTGGCTTTCCCTCAGACTTTAATCTTGCTAAGGCTTCTTTTTTGTGCGCTGGCTAATAAGATTCCGCTCAATCTCCGCAGATAAACCGAAGGCGAAAGCTAACACCTTACTTTGATGTCTTCGCCTAAGCGATAGTTGTCTTTATTGTCCAAACCTTACATTCCTTTAGTCATGCAAATATTCAATATTTCCATGATCATGAACAGATTCCTACCAAGCCGTGACAACTCGGCACATATAATAAGGTCATCCTTGTTTACATCGTTTCAAAAAGTTTACCAAGTTCTCGCTTACTATAAGATTTTGTACCACTGATGGTTTCCTCTATCCAACCATCTATCACTAGTTTATTGCGCTCACAGAAATTATTAATTTCAAAACGCTGATTCTCTACAGTTTGTTTATCACTGCTTACTCTAATGTATCCGTAAATCATAACGCTAAAATTTATATTAACACACACCAATATAAAAAATCCCTTCACAATTAATTGAGATGTAAAAGGATAAATTGAATAAACAGTATATACGTAAAAACATATACTAATTTTTCCTTTTTATTGCTATCTGCTTTTTTATCAAGTTCTTATGCTGCTCATTCACCACCCGATACATCGAATAATACGCAAAGGCTTCTTCTCTATGCCTCATGCTACTAACTGATGCAGCAACAGCCCATGTAACTATAATGATAACAAACACTACGACATATCGAAGTTTGATATGATGCCCCCGTATAAACATCCCATTGATATTTGGTGGAATAATGGGTACAGGGGCTTTTCAATTCATTGATTCTCACAAGTATCTCGTCCTGCCGCTTTAATATGCTTTCGGTATTTGCTTCGATATTCATGCGATTCTGATTGTAATCACAAACATGCCGATAGAGGTATTCAAGAAGTTTGGACTTCTGCTTGAATAAATCAATGAGTTTTGGAAACCATAGCGAAAACGGCAATATATCAGGTTGCTGCTTCCAGATATGTTTCTTTACCACAGACAAGGCTTCGTTCCAGCAAGTACAGAAGCTTTTTGGCAACTCCATTATAAATGGTCTTTTCGTCAAAGTCCACTTTTACAGATTGTTCCGATTTAGAAACAGTGACATTCTGTTTTTCAATACACTCTTTCAGTTCATTGTTGATACTTTGGCGCAAATTTCGCAAGATTTGCAGCTACTACATCTTCTTTCATTATCTTCTACGTTTTGAGGGTTTATAAAAAGGTTCGGTTCTTTGGTTATCCTTGTCTTTGTCGTCTCGCCATCCCCAGTTCATTGTTGGTTCCTCCACCTCCACTGGGAGTTATGGCTTGATGGGGTTGAATAATCAGTTCCGCTGCCACATTACCCAATGTAGCACAAAGGCTGTTAAAACTCAAATCACGGTCAAGTTTAGAACCGGCTATACTATATTCATTTTGACAGAATGATATGCCACGAATTTTATCAGAGTTATCAGCGTGATTAAAACGCATATCTATACCCAAACCTTTGAGAATTCCAAAAAATCATTCCATGAACGAGATTTGTCAGTGCATCAAGAGTTGCAGAACGGAGATTATACTTCCGTAATTGATAAGGGCGCAAACGGCTCTTGTTTCGGGCTTTACTATTTTTAGGAGCAAAGTATAGTCCATACTCTTTTTGTCAAAGTTCGACATACTTTGTTTGCATTGTGTATTCTTTCATTGCTGTCAGAAATGAGATTGCCATCATTGTCTATCCGGTTAAATACCAAATGACAATGAGGATGTTTCGTGTCGTGATGTCGGGCTATGATATATTGAGTATTGCGAATCCCCATTTGTTCCATCCATTTCTTGGCAATCTCTGCCATCAAGCGCATCTCCTTCTTCGTTATCGGGAAACGGTTAATGTCCTGCGAAGAGAAAGCAAGTGATACGTGTTTCACCGGACTTTTTACTTTCGGGCGCATGGACGCTTGTATCTGAAAAGAATCGGCTATGGTTTTATTACTGATGACACAGACACCTTCGTGTGCTAAAAGTATGGCACATTTCTTCTTGTTCTTTTGGTCATTGGCATAATTCACTATTCCTCCGAAATCCGCTCTTGTTTTAATCTTCGCTATCATGGCTATTGTTCTTTACTTGAGTGATAATTCTACTGACTTCTGATATGATTGAGAAGCATTGTTGTTTGACTGCTTCCAAACCATAAGTGTGCATCTGATGGGCAATCTGATTGACATTATTGGCGATACCGGAAAGGTCACGAATAGCCGATACCATTTCAGGGCTGATGCGCTGACAGACTGACAATCCATTGCTGCCTGATGGCAAAATTCATTGACAGACAACCCAGCCTGTTCCGCTTTGGATTGGATATAAATGTAGTCGTTCTCGGTAAACATTACCCGAAAACATTTGGTACGTTTCTGATAGTTCGCCAACTTAGGGCGACCACCAAGTTTCTTCTCCTTCATATTTATCTTAACTTTCAATGTTCATGAATTGATTTTTTTGAGAGTGGCAGTTTATCCGCTTGCCGCATAGGTTTTAGTGGCACTAAAACACAAACTTGCCACTCAAAAAATCTTCCTATATTTCCCCTGCTCTATTCGGCATAGCTTACCATCTTTGATAAAGGCTTCTATCCACTTGTTTGCCGTACTTCCATTCTCACCCAAAGGTTAAAACCGCCGCATCATAATCCTTTTTTTGTGAAAGTATCGGGTAACATATTATAAAGGGGTGTTCCTTCGTGCATAAACGCCAGTCTCTTGCGAATCGGTATAGAATCGTTTGGACTGATTTCCTGACAAATTCTGATAAATGAATACGGCATGATAAAGCAGGGTTTCGCAAATATTCATGGCTGTAGAATAGTCAAACTCATGGCAAACCAATTGTACTGTCTCGTCATGAAGAAGATTTGTGAATCACATTCTCCAAATGCCGGACAGCTGTCAGCACCATCATTATACGATAAGCAATCAGTCCCATCCGTCTGACTACTCCTTGCATCTTGTTATCCACTTCGTCACAACACTCTTCATTCACCCGACTGAGGTATTCTATAAAGTGTTCCTGTAAATCGGAGGGAAGGGAGAAGGAATAATTTCCCTGTCTACAAAATTCTCATGCAAATGGCAGAATTTATCTCCCAATAGTTTGAACTTGGCATTCTTGGATTGGGAAATGTCGCTTGTGGCAAACACATTTCTTATACCTCGCTTGAAGCGAATGATATAGAAACAAAAGCGACTCATCAATCCGTTTTCCGCATCAGGTATCAATCTTCTTACTTGTTCGGAGTTCCAGCCAAAGCTACTGACACTCTTGGATTAGCTACTTCACAATACTCCCTATCCTTGCGACGGCTCAAACTTACCAACTCATGATGAAATGCCTTTCGCAACACATCGGAATAATTACCATAGTCCGACTTCAATGTTTGGCTTAACGTGTCGCCCTCCGATTCAAACAACAGTCCGATTCCGTCATTATCTCCCAGTATCTTCAAGAAAGAGCTTGCGCTGCTATTGGCAGGAATGACAAGCATACGCATGGGCGGCTCAGCTGGCATAGTCATTCCACTATCTTTCTTACCTTTGATATAAGCATTCATCGCTTCTTTATATTCCTGTTCCAATCGTTTTGAGAGTTCATGCAAATTACGATTGATGGGAGCTACCAATTCTCGGCATAAGGTCAATGCTCCTTTTCCCATACCTGCATCTGCCACAACGAACAGATAAAGATTCGGATAAACAATGCGCTCATCGTAAACACCACAAACATTATGAAAGCAGACCGACAAACACACAATAGCCCTAATCAGTATCGTATCACGGTCATCTACTGAAATGGAATTATTGACAACCTCATTTAGAAAAGGAGGAAGATGCTCAAACACACATTCAGGAAATACAGGAAGTTCTTCTTCTGATTTTATCCATTTACCCGTTTTACCATTTTGGATATTTGGTAAAATGGATAAATGCTTCTTTGTTGGATGGAGCCAATGAGATTCCGGCTTGATTTGCCAAATGGAAGAAAGAACGGATAGTAATGCCTTGCCCTTTTAGAGTGCAGACAATGCGTATATTGTTTATCCGTCTCTTCCTTTTGATAGGTAGAGTAAAACCTGCTGATGCGGTGATAATACTCCCGTCCGTTCTCTCCCAATCCATCAACAAGTGCAAAGCCCAATTCCATCCAATCTTTATAATTGGGGCTATATCAATGCCACGTTGTTCTATCTCCCGAACAATACTTTCTACATCGTCCTTTTTACCTTATTATATATAGGATCAATATCAGGCGTATGTGTTTGCAGTATTTCAGAAGGGGCATTCTCCCAATCTTGGGCGGAAAATATTTTCTTCGACATCATCTTTGTATTTAGGGTTAATATATGCTTGTGGGTCGTAGGGGTAAAAAGCATGAACGAGCCACATCACTGCCGGACATATCCACTGATGGCGAACCTGTTGCTTTGATACAATTAGCAACAGCCTTGAAATATCGGGAATGTTCCCAGCCTTTCAAGTCTACAGGTATTATCCACTTCAATCCATTACCGGATGGACTGACAAATAATAGTTCCGTATCAAAATACTCATGGTTGAGTAGTTGCTGTTTTAACTCCCCTATGTTATCCACATGATCGAAATCCAAACACATCAATCCCCTGAGTGCATAATCAGTTCCTTCTCATTACGCTTGCGAAATAATCCCGAAAAAAAGTACAATAGTCAAAATGAGTGGCTTTGTATCTTTTGGCTTCGGAAGAAGATAGCATCAAACGCAGGGCTTCGGTTTGTGGTTGGGCATAATGCCCGATGATATAACGATACACATCCACAATGCCTACCGCCCTTATCGGTTCGATGTTTTTGAATGGGCTTGCGAAAGAACGAAAAGCAATAATCTGTTGTTCCCATCATCTGATAATCTTTTTAGATTCGACAAATCGTCTAGCTTCTTCCATTAAGTCATCCTGTGTCTTATGCGATTTGTTCTTCAACCAATCATCAATCTCTGATTGCAGGAAAGCCAACGCTTTATTTATTTTATGTACGGGAATCTGTTTGGTTGATACCCATCCATAAACCGTTTGTTTGGCTGGATGTGATGGAAGATAAGCGCAAAGTTCGTCTATATCCATCCACTTAGGTGAGTTACTTTTTGCCTGCTTATGTTGCAAGGCATTTACTTTGGATTGCAGTACTTCTACGGACTCAATCAGGTAGGACAACGCATTCGGCATTTCCTCCAATGAATTTACTTTATAGGCCATTTTTCTTCGTATTAAAGTTTATGCCGCAAAAGTATAGGGATGCTTATAGGTGCTAAATAGGTGCTTGACCGCCACCAATCAACCGCTCATTTAGCACTGACAGATTTAAGTTTCATTAATACGAAAATTTATTGGGCAACATAATAAATGGGGAATAAACGACTGTTTGGACTAACACATTCTTTACTGAACACCTCTATACTACAAAATACCCCTCAAAAAGTTGATGCTTCATGAGGGGTAAACGGTGGTAAGTATATGATTGGTATTACATAAGTCGTTGGTGCTCAATGGTGGATATAACCACCACAACCTATAAATCCAAATTTTCTATATGCAGTGTATTGGCGGCTTTCTCTTTTTGTTCGTTTACGATATGCGTATAAATCTGCGTGGTTTTGACGTTAGTATGTCCCATCAAAGACTTGATGGTGTATATGTCAACGCCATTTTCCAGCAACAGCGAAGCATAGCTATGCCGCCCACAATGGAAGGTGATGTGCTTCTTGATACCGGATGCTTCTATCCAGACTTTCAACGGGCGAGAAATCCAAGAGGCATCAGTCAATCCTTCAAAAACAAGTGCTTCATCATCGTCTGGACGTATGCCGCATAGTTGAAGTGCCTGTTGAATGACTGGCTTGTAATCGGGCCTTTTTTGTCTTTTTGCTGAATTACTACTGCTTGCCATGTACCTTTGCTTGTTTGCTGAATTTGTTTCCATTTCAAAGTTTGAATATCACTATGCCGCAATCCAGTGAGAATAGAGAACAAGAACGCACGTTTCAAAACATCATCCTTGCAAGGAGTATCAACCAACATCTGCACTTCATTCATGGTAAGCGCAACACGAGGTTTCTCTATGTTTGTTATTCCCTTTACTTTCCGCACTTATATCAACGGTCAGATATTCATCAATGAACGCCTGTTTCAGTCCGGCTTTAAGTATGGAAAAATAGGTTGATGCCGTGTTTTGTGAGATAGTACCTTTCTTATTCCCTCCCATTGGAGCACGGAGAAGGAACATCTTTATATCTTCAAGCAGTTTAACGGAAATCGCCTTGAATGGAATTGGTTGCCCTTGTGAATACATTTTCAATAATTCACCTACACGCCTCCAGTTGACTATAATCGAATCGGAACTATTGGGATGACGTGTGCTTATAATACGATTGAAATACTTGATAAAATCCTGTTCGCTCCGCTCATTCTGTGCAGCGATTTCGTTTTCCTTATCAGTGTATAGGATGGCACTATCGTATTCATGCTGCCGTAACTTCCGCACATTGTCGGCATAGATGCAAGCCTCTTGGTCTATCGTTGAACGGCATTGGATAATTCCATTCAAATCACGTTTAGGCTTATAGTTGAATGTTCCATCCGGCGGCAAGATTCGTGCTATGGATGACTTATCCCAAATGGGTGTGGATATAGTTCTGTTGATAGATTCCACCACACGGCTTGCCCGTTTAGAACCTCGCTTATACACTGGGTATGACTCTATAATCAGATACCACTCTTCTTTTTATAATTCGACCTTCTGAGTTTGACGGTCACTTTGGTATTGGGTAATGCTTTCTTCATAACGACTTATACAATTTATCAATTTCAGATTTGGGAACATAAACATAGTTACCGATTTGGCGTGTAGGAATAGAATGACGGCGTATGTGCTTAAACACACTGCTGTCATTGATATGGAACTTCTTTGCGATCTCTCCGATGGTGTAACAATCTTTGGGTTCAAAGGACAATGCCTCCTTTTTCTCTTTCTACTCCCTGCCTTTGTTTTGAAGTGTTCATCCATATACTGCCGACTAAGGCGTATCAGACGTTGACCAAAATTGTATGACGGTATCAAGCCTTGCCGTATCATACGATAAAGAAACGTCTTTACTAATTCCGTAAATCAGCATAGCTTCCTTTACGGTTAGATACCCCCTTTGCAGGATGGTATTCATCTAACCAGTGCTTGGCGTATTGCTTCTTTCTCTTTGCGATTTGTCTTTTCTTATACGCCCTCTTGGAACAAGCAGGGCAACAATACTTCGACACCAATGTTGGAGGAGTAAAGATTTTACCGCACTCCTCGCAACTTCTTTGAATGGTGTAATTTCCTCTTGGCATATTCTTCTCGTTTTAAATGGTTTATATCAATTTAAGTTGTACCTTATCGCCAAATAAGACGTGTCGCAAACATGTCGCAAATAAGAGATAAAAAAGCCCATAGAAAACACATAGCAACCATGAACCCCATAAACGCAAAAAGCGTGCAACTCATTGAGCTGCACGCTTTTTGCTTATTGTTTATTATCTGTATCCTTATCGGAATCATTTGACTTCCTCGAAGTCAGCATCCTGAATATCTTCTTTTTATTATTAGAAAAGAACCCTGATTAGCCTGTTGTCCTGCACCTGCACCCGGACCGGCCTGAGCGCCACCTTGTGCACCACTCTGAGCATACATTTCAGCGCTGGCAGCCTGGAATGCTGTATTCAGTTCAGCCATGGCAGTATCAATAGCAGACAAATCCTGTGCCTTATGAGCATCTTTCAGTTTCTGAAGAGCAGTTTCAATCGGAGCTTTCTTATCAGCCGACAACTTGTCACCTAATTCCTTCAACTGATTTTCAGTAGAGAAAATCATGGAGTCAGCTTGATTCAATTTGTCAATCTTTTCACGTTCCTTCTTGTCTGCTTCTGCATTAGCTTCAGCTTCGGCTTTCATCTTTTCGATTTCTTCCTTGCTCAAACCAGAGGAGGCTTCGATACGGATAGCTTGTTCCTTGCCGGTAGCTTTATCCTTTGCAGATACTTTCAAAATACCGTTGGCATCGATATCGAACGTCACCTCAATCTGAGGAACACCACGACGAGCAGGAGCAATACCGGTCAAATTGAACTGACCGATTGACTTGTTCTGAGCAGCCATCGGACGTTCACCTTGAAGTACGTGGATAGTCACTTCAGTCTGGTTATCGGCAGCTGTAGAGAAGGTCTCACTCTTGCGGGCCGGGATAGTAGTGTTTGCATCAATCAACTTAGTCATTACACCACCCAATGTTTCGATACCCATTGACAACGGAGTAACATCCAGCAATACCACACCTTTGATTTCATCTGTCAAAACAGCACCCTGAACGGCAGCACCTACAGCAACCACTTCGTCAGGATTAACACCCTTGGAAGGAGTCTTACCGAAGAATTTTTCTACCAATTCCTGAACAGCTGGAATACGTGAAGAACCACCAACAAGGATTACCTCATCGATATCAGAGTTGCTCAAGCCTGCATCGCTCATAGCCTTCTTGCAAGGTTCAAGACAAGCCTGAATCAAATTGTGAGCTAAAGCTTCAAATTTAGCACGTGTCAAAGTCTTAACCAAGTATGCTTAGGCATACCATCTACGGGCATGATGTATGGCAGATTGATTTCTGTTGAAGTAGAAGAAGACAATTCAATCTTAGCTTTTTCAGCAGCTTCTTTCAGACGTTGCATAGCCATCGGATCTTTTGTCAAATCCGCACCTTCGTCATTCTTGAATTCCTGTACCAACCAGTCAATGATTACCTGGTCGAAGTCATCACCACCCAAGTGAGTATCACCGTTAGTAGAAAGTACTTCGAATACACCACCACCAAACTCAAGGATAGAGATATCGAATGTACCACCACCAAGGTCGAATACAGCAATCTTCATATCTTTGTGAGCCTTATCAAGACCATAAGCCAAAGCAGCAGCTGTCGGTTCGTTCACAATACGTTTCACTTCCAGACCTGCAATCTGACCAGCTTCTTTTGTAGCCTGGCGTTGGGAGTCTGAGAAGTATGCGGGGACGGTAATTACAGCTTCTGTCACTTCTTGTCCCAGATAATCCTCAGCAGTCTTCTTCATCTTCTGCAGAATCATTGCTGAAATTTCCTGCGGAGTATACAGACGTCCGTCAATATCTACACGCGGAGTATTGTTGTCACCTTTCACTACTTTATAAGGAACACGAGCAGTTTCCTTCTGTACCTGATCCCAGGTTTCACCCATGAAACGCTTGATAGAAAAAATAGTACGTTGCGGGTTAGTGATTGCCTGACGTTTTGCAGGATCACCTACTTTACGTTCGCCACCGTCGACAAATGCAACGATAGACGGAGTAGTACGTTTACCTTCACTGTTTGCGATTACTACCGGTTCATTACCTTCAAATACTGAAACACATGAGTTTGTGGTTCCTAAGTCAATACCAATAATCTTTCCCATAATTATATATCTTTTATTTATTTGTTTTCAATTAAACTGATTTCTTGGCGAATGGTTCACGAAGGACTTCTTTTTTTCTTTGGTGCACCAACCGCACGCCCTTCATAAAACAAACGGTATGCCAAAAATAAGAATGTGACAAAGGCTGACAAAATGACTGATTTATTTGCTATATGATACTTTTAGATGGATTTATATAAGGCAAGAATGTCAGAACTCCGCCAAACAGAATACTTGTCAGCATCCTACCATAATGCCATAAATGCAATCGGCCTATTTTCTCGTTTATGAGAAAACAGGCCGACCCATATCAATTCGAATGTAGATGGATTATTGTTTCTTCAACACCAACAATTCATTTCCATTTTCACCTAACAAATATACTTTATCATCTTTCATGCTGAAACTTTTTGTTTCATTCAAAGCATTCAGCACAATAGTTTCAGTTTCCATATCAGGACACATCATCATGGTAGTAGCAACATTGTCAAATCTCAAAGAATTGGGTTTTCCATCTTCCTGCATTAACGCACCATTTATGGTATTACAGCCCACATTACCGTAAATGCGGCTTTCATCCAAATTAAAACCGATAAAAGGGGTCACCTCAGCCGTACCTACAATCTTCTTTCCATTCACCAATTCAATAACCCATTCTCCTGAAAGATCAGACAGTGACACTTCCGGAGCCGCCTTCTTTTCCAAAGTCATCAACGGCTGACCATCTTGATTACATAGAGTTATCACGTCGGGCTTGTCAGAAACCGTCTGGAAAGAAGTCACTTTATCCAATGCACCCAATACCATCTGCTCAGTCTTCATATCAGGGCACATCATGCGGGTACTTCCTATCTGTCCAAACTTCAATGTACCTGGCTTCAGAGAGTCGGCTTCAAAACTTCCCATCATACGGTTACATCCGCTATTTCCATAAATACGTTTCTGAGCTACATCAAAACCAATGAAAGGCATTCTCTCTGTAGATATCTTTGTCCATCCACCTCTGTAATATTCCATTCCCCATCCAGAGAAGAAACAGACAACATATTCTTTCCACTACCACAAGATACAATCAATGCTCCGGCACAAACAGCCATCATTTTCAATACTAGTTTTTTCATATTATTTTTTTGTTAAATCTGTTAGTTTAGTGTGCAAAACTAACCATTTTATTTTTCACTATAGCAATTATACACAAAAATTTTATACCTTTGTATCAATTTATATATACTAACACTTAAAGCGATGAAAAGTTTTTAACCATTTTAATTGGGGCAACAAGCTGTAGCTTATGCACTTATGCACAAAACGGATATATAGTCACGACTACTTCACAACAAACAAGTATTTCCGTAGAGTCTTTGGAAAAACAGTTTATAAACGATCATTTCAAGCATTACAACCTGTGTGACTGGACACCAGGCATGAAATTCATGGTGATACCGGAACGTAAAGACATCATTATTCCTCCTTTTAAATCGACGGAGACTAACAAGGAGGTGGATACAGGAGATTTAAAACATAAGATTTTTGAATATCTAGGTTCGGAAATTACCGAACGGGGCTTTGTACATTTTAACTTTGAATGTGAAGGGCAACAATATTATCACGAACTTAAAAACACCACTCTGGAACAATATTGCCTAAAGCCCAAAGCTGGTATCCCTACCCTTGCCTACCTGGGTGATGTGGACATAGCCAAAGAACTGCTGGAAGGACAAACCCTATATATGCGTACCAATAAAGTACGTATAGATGATCCCAACAGCATATCGGGCTATAAAGAGGTCCCGATTGGTATAAATGAAGAAGTAACAGTAACAGCTGTCGGAGTGGGCAGCCGCGCATACCCTGTAAAAATCGTATTCCAAGACAAGAGAGGAAACACCTACTATCAGCCGGTAGCTATATCAAAGACTAATTGTGGCATGGCAGACAGTGATTTTATTATGGAAAATAAAAATAAATATTTTCCAAATTCATTTAGCTTCAGTAATGCAAATACAAAAAAATCAAAGAATCTGATGAGTAAATATGGAAAAAAAACTGTCTATCTGAAAGCGGAAACGGAATGTCTGGATGAAACAGACACTCCGGTGAGACTTCCCCGATATACACAATTCACCATCAAAAATATAATCTCACAAAACAACTCTCCTTACGTCTTTTTAGAATTGGAAAACATAGATGGAAAGAATTATAAGATAAAAGCTGCATTCACCCATACGAGTGTAGTTGATGTGATTTTACAATCAGACAATTATTTTACGGATCTATTCGGCATAGGCAACTTACGAACCAAGTATCCGAATATCACAGAAGAAGTTTGGAACATGATAAGCCGCGGTAAGGTACGAAAAGGAATGACAACCGACGAATGTCGTCTGGCATTGGGTAATCCCATGCGCATTCATATAGTCACGGGGGGCCATGAAACATGGTCCTACGAAAGAAAAACCTTAGATTTCACCAATAAGAAACTAGACCGTATCCACTAATACCCAAAATATTTTGTTATCTTTGCCCTGTGAACGGTAATGTCTGCCGGGCATTTTATTTTAACAAGAATAAAAAACAGCAAATGGGTAAAGTATTAATTATCGGTGCAGGCGGTGTAGGTACTGTCGTAAGCACACAAAGTGGCTCAGAATCCGGATGTATTCACTGACATCATGATCGCCAGCCGTACAAAATCAAAATGTGATGCAATCGTAAAAGCTATCGGCAATCCAGCTATTAAGACTGCACAGGTAGATGCGGACAATGTAGACGAACTGGTAGCCCTGTTTAATAGTTTCAAACCCGAAATCGTCATCAATGTAGCTCTGCCTTATCAAGATCTGACCATCATGGAAGCTTGTCTGAAAGCCGGGGTGAATTATCTGGATACAGCAAACTATGAACCAAAGGATGAAGCTCATTTCGAATACAGCTGGCAATGGGCTTATAAAAAACGTTTTGAAGACGCAGGACTGACAGCGATACTGGGTTGTGGGTTCGACCCGGGAGTAAGTGGCATTTATACAGCCTACGCAGCAAAACATCATTTTGACGAGATGCACTACTTGGATATTGTGGACTGTAATGCCGGCAACCATCACAAAGCGTTCGCTACCAATTTTAATCCTGAAATCAATATCCGCGAAATTACTCAGAACGGACGTTATTATGAAGAAGGCAAATGGGTGACCACCAAGCCATTGGAATACCACAAGGATCTGACTTATCCCAATATCGGTCCTCGTGATTCCTACTTGCTGTATCATGAAGAGCTGGAATCATTAGTTAAGAATTTCCCGACTATCAAACGTGCTCGCTTTTGGATGACTTTTGGTCAGGAATATCTGACTCATCTGCGTGTCATTCAGAATATCGGTATGGCCCGCATTGACGAAATAGATTATAACGGAGTGAAAATTGTTCCGTTACAATTCCTAAAAGCCGTACTCCCCAATCCACAGGATCTAGGAGAAAATTATGAAGGCGAAACTTCTATCGGATGCCGCATCCGAGGCGTAAAGGATGGCAAAGAACGTACTTACTATGTTTACAACAACTGTAGCCATCAAGAAGCTTACAAAGAAACTGGAATGCAGGGAGTGAGCTATACAACAGGAGTTCCTGCCATGATTGGAGCCATGATGTTCCTGCAAGGATTGTGGAAACGTCCAGGAGTATGGAATGTAGAAGAGTTTGATCCCGATCCATTTATGGAACAACTGAACAAACAAGGTTTGCCTTGGCATGAAGTATTCGATGGTGATCTAGAACTTTAAAATAGTGATTAATGGCCCATAATTCATACTTGGGCCACACTACCCATAAATCATTAACCACTAAAAAATGAACATAGGAGATAAAGCCCCGGAAATATTAGGCTTAAACGAAAAAGGAGAAGAAATTCGTTTAAGTAATTATAAAGGAAAAAAGATAGTACTCTATTTTTATCCTAAGGATATGACATCGGGTTGTACTGCCCAGGCATGTAATTTGCGTGATAATTATGCGGAACTGCGCGCCCATGGTTATGAAGTAATCGGTGTCAGTGTGAATGATGCCAAATCGCATCAGAAATTCATTGAAAAGAACGAGCTGCCCTTTACTCTTATTGCCGATACCGACAAGAAAGTTGGTAGAACAATTCGGAGTATGGGGAGAAAAAAGTATGTACGGACGTAAATATATGGGTACATTCCGTACAACTTTCATCATTAACGAAGAAGGCGTGATTGAACGTATCATCTCTCCCAAAGAGGTGAAAACAAAAGAGCACGCACAACAAATTTTATAAACCAACAGATTTATGGCAAAAAAAGATAACGAAGAAATTCCATTCTCAGCAAGTCCGAGTGCCGGAAATAGTGAAAAACTGAAAGCACTGCAAGCTGCAATGGATAAGATAGAGAAAACTTTTGGTAAAGGCTCTATCATGAAAATGGGTGATGACAACGTACAGGAAGTGGAAGTGATTCCTACCGGGTCTATCGCCTTGAACGCCGCATTAGGGGTAGGCGGCTATCCCAAAGGTAGAATCATAGAAATTTATGGTCCCGAATCATCCGGTAAGACTACATTGGCTATCCATGCCATTGCTGAAGCTCAGAAGGCAGGCGGCATTGCAGCTTTCATTGATGCCGAACATGCTTTCGATCGTTTCTATGCGGCCAAACTGGGAGTGGATGTAGATAACTTATGGATATCACAACCCGATAATGGTGAACAGGCACTTGAAATTGCTGAGCAATTGATACGCTCATCCGCCATTGATATCATTGTTATCGACTCTGTCGCGGCATTGACTCCGAAAGCTGAAATTGAAGGAGATATGGGTGATAACAAAGTAGGTTTACAGGCACGTTTGATGTCTCAGGCTTTGCGCAAGCTTACGTCAGCCATCAGCAAGACCAATACAACTTGTATTTTTATCAACCAGTTGCGTGAAAAAATCGGTGTCATGTTTGGTAATCCAGAAACAACTACCGGTGGTAATGCTCTGAAATTCTACGCTTCCGTACGTTTGGATATCCGTCGCTCCACTCAACTGAAAGATGGTGAAGAAGTAATCGGCAACCAGACTAAAGTAAAAGTGGTGAAAAACAAAGTGGCACCTCCTTTCCGTAAAAGCCGAATTCGATATCATGTTTGGTGAAGGGATCTCAAGAGCTGGTGAAATCATTGATTTGGGTGCTGATTTAGGCATCATCAAGAAAAGCGGTTCATGGTACAGCTACAACGAAACCAAACTGGGACAAGGACGTGACGCCTCCAAACAAGTGATTCAGGACAACCCCGAACTGACGGAAGAACTGGAAGGTCTGATTTTTTCGCAGCACTGAAAGAACAAGAATAATTTGATTTTTTACTATAAAAAAGGAAGCCATCTTAATGACTTCCTTTTATTATAACCTAGCTCCTATTCTATAATTACTTCTTCAAATCGAATCCCAACATCAAACCGTCATAAGATCCGGCTACACTATTAATGGTGGCAGCAGTAGAATTCACTTTAGAAACAGTACCTGTAATCGTTTTCAATACTGACATTAATTTATCCGCATTAAAGACCAGACTCATATCACTTCCGGTCACAGTGACATGAGCAACAGTTTTTACTCCCAATTTTTCCCTTCATAGTAATGGTCTTTTCCTTATCATCGAACGTGTAAGTGCCACTCATTGTACGTTTTTTTTTCAATGTGTATGAATAAGTTCCATCTTCATTAAAAAGTATACTCACAGCCACTCATCCCTATTCTGTCATAGACAGTCTGCATCTTCTCCTCCACTTCTTTCGCAGCTACTTCTCCACCGGCTTTAGCCAGTAAATTTTCACTTTCGAACTGGCATTGCGGACCTACATATTTCAAGTACCTATAATAGAAGATGAAGTTGTTGCTTTATCACCTACTACCGCTTTTGCTACGCCAGTCAATATAGATTTCAAATCTTGAGCATTGGCATTAACCAAAATGGCAAACATAGCCAAACACATACATAAACATTTCAACAAAGTTTTACTATTCATGTTTTATTGATTTTAATTGTTTGCAAAGATAAACAATAAACATTACAACCAAAGCAAATAATCGACCAATTGGCTTATTTTACCTTCTAATAAAAGAGACGTACCGAAAGTTTTCCAGTACGCCTCAAACAATCTTTACCAAGGTATAACAAATACTTATTCCAACTTTTCAAGTATAATTTAAAATCAACAGCTAATCGTTATATCAACGTTTCAGATTCGGATTCTTCTCAACTTCCTTCGGAGGATAATTATGATAAATGGAAGCCTCACCATTCCAAGGAACAGTTACAGACATATTCTCTTCCATTTTCAAATCTTCCTGAAGAGCATAGGTAAAAGTCGTCTTAGTTTCTTCGTCGTAGCTATAAGTCAATGTACCGGCAGGAACCAATACTTCATCCTGAGAACCACTACGGTAGTCATAACTTTCTTTGAGACGGTTCATGCGGAACTCATCAGAACGACGGGTTACCATAGCCAATACATAACCAGCCACTTCATAACCGTGTTCTTCATATGCTGCTTCTGCCAGTTGTTCAGCACTCATAGCATCCACAGCAGCTACAAATGATTCATCGGAACAAGCACGTGCACGTACCTGCTTTAGAGCAGATTTAGCCAAGCTGAGATCCTTTCCTGCGCGTGCCGCAGATTCGGCATACCAAAGAAGAACTTCTGAATAGCGGATTAGTTGATGTCGTTTGTTAATACACATACCTCCCCAAATAGGTTTGGTGTAATCGAAAGCAGCCGATGCAGGAAGTCCTGTCACAGGGTCTTTATTGACGGTAAACGCCACAAACATCGGGCGATAATCGGCAAATACTGCATTCGTACCATTATAGGGCTTTCCATCCGTAGTTGCCCACCAGTCAACCAACACTCCATTGTTTAATAGAATTTGTTTTGAATAAACAGCATCTTTACGAGGACATCAGGAAAGTTTTTCCAATAACGGCGCTCTGCCAAAAAATCCCCCAGCCACTCCAAAGTTTTCCTGATTGATGACAAGATGAAAGTTGTGAATCCCATTCCTGCCAACCGCCAAAATTAGAATTGTAATCTATTCCAAGGAGCGTCTCATTATGATGGTTTTTACCATAAGAGAAAACATCCTTCCATTCAGAAAGCAAAGAGTGGTCATAGGTACCCTTATTCACGCCATCCATTACTTCCTTAGCCTTGTCAGCCGCATTTGCATAATACTCGGTCTTATTCAAAGGGTAACCTGCCATCGCCATATAAACAGCTGCCAAAGTCGCCTTTACTGTCTGATCTGAAACGTAAATATTCTGTCCTTCAATGGAACGGTTAGCTTCCGTATATTTAGCCGGCAGGTTACAGGCTTCGGCAGCGTTCAAGTCTGACACGATTTGCTCATATACTTCTGCAACCGTCGATAGAGGTGTCAAATTGTTGTCTGGCAAATTATGAAGATTCATAGGCAACGGACCAAAAAACACGCACCAAATTAAAATAAGCGAATGCACGCCAGTAGTAACCCTGACCAAGAGCAATATTGATTTCCTCTTGAGAAGTCATAGCCTTTCCAGCATTATCAATGATTAAATTTGCTGCCTTGATGATCGTATAAAAACGACTCCAAGTTCCTTCAAGACCTTTTGTGTCAGAAGGAGATTCAAAGGCATCTGCAGAAAGATAAGCACCCTTGTTTGATCCCGTAGTTGAGGTTACGTCATCTCCCTGGCATTGCACAATCATCGGATTAGAGTTACATTGGGATGCCTGTACTTTGGCATATAGGGCATAAACACTCATATCCAGTTCGTTTTGATTGGAAAAAGAAATTTTCAGGGGTTAATTTTCCTTTCGGGTTTTCAGTCAGAAAATCACTGCAAGAAGGCATTGCCAACATAGATGCTGCAATAAAGCAGCCTAATACTATTTTATTTTTCATAATTGTCAATCATTTAGAAGTTCATACGTACACCAAAAGTAAAAGTTCTAGGAGTAGGATAAGTACCCGTATCAATACCATTTGCACGATCACCATAGTCACTTGAAAAAGAGTAACCAGCAGGATTGGATCCCTTGTAACTGGAAATAGTGAAGAGATTCTGAATACTGAAACTGAGTCGCAGGTCGGCTATTTTGGTCATGCTTTTCGGAAAATCGTAAGCTAAAGTCACATTCTCGCAACGGAAATAATCTGCATTCTCCACCCATTTGGTCGAATTGCCCAGATATTGATTGTTTTCAACACGGGGATCGGGCATCGTCTTACCTATTTCCTTCAAAAAATCCGCATCAGTAAACATTCGTGAATTACCAATCATAGAGTTCATGGCAAAACGGAGGGCGTTCAAACGTTTGGCACCGAAAGATGAATTGAAAAATGCATTCAAGCTCCAGTTTTTATAACGCAGCGAATTGTTCCATCCCAATGTAAAGTCGGGACTTGCTTTACCGAGCACAACACGATCATCTGTAGACGGATTACGTGTTATTTCATCATTGGCAGTATAAAAAGTGTCATATCCTTCATTGTCTATTCCTGCCCAACGATAACCAAAGAAAGTACCGATCGCTTCACCTTCCTTAATAATAGTACAATCAGTGATAAATGGACTGGAAAGAACCACCATAAATAATGGGTTCCTGAGCAGTCAGTTTTGTTACCTTATTTTTTTTCAAGTAAGTACCATTAAGTGTGGTTGACCAACTCCAATCCTTGCTTTGAACGATATTTGCAGTAAGAGCAATATCAAAACCTTGGTTGGAAACCTCACCAGCATTAATCAAATAAGAAGTTCCACCCAAATAATCAGCCAACTTGGTTGAAAGAAGTGCATCAGATGTCTTTTTTATTGAAATAATCCACACTCAAGTCAATACGATTATTAAAAAAAGGCCCAAGTCGAAACCCACATCAAACTGCTTTGTCTTTTTCCCATTTTATATCAGGAGTTGCAAGCGTATTGGCCCAATAACCGGTTACTCCTGAAGAATTACCGAAATAAGTGGTAGTCGTATTAAGGATTGCAAGAGTTGAATAAGGATCAATATCCTGATTACCTATAACACCATAACTGGCACGTATCTTCAAATTACTGATAAGGTCACGGGTACTTTCCATAAACGATTCATTGGAAGCAGTCCATGCAACAGCTACAGAAGGGAAATACCCCCCACTTATCATTGGTGAAACGGCTGGAACCATCGGCTCGAAACGTACCAGTCAGCATATAGCGATTATCGTAATTATAGATAACACGTCCTACCCCTGAAAGCAATGCCCAATCCGAATAGCCGTTGGTTGCATCACGTGTGACAGCATTCTTCACATCCCACCAGCCTACTGATTCAGCTTGAAGTGAAGAACCGGAAATCCCCATATTACGAATCGTACTTTTTTGTTGCTTCCCAAACCCCTGTTACGGTCAAATAATGTTTGTCATTCCAGGTATGATTATAGGTGATGTTATTTGAGGACTGAAGCAACATCCGCTGTAAATTACTGTTACCCATGCTATTCTTTCCTGCACCGTTTGCAGATTGTGGTGTGAAGCTATAGGAAGTATTATTATAATAATCAACCCCATTGCTGCTTGTAAAAAGTCAAGCCTTTGATAATATTGAATTTAAGATCAATATGTCCGCTGAACACATCGCGACGGCGCTCACTTTCGCTGGCTGCGATTATACCATAAGCATTAGCCTGAATCGTACCATAAGGGTCCCAATTATAGTAACCATTTTTATCTGTCATAGTCATGGTCGGAGAGGAATTAAAGGCTATCCACAAGGGATTATAACCTGACATCTCCAATCCCCCAATACCCTTACCAACACCATGAGATGCGTTTAAATCGACAGTAACATCCAGCCATTTAGCCATAGAGATCTTAATGTTGGCTTTAGCCGAATAACGTTCATAACTATTTTTGTCAATGACACCTTCATCACCCATATAGTTAGCGGAAACATACGTTTGAGTTCCTTCAGAGCCTTTTGAAAAGACAAGCTTGTAGTTTTGAGTCACACCTGTACGGAACATCTGATCCGTCCAATCAATACCGGGATTACTGCCATCCAAATAATCAGAAACCTCACTCGCACTAATACCCGCATAATCAACAAGTGCTTGGGCATAAGTTTTGGTATCCATCATCTTGGGAAGATTGGTAGCCTGAGAGATTCCTACCGAGGCGTCAAAAGTGATGTTAGTCTGCCCTTTCACACCACTCTTGGTTGTAATGATAACAACACCGTTGGCGCCACGTGAACCATAGATAGCAGTGGAGGAAGCGTCCTTCAGAATTTGCATACTTTGAATATCTTCCGGATTTATACCTTCAAGACCCGACTCACGAACCATACCATCTACGACATAAAGGGGATCATTACTTTTATTAATGGAATTGGTACCACGAATGCGAATCTTTACCGAACCACCCGGAACACCATCACTGACCACATTCACACCTGCAACACGCCCTTGAAGCGCATCACTTACTTGAGTAATGGGCTGGTCCTTAAAATTCCTGCTATCCAAAACGGAAACCGAACCTGCCAAGTCAGCCTTACGTACTGTACCATAACCCACCACAACCACTTCATCCAAAGTCTCAGTATCTTCCTGTAAGGTTATAGTCAAATTCTTTTGCCCTTTTACCAATATATTTTGAGCAATATATCCGATATAAGAGATCTTCAACGTAGCATTGGGCTTCACATTCAATGTAAACTTACCTTCAAAATCGGAGATAACCCCATTTACGGTTCCTGCCTCTACAATGTTTACACCGACTAATGGTTCTCCACTCGCATCAATAACTGTACCAGTTACACTAATTGTCTGTTGCTGTACTATTACTACGTTGTCATTCATATTTCCGGCAATTGCATACCCGGCATTACCCGACATCAATATACCCATACTCATTGGTACAGCTTTCAAAATTGGATTGTACCACGCAGACTCGAACAGCCTACCTAACGGCAATAATTTTTTTCCTCATAAAATTCTTAAATCATTTAAGGTTAAACTAAGTTTGATGATTTGCAGCAAAATTAACTATATCCCCCCTCAAGAGGGGTCCGTGTGCGTATAAAACAAATCAACTATCGTCTAAATTTTAAAAAAGTAATACGATAAAAATCAAAAAATCATATAAATTAGTTCCTTATTTATCTAAAAAAAAAAGATTTGTGAAGTTTTCTCTATCAGGAAAAAAAGTTTAATTTTGTTCTAAAATCATAAAGAGATGTACCGAATTCTACTTATACTATATATTATATGGGGAGGGGTGTCAATTGCAAGTGGACAAGACTTTAATTACTCTTTCACCCAACTTTCCACTAATCAAGGATTATCACAAGCTTCTGTTACCTCCGTTACAATGGATCAGAAAGGAAGACTATGGATAGGTACTCAGAGCGGCTTGAACTATTATTTCCAGCAGCAACTAAAAACCTTCATTCACCATGAAAGTGATTCCCTATCCTTACCTAACAATTACATCAATCACATAGTAGAAGATTCATTAGGTACCATCTGGGTGGCCACCTCCAAAGAGATGGTTTTATATAACAGCGATAATCATAAGTTCACGCCTACTGGATACAATTGTATTTATTCTTCCCTCTGCATTGAAGGAGGTATATTGTTTGGAAGTGAGAATATCATTTTCCGCTATAATTATAAAAAGCCACCATGGACAGCATCTATATTTGCCAGAAGAAGAATTTGGATATATCCGAATACCGGATACAAAAAATGGTTCAGTTGAAAAAAAATAAAATACTGATAGGAACCAAAGAACAAGGTATCTATCTCTATGATTGTTGCACGCAACAGCTCACCCGTTTCACATCAGATATCCATCATCTACTGATTTCGCTCTATGTGGTATCAGACAAGTATGTATATGCCTGCCTCTTTTACGGCAATGGGATTTATTGCTACAACCAAGATGGCAAGATAGTAAAGTCTTATACATCAAAAGACTTCTTCTTTAAACAACAACTATGTGATTGACATCATCGAACATAAAGGACAATTATGGATTGCTACAGACGGAGGAGGTATCAATGTACTTGACATGAACTCCGACCAAATCAAAGTAATGTGTCATGTGGCTGGAGACAACTTCTCTTTGCCTGTCAATTCTATTGTCTTATTATACGAGGACAGAAACGGGAACTTATGGGCAGGTAGTGTCCGAGGGGGGTATCTTTAACATTAAGAAAACCTATATAAGAACTTATAAAGATGTAGCCCTGAACAACTCCAACGGTTTAAGCGATAAGTCTATCATTTCCTTATATGAAGATGACGATGACAAATTATGGATTGGTACAGATGGAGGAGGTATTAATCTATATGATCCACACACCGATCAGTTTACCCATTTTCCTTCGACCTACGGAGACAAAGTGGCCTCTATCGCCAAAATATCTGAAAAGGAGTTGATGGTATCTCTTTACACAAAGGGTATATTTATTTTCAATAAAATAACCGGCACTTACCGCCCCTTTACCATTGTTGATGAAGGTACAAATTACAAAGAATGCTTCTATGGCTATCTTCCATTGGCCCATCAAGTAGCCCAATGATAAAATTTACATTATCAGTTACCGTCCATGGGTATACCATCCATTAAGTGGAAAATTCTCTTTAATGCCCACCAACAATCTGAAAAATACGGATGCATTGCGTCTCGTCTATTCCAATGAGCATTTCTCATTATTAAAACGTGTCAATCAAATATTTTATGTACCTCAAGAAAACGACAGTATCAGCCTTTTATGTGAAATAGACCCAGAGGAGACAATTACAGCTCTTGCCTATCAGGATAGTACTATTTGGATAGGTACGGACCGAGGTCTGGGATGTTATGATATGATACACAAAAAATTCCACCATATACATACCAACTATTTTGAAAAAATATCTTTCCTCATTGGCGACAAAAAAGGAAGATTATGGATTTGTGCACACAACAAACTATTTTCTTATTTGATTAAAGAAAAAAGAAATTCACATTGTGGAACAGTTCTGACGGATTTCTGCCTAACGACATACTAGCTGCCCACTACACACTATCCAATTCCCAATTTTGTTTATTTGGGAGGTGCGGAAGGGCTGGTGAAAATCAATACCAATATTCCTCAGTCTGAAACGCAAATACCTCAGATAAGTCTGGCAGATATTAAATTTAACGGATGTTCTTATCTGAAACAAATAAAGAATCAGACACTTCATATTCCATGGAACTACAATTCATTGACCATTCATATATGTGTAAAAAATGAAGATATCTTCCAAAAGAACTTGCTCAGATATACCATATCAGGCAGAGGAAAACAAACGGTCGAAAGTTTCGACTCCGAACTCTCTTTATCTTCCCTGTCACCAGGTAAATACAAAATCTGGGTATCAAGCAGCACCAAAGATGGTGAATACACTACTCCTGTACCCATAATCAACATTGTCATCACTCCACCCTGGTATAAAAGTAGTTGGTTTTTCTCGATATGTACTCTTTTTTATTTATTCTTCTTTCCATTAAAATAGCTCTTTGGGTATTTCATAAGAAAAAGAAGGAAATGGAAAAGAGATGAAATGGGCGATTTTGTCCAAACCGTCCTCTATAATGTACTGGGAAATAAAGAAGAAAATACAAAAAGAGAAAGACTTGGAAGAAATAACAGATACTTCATATCCTCAAGCAATGGAAGCAACTCCGCTCAGCAGTGCTGACGCAGATTTCATAAAAAAACTGGATCAAATTATCAATGAGAATCTATCAAGTGAAAAACTATCTATCAAGTACCTGACAGATACCATGGCCATGAGCCGTGCATCTTTATATAATAAAGTAAAGCAAATTACCGGATTAGGGGTCAATGAATATATCAACAGACTACGCATAGAACGCTCTGTATACCTTTTAGCAAATACCAATCTGAGCATTAGCGAGATTTCCTATGAAGTAGGTTTTTCTTATCCGCGCTATTTCAGTACTTCATTTAAACAGATGAAAGGGGTTACACCTTCACAATTCAAGGAGAAAAACAAAAATAGCGGACACATATAAACTGTTAGAGCAAATAAGGCCTGCCATTTATTATTTTGGACGAAATAAAGAACTGACATTCAGATTCTTTACTTCGTCCAACAGGTCATAAAATGATACCAATATTAACAAGCCTTGAAACTCATATCCAATCCTTTTACAGAATGGGTCAACGCACCAAAAGAAATGAAATCCACTCCTGCCTGCGCATAAGGTAACATCGTCTCATAAGTGATGCCGCCGGAAGACTCCGTTTCACAACGTCCACCTACTATTTCTACAGCCTTACGTGTGTCTTCAGGAGTAAAGTTATCAAACATAATACGGTCTACCCCTTCTGCCAATGCCTGATTCAGTTCATCAAAATTGCGAACTTCCAATTCAATTTTCAGATCCTTACCTTTCGCCTTGCAATACTCTTTTTTGCGCGAGATACTGCATTATGTATGCCGCCTGCAAAGTCTACATGATTGTCTTTCAGCAGAATCATATCAAACAAACCGATACGGTGATTGCATCCTCCACCTATCTTTACAGCCATTTTCTCCATAATACGCATACCCGGAGTAGTCTTACGGGTATCCAGGACACGAGTTTTGGTACCTTCCAACTTTTTCACATATTTATGGGTCATAGTAGCAATGCCGCTCATACGTTGCATGATGTTCAGCATCAAGCGCTCTGTCTGAAGCAAGGACTGAACTTTACCTTCAACCACCATCGCCACATCACCCGGTTTCACGTGACTTCCGTCCTGAATGAATACCTCTACCTTCATTGTGGGATCAAAACGGCGAAAATACTTCTTTAGCCACTTCAATGCCTGCCAAAATACCTTCCTCCTTAATCAATAATTTTGATTTGCCCATAGCATCCGCAGGAATACATGACAAGGTAGTATGGTCTCCATCACCTATATCTTCGGCGAAAGACAGGTCTATCAGTCTGTCTATCAAATCTTTTACTACTAATTCATCCATTGTGTTATCGTTTTTTTTTGTAAATTGATAGGCAAAGGTATAGATTTTCCCTATTTTTGCAAAGTAAACCAGAAAAGAACGTATGAAATTTACATTATTAGTAGTAGGACGCACAGTCGAAAAACACTATATCACCGCTATCAATGATTATGTGGAACGTACCAAACATTTCATTTCTTTCGATATGGAAGTCATCCCCGAACTCAAGAACACCAAAAACCTGAGTATGGAGCAACAAAAAGAGAAGGAAGGAGAACTAATTCTGAAAGCTTTGTTGCCGGGCGATGTAGTGGTTTTATTGGATGAACATGGAAAAGAATTCCGTTCCGTAGAATTTGCCAACTGGATAGAACGCAAAATGCACACTGTAAACAAACGGTTAGTATTCATCATTGGGGGACCATACGGATTTGCACCCAAAATATATGATGCAGCCCAAGAAAAGATCTCATTATCCAAGATGACCTTCTCACATCAAATGATACGCCTTATTTTCGTAGAACAGCTATACCGGGCGATGACTATATTGAATAACGGTCCTTATCATCATGAATAGAAATATATAGCGGTTAGTGATTAACACCTGCGGCATAATAGCGCAGTCCATTCATCACTAACCACTAATTCTCTCCCTATTTTCCAATTTCAAAGTCCACACACACTGGTAAATGGTCGCTATAGCCACCATGATATTTCTTTCCCCAGTAGGTACGTGATGGGATATCACCACCATATTTTTCATCCTCTTCCAATAGGAACGGATATTTTAAAATCTGTGCCTTATCATATGAAGTGCGCATACTATCATGCCCTTGTAACAAAAAACCGGAAACAATCAGCTGATCAAGTACGCCCCACTCACCTCGATAACGATAGGTTCCCTCCTTACGCCCGTCCATCAGATTATACAGTTTCTTAGCCTGCACTTCTCCTTTCGGAGCAACGGCACCCAGTACTTTAGCTATCGAATTATTAGTGGGATAATCATTAAAATCACCCATTATCATCACATTGGGATGCTGGCGAAGGTTCATGATGGAATCTGCCAAACTATGTTCAATATCTGTGCAGTGAAAAGACGATAAGGCTCACTTTTTTCCTCACCACCGGCACGAGACGGCATATGGCACACAAACACGTCCAAAGTATCACCTGATGCTACCTGCCCCATCACATGAAGGATATCACGTGTAGGGCGGCGTTCCATCTCCTTATAAGGAACAGAAAGGCTGTTTTTGCCTAGCAACTTAAAAACTTCCTCGCTGATAAAGCAACGCCACGTCAATACCACGCTCATCAGGAGAATCAGTCATGACATAACGATAACCTGCCTCGCGTAATGGCGAGTTTTCTGTCAGATCTTTCAAGCAATGATCATTTTCCACTTCACAAAGTCCCACCAAATCGGGGACATTTTCCTCACCCGTGGCAATAATAACTTTAGCTATCTTAGCCAATTTATCATGATAGCGCGCTTGCGTCCATCCTTTCGGAGCATCCGGCAAAAATTCATAATCATTTTTCAACGTATCGTGCTGACAATCGAACAAATTCTCTACATTATAGAACATTACCCGAAACGGTTCCTGTGCATACGTTACCCCTACCAGGTAGCACAAACAAAGAAATAAAATTGTTTTCTTCATATAAATTATTTTGTCGGTATATTAACCAATACATCCAGCAAATGACGCCAGAATTTATCTACAGTAGGTATCAGCATACGCTCATCAGGTGAATGAACACCACGCAAAGTAGGTCCAAAAGAAACCATATCCAGTGACGGATATTTCTCAAGGAACAAACCACACTCCAATCCGGCATGAATTGCCTTTACTTTAGGTTCCACACCAAAAAGTTTTTTATAGCTATCTACCGCAACTTTCAAAACAGGAGAATCCGTATTCGGTTTCCACCCTGGATATCCGTCACCAGTTATTACTTCAGCACCTCCCAAAAGAAAAGCAGAACGGATCATCTCGGACATATTCTTGCGTGATGAAAGAATGGAGCTGCGCTGGCTAGTCACTATTTTAATCTTGTTTCCCCTCTACCTGTTTGATGGAAGCAAGATTAGACGAAGTTTCTACTAATCCTGGAATATCCTGACTCATGGCATACACTCCATTGTGCACAGCGTAAACAGCTCTCAGAAGGTGTCCGGCAGTAGTCATATCTATCGCTTCCTTACAAGGGGATTCAGAAGAGAGTTCGGTTCTCAAGTTCGGTTCTGTCGCAGCATATTCATTCTCCAGTTCTGCAGTATAGATATTCAAATCTACACGAACCGATTCCTTATCCTTCATAGGTACCGCACATAATGCCTGTGCCTCACGAGGTATGGCATTATGCAGGTTTCCGCCATCAATCTCACATAAATATAAAATATATTTAGAAGCCAACTGGGTCAGAAAACGATTCAGCAGCTTATTGGCATTCGCTCTACCTTTATTAATATCATCACCGGAGTGCCCACCAGTCAATCCCTTGACCGTCACACGGAAATAGAAATAATCCTGTGGAACAGAAACAGGCTGATAAGTAAATTCCGCTGTAGTATTTGCACCACCGGCACAGCCGATAAATAATTCTCCTTCATCTTCCGAGTCCAAATTAATCAGAATATCACCAGTCATAAACCCTGGCTTCAATGCAAAAGCACCTGTCAATCCAGTTTCTTCATCCACCGTGAAAAGACACTCCAGCGGACCATGCTCTATATCAGTAGCAGCCAATATAGCTAATTCTGTCGCCACACCGATACCATTATCCGCCCCCAATGTAGTACCTTTGGCTTTCAACCATTCACCGTCCACCACTGTTTCAATAGGATCAATTAGAAAATCATGCTCCACATCGCTGTTCTTTTCACAAACCATATCTATATGTGATTGCAGAATCACAGTTTTCAGATTCTCCTTACCCGGAGTGGCAGGCTTTTTAATTAATACATTTCCGACTTCGTCCGTCTTGGTTTCCAAACCGTGTTTTCACCAAAGGCTTTTAAATAAGCAATTATTTTCTCTTCCCTTTTAGAGGGACGGGGTACCTGGCATATCTCTTCAAAATAATAAAAGACAGATGCCGGCTTTAAATCCTTTTCATTCATAATCATGTCGTTTAGGCAAATTCAGTTTCCAAATTTGCAAAAAAATAGTTAAAAAACATCTTTAAATAGGACACTTCCTCTTTTTTAATGAAAAAAGAGAAAGCTAAATCATTGCAAAATTCTATATTTGCTATGCAAATTTAGTCCGCAGACACGAAATGCTTCAATAAATTTGGCATTTCGCTCACCTTACACTAACTTTGCACCACAAAAATAATAGAAATGCTTGATACTCTCTTTATAACAGTGTTAATAGTTGCTATATGTATAGCATTATTGTCTATCGGAATCTTTCTAAAAGGAAAGTTTCCAAACACGCATGTAAGCGGTAATAAGGCACTCCGTAAAAAAGGAATAGGCTGTGTGCAATCACAAGATCGTGAAGCACGCAAATCTAATAAAAATGCCATAGCCGAAATTGAAAAGCAAAGCAAAACGGATAATAATTAATAAACAATACGTGAAAAAGATTATGAAAAGAACAAATTTCATCCTGAATGGATTTTTAGCGTTGGCCACCGTGCTGGTATTTGCACAATGTAGCGACAAAAACAACAACGCTGCAACTTCTTCCGCTGCTCCGGCTGCCGGCGTTGCAGGTTCCTCAAACATGAAAATAGCTTATGTGGAAATCGATTCACTGTTGACTAAGTACAATTTCTGGAATGACTTAAATGAAGTGATGATACAGAAAAAGAAGAAAATATCCGCACTACTTTAAATGAAAAAGCAAAGAAGCTGGATGCTGATGCTAAAGAATTCCAACGCAAACTGGAAAATAATGGCTTCGCTACACGTGAACGTGCTGAACAAGAACAGATGAGACTGATGAAGCAACAACAAGAACTGCAGGCACTGCAACAGAAACTAAGCGACGAACTAGCTTCTGAAAACAAAAGAACAGCTTGCAGTTACGTGATTCTATCAATTCATTCTTGAAAATTTATAATCAGAACAAAGGATATGATCTGATTATCAGCAATACAGGATTTGACAACTTGCTATACGCTAATCCGGCATACAACATCACACAAGAAATCATTGACGGACTGAATGCACGTTATACTCCCTCTTCTGTAAAAAAATAATAGTTCATCAACCTTATATATGCAAAAGCCGGAACAGTCTACTGTTCCGGCTTTACTTTTAAACAAAAAGCACCCTATAAACGTTTTTATTATAATAAAAATAACGAAAGGAGAACATTATGGAAAGATTTGAAGATTTAATCACCTCAAACATCCCTGTATTAGTTGATTTTTTTTTGCTGAATGGTGCGGACCTTGCAAAGCCATGAAACCTATTTTAGAAGAATTAAAAGGAATAAAAGGGGAAAAAGTAAGAATTGTCAAAGTAGATGTAGACAAACATAAAGAAATTGCTGCATACTATCAGATTCAGTCAGTTCCCACACTAATGATTTTTTTAAAAGACGGTAAGCAATTGTGGCGACAAAGCGGTGTAATGCGTGCCAATGATTTAAGCATAATTCTAGCCCAATATGAATAAAATATGAAAAAAACAATCACGTGTATTCTATTAACTGCCGGATTAACGGGATATCTCAGTGCCCAAACTCCTGTCCAGGATAAGTCAGATAAAAATTCAGGAAAAGTCATACGTATGGACAAACAAATGTTCTTGGATAATATATTTGACTACACCTCCGGTTCCACTGACTGGAAATACAAAGGAGAGAAACCGGCAGTTATTGATTTCTACGCCACATGGTGCGGTCCCTGCCGTATGGTTGCCCCTCTGCTAAAAAGTCTGGCCAAAGAATACAAAGATCAAATCGTAGTTTACAAAGTAGATACAGACAAACAAAAAGAATTATCTGCCGTTATGGGAATACAGTCACTGCCCACCATCATCTTTATTCCCAAAACGGGACAGCCACAAATCATTATAGGAGCAGCCAATAAAAGCTACTTTCAGGAAAGCCATTGAAGAAGTGTTACTGAAAGAATGAGAAACAAGCCCTATACATCTCTAATCTAAATATAACCAATAAAAGAGAGGGGGCAATAATAATTGCTCCCCCTCTCTCCATTTATACTATAGCAAATTGTATATTATTTCTTGAAATATCTATTGTACAAGCCTTCGAAGCCCTTACCATGACGAGCTTCGTCTTTAGCCATTTCGTGAACTGTATCGTGGATAGCATCCAAGTTCAGAGCTTTTGCACGAGTAGCAATACGCTTCTTGTCAGCGCAAGCACCTGATTCTGCATTCATTCTCTTTTCCAAGTTAGTCTTAGTATCCCATACGCAGTCACCCAGCAATTCAGCAAATTTAGAAGCGTGTTCAGCTTCTTCCCAAGCATAGCGTTTGAAAGCTTCAGCTACTTCGGGATAACCTTCGCGGTCAGCCTGACGGCTCATAGCCAAATACATACCAACTTCTGTACATTCACCCATGAAATGATTGTTCAAATCCTTAATCATTTCTTCATCACAACCTTTAGCAACACCAATCACGTGTTGGTCAGCAAATTCCAATCCACCTTCTGTTTCTACCATTTCGTTAACTTAGAAGCGGGTGCTTTACACAACGGACACTTTTCAGGAGCTGCATCACCTTCATGAATATAACCACAAACTGTACAAATAAACTTTTTCATAATTTCTTTTTTTATTAGTTAGTCAATATTTTATTTATTAGTTAGTCATTTACTCTCTATCCTTTTTAACTTCTTTCTTAATCTTCTTTAGAACAAGCAGGGCATATACCTTTATAATATTGGTGAATTTCATCCACTTTGAATCCATTCATATCAATTTGCTCTACTTTTTTCACTTCATTACTATAGAGGTAAATCGAATATTTTAGCCACATTTCTTACAAAGGAAATGAGCATGCAAAGGGAAGTATCGCCGTCAAAACACGCATTCTTTTCATCAATTGTAAGCATTAAAAGCTGCTCCATGCTCGACAAAGAGTTTCAGTGTATTATACACTGTAGTCTTGGACAAGGTTGGAATGTCCTTGCATAGCGCCAAATAAATCTCATCGATAGAAGGATGAGTTTTATGAGCCAACAAATAATCCATAATAGCTATGCGCTGTACGGACGGCTTAATGTTATAACTGATAAGATAATCGTAACTCTTCATATATTCCCTTTTTTGTAACTATTACAATTTTATTTCATATGCAAAGATAGATAGTTATTCGCAACAAACAAATAAATCACGCACTTTTTTTTATTTTTTTTATTTAGAGGTATAAATCGGGAAAGAATGATTAATTTTGCAAGTATATATAATAATAGGTATAATATGAAATACGGTTTTGTAAGAGTGGCGGCTGCCATTCCGATAGTGAAAGTGGCTGACTGCAAATTTAATGCACAACAGATTGAAACTCAAATTGCCATAGCAGATGGGAAAGGAGTACAAATTATCATTTTCCCCGAACTAAGTATTACAGGGTATACTTGCGCCGACTTGTTCGGTCAGTCTTTACTGTTGGAAGAAGCAGAAATGGCTTTAATGCAAATTATGAATAATACCCGACAAATGGATATCGTCTCCATTATAGGGATGCCTGTGGTTATGAATTCCACGCTGCTGAACAGTGCTGTTATTTTCCAAAAAGGGAAAATACTGGGTATTGTTCCTAAAACATATTTACCTAATTATAAAGAATTCTATGAACAGCGCTGGTTTACTTCCGCTTTGAATCATCCCGATACCAATATACGCCTTTGCGGACAAAACGTGCCGGTCAGCGCCAACTTGCTTTTTTCGACACTCCCGATACTTGCTTCGGCATTGAAATCTGCGAAGACATGTGGGCGCCTATTCCGCCCAGCTCTTCATTGGCACTGCAAGGAGCGGAAATCATATTCAATATGTCGGCCGACAATGAAGGAATAGGAAAACATGCTTATGTACGTTCACTTATCAGCCAACAATCCGCACGCTGTCTGGCAGGATATGTATTCAGTTCATCCGGTTTCGGCGAATCAACCACAGACGTTGTTTTTGCAGGCAACGGACTGATATATGAAAACGGCACGTTACTTGCTGAGTCTGAACGTTTCTCATTCAAAGAACAGTTAGTCATCAGTGAAATAGACGTGGAGCGTCTTCGTGGCGAACGGTTGACCAATACCACTTTTGCCGCCAATATCGGCAACTGCCCGGGACGTCCCGCCATCCACATCAGTACAGAATTTGTTAACACACGCGATCTTAGTCTTACACGCAGTATAGAAGCCCATCCTTTTGTTCCTCAGGGCAAAGAATTGGATGAGCGTTGTGAAGAAATTTTTGCCATCCAAATAGCAGGGCTTGCCAAACGTTTGGTACACACTCACTGCAAGACTGTAGTAGTCGGTATTTCCGGTGGTTTGGATTCCACCTTGGCACTTTTGGTCTGTGCCAAAACTTTCGACAAATTGAATTTGCCACGAAAAGGCATCATCGGCATCACCATGCCTGGTTTTGGCACTACCGACCGCACTTATAATAATGCTCTCCATCTGATGGCTTCATTAGGCGTTACCATTAAAGAAATCAGCATAAAGGAATCCTGCATCCAACACTTTAACGATATAGACCACGACATGACCGTACACGATGTAACCTACGAAAACAGCCAGGCACGCGAACGGACTCAAATTCTGATGGATGTCGCCAACCAATTGGGCGGTCTTGTCATTGGTACGGGAGACCTTTCAGAACTTGCCCTAGGCTGGGCCACCTACAATGGCGACCATATGTCCATGTACGGCGTCAATGGAAGCATTCCCAAAACATTGGTCAAATACCTGGTAAATTGGGTGGCTTTGAATGACATGGATAATGAATCACGTATTACTCTGCTCGATATTGTAGACACTCCTATCAGCCCCGAACTGATTCCTGCTGATGAAAACGGCAATATCAAACAAAAGACAGAAGATTTGGTAGGACCATACGAACTGCATGACTTCTTCCTCTATCAGTTCCTACGTTTCGGTTTTCGTCCCGCCAAGATATTCTTCCTGGCAAGTATCGCTTTTCGTGATACATACGATGAGGCAACAATCAAAAAATGGCTTACTATATTCTGCCGCCGTTTCTTTCAACAACAATTCAAACGTTCCTGCCTGCCCGATGGTCCCAAAGTGGGATCCGTATCACTCAGTCCCCGAGGTGACTGGCGTATGCCAAGCGATGCAAGTGCAGCTTCATGGCTGAAAGAATGCGAAGAGCTATAAACCATATAAAAAAGTAAGTTGGCTTCAAAGACAAAGTAACTTAACTTACTCGCCCAACTAAGTTAAGTTACTTTGTCTTTGAAGCCGACTTAAATACATCCCTTGCTTGAGGGTACTTCAAAATAGTAAATATCTCTTCGCACAGCCATCTTTATGGCACGAGCCAAAGCTTTGAAAATACCTTCTATTTTATGATGCTCATTCTGCCCCTCGGCTTTGATATTTAAATTCATACGAGCTGCATCACTCAATGATTTAAAAAAATGAGGAAACATCTCGGTAGGCATCTCCCCTATTTTCTCTCGATGAAACTCAGCATCCCATACCAACCATGCTCTACCGCCAAAATCCAAAGCTACCCGACAAAGACAATCATCCATGGGCAAGCAATATCCGTAACGCTCAATGCCACGCTTGCTGCCCAATGCCCGATAAATACATTCACCCAAAACAATGGCAGTATCTTCAATAGTATGATGTTCGTCCACTTCCAAATCACCTTTTACTTTAATGGTCAGGTCAATACCACCATGTTTTCCAATCTGTTCCAACATGTGATCAAAAAAACCAATACCTGTAGAAATATCACACTTTCCGCTGCCATCTAAATTTAAGCTGATATAAATATCCGTTTCCTTCGTAGTACGACGGACCTCCGCTATACGTTCTCCGGCAAAAAGAAATTCAGCGACCTTATCCCAATCTGTAGTAACCAGTACACAATAGGATTCCAGATTCTTTTTCTTTCAGAATATCCATATTATCTTGCAGCAAGATAGCCTTACATCCCATATTTTTAGCCAGTTCCACATCTGTAACACGGTCACCAATAACAAAACTGTTAGCCAAATCATAATCACCGGTAAGATATTTTCCCATCATTCCTGTTCCAGGCTTGCGGGTAGGCACATGGTCTTCCGGAAAACTGCGGTCTATCAAGATATCATCAAAAGTGATACCTTCCCCCTCCAATGTCTTCAACACCAGATTATGCACCGGCCAAAAAGGTATCCTCAGGAAAAGAAGAAGTACCGAGACCGTCTTGATTGGTAACCATCACAAATTCAAAGTCGAGTTTGCTGCGGATAAATCCCAAATTACGAAATATCTTAGGATAAAACTCCAATTTATGGAAAGAATCCAATTGGTAGTCAACCGGTGGCTCTATAACCAACGTACCGTCACGATCTATAAACAACGCTTTCTTTTCATACTTCAACATTCATAATTCTTCAATGCTTCCAACAACATATCATTCTCCGGACGTGTACCAATAGTCACACGCAAACAATCACGACATAAAGAAATATTGGTACGGTTACGCACTATGATACCTTTACCTACCAAATAATTATATATTTTCTTGGCATCTGTCACTTTAGCTAGAAAGAAATTGGCATCCGTAGGATAGATTTTCTCACAACAAGGCAGTTCTACAAATTCATTGACCAAACGCGTCCGTTCTTCCAATAACGACTTTACCCAACGTTCTACCTCATAATGCCGGTGCAACATCATAACAGCCTCTTTCTGTGTCAGCAGATTCACATTATACGGATATTTAATCTTACTGAAAATAGAGATGATTTCTTTAGACGCAAAGGCCATGCCCAAACGAATGGCAGCACATCCCCATGCCTTAGAAAAAGTCTGAAAGACAATCAAATTAGGATATTTATCTAAATCGGCAAGGAAAGACGGCGCATCAGAAAAATCGGAATAGGCCTCGTCTATAATCACCAATCCCTGAAAAGTATCCAGTAATTTTTCCATTTCCCTACGATCCAGGTTATTACCGGTAGGATTATTGGGCGAGCAAAGAAAAACCAGTTTGGTGTGATCGTCTGTTGCCGCCAATAGTTTATCGGCACTGAACTGATAGTTTTCATCCAATAACACCTTGCGATATTCTACATCGTTGACATCGGCACACACCTGATACATACCATAAGTAGGGTCAATAGCCACTACATTATCCACCCCCGGAAGACAGAACGCGCGATACACCAAGTCAATAGCCTCATCACTGCCGTTTCCCAGAAAGATCGTATCGGGGTCTACCTTTTTAATAGGAGCTATCATATTCTTCAATTCCCGCTGCATAGGATCAGGATAACGGTTATTAGGTGTATTGTACGGGTTCTCATTGGCATCCAGAAAAACAGATGCCTCCGCTCCATTATATTCGTCACGTGCCGATGAATAGGGGTTTCAAAGCCCAAATATTCGGGCGCGTCAATTCTTTTCAAATCTTTCATCTTTATACTGTTTTTAATCTTACGGTTACTGCATTCTTATGCGCACCCAGTTGTTCATTAGCCGCCATCACCTCAATAGCAGGACCGATATTCTGAATACCCTCACCATTAATCTCCTGAAAAGTGATTTTACGGATAAAACTATCCAGACTGACGCCGCTATATGCTTTGGCATAACCGTTGGTAGGCAAGGTATGATTTGTTCCGGAAGCATAATCACCGGCACTCTCCGGAGTAAGTGAACCTAGAAATACAGAGCCTGCATTGACAATACGCTCTGCCTGTTCCATATAATCCCTGGTCTCGATAATCAAATGCTCGGGAGCATATTCATTGGTTAAAGCAATTGCCTCATCCATATCCCTCACCAAAATCAATTTGCTGCTTGCCAACGACTTTTCGGCTATTTCCCATCTGGGAAGCAAAGCCAACTGGCGTTGTACCTCATACTCCACCTCCTTCATTAATTTCTCAGAAGTAGTTATCAGCATGGCCTGACTATCAACTCCATGTTCCGCCTGTGAAAGCAAATCGGCTGCCACAAATACAGGATTAGCCGTCTCGTCGGCCAGCACTTCGACTTCAGAAGGACCGGCAGGCATATCTATCGCAACATCCCGCAAAGAAACCTGCTGCTTGGCAGCCGTTACATATTGGTTACCCGGACCGAAAATTTTATAAACCTTAGGCACACTTTCCGTTCCGTATGCCATAGCAGCGATGGCCTGCACCCCTCCTGCTTTGAATATTTTATTTACTCCGGCCAATTTTGCCGCATAGAGGATGGCAGGATGAATCTTTCCTTCTTTATCAGGAGGAGTACAAAGTACGATTTCCTTGCAACCTGCAATCTGTGCCGGAGTAGCCAACATCAATACGGTAGAAAATAAAGGCGCCGTGCCTCCGGGAATATACAAGCCCACCTTTTCAATAGCAACCGCCTTCTGCCAACAAGTTACCCCCGGGTACGGTCTGCACCTTTTTCCCTTCAAACCGCTGAGAACTATGAAAAGTATGAATATTTTTCTGTGCCAGCATGATAGCTGCCTTCAATTCAATGGGTACCTCCTTTTCCGCTTCAGCAATTTCCGTTTCAGTAACCCCCAGTGAGTCCAGTTTCACCTTATCAAAACGTTCTTCATATTCCCTCACCGCTTTATCTCCTTCCGTCTTCACTTTATCCAGCACTTCTTTAACCGTATCGCGCAGCGTGTCTGTATTTAATGCCGGACGACGGAGAATTTCCACCCAGTCTTTCTTTTCAGGATATATTATTTTCTTCATACATGTATTCTTTTATAAGTTTACAAATCTCGCCTGACGTATGGACCGGCTATAATATCATTTTCTCAATGGGCAATACCAAAATACCTTCCGCGCCCAATGCTTTCAGTTTTCCGATGATCTCCCAAAAACGCTTCTCGTCAAGCACTGTATGTACCGAACTCCATCCTTCTTGTGCCAATGGCATCACAGTAGGACTCTTCATACCCGGCAGCACTTCGATAATTTCTTCCAAACGCTCTGTCGGAGCATTCATCAAGACATATTTCTTGTCTTCGGCAGCTTTCACCGCTTCAATGCGGAACAATAATTCATTCAATATCTCCTTCTTATCCTCGGACATATGCTTGTTTCCAATCAACAATGCCTCGCTTTTCATCACCACTTCCACTTCCTTCAGGCTGTTGCTGACCAGTGTCGATCCCGAACTTACAATATCAAAAATAGCATCTGCCAAACTGATTCCCGGAGCAATCTCTACCGAACCGGTAATGACATGAATATCAGAATGAATACCATTCCGTTCCATGAAATCTTTCAAAATGCCGGGATAAGAAGTCGCAATCTTGCGTCCTTCAAACCAAGACAAACCCGGATAGTCCACATCTTTAGGTATAGCCAATGACAAACGGCACTTGCTGAATCCCAAACGTTTAATCACCTCAGCGTCTTCTTTTCTCTCTACAAACTCATTCTCGCCTACGATCCCTAAATCAGCCACTCCACCGGCTACAGACTGAGGAATATCATCATCACGAAGAAAAAGCACCTCGATGGGGAAATTGGATGATTGTACCAATAGAATTCTTTTAGAAGAGGAAATTTTGATATCCGCTTCCTGTAGCAATGCCATTGTCTCTTCAAACAAACGGCCTTTGGACTGTACTGCAATTCTAAGCATGATTCTATCTGTTTTTAATTATTAACCGGCAATAAAAAAGGCTTACCGTTTTCGGCAAGCCCTTATATCATTATACTACAATATCACCACAGCCCACCGCGTTATTCGTTAGGAAAATGATGATGATGTGTAGCTGTTCTAACCATAGTCTTTTCTTTTTACTTGCGACAAAAATAAAGTTTATATTTAATATCAGCAAATAATTATCATAAAAACTTTGTTTTTTCTTTCAAATTAAAGGTATTATCTCATCTTGCTCCCACCTCGCAGTTCAAAAATGCATCTCTTCTTTTGCCTTCTCTTGCGAGAAAGTAAAGTAAGTACAAAGCGCTTGGTACACAGTTCCTCCTTATTATTATAGATAGCCGCTTCTACAAATACGATATTGCGCTTCCTCTCCTTTATGGAGGCTTTCAATACAATATACGAATCGTTGGTATTAACAGGCTTCATATAGCGGGTTTCCATTTTGGACGTAACACCGGTAGTCTGTAGTTTACGCAAAACCACCCATGCACAAATCTCATCCAGCAGCACCGCCTGTATACCGCCATGCAGTGTGTCAATCCATCCCTGGAATTGTGGCTGAGGTTTCCATATGCTGATAACCTCATCTCCATCTTCATAAAATTCCATCTTCACTCCGGCCTCGTTATTGGGCGCACAGCCAAAGCAATTATATCCTTCCATCCCTTTCCAGGGATTGATTATCTTTTTCATAGGCTATCTTTTTAGAATTCATAATCCACACAAGCACACGATCAGCCTTAACCTCCTTCAAAAGGCCGGCTGCAGCTACATGATCCGGATGAACGGCATAGGCATTGACATCTGCCAGCGTATCGAATTCACTATCCAAACAAATATCCCATTTTTCAGCAGAATTGGTATTCAGCCCCACAAATATATGACGGATAAAACCTATCTTGACCGGCAAAGCTTCAATAGCCGCTTTAAAATCATTCATCACTTTCAATTTTTCTTCCTGTGAAAGAGTTTCTTTCAATTTAAATAAAACAATGTGCTTAACCATACTTGATATTTTAATTAATTATTCTACTTTTGTAATTAACATCGGCCAATACAAGTAGCCTGATGCAAAAGTAACAGTTTTGTTTTAAAATACATCCTATTATTATGATAATTATTGGTATAGCCGGAGGAACCGGTTCAGGAAAGACCACTGTAGTCAAGAAAATAATAGAGAGCCTGCCCGAAGGTTCCGTTGCCGTTATTCCACAAGATTCATATTATAACAACGATCAGTCATCCATTCCCTTTGGAAATACGTAAACAAACCAATTTCGACCATCCCGACGCTTTTGACTGGCCGCTCTTTGAACAACAGATAGCCGAATTACGTAAAGGACATCCCATTGAGCAACCTACCTATTCTTATATAATATGTACACGCCTGCCCGAAACAGTTCGTGTAGAGCCAAAGGAAGTCATCATTGTGGAAGGTATCATGAGTCTCTATGATAAAGAGTTACGAGACTTGATGGACTTAAAGATTTTTGTGGATGCCGAACCCGACGAACGTTTGCTGCGTGTGATTACCCGCGACATGGTGGAACGCGGCCATCCCTTGGAAATGCTGATAGACAAGTATCGCAACGTTCTGAAGCCGATGCATGATGAATTCATCGAGCCGACCAAACAATATGCCGACATCATTATCCCCAATGGAGGCAACAATCAGAAGGCGATTGAAATTCTTAAGCTATATATCGAAAAGATTTTAGGAAGATGAAAAATGTCTGGCTATTAGTTCTTGCCTGTATATGCATGACAGCGTGCCGCAACCGGCAACAATCTGCCGAAGTGACAAATTATGATTTGCCGCAAATAAAAGACAGCGGAGAATTAGTAGTCCTGACACTGAACAGTTCCACTTCTTATTTCGACTATCGGGGCGAGCCTATGGGATTCCAGTATGAGCTGGCCGATCAGTTTGCCCGTTCATTGAATGTAAAACTGAAAATAAAAAGTAGCACAGAATGCACGTGACCTGGTCCATAAACTATTACAAGGAGAAGGAGACCTGATAGCCTATAACCTCCCTATCACGAAGGAATTCAAAGATAGTGTAGAATTTTGCGGCGAAGATATTATCACCCATCAGGTATTGGTACAACGCAATACTACTCAAAAAAAGAAGAAAGCACTGAATAATGTGACAGAATTAATCGGGAAAGAGGTCTATGTAAAACCAGGAAAGTATCTGGAACGTCTCATCAATCTGGATAAAGAACTGGGTGGCGGTATATTGATACACGAAGTCAATAATGACAGCATCACCACCGAGGATTTAATCATGCAGGTTTCCAATGGTGAGATAGATTATGCCATCTGTGATAACGACCTTGCCAAATTAAACAAGACTTATTACCCCAATCTGAATATTGACCTGGCTGTCAGTTTTGACCAACGTGCCTCATGGGCCGTACGTAAGACCTCACCGCTACTAGGTGAAGCTGCTACTAAATGGCATCAGGAAAATATAACTTCTCCTGCCTATCAGGCCAGTAGCAAGCGTTATTTTGAAATAAGCAAACGGACACCTCACGGTTCCATCTTGTCCGTCAAAGACGGAAAGATTTCACACTTCGACACTCTATTCAAGAAATATGCCAAAGAAGTAGATTGGGACTGGCGTATTTTAGCTTCCCTAGCCTATACAGAATCTAATTTTGATACGACAGCCGTATCATGGGCAGGCGCGAAAGGATTAATGCAGCTCATGCCCCGGACGGCGCGTGCTATGGGAGTTCCTCCCGGTAAAGAACAGAATCCGGAAGAGAGTATAAAGGCCGCCGTGAAATATATCGCTGCCACTTCCCGTTCTTTCAACGCAATAAAAGATGAAAACGAACGGATGAAATTTGTCTTGGCGGCTTATAACGCCGGAATAGGACACGTACTGGATGCCATGTCACTGGCTGAAAAATACGGCAAGAATAAATATGTATGGGATAATAGCGTAGATGACTATATTCTGCTTAAAAAGTAATGAAGAATATTTCAATGATCCGGTTTGTAAGAATGGATACTTCCGAGGGGTGGAAACCTACAATTTCGTTAAGGAAGTAATGAGCAGAGGGGAAGTGTATAAAAAAAAATCAAAGACTGACAGACACTCCTTTTATTATTTCAGGTGGACTTTAAAAAACACTCCGCCGGAAAAGTAACGGCAGCGGTTGAACTCTATCACCGCATTGATATAATCTTTCCAAAAGCTGTATTCAGCACCTATATTAATTGTACGGGCGTCATATTCAGCCATAAGGTTCAGTTTATTAACGGCTTTCATCAAAGGCTGATTGCCGAGTAATTGAAAGCGGAAATTAGCACCTATGGCAAGGGACTCATTCAAATGATAATCTGTCCGTTTGTTATAGACGTATGCCAAATGGATACCTAACTCTCCTGTATTTCTAATAGACAGATGTTTTGTAACAGCCAGATAATACCGCTGCCAATGACCGTTTCCGGATGCACTACCAGTCATACCGATACCATAATCCTTTTCAGAAGTCCTGTCATTGGTACCGGGATCGTTCGCTCCTCTAACACAATCTGAGGAGTCCATTCCTTCCACCAGCCTTCTTTCCAAAGGCGCAACCTGCCCGAGAATTGACGATCCTGATTGCAATATTTGCCCCAGACTGATTCCGGATAATACGTACTGCCATAAGGAGCCTTATGCAAAGTACAGGTATATCCTACTTCCAACCAAGGAAAAATGGTTATATTAATAAAATAATTACCCGTATCATAACTCCAATGCCCCGGTGTCGCTTCCGTATCCAGAAAAGCGCAGCCAAACATAAAAGTCTTGTCACGCTGCATCTCCCCTGTCGGCATGTGAAGCAAACCTGTCGTTCCATACACAAACTGGGCTCTCAAAGCAGACGGACACAACAGAAGCACCATCAGCCCGACCAATGAAAGTGTTCTCATTTTTTTCAGATTTTCATAAACATCAGCCACCCGGAGAGCTATTCCATCCCATCCATACTTTTCCATATCGTAATGTACCTGTTTAAAATCCCCATCTATTATTTCCTGTAATCTATCAGCCAACTGCTCTATATTACCGGTTTCAAAATAACAGCTGGCATCCAGCCCCATTTCTTTATTGGCGGGAATATCACTCACAATGACAGGCAACCGGTAACTCATGGCTTCCAACAGAGCGATAGGAAGCCCCTCATGCGACGAAGGCAACACATAACAACGGGCGTTTGTCAAAAGTGAATGTAGTTTTTTCCCTTTCACGAATCCGGTCAGTATCACCCCGTTTTCCCTCGCTTCCCTTTTCAATGCACGCGAATATTCATCCTCAAAATCCGTATCTCCGGCTAACACCAGCCGACATCCTTTTTTATCCACCCTCCGAAAAGCCTCCACCAAATGATGAAGATTCTTTTCGGGTACAAAACGGCACATACCCAATATGTAGTTTCTTTCAGTTATCCCCAATTCCCTAAAATACTCAGGACAGTACGTATAATCGGGACAAGGCACACCATTATAAATCAGATGAACCTGCTCGGTTCTACCATATTTCCGTCTGATCAGATTGCGGATCACCTCACTGATGACTATTACCTCATCCGCAAACAGGCATCCCATCCGCTCTCCCCATTTCAAAACCATTTTGGCCATAATCCCCCATTTGTCACGATCATAGTCCGGCCCATGGTGGGTAAACACCACTTTCAGTCCCAACATTTTAGCATACGGTACAAGCAATGCCGGTCCGATGGCATGGATATGCAATACATCCGCCCCCAACTGTTTTGCCTTATTCACCGCCTTGAACGTATGAACAATCGCTTCAAACGATTTCTGTTTAGGAGATTCTATATCTATCAGTTTCACACCGTTCCATTCCGTCAACCCGTCATGCACATAATTCTTCCGGCGGATAACCGTCACATCCTCCCCCCTCCTTGCGATACGCGGAAAAAGCTCCTCACAATGCGTTTCCACACCACCCATCACATCGGGAATGCCACGGGTACCGGTCACAATAATCTTCATAAAGAATAAAGCAGTTTAAAATAAAAACAGTAGATTTGCGACATTAAATGTCAATCAGCCAATGAAAATATTCAATTTCATAAAAGAAGTACTGCAATATGCCGGAATCATCATTCTGTCATGCCTTTCAGCACTTTGGCTGATGATTACAGGAAAAAAGAAAAAAAAAAGTAAGTTAGAATAACTAGAACTTTTCCCTTAAATCTCCCTGGCAGGGATCTTGCCCTACATCGCACCATTTTTTATCCAGACAGACTGTTTTTCCCTGCATGGAACGAAGTTTATTCTGCAACGCCCACTTCAACGGATATTTTATATATTTATGCATCACCGGAGAGGCTGTGCCCACCATCCAGCAATTTTTCGGGCATTTACGCACCATGGCACGTACTTCCTCCGCCTTTTTGCTTGTCCAAATAGTCATAAAGTCCGGAGTTTCATGAATATTCCCCATCGACTTCTTCCAATATTTCTCTTCCAGACCGTTACAGGGAAACACATCACCAAACGGGTCTATAAAGAAATTAGCACTTCCCGCCTCACAAGGCAGCATGCGCCTTCCCCCTTCAATATAATTTATCAGTCCCATATTGAACCAAGCACGAAACCAACTCTTCGGGTGATTCTCCTTCAACTGCCATTCTATCAGTTGCTCAAAGTCACCGCACACCTCGTTCTTGTTGGTGATGACATTGTCGTCCTTATGAAAGTAGTACGAGTTATGAAAGGCGGCTGTAGCAAATTCCATTCCCAGTGACTTGCTGAGCTGATACAATGAAAGCATATCCTTTGAATTATTATTCGACACGGTACAGCCGAAACCGATATCCTTCAAGCCCATCTCTTTCAATGCCAACAATGTACGGAGTCCTTTATCAAACCCTCCGGCATGTCCACGTAGTTCGTCGTTTTTACAACTCAAGCCCTCAATACTGATTCGAATTCCGATGGTAGGGAACTGTTTCGCCAAGGCAATCACCCTGTCCTCAAACCATCCGCTTGTAGAAATCACAATCCGGTCTGTATGCTTGTAACATTCCTCCACTATTTCCGGCAAATCTTCACGAATGAAAGGCTCACCTCCCGTCAGATTGATGAATTTCAACTTAGGCAATGACTTCAGGTCACTTGCTTTTATTTCTTCACTCTTGTTAGTGGGGTTAAACCATATATTACACATCTTGCACTTCATAGGGCAACGATATGTAAGGATTATGCTTGCATCGGTGGGATGCAAGGAACATTTGTTAACCATAAGTTGTTTGATTTAATTATTCACTATTCCAATTTTTCTTTCATATTTTCAATGAAAGAGTTAAAAGCAACCTTTATATCTTCCAATTGAGGATTGGAATTTTTAACGAGAACAGATGCATAGTAATCAGTAGATTCTACTTCCACTTTAGTGGACAAAAAAGTAAAACTTTCCGTTGTTCATATTCATAATACCACATGGAAAACAAACGGTTACGAATAGCCTGTTTACCATCCGACATATCACAAATATATAATATAACAGGATTGTTTTCTAAAAAGAATGTTTCAAGAATTACCCAAATAGTTTCCCTGACCAACGGATCTTTTACAGAATGCTTACCTTGTGATTCCAAAATAAAAAACTGAAACGCATTCTCATCCATAAAAAGTATAGTCCTCAACAAACCCTACCTCATAGACAGAACCATATTGGGTTTCAAATCCTAAACTACCATTATTATTTATATAAACTTTATAGGGAGATAAAGCATTGACACGTTCTATTGGCAAATCTATCACATCATGCAAATTTTGCCATTTTAAATCCCATTTTTTCCAATTCTTCTAAGGAATACCCCTTTTTTGAGATATTCTATCAACGTGCGTTTGCGGTCTGTCGCCTTCTTCATAGCAGCCAACGCCTCTTCCTTGGTTTTAAAATTCTTAATAGCCATCCGATATTTCTTGATGATACAAAAATACTAGTAATAAATGAATTATCCAATATTTCCCTGTCTTTTCTTTCCATTATATACTATAAAAGCAACAAATCAACCCTGATACAAATTCATAATCTGTTGATAATACATTTCTGCACCATACAGTTCCTGTCCCTTTCCTGCTATCATTTCATAATTGAGAGGATGTTGCATCATACTTTCAATCTTCATTCTCAGATCCTCTTTATTACGACTCTCAAATGTCATGCCGGTAACACCCTCTTCTATCAGTTCAGGGATTCCTCCGATGCGTGCTCCCAGTACAGGTGTACCCAAACATTGCGCCTCTATCACAGACAAAGGATTATTCTCATACCACTCCGAAGGTATCACTGAAAAACGTGCTCTTCCCACTAACTCCTTTATATCATTCCATTGTTTAAAGCCAACAAATTCCACGTTATTCCCAGCTACGGTCTTTAACTCCTCCAGCAAGGGCCCCCTCCAATCACCACCAATTTATATGGTAGAGCATTTGCCGCCTCTATCAAGGTCCTTACTCCTTTTTCAGGACTCAATCTCCCTATGAAACAGTAATAATTTCCCCTTTTGGTATAATCCTTACCATAACATTTCTCAGTATCAATAAAATTACATACTGTTTTTATTTTTTTTACTATCGAATCCCCCTTGTCGCATCTTCTCTGCCATAAACCGACTAGGGCAAATAAAGATATCCGTGCAAACTTCCAATCGTTCACGATTCCACTTCATAGACTCCCAATACGATAAATAACTTGCCAAGCGTGAATGCTTCATACATTTATATTCCAAGACTTTACGCTTATCCGAAAAACATTCTTCGCATATAGCATCTCCATTACGCAAACAGTCATAACGCGGACAAAGCAGCTTGTAATCATGCAATGTCCATATTACTTTTATTCCTTTTTTTTGATGCGCAATTTCTGCAATAACCGGAGATAGTTGAGAATGAATATTATTCAGATGAACAATATCAGGACAAAAAGTCATCCAATAATGCCGTAAATTTACGTTTTACTTCATTCGTACCAAAGGGGCGTAACAACGCCTCAAGCATACCTAATCCCGGCTTGAACTTTACTTCACCAGGAAAGTACTTGCTCCATGGTGTTTCTATATTATCAGGATACTGCATGGCGAAGATTGCCACTTCATGACCTTTCCGCTTCAACAATTCCTCAAGGTTTATGGTACAGACACAGTCGCCGCCACGGCGGTAATAGAATTTATTCGAGAGTAAGATTTTCATTATCACAGAAGAATCAATATTTTATCATTATGTATAAATTATTTTAACATTTTCAATCTTCATATAACCCCCAATAACTATTTATTAATGTACCTTCACCATATATATTAAGATAGCTTGTTGGATCTACACTCAAATTTTTACCAAATATTAAAGATTTCATCTTTCTTTCCAAATCATCTATATCATTAACTTTAAATAACACAACATTTAAAGTTGCATTATCTTCAAAGAAAGGAATTGTAGAGGCTAATACTTTTTTATTAAAGTAATATGCTAAAGACAATACCCCTGACATTGTTGAAGAACGATAAGGATAAACAATAAATTTTGCCTTTTTAAAAAGATATGCGACTTCTTCATCTTCTATAAAACGATTTATTCGAATAATGTTTTCATTATGAGTTTCAATATCAAAGCCTCTACCTGCAATCACTAATTTTAGTGACTTACATGTTAAATTGCAATACGCATCAACCCAGCAAATCAACCCCTTTATATTTATCTACTGTTCCAAAAAACAAAATATATTCTTTTAAGCCACTTACTTCTAATGGCATTTTTTTTACCATTTATTATCAATGATGTAATTAGAGAAGGAAATGAAGTGTATTTCACTTTCTTATATGGATATATTTCTTTCAGTTCCTTCAATTGGAAATAAGAGGAAGTCGTAAGATTAGGAATTATATTCCTACATAATTTATATCCCCATATAATATATTTTTTTGCATCAAATAACCCAATAAAGTTTTTCTTACCACCTCATGTGGATGCAAATCATGCACTGTGTAGTAAAATGTTCTTTTTATTATTCAAACAAATATACAAAGCTAATGTAAAATCACCTGTCAAAAAAATGAACAGCATCCGGATTAATACTTTTTTCCAATTGCGATAAATGTTTTATTATCTCTAGAGGCCATAGTTTATAAAACAATTTCATCATTTTACTCTTTGGGTATTCCAAGAAAACAGGGTTCGCTTCTTGTAAAATTATATTCCTATAAGAATAAATACCTGAATTAACACAAAGACAGTGTACTTCAAATCTATCATCCTTAGCTAAAGCATTTATAGCAGTAGCAGCAAAAGGAATCATTCCCGAGGCAAATTCAGAAGCAACAAATAATATTTTCTTCTTCATTACAATCTATAATGTTTTCACTCTTGAATAATATAATATTAAGAACAAGAGAAATAATAGTAAGATTTCACAAGAGCCAATAGTAGATGCAATCCCCCCCCATAAGTATGATGAATAAAGCTATAATACGGCTATAATAGAACCTTTTATCATCCATTACCATTCCATATAAATAATGAATAAATAATAGCCACAAGATATAGAAGATAAAATAGTAATATCCAAAATTTATATATAAATCATTACATAAAGTCGTATAAATTCCCCCACCTTCAAAATCATAGTTTGCTAATTCTTTTAATTTATAATCAAATGACAAAGGCTTATCCGGCCACAAAAAACGAGGTATGAATTTTACAAGACCAGTATAATATTCCTCTCCCCAAAAGAAGTTCTCCGTACCAACCGCATTCATGATAGGAATAGAATTAGCTTGATAAAGAATTACTGGATAAGAAAAGAATACTGCAATTTGGGATGCTATAAGAGTTAAGTCTCCACCTCTAATGCCTTGTAATGTACCGGCTGCTAATGGCATAGCTAAATAATATAAGACATATTCATACCACTTAAAACCTCTTTTTCTTCAAATGAAAAAACAGTAAAAATAATGTAACCCCAACAAGAACCCCTCCTTTATTTCCTGTTGTCAAAAATAAGAAAACGCTCAAACAAAAAGAATAAAAAAGCAACGACTTTATAATAACACTTCCATGTCTTTTGGAGAAAAAGAACAAGCATTATTATTTGTATCCCTAGCATTGGAATATCCCTAATAACCCCAACTCCTATTTCACTAGTTCTTCTTAAATCTTCTATATTATTCCCCCTTAACAAATTAATTAATACTCCAGACATTACTCCAGCCCACAATAAAAAAAACACAAAAAACAAGAAAGTAGTATCTTTCGTTTCTTATTCAATTTAATAGACGACAATGGAAGATTTATTGATATTGGGACTTGTGCCTGCTTTCTAAATAGAAATAGAAACGAAAGGTTTATAATTGCTGCTGTAAATGTCGTATACTGAATATTCTCTGGAACATCTGGATAAAAAAATAGAAATGGAATAGCATCATTAAAGATAAAGTTCAAATAGATTAATATATATGGAGAGAAAATATATAATGTTCTTATTCTAGAATATTTTAAAAATAGATAAACAACAATTAGAATATATAGATATAATAAAAAAAGTTCCATCATCTCATTTTTTTCAAATATTTCCTCCCACCTATCTACCACAGTTTCGATATTAAAACGTCTGCAAGTTTCTAGCCCCTTTATTGCTAATTTATTTCTTCGCATTTCATCTTTCATCAAAGACTTTTTAAAGATTCTGCAAACATAGTAGTATTACCATAAGAAATCAACACACCATTTACATCATTATCAATAATATCATGCACAGACAAAAATGAATCCATAACAATCGGAACTACCCCATTTTGCTGCGCCTCAATTATCGACATTGGAAATCCTTCAAATGCAGATGTCATAGCAAAAAATAGAAGCTCGCTTATAATAAGGTATAGGATATCGCCTCCCCTCAAAATGAACATTGGGAATATTATTATTGCGTGTAAAATCTAAGTAAAAAGGATTTATCCTTACCATCACCTACAATATATAAATGCCATTCATTAAATTCTTTATCTAATTGAATATGCTTCCATATCGTCAATAATTTCGATATTTTTTTTTATTTGATTCTAACAATCTTCCAACAAATAAAACCTCTTTCCTCTTTTTTACAAATTTCATCCATAGAAATAAAATTATCAAAAACCAAAGGATTATAACACCAGTCCAATTTTTCAACCGATTTTTGGATTTCTCAATTGTATATATTGGTCTTTAAACTGAGGCGAAAGAAATAATACTTTATCACTAAAGATTAACAATTTATCTATAACAGATAATTGTCTTTCTTTTTTCAAAGAAACGGTATAGCAGAAAAAAGACACGCTTCAAAATTGATTTCAAACAAAAACCTTCTATCACACTACGAGTATAAAGAGCCGTATGATGAACAGAAATTATTTTCGCTTTAAAAAAACTTCGTAATGGAGATAAAAAAAACAACAGGCCACCATTGATTGATTATAAAATCAAAACTATTCTGCTGATACAATTTTAAAGCGATAGTAATCTTAATACCATCATCACTATCATAAGTATATTCATCACACCTCACATCCGGTATTCTTACCGCCTTGATAGAAGGATCAATATAGGGCAATTCATTTGTTTCAGAATCCTTAAAATAAAAAGACTGTAACAGCATGCCCTCTCTTCGCCATCTCATTAGCTAAACAAATAGTTACTGTTTCACCTCCTCCATAAATAGGCCAAAGTCGCAATAAAAATACAATATTCATATTTACAAATAATCAGTTTAACAATGTATTCAAAAAAGAATTCACTGTATTTAGTTTCAAATACTCTTGACCATCTATGGTCATAAGCTTGTTTAGCAGGCAAGACTCTAAAAAGTTTTAATACCCAATATTTCCACATCACTACTTATATATCCTAATTTCGATTTCCGAACTATTTTACCCAACATATTTGAGCTAGGAGAAAAAACTGGAACATTAAACTGTGCTGCATATCCTAATACTCCACTACTTTGTGAATTATTCAAATAAGGAATTAAAAGGACATTCGATGATTTACATATAGCAGATATTTCCTCATAAGAACAAAAATAATCCTTTATTATCAGCCGATATTTCTCACTACATTCTGCTGCCAGTCTATAAAACTCATCCTTTATATCCAAATCTATTTTTCCTGCAAAAACAAAGACAAATTGATTTCTATCCAACAACAGACATTTCTTTTTATCGCTTTCAATATGTTAAGTGTTCCTTTTCTTTCAGATAAGACTCCAATATGAGAAAGCACAATAGCATCTTCTTTTACAGCATTATCTTTTTCTAAAATCCGGCAAAGTTAGTGTAATGGAAACATAAGGATCAGATATACGATCAAACTTCATTGTCTGATATTTACGATTAAAAAATGCAGCAGAAGATGAATCATTACAAATACATATTTTCTTGATTGACTTGTTATGAGCCATCTTCCAAAATATAATTGACTTTAAGATTCTTTGCTTTATAGATAAGTCAGCCCATTCATATAAATAAATATAATAATATATGCCAATATAGGAAACTTTTTTTTCATCGTCATAAAAGCAAAAAAGAGGGTCTAAACAATCATAAGAGCACATTATTACATCTGTTATATCGTACTTCCGTATCTTTTCATTTAATAATCTATTCCCCCAATATGACTTTAATATTTTTTTTAGTATGATGCAATCTTTCTAATTCCCTAACTGTCAGATATCGCAGTATAATATTTTTTCTTAAGCACTAATTGCTCACATTCAATATGTTTTTTAAAAATCCGGCGAGAAAATAAAATAATAGGTATTCTTTTCATCATCTATCGCACAATGATATATATGAATAAAATACTCTAGGACATGCCCTCCAAAAGAAGTATACATAAATAAGAAACGTTTCATCACCTATAATTGAGAAATCATACAATGGTACAATGCCTTAAAATCAGACCAATATCTGCATTTAGGTTCTATTAACCTATCTCCCAAACTTCCAGATATCCCTCTCCAATATAAGAAAAAGGGTATCTTATGAATTCTTATTTTTCCTTTATTCTGACGTAAAGAATCAAATAATAAGTGTTCAAAGTAATATCCTACTGAATCATCTATATGAAATTTATCTTTTAGAAAGATATTCTCCAAATAGTATTTGTTACAGACAAAACATCGTGAATCTACCGGGAATTGTTTTTGGGGTGGGACAACACAAACAAAATTCTTACTTGGACTTAGTTTATCCATATAATGTATCAATCGATTTATATTAATCAATTGTAACCGCCCTGTCAACTTAAAAAATCAACACATCATCAGTAATAAATTCAGATTTGGCCATTGCATATTCCAATATAAGCGCCTCTCCATACCCTTTCCCTTTTCTCTTATCAAAACATAGATTGCCATCAAAACACAAAAATTCAATTCTATGCTGGAAATCTTTAAACGAAGATGAGATATCAGTTCCTGAATTTTCAACAAATACAATTTTTCTCGTTGTGTTTTTTTAGGTAAAAATTCAAAGCCTCGATGTATTGTTTCTTTCTCACTCCTACATCTGCCAAACAAGTAAATGGCATACCATCAGGATTAATACAAGCTGTTAGTAATAGTATATATTCCATATAAAAGACTATTTGTTTTTATTTAATCCAAATTCCAGAAGCAGTTCCTCTAATAATTTTTGGTTAATTGTTTTTTTAGCTACAAATGCTTGAATCAAACAAACGCTGATAGGCACTAATAACATCACAGTTATTCCATATTTAGAACACAAAAGTACATTGTCGGAACAGAAATAAAAGCAGATACCAAATAGACGACCAACTGCAATCGGATTTTGCTTGTTCCATTTATCATATATATATATATTCCACATAAATTCTGTACTAAAATATAAACACCTACCATTACTGATAGAGATAATGATATTTTAACACTATCTCCGACCCATATATCATAAAAAAGTACTGGATACAAGAATCATTATTATTAATACACAGATACTTAGTTTCCAAATCATCTCCATTTTCTCTATTACGTTTTTCATCCACAAAAAATCTTTTTTTAGTATACGCGTCAGCACATGCAGACCAAAAAGGAGTTACTATAATCATCATAGCCATATTAAGAATATTAAAATATTTATATGCAATATTATATGCCGTCACGTTTTCAGGTCCACAAACACGAACAATAATTATATTTATCACTTGAAATATAAATAACATACATACCATAATAATAAAAAACTGTGCACCCAATCCTATGATTTTTTTGTTAAAGCCCAATTTATTGTATTCATACTTGGAGCTACATCACAGTATCTTTTTTGAAGAAAAAACGAAAAAAAAAGAAGCTACAAATAAGACTAATAATGGAATGACAGATAAAGCAAAAGCTAAATATAATAAACGACCAGCAGTTACCCTAATTAAGATACCAATTACAATTAAAGACATAATTTGTCCAATAACTATAAATAAAGATGAATAAACCGGTCTTTGGTCTGCGGTTAGCATCGTTGGTAACACACTTGCAATCATATTCAAACAGAGTGTTATAGTCAGTACAGCAAAAACTAAACGCAATTCATGACCATATTCTAAACCAACATTAAGTAATGAACTCCAATCCAAAAAACTATTAATAACAAGAACGACAAATGCCATAGTAACGAATATTATAGTCAAGACAGCATAAGTCGTGCTGACATATTGTTTAGCTAATTCCCTATCATTTAAAGCCATTGCTTCCGTAAAACGGTTTCTAAATCCATGAGCAAAGCCAAAATCAAAATAACTAATCCAGGCAACAATCGAACTAATAGTTAGCCATAAACCATACTGAGCAGAAGATACATAATTAACTGTCATAGGCACTAATATCAAAGAGATAATAATACCTATAATTTTTATTCCAAAAGAAGCTATAATATTTCTCTTGGCAAGAACATTTCTCTCATTGCCTTTTTTTAAATAAATATCTATTCTATTTTTGATAGCTAATAAATTCATTTCAGATTTTTTGCTACACTCCTATAAAAAGAAATTTAACATTTTTGATTAATTATTTATATGATATTTTTTTATAAAAACACCATCCTTACCGCCATATCATGCCACCTATAGTAATCCCTTGCCGCCAACAAATTATCAGACAAAATTTTATGATAAACACCATCACACAAAACAACATGTTTGCGAAAAGACCCCTCAACCTCATCAACAGGCACAGAAGCCATCACCACATACTCCGGACAATCTGGAACACAAAACAAAGAAAGTTCACTTTTCGGAAACAGACCGCACAATCTACAGGCGGAACGCTCAAATGCCACCCAATACGTACCTATATGATATAGGTGCATAAACCGGTCATTATTCTTTTCCCTATTCAGTATATCAGTGTGGCTGTTTTGGATAAGCCGTTGAAGGAGTACACCAGAAGGAACCACTTCATTCATAGTTATATAAAGTAAATATTATCAGATGACTCACTTTGTACAGCATGACAAAGGATTTAAATAGGAAAAAGTAATTCAAGCAAGACAAATACCATCATTTCTTTTTAGGTTCTTTAATCACTTCAATCAAATCCGGCGAAATAGTTGCCATAGCCATGGCAATGATTCCCTGAATGCAAATGACCACCCTGCGGTCTCTTGCCCCCCTTTCACCTTTATAAAGATACCTTCATACCCCGCAAAGTCTCCCCCGATGATGCGCACCCGTGTTCCTTTAGCCGGATTGATTTCCTCCGGTTTGAAAAAAAGCAGATGCTCGTCATACGTGCCTGCAACGGCTATGAAGTCCCTCATTTGCCCATCGGGCACAATGATTTTCTCACCGCTACGCGAGTCAGTCATATACTGAAGATAAGGAATATCTTTTTTCAATTCCTTCATATCAGTCTGTGTGATATGGATAAAGATAAGATTATGAACTACTGGGACCAGCTCGCGCACCTTACGTTTCTTTGCCATGCGGATAACATAATGCATAGGAATGAAACTGGATACCCCTTGTTGGTCCAGCAGATTCTTCACATCCAGTTCGCGACGGTAAGTGACCCGCATGGCAAACCATTGTGTTTTTTCACAACAAAACATACTCTTGGGGCTTTGACGTACGTATATCTTTCTGTACTTCAATCAGTTACATTACCCTTTCGGATAATACAAGAAGTTTTGACTTCTTTTTTATGAAGGTCGGCCGGAAAGCTATTTCATGATAGGAGATATGGAATCTACATTATTAATTGATGCAGCATATCGGGCCAACTTTGACCTTCCGCAGATTCCCGAACCGGATGGTTCTTATGTGTTAAATCAGAAATTGTGATACGTATATAAAGAAAAAGCGCGGGAATCTGTACCTGTTACTCATCCTGCACTTTGAGGCCTTCGCATTGCCCACCCTGTCCGAACGAGCAACGCAGAAGCCCACGCCGATATGTACAACTTGAATACCTCTTTGACCAGCAAAGATGAAACAAGAACATTAACATATCGCGCAGACACCTACTGTTGCTTTGTTTGTGGCAGGGTTAGAAATTTGCGAAGTTTCAAAGTGCCAAGAACAAAACGCCAAGTAAACGTCTTTTCTATATATATGTATTTTCCACTCTCCCATACCTCCCTTACGGAAGTATCAGCATGGAAAACACGGCAAAGATACGGAATTATAAATAGAATAGAAAATAATTCCCATTTTTTGTACCCATGAATTTCTTTTTTGTAATCCGCCACATCATTTTTACAATAAATTTGTGCACATTGTGTCTTATCTCGTACCAGAAAGCACGCTTTTTTACGTACATCCCGCAGGGAGCCACACATACGTACAGGACTATGAATGCGTACGTATGTGAAATCATGGCCGAAAGATCCAGAATTCCACCTCAAAAGACAAGGACGTTTTTTCAAAAGATCAAGAGCTTTTCAGAAAAGATAACGGCCTTTTAGGGAAAGAACAGGAGCTTTTTTTAGTAGGGAGTAACAAAGAAGTTTTTCTATAAAAGTCTGTCACATCTGTCACAGCAAGCTTAAACTTATTAATAAACAGGAACTTACAGGTGTGACGGATAGTGTGACAGATAGGTGACGGACTTTTTATCTGTCACAACATACAGATAAAAAGGTACTCTGCCAATCATCCTTAGAAGTAAGGTTAAAGAGTAGTCAACAGACAGTGTCAAACTACATCCCGAAGTCTCAGGCTTACAGTGGAATAGAAAGTTCCACCGGTTGGAACAGCTTGTTTCATCAATATGGAATAATTTATTCCACAGTGAGGAACTATTTATTCCAACCGGACAAAACCATTTGTTCCGCCCTTATGGAACAAGTTATTCCACTGCGGAAAGCCATTTGTTCCTAATGGTGGAACACACTATTCCACAGTGAATTATGCAGCAAAGTCCAATGACTGTATAGCTTTGAAAACCGGACATACTACTGATGATTCCATACACATTGACATGATTCAGACATCGTGTGACAGATAAAAGTCCGTCACACATCTGTCACACTATCCGTCACACTAGTAAGCATCTGTTTATCAACAAGTTGAAAACAACTGTGACGGATGTGACGGACTTTTATGAAAAAAACTTTTTTTGTCGCTCCCAACTTTGTTGTGGATCTTGGCTGATAACGATGACTAAAATAAAATTACCTCACCTCTTTCCACTCGGAAATGGTTCGCGTCTGTGAAGAAAATACCACTCCTATACAAACTATTTTTCGCTTATCCGCCAGATAAGGTTGGGCATATCCTTTTTCTTCTATCTGACGCAAGGCTTCATCGGCGCTGCCGTCCAGTTTGAATTCAAAAATATAAATATATTGCGGAGTCTCGAGTATGCAGTCCACCCGTCCCCGGCTTTGTGTCTGTTCAATGCGGAGGCAATATACCCCTATAAGACGGAGAATGAGATAGAATGTGTACTGGAAATGCTTCTCGGTCAGTTCCGGAGTCTTGGTACTGTCATGCGAATCGTATGGGATACCGGACAAGAAAGCTGTGAGGGAATCGCGGAAAGCAGCTGTCTTGCCCGCATTCAGCAGACGGACAGAACTGATCAGCCAGCTGGAAACGGAAACTCCCTGTACTTTGAAATAATCACTGGCCAACAAGCTAAGGAAACCTCTGCGTACTTCATCATTGGGGAAATCCAGCAGATAGGAATGGGTATATTTATCGTAATCCTTGATAGTAAGATATCCACTCTGGTAAATCATGGGAAGAGGGCGTTCCACATCAGCTTTGTAATCGGCAAACAAGGATGCGTCATAATATTGCCCCACCAATTCATTGATCTGCTCGTTGCTATGCTGCAACAGCCGGACCAGATAGGTAGGCGTGCCCGAGGCGAACCAGTAGTCACGGATTTGTAAAGAATCAAAAGCGTTCAGAATACTGAAAGGGTTATAAATATCAAGCATATTTTCACTGAAGTGATAACCGTCATATTGTGCTTTCAGACGTTCTTTCATTTCCTCATACGTGCATTCGTCTTTTTTCGGCCAACTCGGAAATAGGTTCATGGAAATAACGCTCCATGTCCTCCTGGGTGATTCCGCACAGTGATTCATAACGCGGGTCATACTGATATCTTTAGGCTGGTTGAAACCGCTGAAGACACTGACTTGCGAAAATTTTTGGTGACTCCCGTCAGCATCACGAACTGCAAATATTTATCAGCTCCCTTGAAGGTAGAATAAAAAGCTTTCAGCGTATTCCGGTTCTCTTCTTCCAAGGGGGTATCAAGCACATCGAGAATGGGTTTGTCATATTCGTCAACGAGCACCACGGCACGCCGTCCTGTCTTTTCGCTGGCGCGACGCAGTAATTCGATAAAACGGGTTCCCGGTGTTGTGTAATTGGGATTCTTGCCATACATATCTTCCCAATTTCCCAAATAGCCTTCAATAGCAGCTTCCAGCACTCCTTCTTTGGCAAAGTTATCACCGTTGAAATCTATATGAAATACCGGATATTGAAACCAGTCTTTTTCCAGTCCGGCAATGGCAAGTCCTTCAAACAACTCTTTCCGCCCTTCATAGTAGGCTTCAAGGGTACTGATCATCAAACTTTTGCCGAAACGGCGCGGACGGCTGAGAAAATAGATACTTCCTCTGCTCACTAACTGATGGATGAGGGGGCAGTCTTGTCTATATAAACATATCCGTTTTCGCGGATGCGGCTGAAAGTTTGTATGCCGATAGGGTATTTCATATTTTGATGTATTTAGTGCATGATATTGCAAAGATAACCAAAACCAACCGATTTCACCCAATCTTGGTTGAACATTTTCATTTTTCCCCGCTAATTGAGAATAAATTTCTCATTCCAGCTATTTATGTTCCTGTAAAAAAACAGCAGAATGCAATATACTCGAAAGGTAACCGGTGAAATACATACAGATTCATCGTCATCCGGTTGAATTTGCTAATACCGGTTAGAAACAGGAACGTCATACTTTTCAGAAACGGATACGGAAACGGGTCAGTTTATCCGGATAGGTACGAAGAGAGAAAGTACACCCATGTTTTATCAAAACTTCACGAATAAAAATAAGACCGATACCCTGTCCGTTAGGCTTGGTGGAGAAGAAAGGACTGAACAGCTTGGTTTCCACCTCTTTACTGATACCGGCACCGGTATCAGCAATTTCCAACATCGTAGGTGATACGGAAGTACGGATAAAGATATCTCCTGTTTCCCCGATACTTTCAGCCGCATTCTTGATAATGTTGACTAGTACTTGCTCAAACAGGGAAGTATCCATCATCACTTCGGGATTCTCTTTACATAAATTAAGATGCAGCGTAATCTTGCGGTTACGGCAAACCGTTTCCATAAATGTCTTGCAAGCGGCCACGCGGTCATTCAAGTCCACTGATTGTAATTGAGGCTCGGGAATCTTCACCACATTGGCGAAATTCGTGATAAAACGGCTCATGCTGTAGCAACGCTCTATGCAGACTTTCATCACTTCGCGCAAGTCTTCCGTATCCTCCATACATTCCAAAGCGCCATCCACCGTATCAAGAGTAGAGGTAATGCCCGCAGTCGTATTATTCACCTCATGTGCTATCATACGGATCACTTTTTCGTATGCCTTTTTCTCTGCTTTCACCACCTCGGAAGTCAGACTTTCCACCAGAATAAACGGATGAGAAAAGCCTCTGTCAACAAAAGAAAGCCGGGAACAGCGGTAAATCATGGAGTCGCTCAGACGAATTGTTTCAGTAGTATCTTTGGGAATACGTTCTATTTCTTCGGCCAAAGGGGAAGCCAACTCGCACAGCAATCGGCCTCTGACTTCCTCTGCCGAAGAATAATCCAAAAAACGAAGAGCTGCCGCATTCAGCATGGAAATATGTCCGTCCAGAGTCAGTATGACAACTCCCATAGGAGAAGCACTGACCAGCAGGTCAAGAAAATGATTCTGCTCACGCAACCGAAGGCGCTCGTCTTTCAACTGCTCCATCATGCGGTTGAAAACCAACACAATGCGGTCGGCTTCCTTTTGTCCGACAGGAGTCAGCCTACTGCTGAAATCCTGCTCACGAAGAAGCTCCATACCGTTGCCGATGATATCAAGCGGTTTCACGACTTTGCGGTAGAAATAAACCAGAAACACAAGACTGAATGTAATAACTCCCTCTCCTATATAAAACAACGCACCGCGTTCCTTCAATGTAAGAACGAGCAGGATAGTCCATACTGCTGTCAACAGTAATGCTAAAAAGAAGAACAAGAATTTCAGTTTCATATTTTATCCGGTTCCGTTTTTGCTAATCATTCACTTGTATATTGTATTTCTCCAAACGGCGATAAAGAGCAGCCCGGCTGATTCCTAAGGCTACGGCAACCTGTGACATATTATTGTTATACTTTTCAAGCGTTTGCAGAATAGTCTGCTTTTCTATCTCCTCCAAGGTCATGCCTTGCAGATTCGTTGTCATCTTCTGTTCTATAGGATGCTGGTATTGTGATTTAAAATCATCCGCAGTCAATATTTCCTTTCCACTGACCAGCAAGGTACGTTCCACCAAATTCTTTAATTCACGGATATTACCCGGATAAGGCAAACGGCTTAAATAATCCATCGCTTCAGAAGTAAATTCCACTTTGGGAAGACCGTTCGATTCACATTGTTTGTCGGCAAAATGACGGACCAATAACGGAATATCCTCACGGCGTTCGCGTAATGCCGGAAGATGCACCGTAATTAAATTAATACGATAGAACAAATCCTCGCGGAAGGTGTGTTCCTGCACCATCTGCCGTAAATCGGCATTCGTCGCACTGACCACACGGATATCGACTTTACGGGGACGGCTATCGCCCAAAACTTCAAAAAGTCTGCTCTTGTAACACGCGAAGCAGTTTCACCTGACAGCTTAAATCCAAATCGCCAATCTCATCCAAGAAAATCGTACCCTTATCAGCCAGTTCAAAACGTCCTACCCTGTCGGATGTGGCATCCGTAAACGCACCTTTCTTATGACCGAACATTTCACTCTCGAACAAAGTATGAGAAATACCTCCCAAATTCACTTTCACAAAAGGTTTCTTGCTACGGGGACTGTTCAAATGTACCGCTTCGGCTATCAACTCCTTACCTGTACCACTTTCACCGGTAATCAAGACCGATGCGTTGGTACGCGCTATCCGCTTGATCGTGGCCAGCACATCCATCAGTGCCTTACTCTTTTCCAATGATATGACTACGGTTGAAGCCGTCATTATCTTCCACCGGAACCGCTGCTTTCTTATCTTGTGAAGTCAGTTCCAAAGCAGTTTCTATCCTTTGCATCAACGCTACGTTGTTCCAAGGTTTGGTAATAAAGTCGAATGCACCTGCCTGCATCCCTTGCACGGCAAGCTGGATACTTCCCCATGCCGTCATCAATACAACGGGAACATCGGGCCGGAACACTTTGACCTGTTTCAAAAGAGTCAATCCTTCTTCACCACTGGTGGACAGGGTGAAGTTCATATCCATCAAGATTAACTGGGGTGCAACCGAACGGACTATTTCAATAGCCTCTTTGGGACCCGGTACGGCCTGCACATCATATTTCGCCCTTTTCAGCATAAAGCTCAGAGAAGAACGAATGGCACTGTCATCGTCTATAATTAATATCATACTGCTGCAAATGTAGAAATTATTATTTTAATAAGTACAAAGGCAACCCCATTTTATATTCAAACAGAATTGAATAGTAAAAATCCTATTGTTTGATAATCTTTTCGAAATCGGCATCAATATTAGTATTGGTATTGAAATCCCACAATGTCAAGCTGCGCAACTGGTAATAATAGTACCAATAATAGAACAACTCATTGATATGCTTCTGACGAGCCTCATCTTTCTTTGACTGGGAATCATTCAAATCCAATGTCGAGATTTTACCGACCATGAAGGTTTCCACATTGGTGCTGTAACGTTTCTGGGCAATCTTGTCCGCATCGTCTGCTATCTGCAACTGGGCCTGCTGGTTATTGAACTGTTCTACAAGGATAAACAGATTCTGATTGAAATTCATGGTCTCCTGACGTAGCTTGCTTTCAGTCACATCGCGGTTACTTTGAGCAATCTTTACCTGACCACGACGTTTTCCCCAGTCAAGAATAGGAATTTTAAAACCAACTTCTACAATCTGGTTGTCTTTCAAACGGCGGTATGCACTATTAAATTCATTGTCTGTTCCTGTAAAACCTACCTGTGCATAGAGCTTGATTTCACGTAAATTACCTTTCGCCTTAGCCACTTCAAAATCTGCTTCCAACTGGCGGCGACGAATATTGTGCGCAAATGAATTATTGGCAAGTGCTTTGTCCAAAACATCCGGATAGTTCAGCAAAACAGTCGGAATCGTTTCGGGAACAACCGGCTCCAGTTCCTCATCCTCTCCTAATGCTAGAAATGAACGGAGTTTGAACATATTACTTTTCAAGTTGCTTTCATTTTCAGTCAACGTAGAACGGGCATTCAATACATTCAGTTCCAATTGCAACAAATCATTTTCACTGATCTGCCCCATGCTACGCTTTGCCTTAGCCACTTCATACAGTTTATCTGCATTCTTCAGATTCTGTCGGGCAATGCCTACATTTTCCTTGGCCAGCAACAAATTGAAAAAATAATTGATAGTAGTCATGGTTACCTCTTCGGTTGCAGTAAGAAATGCGGCTTTAGCTTCAGCGTATCTCACCGGTTCGATGCGGCGGTTCCATTTAATCGTATTCACTCCGAAAATAGGTTGTTCCAAAGTCAATGCCACAGGAACAGACATATATCGTTTTGATTTATCTCCATCCAGTTGTTTCAAGAAATCAAGAGAGGTATTCAATGAGAGTTTACCACCGGTCAACCAAATATTCTGATCGATAGAAACTTCACCATTCATTTCCATATAATTATTACGTACAAATGTATAAGCACCGTTATCCTGCTGATAAGAATTATACTTCTTATTATAGCTGGGAATAGTGGCTTCAAAATTCATTTCCGGAAGCAAATCCGCACGGAAAGTACGATATTCCCAATAAGCGGTTTTCAGCTCGTTTAAAGCTACGGCCGCATCTACACTTTGCACACGGGCAATAGTAATGGCTTCCTCCAAAGTGATGGCACGTCGCTTTTCTTGTGGCTGCGCTCCGGCAACCAACGATATGCCAAAGGCTAAAAATAGAGATATTACTTGTTTTTTCATTGCGTTATTATTCTTTTTATCAAAGGTAAGGCAAATGGTATGCCAAAAAACTATTTCACTGTTTTATAACACCTTACGACAAAAATGGAGTGTCCGAAATCGGACACTCCATTCATATACGAACACTGCTGATCATGTGACAATGAAATAACATTATTCATTATGCAACGCGTCTGCAGGCTCAATCCTCATCGCTTTCCGGGCGGGGAAATAAATGCCGAGCAAAATTATTATCCCCAACAACAGCATGGCCGACACAAAACAAAGCAAAAAACGTCCCCAAGCAGGTTCCATTAATGTATGCACAGTAAGATCCGCCATCTGCATATTCGCACAAACAAAAACAGCGGGAATGGCAGCCGAAACCAAGAGAAGGATGCCCTCAAGTACATAATAACCAAATACATTCATCCTACTGCAACCTAGTGCCATACGCAAAGCTATCTCACTTCGGTTTTTACGAGTCCGAAACCAGAAAGTACCCAGCATCCCTAAAAATATATTGAAAACAAAGAAAAGGATAACGGCATAGGTAGTATTCAGATAATTCACCGTTCCTTGCTCTATATCGAAAGCTTCCTTCATATCGCCATACGAATTTATATCGTATAAGTAATAAGGGCCGATAGATAATTTCCCTTGCATATCCTGCATAAAACGTTCGGTAAATCCCGGTATGGAATTAGAAGCTACACGCACCGCAATGTGATGCCAATAAGTCAGCGGCGAACTGGGAAGATAAATAAAAGGTTCGTAACGCTCGTACTCATCGGTCTTATGAGCAGGAAGTACCGCCATTACCTTATAATTAGTTTCCGGCTGCACACTATTCAGGAAATAAGGATTGAAACAAGTTTCCCCTACTCCATTGCGTCCGCTAAACAAGGAATCACTTAACGTTTCACTCATCAACACCGGCATGGGGTATTCATTCTTGTCCCAACGCTCCGCCTCAAATGAGCCTGATAATGGCTGCAAGCGAAATACCTTGAAATAAGTAGGGCTGACATAACGGATGAAACAGCCTACCACATGGGTCGAATCCGAATGCGGAGCATATCCCTCATACATATTATTTCCCGTATAAGGTATTGTCCCATAATAAAAACAAGCTTCCTCCACCCCTTGATATTGTTGGATTAAATGATAGATTTGTTCCAAATATTCAGCAGAATGACTCATTAATACAGAATCATTTTGCAAAGCCGGCTTAATATTCAATTGAATATCAAAAAACATTCTCCGTGTCATATCCTTTAGACTGACGGGCAGCAACCTCATAATTATAAACCAGATCGATGCTGTACCATAGCAAGACAAGAACAACAACCAATTCAACCCACACCCATACATTAGCGTGCCTTTGGTTCCACATTTGTCTGAATAAACTCTTTATCATTTTTCCTTTCCTCCTATTCTCCTTTGATGGTAGTCGCAATATTACGATGTGTGACCATCCATACCGGAATCAATACCGACAATAAATTAAAAACAACACATACGCCGAAAACCAACACAAATAAAGCAGGATGCAACAACAAACCTCCATCCAGACTGATATCTGATAATTCTACCTCGCCGCTACCAAACAACCATACACGTCCCAGCCAAACCAACACACACGAAAACAGATATCCTAAAATTCCACCCAAAAAGACCGTAAGCAGATTCTCTAAAAACAACCTCACCATAATGGAAATACGTGATGCACCATACGCCTTGCGAACTGCAATCTCTGTCACACGCTCCTGCATTCGGGCATTGGTCATACCTGAGATATTAATAGCAGGAACAATCAGCAAGACCATCAATAACATACTGTAAACCAACGGTGCACTAATATCTTTTCCACGAAAAAGGTATATTCCGTATGAGTATAGAGTTCGTTCATCTCGAAAGCATATTCTGCCGTTGAACTATTCAAACGATCCTGCCGATGCTGTACTTCAGTCCGTACCTCTGCAGGACGAGTATCCGGCAGCAGTTTGAGCAATCCCAGACGGATTCCTCCCAAGCCCCCTGTCCAAGTAGCATAATAGTCTTCATTTTCCAATGAGAAAGGAACAAAAGCATCAGCGTATGCTGTCTGGAAAATAGCATTGACATCTTTCACCACGCCTACCACTTTAGTCGGAAAAAAATTACTTTGATATTCTTTTCCTACCACATCCGTCGTGCCGAAAAGCTGCAAGGCCATACGCTCGGTTATCACACTGACACACCGACGGGCATCATACTCCTCTTGTGTGAAAGGACGTCCCGCTATAAATTCATAATCAAAGAACTTAAACCAGTTATCAGCCACAGGCCGCACAAAATAGTTGAATATCTCATTCGAAGCGGACAAGTTACAAGGGGTCTTGGAAACGCCACGATACCAAGTAACCTCTTTTACACCAGGGAGCTCTGAAAACAATGCTTCAAAAGCCTTGCGTCCCATACCGCTGTTCTGGTTGGTATGATCCAGCTTACGATAGGTCATTCCCGAACCTGTATACATCATATCGCTCCGATCACTTTCCGGAGCCATATCCATTGTACGGAAGTCATAAATCATCACTACCACCATAACAAAAGCGATAGTGACAGCTGTTCCTATAATACTGATTGTAGCATAAAAAGGATTCTGCCGTATCAGATTAAATGCTTGTAATAATAGCTGTTTCATTCGTTTTATCTCTTCATTTTATTTATTCTTCATGTAATGCCTCAGCCGGTTCGATACTCATGGCACGACGGGCAGGGTATCCTATTCCAATGACAATCATTCCAGCAATCAGAATAAAAGTGCCCAGAACCGTAATCGCAAAACGACCTTCCGTAAAAAGGCATACGTGTAACTTCCACCAGTTCGGCATATCCCAAATTCCACGCTACAACCAATGCAGGAATAGCAGATATCAGCAATAACAAGACTCCTTCCCCCATCAGACGACCGCAGATTCCCCAACGGGTAGATCCTAAAGCCATACGCAACGCTATTTCGGCACGCCGATGCTGTGTCCGGAACCAGAAAGTTCCGATAATGCCTAGAAAGATATTCAGCAATAAGAAAAATATGATACAAAATTGCGTATTCAACTCATTCACCGAATCCGTTTCATAAGCAGTGCGTACATCACTCAAAGGAGTTATATCCAAAAGATATAGATTGCCCACCTGATATTGACGGTCGGCATCCACTATCAAACGGTCTATGAATCCATCATTCTGTCCCTCACGAACACGCAGGCAAACTTCTATATAAACCGTCTCACCTAAGGATTCCATCGCCTCATCTGTCAGGTACACAGCAGCATAACGGGAGCCGTAATCATCCGGAGCTGTAAAATGGTCATAACGGACCGGCTCGGTAAGAGCAGCTATAGAAAGATGCTCCGCCTCCGGCTCATTCCGCCAAACAGGCACCCTACGCCCTAAAAGTTCCTTACCATGCCAAGGTGCATCCTGATAAACATCGGCAATATTCACAGATAAGACCATGCCGGACGGTGTCAGTGCCTCAGCAAGGCTTTCACTACCCGAACCGTCTATATTGCGATAACGGAATACATTAAAATACTCGGAGTTATCCATCGTTTCAAACTACGTACCGGGACTGTATCCAGATAAAATGAAAAACTGTTTGCACCGTCATTATAAGGTATACAGTTTTGCGAGAGGCTGACTGCTTCCACATCCGGACGATGCGCAAGCCTGTTTACAATTTCATGCAAATCGGCAACATCTTCTTTCATAGTACGGCCAGGCTGATAAGCAGCCGCCTTCGAAGTCATCCGCTCAAAACGAAGAACATACGTATTTTCTATATCAAAGCCCATCGGCAAATTATAGATGCTCAATGTGACATATACCACATCCACAATATACCATAATATGACAAACACCACAAAAAGTTCCATCCACAGAAACGCATTGCTGCGGCGCTCGTTCCATATCTGTTTCAATAAATTCCTGTTCATGATCTAACGTTGGTTTAAAGCGTCCGTAATATTCATGCGCGATGCCCTCCAGGCAGGGATGCACGCTGACAGCAAATTCAAGAGCAGGCAGAAAATGAATGCGGCCAAGAATATCCAGGGACTGAACAACATATCTGCCGAAAGACTGGTTTCTCCTATTTGGGCACGGTTCTCGCTATTGGAAAATAAGAAATCATTCAATAAAAAAGTACATGCATAACTGAAAAGCATTCCTACTGCTCCGGCTATGAGCGTCAATAATAAGTTTTCATAAAACACTTGCCTCAACAAGACATTGGCAGTAGCACCAAATGCCTTCCTCACTCCTATTTCCGACATGCGCTTCCGCATACGGGACAAAGTCATGCTACTCAAATTTATAGCCGGTACCAGCAATAAAATAACAATCACCAACAGGTAGTGCAAATAAGCTTCCTTCGCCTGTAACTCTCTTCCCCAGTGACGAAAGATAAAAGAGAAACGATCATCGGGTTGTCCACGATAAAAGATTTCAGAATCCTGCAATCCGTCATTGAATTTCTGACGCAGGCGTTCCGCCTCTTCTCTGATGGCAGGAAAATCTTTCTCCGAATGTGCCAGAATGACCACACGAAAAGTTCCCATCGCATTGTCATACCAGCACTTCCTGGCTATTTCTGTTGAATTGAAAGGTATCCAAATCTGCGCATAAGAAGAAACAGCCAGTTTGGATACATCTTTCACAACACCCACTACCGTATAATCGGCCAAGTTAAGTTGGACCGTACGTCCTCACTGCTTCTACCGTACCAAATAAATTCCGGGCCACAGAAGCACTAAGTACAACCTTAGGAAGTCCGCTTTCACTATCGGCAGCCGTAAACGGCTTTCCGGCAATAAAATCAAAAGAGAACACTTTCCAAAAGGTATCGTCAGTTTCAAGGTTATCCACTGTCATCATTTTTCCAGCAGGTACAGAAATACGCATCCTGCCTCCTGTAGACACTATAGTTACCGCCTCAGGAACAGTAAGTGCCTTAAAACACTCTTTAGCCACCGTAAGTGACATACAGCCGTTTGATGAATTATCACTGGTATCTCCTTTCTGATGAATAGACATCGCTTTCATATAAAGAGAACGTGAACGGTTCACCTCGGGCACACAATCCGTAATGCGTACTTCCAACACCAGGACAATGACCATGATCATACAAATAGCCAATGCCGTTCCTATAATAGAGACCAAGCTGATGAGCCTATTCTCACGGAGTTGGAAAAAAGCCTGTTTGAAATATAGTTTTATCATGTTTGTGCTATGCTCTAAAATCTTTTAACAAAAAAAAAGAAATTACTCATTATGCAATGCTTCCGCCGGCTGAACTTTCATAGCCTTACGTGCGGGAATCCAAATGCCTACTACAATCATCAATGCAATCAAAATAAAGGAAATAAGAACTGTTATTATGAAACGTCCACCTTCAATAGTAGTGCCATTCATCCAAGCATTCAATTCACTATTTGCCAGATTCCAATCAATAAAAATCGCAGGAATTGTGGCCACCGCCAATAATATCAATCCCTCTGCCAACTGACGGACAAAGATACTATGATCTGTTCCACCCAATGATTTCATCAATGCAATCTCACCACGTCGTTGCTGAGTACGGAACCAGAAAGTACCTAGCAATCCCAAGAATATATTCAACAACAAGAAACCCATTCCGAAAAGGTAACTGTTCCAGGCATTCGTATGTGACTGCTGAAAGTTACGACGGATATCGGTAAAAAGAACGCACATCCGCGATAAACACATCGCCCACGCGATACAGTTTCTCACTATCCGCTTTCAAACGGGCTATAAAATCGCGATCTTGATCCTCTTTACGCGTACACAAAGCTCCGTGCCCAAATCATACCATTCTTCCGGCATAGGAGCCACCATACAGTAACTGTTCCATGCCTCAAAATAATCCCCATAACGGACAACCTGCAAAGAAGCCGCTAAATTATATGTATTCGTTGTATCCCCGAACAAATAAAATTGTTTGTCTACCAATGAAGTCAAATCACATCCATAGCGCCGTTTATAAAGATTATCTGAAGCTAAGAAATTCTTCGGATGTTTCAGCATCTCAGCCAGTTGTTCAGGGGTCTCCCCACGGGTGCCACGATAACGGAACACACGGACAAAATCGGGAGACACCAATCTGCGTATAGTCCATCCCGGCGAACGTAATGTATCATACACCACTGACGCACTGCTGTTACTGCCATTATACGGGTAAGAATTTTGTCCTAATCCGGCTGCCTCTATGTCCGGTCTATGCTGAAGACGACTTAGAAGTTCCTTGATATCCTGCCGCTTTTCCTCGTCTGTCTGATTGGGAATAAAGTCTGGACTTTTGTCCGTAAGACGTCCCATTTGCACCAAATAGCAATGAGAAATATCAAATCCCCGTGGTTCATTATAAATTGAGGTCTGCACATACATGTAGTCCACAATATACCATAAAACGACACTTACCAACAATAATTCGGTGACAAGCCAAAGATTAGACCGCCATTCATTTTTTATCTGAGTAAATAGTTTCTTATTCATCTTGATTCTTTACTTTTAATTCGTTATCACCTTATTGAATCCTTCCTCCCAGTGCATTGACAATGCTAGTCCTTGAAGCCCTCCAAGCAGGAATGCCGCTACTCAGCAAATTCAAAACAAAAGCAAAACAGCAATGCATAAAGGAAAGTGGAAGGGTGCAATAAAATACTGGAATCAACTGTAGGGGCATTCAATGTCGCACTATAAGGCTGTGCAAACAGGATATCGGTACCTAAATAAGCCATAACAATACTGATAAACAAACCTACGGCACCAGCCAACAAAGTCACGACCAGGTTTTCCATGATTATTTGTCCAACCATTTCCATGCGGGTGCTCCCAAAAGCACGGCGTACTCCTATTTCCGCCACACGTTGGCGCAACCGGCTTTGCGTCATACTGCTCAGATTTATAGCAGGTACTAACAACAGAATGATAAAAATGATAACACGTTCACGACGAGCCGACTTCAAATCCGGCTCCAAATTAGCTGCAAATGAAATAGACTGAGTTTCCTGATCGTATGGCCGGTTACGGTCTATCAACGTATACCCCTGATCGGCAAGAATAGAATTATACTCACTCATACGCCGCTTGGCTTCAGCACGGATCTCTCCAAAAATCATCATGACTTCGAGCCAAAATAGTGACACTCATCATCCCCATGTGCTGGTCACTCCACGTATCATTAGGCAAATCCGTCGAAGTAAAGGGAATCCATACTTGGCCATAAGAAGCATCGGCAAGAGTAGATACATCTTTCACTACCCCTACCACACGATAGGGAGCATGATTCAACAAAAACTCTTTGCCCGCAGATTCTGTGGAACCAAACAAAGCCCGCGATATGCTCTCAGTAATCACAGCCACAGGAGTGCCTGCATTGAAAGTGAAAGTAGCTTCATCGTATGGTTTTCCATTCACAAAACGAAAATCGAACACTTTAAAAAAAGTATCATCAGTTTCCCGCACATCCGCTCCAATAGCCGGCATAGCGGGTAATGAAACAGGAGTCGATACCGGCATACTGCAATAAATAGTGACAGCTTCAGGGGTTTTCAATGATTTATATATCTCACGCGCTGTCCGCACACTCATCGGTCCGTTACTTGTTCCGTCCCCCCAATCCTTATGACTAATACTCATATAATGCACATGCAGAAAACGATCCCGGTTTGACTCGGGAGAAAAAGGAGCGACCTTCACTTGTTGTATCATCACTACCAACATAATAAGGAAAATACTCAGCGCAGTTCCTGCAATGCTGATGACACTGATAAGCGGATGCTGGCGTAGTTGCGCCAAAGCTTGCTTAAAATACTGTTTAATCATCTCTGTTATTTCTTAATAAATTCCTTTTCATAGTAATCAGTAGTTATTGCACCTGACGCCCATCAAAGAAACGAATGGTTCTGGAAGTCTGTTTGGCTTGTTCTTCATTATGGGTTACCATCACAATGGTCCGTCCATCCTCTTTATTTAATTTATGCAACAATTCCATGACCTCTGCACCCATCTTTGAGTCCAGATTACCGGTAGGCTCATCCGCAAGAATAATTTCAGGATTACCCACAATAGCACGGGCTATCGCTACACGCTGGCACTGTCCTCCGGAAAGCTGTGTGGGCATGTGCCGCATACGATGACTTAAACCGACACGATCCAACACTTCTTTTGCCAGACGGGTACGCTCCTTGGCAGCCATCTTTCTATAGAGCAAAGGCAACTCCACATTGTCAATCACATTCAGCGAATTAATCAGGTGGAACGACTGGAATACAAAGCCCAAGGTCTTGTTACGGAAAGCAGCCAGTTCCTTGTCCTTCATGCTTTCTACAGACGTGCCGTTTATTTCAATCTTTCCACTGCTGGGAGCGTCCAGCAACCCCATAATATTCAGCAAGGTAGACTTGCCACAACCGGAAGGACCCATAATGCTGACAAACTCCCCTTTAACCACATCCAAATTTACATTTTCCAGCGCTAATGTTTCAATCTCATTCGTACGGTAGATTTTATTGATACCGGTTAATTTAATCATTGCCATAGTTTTTTCTTATTTAAATTGTTAATCTTATACACTTTCTATTTTCATGAATCAAAAGACATTCCAAAGCTATAATCATTTAATATTCAACGAATTTTAATTCTACATACTGTCCGATAACAGACGGTGTGACCGTTTTTACCGGACTAATACGACTGATGCTGTATGCCGGAAAAAAAATGTCAACAAGCACTATGAATAATATAAAAAGGTAAACGATCAAAAAACGACATAGCCTAAGAACAAATTAAATTATGTTCGGGAAATGAGTGAAAAGGATGAAAAAAACACTTCATTTCCCGTAACAATCAATGTATTA
>VOFJ01000319.1_pt1 | contig 71004 bp, 62 predicted proteins | sample 5384081 | NCBI WGS metagenome assembly VOFJ01 (sample SAMN12384729, study PRJNA508395) | human gut metagenome | isolation source: healthy gut I | host: Homo sapiens | reverse complement strand
CGTCTTCCCATCACGTCGTGACCGTTGCCGATGGCGGCGATACCGTTGGCGCAGACCTTCGCCTGATAGATCGAAGCGGCGATGTTCACCAGACCGACCAGCAGACCCGCGCCGAAGATAGCCGCGCCCTGCACCATCGTCGGGGCCGTCAGGCCCTTCTGCACCAGGAAGAAGCAGACGAAACCGTAGAGACCCTGCGAACCGGGAAGCGCCGAAAGGATCATGTAGCTACCGAAAGCCCCGCCGTTCTTCTTCATGGCCCCTACTGCGGCCTGACCCGTAATGGCAGTACCGATCGACGAAGCGACGCCTGCCAGGCCCACCATCAGCGCTACGCCGACGTAAGCCAATACCAATGCTGTTGTTTCCATAATGAGTTGAGTTTTTTAATTGTTATTTATTCGTTAGTATCATTCATTTTACGAATCGGGTCGAAATTGCGCGAGGCCATTTCGAAACCGGCGTTCTTGTAAAACTCGACGAACGTCAGACGCAGCGGGTGCACGAACGACGAAATGGTGGACATGAAGAGGTTGATGCCGTGGCCGATCAGCAGGATCGGAATCATCACCAGCAGCCGCACCACGATTCCGAGCCCTCGGGCACGAAGCCCGCCGCCAGCGTGTTGAACACCAGCGCCAGCACGCCGCCCGAAAGCCCGATGGCGAACAGACGGATGTACGACAGCACGTCGCTCAACAGGCCCGTGAGGTTGTTGTAAAGGTCCCAAAGACCCGCGCCGAAGTTGATGAGCGGATTGCGCCGGGGATTGTTCAGAAGCAGCATCAGCACGCCGCCGACGCCCAGCACCGCGTAGAAGGCCGCCGATCCGGCCGTAAAGCCCGGAATGGCAAGCCCCGCCATCGGAAGGCCCATGGCCAGGCAGCACGAGACGAGGATGATGAACCACCCCAGCAGTCCCAGCGCACGGCCGAAACCGAAGCAGCGAACGGTCATCCAGATGTTGAGCGACATGCCGAAAAGGATCTGCACGATGCCGATCACCAGCGCAATGGAGAAGAACTGTCCCTGGAAATCGAGGAATTTCACCGAGGGGAACCACGTGTTCATGTTGATGCCGAAGAACGAACCGCACAGCAGTCCGAAAAGGACCGTCGAAACGCCGCACAGCGTGGCGAACCACGCCGCCTGGCGCATCATGCCGGGCTTTTTGTTCTTGGCGAGCATCCACCACCCCATCAGGGTCAGGATCAGTCCGTAGCCGGCGTCGTTGAGACAGATGCCGAAAAAGCATGTAGAACGGCGCGAAGAAAGGCGTGAGGTCCATCGTGCCGTATTTCGGCCGGGCGTACATGTCGCCCACCAGTTCGAAAACATGCGCGAACCAACGGTTCTTGAGTTTCACGGGCGTCTCGTCCTCGGGCGTGGGGTCCGATTTGAGGAAGACCACGTTGGGATACTCCTCCAAAAGGGCGTCGACCCGATCGGAAGTCTCCTTTTCGGCCCAGCCCTCCATGACGACCAGCGTTCCGTCGGCCGCCTGCTGCGCCGTGGCCTTCACACGCACGCCCTGCAAACGCTCCTTCAGCGAACTGGCATGCCGTGCGAGCAGCGCCTCCGAAGCGGCCACGCGCGAAAATTCGGCGTCGAGGTCCCGGAGTTTCTTTTCGGCTTCGGCGATGCGGCGTTCCGCCTCGCGGATGTCCATCGCCGGAGTCTTCATCTCCTGCGCGTCGAGCGTCACCTCCTCGCCGGGCTTGGCCACGACGACGAACCACACCGTCGCATCGGAACGGCTGATCTCGGAGATCGTATAGCTCTCCGACCACTCGGCAAGCTGTTTGTCGAAGGTGTTGCGCTGGGTGAAGAAATAACGGAGCACGATGCCCTGTGCGGCGAGTTTCCGCGTCGCCTCCACATCGAACGCCCCCCAGGGACGCAGCTCCTCGGCCGCTTTTTCCAGACGTCCGATCTCGGCATTGAGCGCCGCGGCCTCGCGGTGCGCGGCGACGTAATGCTCGTAGGCCTCCTCGCCCGAGGCGAACGGCCCGGCGGCAGCGTCGCAACGCTCCCCGGCGCGGAAGTTCTTCAGGAACTCCGCGGCCTTCGCGTGGCCCTCGATGTCGAGCAGCAGCTGGCGGTCCTCCTCGGAGGGTTCCCACCCCGTAGTGGTGATGTCCACCAAGCCGAGTTCGCGCAGCTTCTCGATAAATCCTCGCTCTGCGCCGCATAGAGCACAAAGTTGTATTTCGACATTCTCGCTATCATAACATCGCGCCCTCCCCGGCGGCCTGCTGTTTGGTTTTCACGATCTTCTGGGCCGACTTGGAGAGGTTCTCCTCGTCCTCCATGAAGCGTTTGATCTTACGTATGGCGTCCTCGTATCCGGGTATCTGCACCTTTTCATACAAGTTCACCTTCTGAGTGGTTTTACGGCGTGCATAGTCCAGCAGCTCCATCTTGCGGTTGTAGACCTCGAACTCGATACCCAGCTGCGCCATGCGCTTCAGAATATCGACTCCGTCGGCGAACCAGACGGGCGACGAGAAAAGATCGTAGGGTTTCACCTCGAATTTCACGTCCTGCAGGACCGGCGTACGCACACCTGCGATTTTCTGTACCGACAAATCGACGTCGGCAATGCGCAGGAGGTCACAATCAAACTCTCCCCATAGCGACACCATGTAGTCGTACTCGGCCTTGAGCCGGTCGAGCCGACGGCGGTAATCGCCTGCGGAGTCCTTCGCCTTCTTCACCTCGGAGCGCAGGGCCGACTCCTTACTTTTGATCGTAGGGAGCGCCTTCTGCCGCATTTTCAGCTGCTTGCCGAGTCGCCGAGCGAGGTCTTGTTATATTGGAATTTGATTGCCATCGCGCGTTACGCCTCCTTCCAGTATTTTTTGATGAGCTCCTCCTTGATGGCGACCTCCTCCCGGGTGAAGTACTTGGCAAAGAGGCTCCATGCGGTGTCGAGCATCTGGTTGATCTCGATATTGACGTCGATGGCCAGCAGTTTCTCCGAGTAGTCGAACGCGAATTTCAGCGTGCGTTCGTCGTAATCCGAGAGGTCGAAACCGTTTTCGAGCTTGGTCTTGGCGTTGGCGGCGTCGGCATAGAGACGCACGCAGGCGTTCATCACCTGCGGATGGTCCTCGCGGGTCTTCTTGCCGATAACCAGCTGCTTGAGACGCGACAGCGAACGGAACGGGTCCACGATGACCTTGCCCGTATCGGAGTCGTTGCGCAGGAACAGCTGACCCTCGGTGATGTAACCCGTATTGTCGGGGATGGCGTGCGTGATGTCGCCGCCCGAAAGCGTCGTCACGGCGATGATCGTGATCGAACCGCCGTTGGGCAGCTGCACGGCCTTCTCGTAGATCTTCGCCAGGTCCGAATAGAGCGAACCGGCATCGAGTCCTTCGACGGAATCTGGTCCATGCGGTTCGACACGATAGCCAGCGCATCGGCATAGAGCGTCATGTCGGTCAGCAGCACCAGCACCTTCTCGCCCTTGTCCACGGCGAAGTATTCGGCGGCGGTCAGCGCCATGTCGGGAACGAGCAGGCGCTCCACGGGCGGGTTCTCGGTCGTATTGACGAACGACACGATGCGGTCCAGCGCACCGGCGTTCTCGAAGACGGACTTGAAGTAGAGGAAGTCGTCGTTGGTGAGTCCCATGCCGCCGAGGATGATCTTGTCGGCCTTGGCGCGCAGGGCCACGTTGGCCATCACGGCGTTGTAGGGCTGGTCGGGGTCGGCGAAGAAGGGGATCTTCTGCCCCGTCACGATCGTGTTGTTCAGGTCGATGCCGGCGATGCCCGTGGCGATCAGCTCCGAAGGCTGGATGCGCCGGAAGGGGTTCACCGTCGGACCGCCGATCTCGCGGGCTTCGCCCTCGATGATCCCGCCGCCTTCGAGCGGTTCGCCGTAGGCGTTGAAGAAACGACCCGCGAGGTTGTCCGAAACGCGCAGCTTGGGAGGCTCGCCGTGGAAGACGACCTCGGAGTCGGTCGACAGGCCCTCGGTTCCGGCGAAAATCTGCAACGTGACGTTCTCGCCCATAATCTTCACCACCTGCGCCAGTTTGCCGCCGACGGTGGCCAGCTCGTCGTTGCCGACGCCCGTGGCACGGAGCGTCACGGTAGCCTTGGTGATATTGTCAATCTTGGTATATATCTTCTGAAATGCTCGTGTTGTCATAATTTCTCCCGCTTATTTGGATTGTCACTCACATACTCCTCGATCTGCTTGCGGTAGCCTTCGAACTTCTCCGACTGCCACTCCGAGTAGTTCATCTGACGGAAGAGGTTGATAAGGCCCTTGAAGAACTGCGAGCAGGCTTCGAAGTCGGCGAACGCAAATTCCCGGTTGCAGATGCCGAGCACCATCTTGTACATCATCTGCTGGCGTTCGATCGGGCAGTTGGCGTCGATGGCGTCGAAGGCGTCCTGCTGCAGGATGACGAAGTCGATCAGCTCCGATTTCCAGAACCGCTCGTGGTACTCCACCGGCACGCCGTCGTCGCCCAGGATGTTGATCTGGTCGTTGGCCTCCTTGCCGCGCTGCACGATGGTCTTGCCGGCGTAGACGAGGTCCACCCAGTCCTTTTCGATATGCTCGTCGAGGTATTCGCGGATTTCGGGATATTCGAGGTATTTCGAATAGGACTCCAGCGGGTCGATGGCCGGGTAGCGCTTCGAGTCGGCGCGGCCCTGCGAAAGGGCGTAGAAACAGCGCGCGGCCTTCTTCGTCGATTCGGTCACCGGCTCTTGAGGTTGCCGCCCGCGGGCGACACCGTGCCGAGGAAGGTCACGGAACCCGTCTGGCCGCCGACGAGTTTCACCAGACCGGCGCGCGAATAGAAGTTGGAGATGATCGCCGAAAGGTCCATCGGGAAGGCGTCCTGACCGGGCAGCTCCTCCAGACGGTTCGACATCTCGCGCAGCGCCTGCGCCCAGCGCGAAGTCGAGTCGGCCATAACCAGCACCTTGAGTCCCATCGAGCGGTAGTATTCGCCGATGGTCATACCCGTATAGACCGACGCCTCACGCGCGGCGACGGGCATGTTCGAGGTGTTGCAGATGATGATCGTGCGCTCCATGAGCGTGTGGCCCGTATGCGGGTCGATCAGTTCGGGAAACTCCTTGAAGATTTCGACCACCTCGTTGGCACGCTCGCCGCAGGCCACCATGATGATGATGTCGGCGTCGGCCTGCTTGGAAATGGCGTGCTGGAGCACGGTCTTGCCGGCGCCGAAAGGTCCGGGGATAAAGCCCGTGCCGCCCTCGGCCATCGGGTTGAAGGTGTCGATCGGACGCACGCCGGTCTCCATGATGCGCGACGGGCGGGGTTTCTCCGTATAGCAGCGCACGGCCTGCTTCACGGGCCATTTCTGCACCATCGTCACGTCGTGATCCCGGCCCTCGGCGTCGGTCAGGACGGCGATCGTGTCGGTCACCTTGTATTTGCCCGCCGCGGCGACGCTCTTGACCGTATAGTTGTCGGTCATCGTGAAGGGCACCATGATCTTGTGGCTCACCCACTGCTCCTTGACCTCGCCCAGCCACGACGCGGCGGTGACCTTGTCGCCCGCCTTGGCCAGCGGAGAGAATTCCCACTCGGCGTCGAAGTCGATCGGATCGGTGATCGAACCGCGCTCGATGAACAGCCCGTCCATCTTTTCGAGGTCGTTCTGCAGACCGTCGTAGTTGCGCGACAAGAGTCCCGGCGCGAGCGTCACTTCGAGCATATGCCCCTCGAACTCGACCTTGTCGCCGATCTTGAGTCCGCGGGTGCTGTCAAAAACTTGGACATAGGCGCTGTCGCCTACGACCTTGATGACCTCGGCCATCATCTTGGTATCCCCCGTCCAGACATAGCAGATCTCGTTCTGGCCCACGGCTCCGTCGGCCTTGACGATCACGATGTTGGAGATGATACCGTTTACACGTCCTGTCGTTTTCATTGTATCTTTTATTGTTTATTCCTTGTTAATCAACTTCTTCCCGTCCAGCTCGGCAAGCAGGCGGGCGAACATCTCGCGGCCGCGCGCGGCGTCGAGCTGCGTCCACCGGGCGACGATGTTGATCCGCACCAGGTAGGAAAGGATGGCGTTGATGTCGAAATAGTCGAAGGTCGCCAGCTCCGCGGCTTCGTTCCAGCGGATCAGGTCGATCTTGTGCTCCTTCTCCACGAGGTTGGCCTCGTCGTTCACCGCCGCGATCACCGCGTCGATGTAGGGAAGTTCGCCACGAAGCCCGAAATCGGCCGCAGAACTGCGCTGCAACTGCTCGGCGACATCGCGCCGCCCACCACGACCTCCTCGACCGCACGCCCCGCGGCACGCGCCGTAACGGCGGCCGACACGTTGCGCAGGTTCCGGTCGAAAGCCGACCATTCGCGCAGGAAACGGCTCCCGGCCTTGGCGCACGCGGCGTAGTAGGCCCCGAACAGCTCCTTTTCGAAGCGCTGCGCGGTATCGACCGTCTCGGCGTCCTCGCCCTCGGGATCGGCATAGGCCCTCACCACGCGGGCCACCGGTTCGGGAGCAGCCGCTTCGGGGAGCCTTCACCTCCTCTTCCAGCTCCTCGCGCGTGAGGTTGCCCAGCGGATTGTGCGCCGAGCGCCCCGCGCGCAGCGAAGCGATATTCTCACAGTCGTAGTAGCCGTACAGCAGCCGCACCTCGCGGGCGTCGCCGCGGCTCACATCCTCCATCGAATTCCGGAGACGATGGCCCGGGCGTCGAAGCCCTTGGTGTCGGCGTCGAGCGAGTACTCCTTCAGTCCGGCTACCAGACAATAATATTCGTTTGCAAACATCCCGTTACGCCTTGAACAACAGTTGGAACACCTTGTCGCGCAGGTACTCTGCCAACAGCGCTTCGATGTCGGCGTCGGCGAACGAAATGTAGTAGCCGCCCTCCTTGGCGCCCACCTTGAAGCCGGTCTTCACCTCCTTCGACCAGCCCACCTCGACACCGGCGGCGAGCAGCTCCTTCGCGCGCTCCTCCGAACGCCGCGTCGAGCTTCTTGCGCGGTCGCCTTCGGGCAGCAGGGCCTGCAATTCGACCTTGCCCGAATCGGCGCCGTTCCAGTTCTTCGCCACGGCGACGAGCATCTCCTTGATGAACGCCGGGTCCACGACGGCCTCCTTCACGCCGCCGGCCGTGGCCTTGGCGATGATCAGCGAGGCGATCTCCGACTTGATTTTCGGCAACGGCCTGCTTGCCTGCCAGCGAAATCTCGGTCATGGTGTTCTTCGAGACATCCTCGGCCTTGGCCTCCGCCTTTTTGACGATCTCTTCGGCCTCGGCGCGGGCCTCGGCGACGATCTTCCGGGCCTCGGCCTTGGCGTCGGCCACCAGCTTGTCGGCCTCGGCGCGGCCTTTCTCCAGCCCTTCGTCGTAGAGCTTCTGAGTCAACTGTTGAAGTTTGTTTTCCATAGCGTTATTTAGTTTTGATTATTGTTTTTCGGTTTTAACGCACAAATATAAAAAAGATTATCTACAATCGGGGGTCCTGAACAGCAATTTATCCTATTTTGACAAATTTCCGGCACAAATGGAGCAGATGTATAACCGCAGGATGCTGCACCGCAAAGACGACCGCCGCAGACCCGGAACCTGCCCGGCCGTCGCGCCGGGACAGGGCGTTTACGGAGTGCCGGAAGGCGTGCCGAACACCGTGCAGCCCCGCCCGAAGAAGACCGGAAGATCGCCGTGGAATCCACGGCAACAAAAAAATAAGTCCCGCAAATGCGAGACTTATCCGGATTCGGACCGGGTCCGATCGGCAACGGGGACTATCTGCTGAAAGCCACGATGAACACCCCGGCCAGCAGACACGCCAGTCCGAGCCACATGATCCGCCGCGACACGGGTGCGGCTCCGCGCCATTCGCCCGTGAAAAGCCCCGCGAGATTGCCCGTCAGGATCGCCAGCGACTGCATCAGCGCCCAGCCGACCGACACTCCGGCGTCGCCGAGGAAACTGCCTCCCATGCCGTAAAGCATCATGCTCGAGTACCAAAGGACCCCGGCCAAAGCGGCCCAGGCCCAGTTCACCCGGCGGCTCCCGCGGTACAGCGCCCCCGTCTTCCGGCTCCGCAGCAGGTAGATGCAATACCCCGCATTCACCAGGCATCCGGCGGTCAGCGCGATGCTCCAGACGGCATTGGACGTATAGACCGGATCGGTCCCGGCGGCAAGGGCCTGCTGCTGCAACGGCGCGCCGAAAACAAAGGCGAAATTGACCATCGGGCTTAAAATGCCGGCTGCAAGGCAGACCAGCAGGCCCTTCACAAAGCCGCTGCGTACCCCGGCCCGCGGCGTCTGCGCACCCCGCTCCTTCAGGCTCCCGGCAACGGAATAGAAGACGATGCCGAGCACGATCACCAGCACCCCGGCGGTCAGCCGGAGTCCCGAAGCGGTCAGCAAACCGCCCGGATCGCGCAGGACGACGGGCATCAGCGTCCCGATCACGTTCGTCAGCCCGAGCATGATCGGCATGCTCAGGCCGACGCCCAGCAGGTCGATGCCCCGTCCGAAGAGGATCGCCCCGACGCCCCAGATCAGTCCGAAGAACGCCACGACCGCCAGCGGACCCGTCTCGGCAGCATAGACGCCCAAAAGCCCGGGGACGGTAGCCACGGCGACAACCCAGGGCGCAACGACGAGCGCAACGACGCTCCACACCAACCAGTTGTTCTCCCATTCCCAGCCTTTGCTGCGGTTGAAAGGGACCGAAAAACTCCCGGCGAACAAACCGCCCATCGCGATCAGCGACAGCCCGGCCCAATAATTCGTCTCCATAATATCATTCTTCACTCCATACTTTTACGACCGTCTCCCGCAGGGCGGCAATCTGCTCCGCCGAAAGGTCGTAGAATTCGAAATCACCCAGGTGCGTATTGCAGTTCTCCACGATCAGAACCCGGCTGCCGGGCTGCATCGCGATCTTGTGCCACACCCCGCGGCGGATGTTGTAGGCGCACAGAGGCCGCATGTCGACCGCCTCGTAAGCGACCCCGCCGTCGTCGACCTGCGCGCCGATCAACGCCGCACGGCCGTCGAGCAGCACGAAAACTTCGTCGGTATAGTGGTGCACGTCCAGTTTCACGATGCTTTCCAGCGCCTCCTCCGGCGCATAGTTCAGGAATGCGACCTGCCATTTGTCCCCGATCAGAAACGGGGCATAGCCCGTTCCGCCGTAATCGTACGCATCGATTATCTTCATGGTTTCCATCATCTGTCTTTCCGATCAATTTTCCAAAATACGGTCGACGACCAACTGCCGGAACCGGGGCGACAACATGGAGAAATAGGCCGTGAAGCCCGTAACGCGCACCACCAGTTCGGGATATTTCTCGGGGTTCTCGTGCGCCGCGAGCACGGTCTCCCTGTCCATGACGTTCACGTTGACCAGCGTTCCGCCCATCCTGAAATGGGTGCGGAGAATCGCGCCGATCAGTTCCGCATTGTCCTGCCGGGCCAGCGAGGGGTCGATCTCCCACTGCATCGGCGCCGTGTTGCCGTAACCGGGTTGGATACGGGCAATGCAGGTCGCCAGCGAGAGCGACGCGTCGTCCAGCGCAAAACCGGGCACGGGATTCGCACCGTGGGAGATGGGCGTTGCGGCCTTGCGCCCGTTGGGCGTCGCCCCGACCGAAAGGCCGAAGCCGACCGTATTGGCCCACGAGAAGAAACCGGGGATGAAGACCCGGCCGGGTTCCGTCTCGCGCCGCACGGCCGCGACGAAGGCATCCCTGACGCGCAAGGCCCAGGATTCGCCCGGGGAATCCTCCTGCCCGTAGCGCGGTGCGGTTTGCAGCAGTTTGCGGACGGCAACGCCGCCCTCCCCTTCGAAATTCTCCCGCAGGTGGCGGGTGACCTCCTCCCACGTCAGGCGGCCTTCGCGCTCGACACGCTGTTCGAGGGCGGCGAACGAATCGGCCACGACGGCCAGCCCCGCGCCGTCGATGGCGAGGTTGTAATACTCCGCCCCGCCGTCCGAGACATCCCGGCCCCTCTCCAGCGGCCCGTGGCTCAAGAGATTGAGCAGCAGTTCGGGTTCGTTGTACTTCTGGTATTTCAGGTGGTGGCGGATGCCTTCGGCCGCCGTATGGACGGCCCGGCCCAGGTGGCGTTCGAACCCGCGCCAAAGCGCTCCGGTCGAAGGCTCCGCGTCCGAGGCCAGCAGTTCGTCGTAGGCCACCTCGAAAACCTTCGCCATATTGACCTTCACCAGGTCGTTCATCGTATATTCCAGCCCCGGCAGCGACATCCAGTTACAGCCGACGGCGATCCGGCTGCGGGCCAGCTCCGCGCTGAAACCGTTGCGCATGAAACCCTCGACAAGGGCCTTGTCGCCCGAGAAGCGGGGCCAGCCGTTCTTATAGCGGATCAGGCAGGCGACGGCCGCGCGGAACAGCTCGGGGTCAAGCCCGTCGTGGACCCGCACGGTGATGTTGAGCGACGTGTCGATCTTCCCGGCCGCCTCGAGCACCAGAAAGGAGATGCGCGAAGTCTGGTCCCGGCCCGTTTCGTCGGGACCTCCCAGCTGCCAGTAGACCGGGTCGTTGATCAGCAGGCAGGCCAGGTAATAAACCGCCTCGTCGTCGGTCAGCCCGAGCGCCTTGTCCCGTTCGTAATAGGGTCTGAGCAGCGCGTCGATCTGTGCTCCCGCCCCGTCGCGGTTGTACGTGCGCGAAGCGAGGTGATACCAGACGATCCACTGGCAGGCTTCGCGCAGGGTCTCGGGCGGACGGTTCAGGATATTGCGGTTGACCTGCGCCATGGCCAGCAGGTTGTCGCGCCGCCCGGCATCGGGCTCTTCGGCCGCCAGCCGTTCAGCCTCGGCAATGTGGCGTCCGATCCATCCCTGCACGCTCCGGACGGCCCGTTCGTGCAGGTCGTAGAAATGCTGCTGCCCGGGCGAGGGATTCAGCTTCCGGCAGGCGGCGATCTTCTCCAGCAGGCCGCCCCAGCCCAGTTCGAGCCCCATCCGGTAATCGGGTGCGAAATGGGCGTCGTCGCCGATTCCGCAGATGATGTCGTAGCGGGCGATGTCCGCCTTCAGGTGGTCGTAGGGATAGGCCGGATTCCACTTGTTGGGACGCATCTTGGACATGAAGTACATCCACCGCCCGGCAAAGGCGTCGTCCGGGTCGACGTAGACCGGATGCACGGCCATCAGGCTGCAAAAATTGTCCGTCCAGGCGTCGAAGCCGTAGAACGATCCGTCGGGGTGGTTGGGCCGGATCTTCCAAAGGCCCTCCGGGGGTACGATCCGCCCGTAATCGTCCTCGTCGAGCACACCCTCCCGCTCGATCTTTTCGCGTGTCTGCCGCAGTTTGCGGGCACGCAGGCTGGCAAGTTTCTGATCGTAGTTCATTTATCTGTGTTTATTTGACTTTTATCCCCGTCGCGGCGGCAGCCTCCCGGAGGCGTTCCAGCCGTTCCGGCGGCAAAGGTTCCGCACCGGGCATCGGGTTCTCCATGCCCAGGCAGGCGTATTTATCAGCGCCGAGCGTGTGAAACCCCAGCAATTCGTAATAGAGCAGCCCTTCGAGGTCTTTGAGCAGGGCGCAGACCGCCCCGATGGCTTCGGGCGTATCGTTGACACCGGGCACGACCGGCGTGCGGACGATCAGCGGAACTCCGCTTCGGCCGAGCAGCCGCAGATTCGCAACGGTCCGGGCGTTGGACATCCCCGTCCACCGGCGATGCCGGCTGTCGTCGGCCAGTTTCAAATCGCACATCCACAGACCGACCAGCGGCAGCAACTCTTCGATCAGCTCCGAAGGCACGGAGAGGTTCGTCTCGACGGCCGTCGGGATCCCCTCGGCCCGGCAGCGCGACAGCACTTCGCGGACAAAGGCGGGCTGGAGCAGCGGTTCGCCCCCGGAGAGGGTGACCCCGCCGCCCGACTCCTCGAAATAGGGCACGTCGCGCCGCAGTTCCCGCATCAGTCCGTCCGCCGAAACCTCCCGTCCCACAAGGTGCATCGCCCGCGCAGGGCAGACCGCGGCGCACAGCCCGCAGGCATCGCACCGTTCCCGGTCGATGCCGATGCCGCCCTCTTCCGGACGCAAGGCCCCGGTCCGGCAGACCGGCACGCAGGCCCCGCAGGCGATACAGCGCTCCGCGATCCGTTCGAGCTGCGCCTCCCGCCGCCAGGTCTCGGGATTGTGGCACCACCGGCAGCGGAAATTGCACCCTTTCAGAAACAGCGTCGTCCGGATGCCCGGACCGTCGTGAATCGACATCCGCTGCACCTTGGTGACCATGCCCGTCACTGTGTTCTCCGTCATAGCTTCAGTTACGTTTTACCGTCTCAATTCGAATAAAAAGTCCTCATTCATTATCCTGTACCGATATTTCCGTTTGGTTTTTCCACAAATAATCCGTACTATTGCAAAAACATACAGCCCCATGGACATCCCTGTTTTCGAATTATCCAGCTTCCTTCATCCGGGCGAAACGTTCCACCTGGCCCGCGTCAATATCATCTCCCGGCAGGATCTCTCGTTCCATACCCACGACTATGCGGAACTGCTCTGGATCGAGAAGGGTTCGGGGTATCACCTGGTCAACGGCGAACGCCTGCGCATCGGGCCGGGCGACCTGATCATGATTCGGCCGCAGGATGCCCATACGTACGCGGCATCGACCAAGGGGGGGGGGGAATCACGCTGATCAACATTGCGTTTCCCGTCGACGCTGCATCATTTCCGCGAACGCTATTTCCCCGACAGCGGCCAGTATTTCTGGTCGACAGAGGCAATGCCCTACCGGATACAGCTTCCGGCCGAAATCCTGCACCAGCTTTCGGCACGCGCCGAGGAGACGATGAGCCACTCCCGGAGCAATATCGAACTCGACAGCCTGCTGCTGTTCATCTTCCGGCAGATCACGCTGCATGAAGCCCTCGCCACCCCCGCGGACATTCCGGTATGGCTCGTACGCGCCATTCAGGAATACACCACCCCGGACCTTTTCCGCCGGGGATGCGCCGGATTCGCCGGACTGTGCGGCAGGAACGGAGATTATGTGAACCGCACCGTCCGCCTCCACTTCGGCAAATCGCTGACCGAGCTGACCAACGAACTGAAAATGCGCTACGCCGCCACACAACTCGTCATCACCGGCATGCCGATCAAGGAGATCAGTTCCAACTGCGGGTTCCCGAACCTGGGACACTTCTACAAAACTTTCAAATCGCTCTACAACCAAACGCCGAAAAAATACCGGCGTATCAATCAGACGATGTTCTGACCCACTCCTCCGGAACGCGGTCGGGACGGTCGGTGATCACGCCGTCGGCTCCCAAAGCCGCCAGACGCTCCATATCCTCCGTCCTGTTGACCGTCCAGTAATACACCGAAATACCCTTGCGGCGGGCTGTGCGCACAATGGAAGGCCGGTCGAGACGGACCTTGCCCATGCGCAGGGGGATTTGCAGCGACTTGTACTTTCCGCACCACAAAAAACCGAGCCCCATCTTGCTCAGCACGACCAGCCTCCGGGCATGCCGCCGCCCCATGGCCGTCTGCACGCGGCCCCGCGAAACTTTCCGGAAATGCCGGACGATCCGGTCGTTGAAAGCCGAAACCAGCACGCGGTCCTCCGTCGCCGTGCGGCGAAGCAGTTCCGCCAATTTTTCAGCGCAGCGCAGGCCCTCGCCGCCCTCGCCCTTGATTTCAAGAAACATCCGCCTGACACTCCCGTACCTCAACAGAACGCTCTCCAGCGTCGTGATGCGGACCCGGCAATTGCGGTAGGGATACTTCTTTTCAAGCCCGGCGAACTTCGCACCGAAGTTAAAACGCCCCAGCTCTTCGAGCGTATAACCGATAATCAGGCCCTCGCCGTCGCTCGTGCGCCGGAGCGTATCGTCGTGATGCGTCACCAGAACGCTGTCGGCCGTCAGCCGGACATCCATTTCGAGCATGTCGACGCCCAGCGCCACGGCTCCGTCGAAAGCGACCATCGTGTTTTCGGGAAACAGGTGCTTGCATCCGCCGTGAGCGACGACAAAGGGAGCCGCCCCTTCCGGACGCAGGAAGGGATTCCCGGCCATACCGGGTCCCGGGCCGCACAGCAGCGCGGTCAAAACCAGCAGAATGCGCTTCATCCCGATTTGCGGATAGCCGGGGAAGGCGGATTTCGTCCGCCCTCCCCGGCTTACGGTCCGGCCGGTTACCTGAAAGTGATCTTCTTGGGATGCGTCATCAGCATCGGGGAGATGCCGTTCACCTGGACAGCCACCCGCCCGAAGATGTAGTTCTGGGCCGAAGGCAGCTTCGAACTGTTGACCGCAGGACCCGAGAATACGACGTTATCGAGACTCCCTCCGGGATTGTTCTGCGTGTTGAGCGTATGCCAGTTGATCTGCGAACCCTGGTAGAGGTAGGCCGTCTTGCCGACATACTCGCGCATGATGTTCACCGTCTTGGCCTCCGCGGGATCGGTCACGACCTGACGGATCGAACAGGTGCACTCCAGCTTGTCGGTCTCGGCGTTGTACTTATACTTCACGTTTTCGATCGTATAGTAGGGCGTCACCTCGATGTCCATCTGCTTGTTGCCCCGGATTTTAAGCAGCACGGTGTCCTGCTCGACCAGGAACGGGCGGGCCGACTTGGGAATGACCATCTTGTAATCGCCGTCGAAAAGCACCTGCGAGAAGGTTCCGTCGATATTGACGTTCACGCGGATGGCCTCCTTCAGCTGCCAGTCGCCCTGCTCCCACAACTCGATGTAGACTTCGTTGTAGCCGAAACCGAGCTGTTCGCCGTTGTAGAGAATACGGCCGGAGAAGCGCGATTCGGGTTCGTCGTAGTTGTCGTATTCGCACGCGGCGAACGACAACGCCAGTGCGCATATCGCAAAATATACTATCTTTTTCATGATCTGGAACTGTTTTTCGTTACTGATTGGGCTGCTTGACGATCTGCGGGTTGTTGCTCAGGATCGTCGTGTTGATCTCCGAATAGTAATTGCCGATCCGGAACTGGTGCGCGGCAGTCACATGGCTGGGTTTGCGGACGATGTAGGTCCACTTTCCGTCGACGGGCGTCCCGGGCGCATGCACCTTCAGCGGCCAGAGGCCCAGGCACTGCGTGTTGACGGCGTCCGCAGCGGCGGGGTCGCCCGGCGTCTCGTTCATGTTCTGACCGTTCCACACGAGGTGGGCCAGGCGCCAGCGCTTCATGTCCCAGAGTTCGTGCCCCTCGTAAGCCAGTTCGACCTTGCGCTCGTGCACGATGCGGTCGAACGTAATGTCCGCCTCGGTCAGCGCCTCGGTGAAGCCCGCACGTTCGCGCAGGCGCGTCAGGTATTGTGCGGCCAGATCCTTTTGGTCCAATTCGAAAGCCGCCTCGGCAGCATTCAGCAGGACCTCGCCGAAACGGTAGCGGATGAACCACACCTCGCTGCCGGTCTTCTCATCGCCCGAACCGACCTTGGTGTCGTTGTACTTGCGGACATAGAAACCCGTATGGGTGTTGAACTCGGCGGCTTCGCACGGGCCGTCCTTGCCGACGACCTGCACCTTCTCCGTCGTTCCGGGCAGGGTGCCTTCGGCGCCGGGGGCGTTGCCGGTGGTCAGCTTGCCGTCGAGCGTCACGTAACCGGCCCAGATGTCGACGGGATTGCCCCGGAACGAACTTCCCGGCAGGATCACCGTACCGGCCAGACGCGCGTCGCGCCCGGCGAACAGGTCGCCCGGTTTGTCGTAGAAGACCGGGCTGGCCGGCGTACCGACCTTCAACGGTTCGATCTTGTTGCCGTCGAGCAGTTCGTACAGCTGCACGAGGTTGAGCGTGGCGCACAGCGAACCGTTGTAACGCGGGTATTCGCTCATCGACTGCGGCAGGGTATAGACCGTATAGTTGTGGATCTTGTTGGGCGAAAGGAAATCCTTGACGAAGATGGCCTCCGTGTTGGCGTCGGTCTTGTCGAGGAACATCGACGCGAAGTTATCCGCAAGGTCGGAGGGATTTTTCTTATAGAGGTCGTAGAGATTGTCGGTCATGATCTCCTGCGCCGACGAGAGGGCGATGCCGTAATAATAATCCGCCTTCTCGGCCGGAATGCCCACCTCTCCGCCGGGAAGCGTCACCTCGGGCGTACGGAGCGCGCCGTAACGGGCGATCGAACCGGCATAGAGGGCCGCGCGCGAACGCATGGCCAGCGCCGCGGCCTTCGTGGCGCGCGACTTGACCGACGGGTCGTTGGGCAGCAGCGTCTTGATCTCCTCGCACTCCTTGAGCACGAAATCGTAAATCTCGTATTCCGGATTGCGCGGACGGTAAAGATAGGTCACGTCACCGCTGTAATCGTATTGCATGGGTTCGGTGATCAGCGGCACGCCGCCCATGCGTTTGGCCATGGCAAAATAGTACGCCGCACGCAGGAAACGAACCTCGCCCATGAGCCGCTCGCGGCTGTTCTTGGCAAAGACCGAAGCATCGGCCCGGGCGCATTTCTGCAGGAAAAGATTCATGTGGCGGACATAACCGTAGTCCCACGAGGCCTGCTCGCCATAGCCCCACGTAGCGTTCTGATGGCGCTTGCGGTCCACGGCGTTCGAACAGTAGCCTTCGTCCAGGTCGCAGAACGAATACCATTTTTCAATGGTCTGGTAATCCGCATAACGGGAATAGAGGTCGGAAACCAGGCCCATGATCAGCGCCTCGTTCTTCCAGACGTCCTCGTCCACGAAAATGTCGGTCGGCGACTTCGTCAGGAAATTTTCGTCACCGTCGCAGCCCGTAAAGAGCAGCAGGACGGCCAACAGGAATATATTGAAGTTTTTCATCAGTATTCGGTTTTAAAGTTAGAACGTCAGGTTTGCACCGATGTTGACCACCCGGTTCTGGGGATACTGCATACCGTTGCGGTCTGCGATCTCGGGATCGACACCGTACTTCTTCACGTTGTCGATGGAAAAGAGGTTGTAGGTGTTCACGTAGAAGCGCACCTTCTGAATGCGGGCCGCAGCGAGCCATTTCCTGGGCAGCGTGTAGCCGATTTCCAGCGAGCGGAGGCGGAACGCCACGACGTTGGTCGTCCAATAATCGAGATTGCGGTTCCAGGAGACATATTCACGGGCCGTGAAACGCAGGGCGGGAACATCCCCGGGAATCCAGGCGCTGTTGGGATCGAACGGATCCTCGTGACGCCAGCGGTTTTTGAACTGCGTCTCGCGAACCAGCGTGCGGCCGTTCTGGAACGGCCAGCGGGTCTCCCAGTTGGGCGTGAAGGCGTAGCCCCCGGCCAGCGAGAAGTCGGCCGACAGGTCGATGCCCTTCCAGTCGAAGCCCAGGGTCAGACCGCCGTTGATGATCGGCTGCGGAGCCACCGAGGAGTTGTCCTGGTAGGCGATCGGGCGTTCGTCCTGCGAGTCGATGCGGCCGTCGCCGTTGACGTCCTCGACGATGAAGTCGCCGGGCAGCAGCGTGGTGTTGCCCTTGCCGTCGATGTTGACCGGCCAGTTGTTGATCTGATCCTGGTTCTGGAATACGCCGATCGTATTGTAGCCCCAGTTCACGTAGGTGTAGCGGCCTTCCTGCCCGTTGCGGTAGCGTTTGAGCGAGTTGGCGAAACGTTCGTTGTAGACCGACACCATCTTGCGGCGGGCATACGAAATGTTCGCGCCGACCTGGAAGCCCAACTCCCCGAAACGGTTGCGGTAGTTGATCGCGAACTCGAAACCGTAGTGCGCGTCGGCGTTCAGGTTCTCGCTGGCCAGCGAATAACCGACCTCGGAAGGAAGCACCAGATCGCTGCGCGTAGCCAGCAGGCCGGTACGCTTGCGGTAGAAGTAGTCGAAGCTGCCGTAGAGTTTGCCGCCGAAAAGCCCGAAGTCGAGTCCGACGTTGGTGAAGTGGTTCTTCATCCAGCTCACGTTGGTCACGGGTTCGCCGCGGGGACGGATGCCCACGACGGCTTCCCCGTCGAGGATGCTGACCGAAGAGTTGTTGTTGTATCCGGCCACGTAGTCGTAGTCGCCGCCCACGGCATCGTCGCCGACGACACCGTACGAAGCGCGGATTTTCAGGTCGCTCAACACGTCCGACTTGACGTTGTTCTTGAAGAACGGCTCCTGGGTGATGCGCCAGGCTCCGGAAACCGACGGGAAGAAACTCCAGCGTTTGGTCGAGATGAATTTCCACGAAGCGTCGTAACGGCCCGAGAACTCGATGTAGTAGCGGTTGTCGTAATTGTAATTCACACGGGCGACGTAACCTACGCGGGCCTGCGGCTTGTCGGAGGCGGTGTAACCCTTGATGTCGTTCAGCTGAATGATCGGAATGACGTTGTTGTTGGGCGACGCCTTCACCAGTTCGTTGGTCGTGCGGTAGGTCGTGCGCTCGTTGGCCAGCACGGCGCTGACGGTGTGCTTCTCGGCGAACGTGCGGTTGTAGTTGATCATGAACTGCAACATCGTGTTGAAGACCTTCTTGTGGGTCTGCTCACGGTTGGCGGTGGCGTTCACGGCCTTCTTCTCGTAGGTGTCCTTGTCGCTGTTGTAGGTATAGGCGTCGTAGGCGTATTCGAAATTGTCGATTGTGTTGTCGGCCATCTGGTACGAATAGGTCACGCGCCCGGTCAGCCCCGGAACATAGTAGGACTTGTATTCGGCGAACATATTGGCCTGCATCACGCGCAGATCGTATTTATAAGAACCCGAGTTCCTGTAGTTGATGCCGGCCCAGTTGGCCTCGGGGACCTGCGTCGCGCTGATGTACATCGGGTTGTCGTTGGCGTAGGGCCGTTCGGTGGGCAGCAGGTTCAGCAGGGCGTTGCGCGGCTGCCAGTAGTCGTCGGGATCGGCACCGGAAACGGCGGGGTTGCGCTTCGAGTCGATACGGCCGCTCAGGTTGACGCCGGCGCGCATCCGCTTGCCGATGTTGGTCTCGAAGTTGCTCTGCACGTTCGAACGCCGGTATTTATAATCGCGAAACGCGGCGTCCTGGCTCAAATGCGACACCGAGACATAATATTTGGTCTCCTTGCCGCCGCCGGAGATATTGGCATTGATCGACGCCTGGGGCGCGTTGCGCTGCACGATATAGTCGTACCAGTCGAAACTCTGATAACCCTTCTCCTTGCCGACGCGCCACTTCTCAAGCTCCTCGGGCGTAACGGTCGGGGTCCGGCCCTGGTTCACGAGGCCCTCGGTCTGGGCGAGCATCCATTCGTAGGCGTTCGTGCCCCGCGGGAAACGTGTCCAGTTCTGCCAGCCGTAATACATATTGACGTTGATGCGCGCCGGAGTGTTTTCCTGGCCCCGCTTGGTAGTCACCAGCACGACGCCGTTACCGGCCCGCAGACCGTAAATGGCCGCCGAGGCATCCTTCAGCACCGAGATGGACTCGATATCGTTCGGAGCCAGTTGGTCGAAGGCCCCCTTGTCCTGCGGAACGCCGTCGATGACGAAGAGCGGGTCGGCCCCGAAATTGCGCACCTGGATCGTCGCGCCGGATCCGGGACGTCCGTCGGCCTGGCGGAACGAGAGGCCCGGCAGTTTGCCGGAGAGCATGGCGCTGGTCGTCGCGCTGTGTACGCGGTCGAGGTCGCTGTCGCCGACCGATGCCACGGCCCCGGTGATCGAGGCGCGTTTCTGCGCGCCGTAACCCACGACTACCACGTCGTTGAGCATGTTGGACATCTCGGAAAGGACCGCATCGACGGTGGTCCGGGTCCCGACCTTCTCGGTCACGGTATAATATCCCAGGTAGGAAAACTGGAGGGCGTCGCCGCTGCCAACGCCGAGAAGCACATACCGACCGTCGGCATCGGTCACCGCACCCTTTTGAGTGCCTTTTACGATCACGGAGGCTCCGATCACGGGGTTGCCCTTTTCATCGACAACCGTACCGGACACGCTTTTCCCGTTCTGCGGGGCCGCGGTTTGTCCATGTGCGGCCTGCACACAGATCGCCGCCAGCAGGAACACGCCCCACAAACAGATTTTAGTAAAACAGGTTTTCATAAGCATTCATTTGATTTAAGTTGGTTTTTAATTCGGACAGGGATTGGACTTTGCGATTTCGGCTGCATGTCAAGGCATGCCTTTTTTACATGGTTTCCTCTTTTTGATTGCTTTACTATGCTGTGCTGTGCTGAATACAAATCAAATATACACCATAATATCCAATTAAGAAACGGTAAAATTCAAAATGTCGGAACAGCGTAAATTTTCCCGACCGAAACAGAAAAAAGAGACCGGCTGACGATCAGCCGGTCTCTTCATACGGCATCTACGGCAATGCCCGGATCTCGTTCAACGGCGAGAGACAGTCGTTCGGGTTGTCCGACACGGTGACGGCGAACACGGCGACGTTCCGATCCTCGGGCAGCACCAATTCTTTCGCTCCGGCCCCGACCGGCAGGCAGATTTTATACATGTAGGTAAACACATAGGGGTCATTGCCGCGTTCAGCGCTGTGGCGGTGCGTACCGACATAGGCCAGGTCGCCGTCCTTCACGTAACCCGGCTCACCGTCGTGCCCCCACTGGCCGAAAAAGCCCGAATAGTAAGGGACCGTGCGGCGGAAAGGCTTGCCGTCGACAGTGAACTCCGCGTCCCGGTCGCCGTCGAGGGAGGCCGCAAGCAGGTAAACGCGGTCATAGCCGCCCTGCGGCAGGGCGATGCGCTGCCCGTCGCATTTCACGACATTCCGGCGTGCCACGTCGCCCGACACCCGGAATGCAACGCCTTCGGAAACGATCCGCTCCGGAAGCAGTTCGGCGGCATACGAATTTCCCTTGCCGTCGAGGTTTCCCTGGCGGTTGAAGGCATCCGCCGTGAAGGCGTAATCGTTGCAGGGCAGCTCGACCGGAAGCGACGAAGGCGTATCCAGCCGGATGTCGCTTGGGCGTAATTTCACCAGATAGGTCGAAGGCGCGAAGCGGCCGCACGACACGATCAGGCGGTCGCCGTCGAACCGGGCTTCGGACTGGCGCTCCTCGACGCCGTTAAGCACGTAAGCGGCCTCGATCGGCGCGGCGAAGCGGATTTCGCCCCGCTCCAGCGGTTCGCCGGACATCTCGTTCAGGCGCAGGACATACCCGCTGCCGTCCTCGGCCTGCTTGAGAGCCTTCACGGCCAGCTGCGGCGTCGAAACCGACAGGAATGAGAACGCCCGGCCCAGACGCCCCGCATGTTTAGAGGCTGCATAGGCCGCCATCGGCCGATTGAGCGATTCGGCCTTCGACGCGACGCGCCCGTCGGTGAAACCCTTCGCGTGGCCGACGATCGAATAGGTGAACACGTGGCGGCCGATGTCCTGGCGGGACTGGTATTTATAGTGGCGGCCGGGCGTGGGGGTATGGAGCAGGGTGAGGCGCAGCGTGCGGTCGTCGGGCTTGTCCCAGCCGTACTTGCAGTCGTTCATCACGGCGACGCCGTACGTGCCGTCCCGGTCCGTCAGGTCGGCCCACTGCTGGGCGTAGACTTCGTAGGCCGTCTGCGTATTGTTGCCGCGGCGGATATACCCCAGCCCGAGGTCGTAGGCCGCCTCGGGATTCGACACGGACATCGGGAACTCGGCCTTGAGCAGCGCGTTTTCGCTCTGCCAGTCCACCTCGTTGCGAATGTCGATCCGGTCGTCGGCGGCGCCGTCCGTCAGGCTGACATACTGTACGAACGTACTTTTCCCATGACGGCGGCCGATGCGCAACGTGGCACGCACGGGGCCACGTTCCGCAACCGAAATCTCGACATCGTCCGCAACGGCCTCGGGCGTGCGGTCGATCGTCTCCTTCCAGATCTCCCAGGCAGGCCAGTCGGTCGATTTGTTCTCGGTGAACATCGCCAGGCGGAAAGCCCGGCCTTCCTGCACCAGTTCACGGCCCGAACGCTTGTCGACGACGGAAGCGATGTCGCCGTTGGCGTCGAGCGTCAGTTTGTAAACGCGATTTTCAAGGCTGTTCGGCGTCGCCTTCAGCGACGACCGGGACGTCGATCCCTGCATGCGCAGGTCGTAGACGGCATACCCCACCGCTCCGACTTCGGCGGCGAAGGCGACGCGCACCCGGCCGTCCTCATAGCCGAGAATCTGCACCGGGACCCGTTCGCCGCGCGGCGACCAGGCCGACACGCCGCGCGGTTCGGAAGCCGCGGCGATCTCCGCCTCGACGATCTCCCGGCGGGTTTCGGCGACGGGATTGTAGACAACCACAGGCGTTCCCTTCACCCGCGTGTCCAGCGCACGGGAAACACCCCCCGAAGCCGTGGCCGAGAGGGCGGCAAACTTATCCTGCGCGATCAGCTCGTCGTTCCACGAAAAGGTGTAGGCGCGGGGAATGCTCGTACCCGTGAGGTCGTCGTGGAACTGATGCCAGATGAAGCGGCGCCACTCCGTGCGCAGCTCTTCGGCCGGATAGGCCGCGGCGCCCAGCCAGTCGGCCATGACCGAGGCGCGCTCGGCGGCGTCGGCAAGCTGTTCGTTGCGGCGGTTGAAGCGTTTCATCGCCGCCTGGGAGGTGTAGCAGCCCGTCGCATGGACATCCATGAGCAGTTCGCCGTCGTAGACGGGCAGTTCGGGATGCTTGTCGAAGGGATAGTAATCTTCGTAGATCTGTCCGGCGCGGGCGCTGACGATCTCCAGCGGACCGTCACCGCGAACGCCCTTCTCCAGGGAAACCAGTGTCGGGATCGTCGGCGAGCCGCCGCGGTCGCCCACGCCGTAGTAGCGGTAGGCCGTATTGTTCACGCCGCCCTTGGCCAAAGCGATGATCCCCTCGTCGCGGCTCATGTCGCGGCCGTCCCAGCGCGTGTTGTAGTCGTTGGCATTCAGGGCCGCCATCAGGCGCGACCCGTCGATGCCCTGCCAGAGTCCGATCGAGAAGGGCACTTTCGCCTTCCCGTAAAAGGGATGCTTGCGCCACTGGAGCTTCTGGGTCGAGAACCCGATCAGCCCGGCATGTGCGGCGATCGTCGGCAGCGTATAGCCGAACCCGAAGCAGTCGGGCAGGAAAATGTCGTTCGACTGCACGCCGAACTCCTCGCGGTAGAACCGCTGTCCCAGCAGAATGTTACGGAAAAACGATTCCGGGGAGGGAATGTTGGGGTCGGTGGCGTCCCACGTGCTGCCGCAGACGTTCCAGCGGCCGCGGCGGATCCACTCCTTCACCTGTCCGTACAGGTCGGGATAATACTCCTTCATCCAACTGTACTTGATGCCTCCCTCGAAGTTGAAAACGTAGTCGGGATAGCGTTCCAGCAGCCAGAAGTTCTGGACCATCGTATTGCGGACGTAAACCTCGATCGAAGTCTGCACGTCCCAGTTCCACTGCGAATCGAAATGCGCGTTGGAGACCATATAGGCCTTGTATTCCTTCTGCGCAAAAAGCCCCTGCGCGAAAACGCACAGCAGAGAGCAAAGAATCAGCGTCTTTTTCATGGCTATTCGGGAATCCGTTCAAGGTAAATATTTGCGAACTCGAACTCCGACCGGTAATTGTTCCCGCGGATTTGGAACGACACGGAGTTGGTCTGCGGGGTCAGCACGATGTCCCCGGCGTAGAACCGCGACACGAGTTTCTCGGTCTGGGCTTTCGAGCTGCGCCAGTCGGAAAGCATGCCCTGCCGCTGCCAGACGGAGAATTCGGCGCCGTTGGGTTTTGCGTAGTAGTCGAAATAGATCCGGTAGCGTCCCTCGGGAACGTCTTCCAACAGAACGCGCACCAGCCCCGTGCCGCGCGAGGAGACGGTCATGCCGCGCGGGAAATCGCCGAAGCGCACCTGCGCGTTATTGCCCAGCGACAGGCGCATCGCCTGCGGATAGAACGTATGTCTGTCGGGAATGCAGACCGTGCGCAGGCGCTGCGTCGGCTCCATGCACTCCGTGGCGGGCGTCTCGCCGTAGAAGAAGGCCACCGAGGTGTAGTCCACCGGATATTCGTTGCCCGAAGGGCCGTGCTCGATACCCATGTAAAACTCGCGCTCGAACGAGAGTTTGTCGTTCATGTAGAAACGGTATCCGCCCGTACGCGCCATCGGCAGCGAGTAATCGAGCGAACCGTGCAGCGGAAGGCTCACGCCGCGGTCCCAGCGGTCGAGCATGGCGTACCAGCCGCCGTTGTAATAGTCCTCCGAACCCGTACCGTGGAGGCGCATCTTGCCGTCCATGTAGGTCGAATCGTCGCCCTCGAAGAAGCCGGTCATCTCGGCCAGGAAACCCTGCGCCTGATGCACCGTGCCGACGTAGTGGCCGCGGCCCTCCTTCGAAAGGAATTTGTAGTATTCGCCCTTGGCGGGGTTGATCTCCCGGCGCCAGGCCGTATAGAGGCGCCCTTCGGTGCGGATGTCGCGCGCCCGGTCGTTGACCCACACCCGGGTGGTCACCTGGATCGGGTTCTGGCGGGCGCCTTCGCGGACCACGTAACGGAGTTTCAGTTCGGAACGCGCATCGAACGGCGCGGGCAGATAACAGTAGTTGACATCGCCGCGGCAGCCGATCAGCATGCTGCGCATGGCCTTTTTCCCGTAGGCGTAGCCGAAGAAGTCGGCCAGCGGCGCATGAATTGCCGGGCGGGTGTCGTCGTCCCAGCGGGCGCACAGCAGCACGTCGCGGTCGAAACCCTCGAACGAGGCCCCGCCGTCGATCTCGAAGCCTGCGATACGGCCGCCCTTCCGCTGTTCGAAAAACACGGTTTCGTCGCCGGGCAGCAGCGTGAAGCGTTTCTCCACGAGGCGCGCACCTTCCGACTGCCCGACGGCGTAGTCGGTGCAGGCGGGCGAAATCTCCGACCACACGCGGCACACCGAGGCGAGCATGTCGCGCTCCCCGGGCGTGAACTCCCCGGTCCACGTCTTCACGTCGTAGCCCGGAAGACTGCGGTACTGGAACTGGTGGAACATGATCTTCTTGCCGCAGAAGACGATCTTGCACGACTTGGCGTAAGGGATCGGCACATAGCAGTAATAACCGCCGATCTCGTTGGCGCACACGGGTTTCACGAAGGGATAAACCTTTCCGGAGAAGAGGTCCGAGAAACGCAGGCGCAGGCGGGGCGTCTGCTCGCCGTCGAAGTAGAATTCCAGCATGTCGTCGGTCGGCGTCGGGGTCCAGATGCGCTGGATGACACCCGGTCCCTCCAGTTCGGCCAGCACCAGTTTGTCGCCCTCCTTGCGGATGTAGGAGTACTTTCCGGCGAAACCGTCCTCGTTGCCGCCCGTGGGATCGTAGCTGGAAACCTGCTCCACCATGCCGTCGCGGTAGAGGGGCAGCAAATCCACCCGTTTGAGCAGTTCGACCTCGGAGGTCCAGCTGTAGGGTTTCAGCCGGGTCGTTTTTTTCTTCGCGGCCGCGACGTTCCCGCCCGGCAATGCCAGCAAACCGATGAGCGCCAGCAGAGATAAACATTTTTTCATTTTGTCGAGTCGTAGTTTATGATGATGATGATTACGGATTGATCTTCCATTGCGCGTCGATGGTCATGGTCCGGCCCGTCATGCGGACGATCACCGGATAGGCCGGCTGCACGGGCCGCTTCTCGCTCCCCGAAACGGTCTTCACGCCGGGATTGGTCGGAGGAATGCCCGAAGCCTCGCCCACGAAAACTTCCACCGGAGCCGAAGCGTCGATCCGCACCTCGGCGTCGCCCGTACGGATCACGAAGCCTCTTTTGAAAGCGTAGCGCTCCGCATTCCGGATGCGGGCGTAAGGTTCCTCGCCGAACGACACCGCACCGAGGCTTTTGCCGTTCAGCGCGGGCCGTTCGTTGAACAGCAGGACATAGTCGTAACGGTGCGTCCCGTCCGAACGACAGACGAAACGGTCGGAAAGCCCGGCCCCCTTCAGCGTCAGCCGGCGCGACATCTCCACGCCGGGATAAGCACGGTCGGCCCGGGCGGCGACCATGCCTCCGTCGGGCCGCGACTCGAAGGCGACGAATTCCCCGGCCGTCTCCGACTGGTCCCGGCCGTCGACCATCACCGTATTATGAGCCAGCGTCTTGCGATACCATTTCGTATAGTCGGGGGCGCCGTAGGCCGAGGTTCCGAAGTCGGAGACCAACTCTTTCCGGCCGTCGTGCACCGAAATCGAGAGTTTGTCGGGATGACCGTGGCCGCCGCCGTGCGGGCCGTATTTCAGCACCACGGTCGCTTCGGGGCTGCGCAGCAGGGCGAATCCGGCGTCTTCGAAACGGAAACTCTCCTGCCGCAGCGGTTCCGAGGCGGGAGCGATCCGCTCCGGATTCAGCAGCGCATAACCGCCGCCCCGCTCCACATAACGATAGCACTGGGCCAGCACGTCGCGGAAAAGCGGGTCGCGGAAGCGGGCGTACGCCGCTTCGAACAGCCCGGCCTGCGCGATGAGCGACTCGCCGTACCAGCCGTCGTTGTGGGCCGGGAAAGTCAGGTCGGGATAGACGCCCCGCACCGGCGACGCGAACATATTGTACAACTGTTCGTCATACAGGTCGATGTTGCGGCATCGCACGGCGTCGGCCGTCATCACGACAGCCCCGAGCGGATAGAAATGGTAGATCGGCGAACCTTCGTTCCACCATCCGTCCGCATAGACGTGTCTGGCCATCAGCGTCCGGTAGCCGCACTGGGGATCGTCGAGCGCCACGCGGATCAGCCCGTCGTCGCGCAGAGCGACGGCCAGGGCCGTCAGGCCGCAGTTGTGCCACACCTGCCAGTTGCCGCCGTCGCGGCGGCGCAGCAGCAGGTCGGCGCCCTGCCGGAAAAGATCGCGTTCGATTTTCCGCTGCTGCGCCCCGGTCAGCGTACCGCGTACGGCGACGTAGGCCCGGGCGGCGGAACTGAACCACACCGATTCGTCGAGGCTCTGTCCGAACATCTTGCCGCTGTGCGCCTCGGAGGGTTTGCGCCAGGCATTGTGCACCATGTAATCGGGATACATGTTCGAGTAATCGAGCAGCATGTCACGGATATACTCCGCATAGCGGGATTCGCCCGTGGCCAGATAGAGATACATGCAGTTCGTCAGGAAAGTCAGGTTGTGGGCATGCACGAAATTCACCCAGCCCCAGTTATATCGGTTCACGCCCCGGTACTCCCTGTCACAGGCGGCGCAATAGTGCGCCGTGGGATGGTCCCAGCGGAAGGTGAAGGTGACGTTATGGATCGGACAGACGTAGAAATGGCCGTGGCCGGCCTCCATCGTGGGAACCTCCATGTCGTGCGTCAGCCGCTCGTCGACGCTCCGGCGCATGGACGCCACGATCCGCCCGCCCCAATCGGTCTTCGCCGACTCGCGGATATGCGCCACATCGTCAGTGGAGAAGAAGTAGAACTCCTCCGGGGATTCGGGACGGGCCTCGTTTTGCCCGTAAGCGGCAAGCCCGAGGAGCAACAGCCCGGCGGCCGCGAAATATCTCAACTGCAAACGCATCTCCGTCACTTTTTATTCATACCTTTCCAGTCGGCCGAGAAATAGGCCCTGTTCAGCCGTTCCAGCAGGTCACCGCGCCCCTCGCGGGCGAACTTGTCCTCCAGATCGCGGTAAAGGTAGTATTGCAGCCAATAGCCCTTGTGGTATCGCTCCCGGATCGACGCGGCCTGTTTCAGTTTGGCGTACCACGACGTGTTCAGCCCGTGGCGTTCGGCGACCTTGACTGCCTGCTGCGCCTGCCGCCACAGGTCGTCGGCCATGCGCCGCATCAGCTTCGTATAGTCGCCGTAGCGGAATCCCGAAACGTCGATCAGCTCGCACCGGTCGTCGACACCCAGCGCCTTCAGGTCGACCGTCGTTTCGAACGTGCGGTCGCCGTCGAGGTCGTATTCGATACAGTCGAAAAATCCGTTCCCGTCCCGGTCGGTATAGCGCACCGTCGCAAAGCGCTCGGGGTCCCGGCGCTGCCAGAGGCGGTCCCAGCCCTGATAATAGGTCGTGTTCTGGTCGATGCGCCAGATACCGGTCTCGGCCCCGTAGAGGTGCAGGCGGCCGTCGAAACGGCTGATGTAGAGCCGTCCGCCGCCGGAGTTGTCCATATCCCACTCCCCGCGGTCGCCCGAAGGGTCGGACTGGGAATGGTTGTCGAAACCGCCGCGGCTGCGCCCGACCTTGAACGGATCGAGGTTGTCGCAGAACTCCACGCGCTCCCAGCGGCCGCAGTCGTCGTCCTCGTCGAAGACGAAGTTGACGCGGCTCCACTTCCCGCGCTTGAAAATCAGATCGTAGGCGTGCTCATGGTCCGTGTAGACCAGCTCCGTCAACTGCCGGAAACGGGGATCGGGGAAGAACCGGTCGGCTTCGGGCAGTCCGCGCATGTTGCGGAGCGGGTGCACCTGGTCGCCGTAATCGAATCCTTCGCCCTGGAAGCCCAGCGTAAAGTCGAAATCGAACTCCTGCCCCGGACGGTTGTCATTGTCGAGGTCGACGGCGATCGAAACCCAGTCGATACGGCCCGTCAGCTGCATGTGGTCGTAGGTGTTGGGCAGTTTCGGGTCTTTCATGTGCGGCGGGGAGTCCAGCAGGCGGATCGCCATTTCGGTCAGCCCGTCCTTGTCGGGATCGTAGAAAAGGAACGGATTCTCCCAGTTGAGCCGCAGATCGCCGATCTTGTCCGTCGAGGCGTGCATCTTCATGAAGGCGGTCTTGCCGCTGTAATCGGGGAAAAAGTCGCAGATACCCGACTTCTGCCAGCACTCCAGCCGGAAGGTGTTCCAGTCGATGTAGTTGAAAATGTCGTCCTGTCGGTATCCAGCACGATCATATAGTGCCCGTTGGGCCACACCTCGTCGGTCGGTTTGAACGGATATTCGGCCACCAGTTGCAGGTCGGCACGGCCGTCGCCGTCGAGATCGGCCCACTTCACGATGAGATCGTAGACCCCGTCCTTATTGCGGTCGACGAGCAGGCAGTCGTTGACCGTGTCCCCCTCCAGATCGCCGGGCTTCATATTGCCGTCGTCGTCGAGCCAGAGCACGGGGACGTCGTTGTGGGTGACCGAACGGATGGCATCCGGCCTTCCGTCGCCGTTCAGGTCGAGGTATTCCGGCGTGAACCCCGCAGGCGGCGGGGGCAGCCGGAAAGCCGAGATCGCGTTGTTCGAATTCCAGTAGGCGGGAGCCTTTTCGCCGGCACGCGTGCCGGAAGGCAGCAGGGCCGCGGTCGCCAGAAGGCATTGCAAAATACGGAGCTTCATATTATTGTTCGTTTGTCTGCTGTTCCACAAAACGGCCGAGGGCCGCATAGCGTTCGTATTGTCTTTCGTAATAAGCGCGGCGTTCGGGGTCGGGAACGTAATCGACGTACTCCCTGACGCTCATCGCAGCCTGCGCCTCCCCGACCGTCGGATGGATGCCGGCGGCGACGGCCGCGCACATCGCGGCGCCCAGCGCACAGGTCTGCGCGTAGCCGACGACCCGGATCGGCATGCCGAGCACGTCGCTGAGCGTCTGCATCACGAAAGGCGACTTGACGGCGATGCCGCCGATGGCGAGGATCGACCGGATTTCGACGCCCTCCCCGGTAAAACGTTCCGCAATGGCCCGCGATCCGTAGGCCGTCGCCTCGACCAGCGCCCGGAAAATCATCGGGGCCGAAGTGCCGAGCGTTAGCCCGGTCAGCGCTCCGGTCAGGAGCGGATTCGCATCGGGGGTGCGGCGGCCGTTCAGCCAGTCGAGGGCCAGCACGGACGATTCCCGGGGATCGACCAGCGCGGCCCGTTCGCCCAGGCGGGGAATGATCTCTTCGCTCAAATCGTCCCGCCCGGGCAGCAGTTCCCGGACCGGCCACATCAGCAGGTCGCGGAACCACGCGTATACGTCGCCGAAAGCGGATTGCCCGGCCTCCATGCCGACGCAGCCCGGCAGCACCGAGCCGTCGACCTGTCCGCAGATGCCGCGGACGGCGCCGCCGAGTTTTTCGGCCGGGCACACGACGATGTCGCAGGTCGAGGTCCCCATGATACGGGTCAGCACGCCGGGACGGATGCCCGCCCCGACAGCCCCGATATGGGCGTCGATCGCCCCGACGGCCACGGGAATGCCCGCCGGCAGCCCCAGCCGCGCGGCCCATTCGCCGCACAGCCCGCCGGCATACCGTTCGGCGGTATGCGTTTCGGAAGACATGCGCTGGGCGAAGCGCCCCAGCCCGGGCCGCAGCCCGTCGAGAAACTCCGCAGGGGGCCAGCCGCCCCACTCCGCATGCCACAGCCCCTTGTGTCCGGCGGCACAGCGGCCCCGGAGGACCTTTTCGGGACGGGTATTGCCCGTCAGCAGCGCACACATCCAGTCGCAGTGTTCGATCCAGGCATAGGCGGCCTCCGCCACCGAAGGGTTGGTTTTCAGAATATGCAGCACTTTCGACCAGACCCATTCCGCCGAATAGATGCCGCCCGAATAGCGCGTGTAATCCGTATCGGAACGTCTGGCCGCGGCATTGATCTCCGCGGCTTCACGGATGGCCGTATGGTCTTTCCACAGCACGAACATCGCGTCCGGCTCCCCCGCAAAGCGCGGCAGCAAAGCCAGCGGCGTCCCCGCCGCATCGGTCAGGACGGGGGTGGAACCGGTCGTGTCGAACGCCAGGGCGCAGATTTCGCCGGGACTGTCCGCCGGGATTGCGGCGACGGCCCCGCGAACCGCCGTTTCGAGCGATTCGGTGTAATCCAGCGGATGCTGGCGGTAACGCTGGCCCCGGGCATCGCAGTAGAGTCCCTTTTTCCAGCGCGGGTAAGGGCAGACCGCCGAAGCCACCTCGCGGCCGTTCGCGCTGTCCACGACCAAAGCCCGGCAGGAATCCGTCCCGTAATCTATTCCGATAACGTATTTTCTCATGACACGCGTTCTTCCTTGCATATAAAGATACTGTAATAAACGATGACCGCAAAGGCGGCGGCAGGAACCCAGTAGGCGGTCCCGATACTTCCGATCCGGTCGGAGACGATGCCCTGTATCTGGGTCAGCACGGCCGCACCGGCGATCGCCATGACCATTCCCGCACCGCCGATCTTCGTGTCCGGACCCAGACCGCGCAGGCCGCAGCTGTAAATCGTCGGAAACATCAGTGACATGCACCCCGAAATACCCATCAGACCGTAAACGCCGGCGACACCCCGGGCATAAACCGCCGTCAGGCAGCAGGCGACGGCCAGGACCGCCAGGGTCATGAGGATCTTGCGCGGCGAGAAAAACCGCATCAGCCCCGTACAAACGAAGCGGGCGACGACGAACAGCACCAGCGAAAGGATATAGTAGGTCGCGCCGGCCTGTTCGGCGGTCCGGGGCAGCAGGTCGTCCAATCCGATCCAGGCACAGAAGTCGTAAAATCCGGCAGCGACGGGTTCCACGCCCCGCAGGGCCGCGATGATGCTTTCGGTCGAAGCCCCGCTGCCAAGCCCGGCGATCACGGCGTCGAAATGCAGCTGCTGCATGGCATACCGGATGACGAACGACCACACGGCGATCTGCGCGCCCACGTAGAAGAACTGCGCGACGACACCCCAGACGTAATTCCGGTTCCGGACCAGGCGGCGGAAGGCCGCCCCGAACTGCAAGGTCTTGTCCTCCTCGCGCAGGTTGGGCATCCGCGTCAGCCAGATCGCCAGCAGCAGCACGACCATCACGGCCCCGACGGCCACATAGGTCATCGTCACGGCATTCAGCTCGTCGGCCTGGATGGCGGCCAGCTCCGCGGCGGGCAGGGCCGCCCGCTCGGCGGCCGTAAAGACGTTGAGCTGCGAGAGAATGAATATCTGGCTGATGATTACGCCCGAAATCGCCCCGAAGGGGTTGAACGACTGGGCGAAATTCAGGCGCTGCGTCGCCGTGGACTCGGGTCCCATGGCGAATACGTAGGAGTTGGTCGAGGTCTCCAGGATCGACAGCCCGGCGAAGAGGATGAAGATCGCGAAAAGATACATCACGAAGCTCATTTCGACGTTCACCTCCGAGCACAGCATGGCGGGATAGAACAGGAATGCCCCGAGGGCGTACATCCCCAGCCCGAGCAGAACGCCCGACTTATAGGTGTAGCGTTTGATGAACATGGCCCCGGGGATGGCGAAACAGCCGTAACCGAGCAGGTAGCAGACGACCTGTATCCACGCCGTCCTGGCGTCGGAGAGGCTCATGATGCGCTTGAAGGCCGCCAGCATCGTATCGGTCAGGTTGTTCGGCAAAGCCCAGGCGAAGAAAAGCGTCGTCAGCAGGATAAACGGGAAAACGACGTTGCGGGATGACGGGTTCTTTCATGGTCGTAGTTTCAGAAAGGGTTAGCGTTTCGGTGCGGTTCAGCGGAACGTCGCGGTGATTTTATCGAGGTCATACCCGAAAAGCCGCTGCACGATTCCGGCGAGCGCAGCCTCGTCACCCTGGATATGCAGCACGGTCTGCCGGTGCGAAAGCGATTCGCCCGGAGCCAGCGCCGCACCCGGAGACGACGTCTCGATCTCGTAGAAAGGTCCCATGACCGAACCGTCCTCGACGGGACCGTCGTTGTAGGCGTTGATCACGTCCCCGTTGAAGGCGTCCTGCTGCTCGCCCCACTGCCCGTTGACATAGTCGGCCGGGCCTTCGGGCCGGGAGTATTTCAGCAGCGTGAGCACCCGCTTTTCGGTATCGTAGCTGCCGCAGATGCCTTTGGCGCGCGGAGCCGGAATGCCGATCTTCGCCCGGTATTTCCCGTCGATCCTGAAGCGCAGCATGCCGTCGCCGGCCACGAGACGGTCGGCGGGCACTTTTCCGAAATAGGTGTCGTTCACGACCGGCCCCTCGGCATCCTCGGCATAGGGAATGAAGACGGTCGTGGTCGGCGTGGGGTTGAACATGCCGAGCAGCCAGATCGAGGGAAGCCCCGTCTGTTTCGTCCAGGCGTTTTCACCGCGGTTGGTGATCCGGTTATCGGTCTCGTAAGCCACGACCTTCAGTCCGGCAGGCAGTTCCGCGCCGAGCACGCCGGCCACGGCCTCCGCGTCGAGCAGCGAAATCGTGCGCTCGATGCCCATGTCGAAACTGACGCCGCTGGCATTGAACAGTTTCGCCGATTTGGTGAAACGCACCCGCGCGGCGCTTTGCTCCGCAATGTCGTACCGCTCGGTGTCGATGACCGCCGGGACGAGCCAGTTGGCGTAGACCTGCTCGGCCCCGGGCTTGAAATAATAGGAGAACGCACCGCCCTCGGGTCCGATCCAGAAACGCTCCTCGCCGCCCACGGGGTTGAACTGCGGATTCCGTTCGCCGGATTCGATGAAGCGGTAATTGATCCAGCCGTAGCTGTCGCCGCCATCGCCGTCCGCCGTGGTGGTCATCACACGCCCCTGGTAACCGGGAGCGACCAGAACTTTCGCACCGCCCTCCGGAGCGGTCAGTTCGAGAAATTCGATCTTGTGGTCGCGAAAGAACTTCGCGTCATAGCCGTAACTGCCCATTTCGTACTCTTTTTCCGCAGGGCGACAGCCGGCAACGGCCAGCACAGCACCCGCAATCATATAATTTATCAGTCGTTTCATAATCAGATGGAGTTTGATCACCGGTAGATCGGTCCGTAATTTTCACAGGCGCGGTAATCGGCCCCTTCCGGGTCCATGCCGAACGCGGCCCATGCACTCGGGCGGAACAGTCCGGTCTCGTCGAGGTTGTGCATGCAGACCGGAATGCGGAGCATCGACGCCAGGGTAACGAGGTCGGCGCCGATATGACCGTAACTGATCGCACCGTGATTGGCCCCCCAGCTGTTCATCACGGAGTAGACGTCGCGGAACGCCCCCTTACCCGTCAGGCGGGGCGCGAACCAGGTCGTCGGCCAGGTCTTGTCCGTGCGCCTGTTGATGGTTTCGAAGATCTCACGGTCGACGTTCACGGCCCACCCTTCGGCGATCTGCAGCACGGGACCCTGCCCCTTGATCAGGTTCAGACGGCACATCGTCACCGGCATGTCGCCCTGCGTGAGGAAACACGACGAATAACCTCCGCCGCGCATGTACTCGCGCGAAGCGGGGTACCACGTCGTCGCGCCGAGGCACGCCTCGGCCTCGGCTTCGGTGATCTCCCAGAAGGGTTTCATCACCGGCTGTCCGTTCTCCGACTGGCGGCCTGTGGCATCGAGGCAGCACGAACCTGAATTGATCAGGTGGATGATGCCGTCGGCGGCGCGGCCCTCCAGTTTCCGGCCGGTCACACGCTCCACGGACTCGGGACTCCAGAACGTGCGCACGTCGGCGAACAGCTGGGCACGGTTGGTCAGGAGGTGCATCAGCAGCATCGAAACGCCGTTCAGCGTGTCGTTCTCCGTGGCGAAGGTGAAGGCCTCGCGGATGCCGTTCCAGTCGAACGAGGTGTTGAGTATCGCCTCCGAGAAATCCCCGTCGGGCTTGTAGTCGGTCCACTGCCGCTGGCCCTGGAAACCGCCGGCAATGGCGTTGTGTCCCATCGCCTCCTCCTCGAAGCCCATCCCGGCCAATTTCGGATTGCCGGTCATCAGGTCACGGAAGATCAGCGTCATCTTGACGACGTATTCCCAGATGGCGTCCTTCTCCTCCCGGCTGTAAACGAGATGTTCGGGATTGTAGTCCCGGCCTTCGTTCTTTTTACAGTATTTCTCCGTCCACGCCATCGCGCGGCGGAACTCCTCGGGATCATAGATACCCAGCCGAACGCGGCGTTCGATCTCGCTCGCATCGACATATTCGCTGCGCATACCCAGGTACTCCTGGAAAAAGGCGGGATCGGGAATCGATCCGGCGATGCCCATCGAAACCGAACCGATCGAAAGATAGGATTTTCCGCGCATCTGCCCCACGGCGACAGCGGCGCGCCCGAAACGCAGCAGCTTTTCGCGGACATCCTCCGGAATGGAGCGGTCGCCCATATCCTGCACGTCGCGGCCATAGATGCCGAACGCGGGCAGCCCCTTCTGGTTATGCCCGGCCAGTGCCGAAGCGAGGTAGACGGCTCCCGGGCGTTCCGTACCGTTGAACCCCCAGATCGCTTTGGGCATCAGCGGATCCATGTCGATCGTCTCCGCCCCGTAGCACCAGCAGGGCGTCACCGAGACGACGGCGCAGACGTTGTTCACGCTGAATTTCTCGGCGGCCATGGCAGCCTCCTTCACACCGCCGATACAGCGGTCGGCGACGACGCATTCGACGGGCGTGCCGTCCGAATAGCGCAGCTGCCCGGCATAAAGTTCGGCCACGCGCTGCGCCATGTCCATCGTGGTCTGCTCCAACGATTCACGGATTCCGCCCCGGCGGCCGTCGATCACGGGACGGATTCCGATACGGGGTTTCTGGGATTTCAGATTCATATGCTTTAAATTTAGGTTGTAATTTCAATCGGAATTTATTAGACTGGTCTGTGCTGTGCTGAAAACAGGTCAAAAAAAATTTACAGGGAACCCCGTAAAATCAGACGCGTGGGAATGTAGATCTGCGGACGCTCCATGGTGAGGATAAAGCGCGCGGCAACGGCACCCATCAGGTCGAAGTCCGTGGAAATGACCGAAATGCCGTTATCCAGAATCTCGAAAACAGGTTCGTCGTTGTAGGCCACGACCCCGACATCCTCCCCGAGCGCCCAACCGCGCATGCGGGTCAGTTTGATAAAGTCGATCAGATGGCTGTGCTTCACGATCAGATAGGCTGTCCCCTTTTCCAGGGCCGCCGGGCCGATCTCGTTCACGATGCTGTACGGGAAGCCGTGGTCTTCGCAAAAACGCTTGAAATAGGGAATGCAGCTTTTCGGGTGTTCGGAATTCTCGGGAAACACGAAGACGATCTTCCGGTAACGCCGGAACCGTTCCAGGCCGGTTACCATACAGTCGTAAAGCGTTTGGTCGAAACCCTGGCAGACATAGGCGAAACGCTCCTTCTCGAATTTACCGAAGTCGAGCAGCAGGACTTTCGAGGGATCGAGCAGATCGAGGATTTCCGAATAAACGTCATTCTGGTAGTTCATCACCAGGTAGAGGTTGTAGCGGCCCACGCTGTCGCGGATGGTCTTGTTGAAAAGCTCCTGACTGCGCTGGTGGAAATAGAGGTCGATCTTATAGTTGGCCGCAAGGTTGCGCGTGATAGCATCGTGCAGCTGGTATTTGAACGGGCTGTAAGTGTCGAGCAACAACAAAATCCGATGCACGGCATTGCAGACATAATAGCCCTTGGTCGGGGCCGAATCGACGACTCCCTGCGTTTTAAGCTCGTTGAAAGCCTTGAAAACCGTATCGCGCGAAACCCCGTACTGCCGGCTCAAACCGTTGATCGAAGGAAGCGGATCGCCCGGAGCGTACTCCCCGATCGAGATTTCGTGACTCAAGGCATCTGCCAGCTGCTTGACTTTGGACATCTGTGACGTAAATATCAATTCCATATTATACCGATAACAAAAAACAACTGAAAGCAAGAAGCTGTGCTGAACTGTCCTGCCACATTGCAAAGAAAAAGAATAATCCACAGATTGCCAAATTTTTCCGGCACATTTTTCCAACCCGAATCCGGCCGAAACCACCGAAAAGAGGCGGAGCGGAATAAAACGAAGGAACACAATCTGCTGACAATCAACACCATTAAATAAAAAATTCGGACTTCCTTCGGCGGATAATAAAAAAACAATATCTTTGCCGATAACAAACAGCACAGCACAGCATAATCTGAAAACAGAAAAACATGAACCGAAAAACACGAATCCTGACTGCGATATTCCTCTTCACGGGCATATCGTTTTTCTCCGTCGCCGCGCCAAAGCCACCGGTGGTCTCCGAAGCGACGCTTCTGCGCGAAATGACCGACCGCGACGCGCTGGCCCGCCTGCCCTATCCGGCCTATAAGACGCGGCAATTCAGCAGTTACGACCGCAAGGCCGTCTCGCCCGACCGGCCCGGGTGGTTCGGGAACGACGACTGGAGCATGTTCATACGCACGGAACTTAACGGCGGACGTACGGAACACGTGCTGATGGACGCCGACGGACCGGGTGCCGTCGTCCGGTTCTGGATGACATTCGCCGGACAGGATTGCGGCCGCGGCACGCTCCGCATCTACATCGACCGGGCGGCGGAACCCGTGCTCGAAGCCACGGCATTCGAGATCCTGAGCGGCACGGAAGTCGCCGGGGAGCCGCTGGCCGCCTCGGTCTCAACGCTGATGCGCCACGACCGCCGGGGCCATAATCTCTATTATCCGATCCCCTATGCGGAACATTGCAAAATCACCTACGAAAGTCCCAATGTCTACGCCGGGCCGGAACCCGAAAAACGCAAGGGAACGGAAAACGTCTACTACAACATCGAGTGCCGGACCTACACCGATCCGGTCGAGGTCGTCTCTTACGCCGGATCGCCCGACGAGGCCCTGCGCACAGCCGCCGAAAATACCCGGAAAGCGTTGAGCGCACCAAAGTCCGCGCACGGAGGAAAGCAGGGGAGCGTTCCGGTCAAAACCCTCCTTGCTCCCGGCAAAACGGCCGAGTTCCCCATCCGCGGGCCGCGGGCCGTCCGGGAAATCGCGCTTCGACTCGCGGCACAGGACCTGCCCCAGGCGCTCCGGTCCACGGTCATGAGCATCCGGTTCGACGGCGAACAGACCGTATGGATTCCCGTCGGGGACTTTTTCGGCATCGGCTACAAACCGATGCGCAACGAGACATTCTTCACCCAGACCGACGAACGGGGCGCGATGAAGGCCTATTGGGTCATGCCGTTCCAAAAGGAGTGTACAGTCGCGTTCCATAACTTCGGCTCGCAGGAGGTGGCGCTGCACGGCGAAATCGTCCATGCCCCCTGGAAATGGGACGGCCGAAGCCTCCATTTCGGAGCCGCGTGGCATCAGTACACCGATATAAATACGGGTGCGAACGGGAAATCGACGCCCCGGGACATCGTCTACACCTCCCTTGCGGGCGAAGGCCGTTACGTGGGCGACTGTCTGACGCTCTACAACACCGTGAACGGCTGGTGGGGCGAGGGCGACGAGAAAATCCATGTCGACGGCGAAGCCTTCCCTTCGCATTTCGGGACAGGGACGGAGGATTACTACGGCTATGCCTGGTGCCGGCCCGAGGTCTTCACAGGCCACCCGTTCATCGCCATGCCCGCAGGCGACGGAAACCTCGGCGTCGGATACACGGTCAACAGCCGCTGCCGGATGCTCGACGCCATTCCGTTCACACGCTCGCTGCGGTTCGACATGGAACTGTGGCACTGGCAGGAGGCGCGCATGAACTACGCCCCCGCGACGATGTGGTACATGCGCCCGGGCGGCGTATGCAGCATCGCTCCCGACACGGCCGGAGTACGCCGGCCCGTCGTCATGCGGCGCAGTCAGCTGATCCCTCCCGTGCTGACGGCAGGCATCGAAGGCGAGGACCTCGAAATCCGCAGCTGCACCGGCGGCGAGGCCTACGGCCAGTACCGCACCAACGGACTGTGGAGCCGGAACACGCAGCTCTTCTGGCACAATGCTCCGGCGGGTTCCACACTCACGCTGGGGTTCGAATCGGCCGTGGAGACCGAAGCCCGGCTCGAAGGCGTCTGCTCGCTGGCCAAAGATTACGGTACGTTCCGCATCTGCCTGAACGGACGGGAACTGACGCCGTCGCTGAACCTCCATGCCCCGGAACTGATCACCAAAGAGGTTGCGCTCGGTGACGGGCAGGTCCGCAAGGGCGGAAACACGCTGACGATAGAGGCCGTCGCTCCGGCTCCCGGGTTCACGGAGTGTTTCTTCGGGCTCGACAGGCTGGTCCTGCACCTGCAATAAGGACAGTCCGGCTTCGCCGCAACACGATCCGGGCCGGACGGGAAATACGTTCGTATCTCTCGCCCGGCCCGGACAAGACGGGCGAAAGGCGCCCGCAAAACTTTAACTTATTGGTGCTGGGGTCTCAACAGATCCTGCACGACTTTTACCGGAGAGAAGGTCGTGACGGGAACGTCGACGAAAACCGTGTTCCACTTCGCCATCGCACCGTTCCAAAGCCCCGGAAGCTCCTGCGCACGCAGATCGCGGCCGCCGGAGGATTTCGACGAGATGAATCCCGTCGCGGGATCGGTGTACCGGCGCAGATCGAACTTGCGGCCCTTCGAATCGCGCACGCCGCAGACGAGGTCCACGGGGTTGAAATGCGTGGCCGACTGCATCAGCGGCAGGTCGTCGGGCGCGATCTGGCTCGACTCGGCGATCTGGAGCGACTGCGTGCCGTCGGGGTTTCCGACCCAGAAAGGGCCGCCGCCCGGTTCGCCCTCGTTGCGGACCATGCCGCAGACACGGATCGGACGGTCGAGCACGGCGCGGAGCATGGCCGAATCGTAATCGGCGGGGAGCTTCACGCAGAGCCGCTTCTCGATGAATTCGGCGATCGGCTCCAGCTCGGCGCCGCCCACTTCGAGCGCCTTGAGGCACTCGAAGGCGCGTTCCTGCAGGTCGAGCAGAACCCCCGCAAGCACCTTTTTATAACGGACCGTATCCCCGCGGCGGGCATCGGTCGTCACGTTGTCGATATTCTTGATGAAGACGATGTCGGCATCGATCTCGTTCAGGTTCTCGATCAGCGCCCCGTGGCCCGCGGGACGGAACAGCAGCGTGCCGTCGTCCTGCCGGAAAGGCGTGTTGTCGGGATTGACGGCGATGGTGTCGGTCGAGGGTTTCTGCACCGAGAACGAGATGTCGTAACGGATGCCGAAACGCTTTTCGTAAACGGGCACCTTCTCGGCGAGCAGCTCCTCGAATCCGGCGACGTGCTCGGGAGAGACGGTGAAATGGATGCGCGCGACACCTCCCCGCGCCGGCGGCGTAGGCCGCACCCTTCGACCAGGTGTTCCTCGACGGCCTTGCGCGCCCCTTCGGGATAGGCGTGGAAGGTGACCAGCCCCTTGGGCTTGCGGCCGTAGTTCAGCCCGTCGTTGACGATGGCATTCACGATGGCACGGTCGTCGGCCCCGGCGGGAGCACGGCGCGAAGCTCGGGCCAAAAGGCGAACTTCCCGATATTTTCCAGCAGCGTGTCGATGCCCTTGCCGCGCTTGCCGTCGTTGACGAACTCGAACAGTTCCTTGAACATGCGCGTGGCGGCTCCCGAAGCGGGCACGAACTTCACCACACCCAGTCCGGCAGACTCTTTTTCATAGCGTTCCACGGCGGCATCGGCCTCCGCCTCGCCGACAACCAGCACGCCGTCGCCCGGCGATGCGGCCCGCACGACATTCAGGAAAGGGAATCCGCGGCGGAAATTCTCCAGTTGGGTCTCCGCCAGTTCGGGTGTCAGGCCATGATCGGCAATCTGTTTCAAATCTTCCTGTGTAAACATAGGTTTCGTCTATTTTGTTTTTAATTTGCAATCGGCCGCACGGCAACTGTTGCAACAGCTGTCACGGACAAACAATCCGTCAAACTGAACTGTAACAGCAGAAACGGCACATGTCTCTGCGCCGCAAGCCCCGCCCGAGGGAGGGAGGGGGCAGGCTTGTAAACACAGCCACAGGCTGCGGGAAACAGCATCCGGATCCCGCAACAAAGGAAACAATAGCCTGCCGCGATTTCAAAGTTACTAAATAATTTCTAACTTTGCATACCATGATTCGAGAATTTCACCAAATCAGCCTGCGCGGGCGCAACAGTTTCGGCGTCGACCAGCGGGCCGCGCACCTCGTAGAATTCGAAACCGCCGAGGATCTGCGCACGTTTTTCGCCGCGGGGATTCCCGGACGGTGGACGGTGCTCGCCGGAGGCAACAACATCCTCTTCACCGAGGATTACGACGGCGTGCTGCTGACCCCCGCGGCCCGGCAGATCGCCCTTGTGAGCGACGACGGCGACGAAGTCCGACTGCGCGTCGACGCGGGCGTCGAGTGGGACGACCTCGTGGAATGGGCCGTAGAACGCGGCCTGTGGGGCATCGAAAACCTTTCGCTCATACCCGGCAAGGCGGGCGCGGCGCCGGTGCAGAACATCGGGGCCTACGGCTGCGAGGCGAAGGACGCGATCCGCCGGGTCGAGATGTACTGCGTCGAGACGGGCGCAATGCTGACGCTCGACGCCGCGCACTGCGGTTTCGGCTACCGCGAAAGCGTCTTCAAACACGACCTGAAAGGCCGGGTAATCATCACCGCCGTCGAGATCGCACTCTCGCACACGCCCCGGCCCCGGCTGGGCTACGGCGACGTGGAGCGCGAGGTCGAGGCCCGCGGCGGTGTGACGCTGCGCAACATCCGCGAAGCGATCTGCGCGATCCGCCGCGCGAAGCTTCCCGACCCGGCCGTGCTGGGCAATGCGGGCAGTTTCTTCAAAAACCCCGTCGTGGAGGCTTCGGTCGCCGAAAACCTGCTGAAAGCATATCCCGACATGCCGCACTACCCCGCGCCCGAGGGACGGGAGAAGCTGGCCGCCGGGTGGCTGATCGACCGGGCCGGGATGAAAGGTCACCGCGCGGGGAACGTGGGGGTCCACGAGCGGCAGGCGCTGGTGATCGTCAACCACGGCGGCGCCACGGGCGGCGAGGTGATCGCATTCGCCCGCACGGTGCAGGCCCGGGTCCGCGAGAAATTCGGCATCGAAATAGATACGGAGGTGAACATATTATGAATCTTTTGGACTCTCAACGCTACATCGACGAGAACGACCTCGCCACGCACGACGACCGCATCCTGCTGACCGTCTCGGGCGGCGTGGACTCGATGGTCATGCTCTCGCTGTTCACCCGCTGCGGCTACCGGGTGGGCGTGGCCCACTGCAATTTCCAGCTGCGGGGCGCGGAGAGCGACGAGGACGAAGTGCTGGTGGAGGACGAAGCGAAAAAATACGGCGCGGCGTTCTACAACAGGCGTTTCGAGACCAAGGCCGAGATGGAGCGCACGGGCGAGTCGATGGAGATGGCGGCCCGGCGGCTGCGCTACGCATGGTTCGACGCCCTGAGCCGCGAACACGGCTACACGGCCGTGGCGATCGCCCACCATGCCGACGACTCGATCGAGACGTTCTTCATCAACCTGCTGCGCGGAACCGGGCTGCGGGGGCTGACGGGAATCTCGACCCAGGTCGGGAAGGTGATCCGCCCGCTGCTGTTCGCATCTCGCAAGGAAATCCTCGAATACGCCGTCCAGAACCGCATTCCCTTCCGGGAGGATTCGTCCAACCGGTCGACCAAATACCTGCGCAACAAGATCCGGCTGGGGCTGATCCCCCGCATCCGCGAGATCAATCCCAAATTCACGAGCCTGATGAGCCGCAACCTCGCGCGGCTGACCGACGCCCAGCTCTTCATCAACCACGGCATCGAACGCATCCGCTCGGAGGCCGTCACCTCGGACACGGGGATCGACACGATCCACCTCGACCGCCTCGATCCGGCCTTTCCGCAGGGATTCGTGATCTACGAACTGTTGAGTTCGGGCTACGGATTCAAGGCGACGTGATCGACTCGCTGTGCCACGCCCTCGAACAGGACGCCACGGGACGGCGGTTCTACGCCCGCGAAAGGGTGGCCTCGATCGACCGCGGGAAGATCGTCATAGCGCCGATAGCCCCCGACGACGCGTGCCTGACCACGGTGCGCAAAGGCGCCCCGCGCAGCTACTGCGGCAACTCGGTCCTCTACTACGAATACTGCGACATCGACACGATCAAGAACTTCGGCGTACCCGAAAATATCGCGCAAGTCGATGCCGACAAGTTGCAGTTCCCGCTCACGCTGCGCCGCTGGCGCGAGGGCGACTGGTTCGTTCCCTTCGGCATGACGGGCCGCAAGAAGGTGTCGGACTTCCTCGTCGACGCCAAAGTCTCCGTGGCCGAAAAACAGCGGCAGTTCGTGCTGCTGTCGGGCGACGAGATCGTGTGGCTCGTCGGCCGCCGCATCAACGACCGCTACCGCCTGACGCCCGACACGGAAAACGTGCTGCGCATCACCAAAGAAATCGTTTAAAATGGCAAAGAGCGCTCTGAAATTCAAGGATTCCGTCGCCCAGTACGAACGGATCGCGGCCGAAGTCGCGGCCCGCCGGTTTTCCGGCATCTACCTGCTGATGGGCGAGGAGAGCTACTTCATCGACGCCCTCACGGACCAGCTGGCCGCGACGATCCTCGACGAGGCCGCGCGGGCCTTCAACCAGATCACCGTCTACGGGCGCGACTCCGAGGCGGGGCAGGTGATCAACCTCTGCCGCCAGATGCCGATGATGGGACAGTATCAGGTGGTGATCCTCAAGGAGGCCCAGCAGCTCAAGGGGCTGGACAAGCTCGCGCTCTACACGCAGAAACCCTCCCCCACGACCATTCTCGTGATCTGCCACAAGGAGAAGAACGCCGACAAGCGCTCGGCCTTCTACAAGGGTTGCGCGGCGAACGGCACGGTGCTGGAATCGGTGCGCCCGCGCGACTACGAGATCGCGGCGTGGCTGCAACAGTTTATCCGGCAGAAAGGGTTTACGATCGATCCCAAGGCGCTATCGATGCTGACCGACCATTTGGGGACCGACATCGCAAAAATCTCAAACGAACTACAGAAGCTCACCGTCTCGCTGCCCGAGGGCACGCAGCGCATCACCGACGCCGACATCGAGGCCAACATCGGCATTTCGAAGGATTTCAACAACTTCGAACTCTGCAAGGCGGTCGTCACCCGAGACATGGCGCGCGCGCTGATGATCGCCGAGCACTTCGCCCGCAACCCCAAGGACAACCCGCTGCTGGTCACCGTGCTGGCGCTGTTCGGCCAGTTCAAGGAGCTGTTCGTCGTGAACTACCTGCGCTGGCTCGCGCGCCACAAGGGGAAGCCCTTTCCGCCGGACACGGAGCTGATGCGCATCCTGCGCAAGAAGCAACACGTCTACGTCCTCGGCGAGATCAAGCAGAACGCCGCCAACTGGGACAACCGCAGGGTATTCAACATCCTCGGCCTGCTGCGCGAATACGACGCCAAGAGCAAGGGCATGAACGCCGGCGGAGCGTCGGACGGGGAGCTGCTGCGCGAACTGCTGCTGAAAATCTTCCTGCTTTGACCGGCCTTTATCTATACCAGACCGTGCACCTCGCCCGGGGCCGCGCGCGCAACGTCGCCGGACACATCGCCGTGCTCGACGCCGCGTCGCGCGAACTGTTCGGACACCCCTACGCCCCCGCCGCGGAACGGCTCGCAAAGCGCATCGAGGCGCTGGCCGCCGCGGAACGCTATCCGGCGGGCGTGTCGGGATTCGTGCGCATCGAACTGGACCCCGACGGCAAGGAGCGCCTGTCGCCGGCAGGGGTGTCGCTCTACGACGGCTACGCCTTCCGGAGCCTTCAGCCCGAAGCCGTGACCGTGGACTACGACCTGCCGCTCTCCGAGGCTCCGACCTCCGCGCGTGAGGCCGCGGCGCAGCTGGCCCGCAGGCTGGCCGAACGGGCCGGGGCGGAAGTCGCCGTGCGCTGTGACAGCGCGGGGATTCTCGGCTCGGCCGACGACGCACCGCTGCTGGCCATCGCCGGCCGCACCGTCCTGACGGCCCCCGGATTCGCAAGCGTCGAACGCCGCCTGGCCGTCCAGGCCGTTCGGGCCGCAGGGCTGGAACTGCGCGAAGAGCCGTTCGGACGGGCCGACCTGCCCGGCTTCGACGAACTCTTTTTCGCCGACCACCGGGGCGTCACCTCGCTTTCGCGCTGCGACGGGCTGCCGCTGATGACCTTCGTCGCCGAACGCATCGCCGAAGCGATGGAGGGCCTTTTTCAGAAAAAATAGAACCGGACCGGACTCAACCGGCTTATCTTTCGGGGAACCAAAACCCGAAAATCGTGAAAAAATACCTCTTTGCGTATGCGGTTCTTGCAACCGCATCGTTGTTTTTCGCCTGCCGCCATTACCGCGCCGAAAACCGGCGGCTGGTCGAAAACCAGACGGCCCTGGCGGCCGACGTCGCCCATTACCGCACACGGCTGGGCACGGAGGCGGCCTCGGTGCAGGCCCTCCGGCTGCGGTGCGGAGAGTTCGAAACGCTGCGCGCGGCCGACGCCGGGGAGATCCGGCGCCTCGGCATCCGGATCTGCAGGCTCGAAGCCGCCGCCAAGGCCGTTGCCGTCACCGACGCCGAAATCCGCACCCCGCTGCGCGACACCGTCGTCGTCCGGATACACGACACGCTCCCCGTGCGCGACACCGCCCGGGTGTTCCGCTGGCGCGACACGTGGGTCTCGGTCGAAGGACGCATCGGCCGCGACTCGGTCGCCTGCCGCATCCGCAGCGTCGACACCCTGCGCCAGGCGGTCCACCGCATCCCGCGCCGTTTCCTCTTCATCCGCTGGGGCACGAAGGCTCTCCGGCAGGAGATCGTCTCGACGAATCCCCACACACGGATCGTCTACGCGGAGTACGTGAAAATCGAACGCTGAAAAATTTTCCGCAAAAATCCGGCTGTCCCGTAGGGGTCGGCCGGATTTTTCGTGTCACAATGGAAACGACAGCAAACCATGAATCCGGACAAACATACCTGGGACCTTCTGGTCGGCGCCCTCAAAGGCACGCTCCGCGACGACGAACAGCGCGCATTCGACCGATGGGCCGCCGAAGCGGAAAACCGCCGCTTCTACAACAACCTGACCCGCGCATGGCGCGAAATCCAGCAGCGGGCCGCAACTTACGAGCCGGACCGCGACCGGCTATGGCAGCAATTGCAGCAACGGATCGGGACCTACGAAATCCCGCATGCGGACCAGCTCCCGAAGCGTCGCCGGAGCCACCTGCTGCAAACGGCCATAGCCGTCGCAGCAGCGGTCGCCATGACCCTTTTCGCGGCCCGCACCGACCTTTTCCATTCGGCCGCAGGCCCGGCCGAGCAGCGGCTCTGCGCCTTCGAAGGCAAGTCGCAGGCCCGGCTGTCCGACGGTTCGACGGTCTGGCTCCACGGCGGATCTGCGCTCGCCTACGACACCCGTTTCGCCGCCGGGGAACGCCGCGTGAAACTCCGCGGCGAAGGGTTCTTCGAGGTGGCCAGGGACGCCGAACGCCCCTTCATCGTCGAGGTAGAAGGGCTGAAGATCAGCGTCCACGGCACGAAATTCAATGTTCGCACCGCAGCCGACCGCAGCGTGTCGGTCTCGCTGGTCGAAGGTTCGGTGTCGCTCGACACCGGAAGCGGAAGCCGCAGGCTGCTGCGCCCCGCGGGAGATCGCCTGCTACGATCCCGACACCCGCAAAGTCGTCATCGGACGCGGCAACGTGGCGATGGAGTCCTGCTGGGCCGCGGGGAAACTCGCGTTCGAGCGGCAGTCGCTGGGCGAAATCTGCCGCTACATGGCCCGCTGGTACGACACCGAAATCCACATCACCCCGGCACTCGCCCACAATTACGCCTACACGTTCACCCTCACCGACGAACCGCTCGAAGCGATTCTGCGCATCATGAGCCGCATCAACCCCATCGCCTACACATTCGCCGAAGACAACACCGTCACGATTTCTGAGCTCGAATAAATCCCGCATCCCGACCCTTAAAAACCCGATTGCCTATGAAGCGATAAACCGACCCCGACCCGAACTTCCCGCAGCGGCATCCGACCAACGCCGCCGCAAACTTTCCACAAACTTAAAACTTCAACCATGATGCACTTCAGACTATTTGCAATCCTCTTGCTGCTGGTCGCAGGCAGTACGACGGTTGTATCCGGCCAGACGCAGCAGGAACCGACGCTCGACATGGAGTTCACGGACATCCCGCTCTCGGAGGCCATATCCCGCATCGAGAAGAAACACCCGCTACACGTTCTTCTACGACGCCAAGCAGACCGACCTGACCCGGCGCGTGAGCCTCAAGGCGAAACGAATGCCGATTTCAGACGCCTTGAAGGAAATGCTCGCCCCGACGGGTCTCAATTTCACGATCTCCGAACGCCAGATCGCCCTGATCCCGGCCCGCAAGACCCCGGCCCGGCAGCGCACGATCACAGGTGTCGTCAACGACTCGTCCGAAACGCCGCTGGCAGGCGTCGCCGTCACGCTCGTGGGCGACAACACCCGCGGAGCGGTGACCGAAGAACCAACGGCGGCTTCACGCTCACGGTCCCCGACGCCGACATAACGCTCAACTTCACCTACCTGGGCTACGTAGGCAAGAAAGTCTCCGTCCCCGCCTCGCAGAACAACCTCAAGGTATTCCTCGCCGAGGACGCCGTGAAGATGGAGGACGTCGTAGTCGTAGGTTACGGCACCCAGAAGAAGGTCAACCTGACGGGAGCCATCGCCACGGTGGACGAAAAACAGTTGCAGAACCGCTCGGCACCCTCGGTGGCCCACATGCTGCAAGGCTCCGTTCCGGGTCTCACGGTCTCGACCACATCGGGCCGTCCGGGCAACTCGGCCGACCTGAACATCCGCGGCATCACCTCGATCAACGGCGGTTCGCCGCTCGTGCTGATCGACGGCGCCGAGGGCGACCTGATGAAGCTCAACCCCAACGACGTAGGCCTCGATTTCGGTGATCAAGGATGCCTCGGCAGCCGCCATCTACGGTGCCCGTGCGGCATTCGGCGTGGTGCTCGTGACAACCAAGAGCGGCGACACCTCGGGCAAGACGCGCATCTCGTACAGCGGCCGCTGGGGCTGGAACGAACCCACCACCTCGACCGACTACGAAACCCGCGGCTACTACTCGGTCTACGTCAACGACCTGTTCTGGCACGCCGACGCAGGCACCAACTACACCAACTACACCGAGCAGGACATGATGGAATTGTGGGCCCGCCGCAACGACAAGGTCGAAAACCCCGAACGTCCGTGGGTGAAGATCGACCAGCGCGACGGCCGCGACACATATGTTTACTACGCCAACTTCGACTGGTACCACTACCTGTTCAAGGACGAACACCCCAACACGAGCCACAGCGTCTCGCTGTCGGGCGGCAACTCGAAGGTCAAGTACATGCTTTCGGGCAACTACTACAGCGAAGAGGGACTCTTCCGTCAGGACCCCGACCGTCTGCAGCGGATCAACTTCCGTTCGAAAATCTCGTTCGACATCAACAAGTGGCTCAAGATCAGCAACAACACCAGCTACTACAACTACCAGTACTACTACCCCGGCCCCAGCGGAGTCAATACCGCCTTCTCGCTGGGCACGGTACACGGACTGGCTTCGATGATGCCCTACAACCCCGACGGCACGAGCGTCTACTACACCTCGCTGTCGAAATACTCGATCATGGACGGCCTGCCCACGATCATGAACAAGGGCGGCCACTACAACAAGGACAAGACCGACAACATGTCGACCACCACGGAGCTGACGTGGACCCCGGTCAAAGGGCTGGAGATCAAGGGTAACTTCACCTACATGTTCAACACCCAGCACAACCTCAACCGTCAGGTCAACACCGAATACTCGCAGTATCCGGGCGAAGTGCAAACCCTCTCGACGGGCAGCCGCTTCCAAGACAAGCTCTACGAAAAGACCATGATGCACAACTACTATCAGGCCAACGTCTACGGTACGTTCGACCGCACCTTCGCCCAGGACCACAACTTCAAGGCGATGGCCGGATTCAACTGGGAGACCAAGTATCTCAAGGACGTGTCGGCCACGGGCTACAACCTGCTCTCCGAAACGCTGATGGACCTCAATCTGGTGGGACAGGGCGCCGACGGCAACGAACGCATGGAGGTCGGCGGCGGCCAGAACGAATACGCCCTGATGGGTTTCTCGGCCGTCTGAACTACGACTACAAAGGCAAATACCTCGTTGAAGTCAGCGGCCGCTACGACGGCACGTCGCGCTTCAAGCGCGGCCACCGCTGGGGTTTCTTTCCCCTCGTTCTCGCTCGGATGGCGCATCTCGGAAGAGCCTTTCTTCGAGGGTATCCGCGACAACTTCAACAACCTCAAGATCCGGTATCGTACGGCCAGCTGGGCAACCAGAACGTAGGCTACTACGACTACATCCGCAAAATCTCGATCGGCAACCAGAGCTATCTGTTCGGCGGCGACAAACCCACGACGGCCACCATTTCGGCCCCCGTGGCCTCGAACCTCTCGTGGGAAACCTCGATCCACAACAATCTGGGCGTGGACATGAGCTTCCTGAACAACCGGCTGGCCTTCAGCGCCGACTTCTACATCCGCGACACGAAGGACATGCTGACCGCCGGCGTCGCGCTGCCGGGCGTCTACGGCGCCGATCCCCCCAAGATGAACAGCGCCGACCTGCGCACCAAGGGTTACGAGCTTTCGCTCAGCTGGCGCGACGAGTTCCAGCTCCTGCGCCGGCCGTTCACCTACAGCGTGACGGTCACCTTCAACGACTACGTGACCGACATCACCAAATACGACAACCCCGACCGCACCTTCGCCAAGTCCTACTACGAGGGCATGCGCTGGGGTGAAATCTGGGGCTACCGCACCGGCGGACTGTTCGCTTCGGACGCCGAGGCCGCCGGCTACGCCGTAGACCAGACCGCCGTCAACAACCGGATCAACGCTGCGGCCGGTTCGGAACGCGGCCTGCACGCCGGCGACCTGAAGTTCCTCGATCTGGACGGCGACAACATCATCTCCATCGGCAAGAACACCGTAGACGATCCGGGCGACCGGGAGATCATCGGCAACAGCCAGCCCCGGTTCCACTACGGCACGACGCTGAGCATGTCGTGGGCCGGCATCGACTTTTCGATCTTCTTTCAGGGCGTCGGACGCCGCCAGTGGTATCCCAAGGCCAATACTATCGCATTCTGGGGTCCCTATGCCCGACCCTATGCAAGCTGGATGCCCCGCGACTTCCACACCCAGTACTGGAGCGAAGAGAATCCCGACGCCTATTTCCCCCGTCCGCGCGGCTACGTCGCCCTTTCGGGCACCAACCGCGAGCTGACGGCCGTCAACGACCGCTATCTGCAGGACATCCGCTACTGCCGCCTGAAGAACCTCACGATAGGCTACACGCTGCCCAAGAAATGGACCCGCAAGGTGCTGATCGACAACCTGCGCATCTACTTCACGGGTGAGAACCTCGCCACATGGTCGCCCATCCGCTCGGACTATATCGACCCCGAAATGGCCGCCATGAACGACGAGATGCGCACCTACCCGTGGCAGAAAACCTACATGTTCGGCGTGGACGTTACCTTCTAACCGCTTAAATGAGAAGAGCTATGAAAAAGATTCTATCGATACTGACCATAGGCTGCGCCCTGACGCTTTCGTCGTGCGAGGACTGGCTCGACAAATACCCGCTGGCCCAAATGTCGCCCGAAACCTTCTTCTCGAACGAAAACGAGCTGCAGGCTTTCAGCAATAAATTCTACACGGCGTTCCCGTCCGACGGGCTCTACAACGAGTACTGGGACAACATCATCCACAACGACCTGCCGCAGGAGATGCGCGGCGGCCGTACGATCCCCGCGTCGGGCGGCGGCTGGACATGGACCAACCTGCGCGACATCAACACGCTGCTCGAATATTCGGGCAACTGCAAGGACACCGATGTCCGTAACCGCTACGACGCGCTGGCCCGCTTCTTCCGCGTCTATTTCTACTTCGAGAAGGTGAAGCGCTTCGGCGACGTGCCCTGGTATGCCAAGCCCCTCGGTTCGGCCGATCCCGAACTCAAACGCCCCCGCGACTCGCGCGAATTCGTCATGCAGCGCATGATCGAAGACATCGACTTCGCCATCTTCCACCTGCCGACCGACCGCAACATCTACCGCGTGACGAAATGGACGGCGCTGGCGCTCAAGTCGCGCTTCTGCCTCTTCGAGGGCACGTTCCGCAAGTATCACGGCATCGACGGCTACGAACACGACTGGAAATGGTATCTCGAACAGGCCGCCGCCGCAGCCGGGGAGTTCATCACCAACAGCGGTTATGGTCTCTACACCGAAGGTGGCACCAAGGTAGCCTACCGCGACCTGTTCGTAGCGGAGGAGGCGCAAGAGATCGAGATCGTGCTCGCCCGCGATTACAGCAAGAGCATCGGCGTCTTCCACAACAGTACGTTCTACTCGCTGAACACCTCGTACGGCCGCCCGGGCATAACCCGCAAGATCGTCGACAGCTATCTGATGGCCGACGGTTCGCGCTTCACCGACCGCCAGGGCTGGCAGACGATGGAATTCAAGGATCAGTGCACCAACCGCGATCCACGCCTCGAACAGTCGATCCGCACACCGGGATACACGCGTATCGGTTCTACGAAAAAGGAGGTGCCGAGCCTGTCGACCTGCATGACGGGATACCAGCCCATCAAGTTCGTCGCACCGACCAACTTCGAGTCCGACGGCTACAACCTCTCGTACACCGACCTTCCGATCTTCCGCACGGCCGAGGTTTACCTCAACTACGCCGAGGCCAAAGCCGAAATCGGAACCCTGACACAGGATGACATCAACATGACCATAAAGAAGTTGCGCGACCGAGTAGGCATGCCCAACCTCGATATGGACGACGCCAACTCCAACCCCGACCCCTACCTGTCAGCCGCAGAAACAGGCTATCCGAACGTAAGCGGAGCCAACAAGGGCGTCATTCTCGAAATCCGCCGCGAACGCAGCATCGAGCTTCTGCAGGAGGGACACCGCTATTACGACATCATCCGCTGGAAGGAGGGCAAGACCTTCACCCAGCCGCTACGCGGCATCTACATCCCCGAGGGAACCAAGGAGTACGACATTGACGGCGACGGAACGCCCGACGTCTATTTCGCCACCAAGGGCGAAACGCCCTCGACCACGGCCAAACTGACACTGGTGATCGACCAGGACATTCTCTTCTCCGACGGCGACCACGGCTACATCTCGCCACACAAGAACAACCCCGGCATCTGGGACGAAACCCGCGACTATTTCTATCCGATTCCGACCGACGACCGCTCGCTGACGGGCGGCGCCCTGACCCAGAACCCCGGATGGAACGACGGACTGAATTTTAACCGCAAAACAAACCGAAAAATGTTGGAACTCATGAAAAAATACCTGATGACCCTGCTGACGCTCGGCCTGGCCTGCAATGCCGCAGCCTGCATGGAGGACGAACCGTTTTACGACACCGAAATTCCGCCCCACGCCTCGATCGACAACTCCAAGGGCGAGGGTGTGACACGTCTGGTGACCTACAATGTCGGAATCTTCAACAAATACATCAAGGACGACTACCAGCTCATCGCCGACATGATGAAGGAGATCGACGCCGACGCCATCTGCATGAACGAGCTCGACAACAACACCAACCGCACGCGCCACGTCTACCAGCTCAAGCATTTCGCATCCCTGATGGGCAGCTGGGACTTCGAATACGGTGCGGCCATGCCCTACGACGGAGGCGAATACGGCGAGGGCGTGACGACCCGCAAGAAGGCCGTGAATAAGTTTTCGGTGGCCCTGCCCAAGGGCGTGGGCGCCGAGCCGCGCGTACTGGTCGTCATGGAGATGGAGGATTACGTGATCTGCACCTCGCACCTCGACCATGTCTCTTCCGAGGCGCAGCTGGGACAGGTGGAGCTGATCACCAAAACGATGAAGGAACGTTACGGCGACTCCGGGAAGCCCGTTTTCCTGGGCGGCGACATGAACGCCACACCCTCGTCGGAGACGGGCAAACTGCTCCAGAAAGACTGGGAGATCCTGACCATCACCGGATTCGGGACCTTCCCGTCGGACAATCCCTCGAAATGCATCGACTACATCATGCAGCTCAAGGGCACGCCGAAGTGCGAAGTCGTAGGCTCGCAGATCCTGCGCTGGTTCAAGTCGGGCGACGTGACGAAAGCCTCGGACCACCTGCCGGTGATGCTCGACATCAAACTCCCGGCCAAAAACAAGTAGAACCCAAAACGAACACGACCATGAAACGATATGCTTCCATCCGTCTCGTTGCGGCCGCCGCGCTGTTGATTGCGTCGGGAGGCTGCAAGGACGACAATCCGGGAACGGGGCTGAACGGGCCCGCGGTGCTGGCGATCCAGAACGCCGGGGCCGAGCCGCTCCAGATCTCGCTGCTCGAACCCAAAACCCAGACGATCGACATCCGGGCCGTCGCCCGGTCGGTCAGTGCGGAGAACCTCACCGTGACCTTCAAGGTCGACCGCACGCTGGTCGACGCCTACAACAAGGCCCACGACACGTCGTACGAACTCGTGCCGGCCGAGGCCTACGAATTTTCGAAGAAGGAGGTGATCCTGCCCCGCTACAACGAGGTTTCGTCGACGGCGCAGGTGACGCTGAACAGCGAGAAGATGCCCGACGGCGAGCAGTACCTGCTACCGATCACCATCGAACAGATCAAAGGCGACGACGCTGCGCAGACCTCCGACGAGGGCAACGTCTACTACATCCTCTTCAACAAGCGCGTGCTGCCGCCCGCCCAGCTGCTCGACCGCAACAACTGGAAGCTGCTGGCCTCGCCCAAGGCGAAACCCGGCTATGAGGTCGACAAGATGTTCGACGAAGACATCAACTCGTTCGGCTACTGCAACGCCGATGAAGAACAGGCCAATCCGCCCTACGACTTCGTCCTCGACCTGGGACGCGAGGTGACCGTGCGCGGTCTCCAATTCTCGCAGCGCTACATGACCACGGGCAAACCTGAAGCCGGCGCCCGCTACGGAATCGCCCACCTCGAAGTCTGGACCGCCAAGACGATCTCCGGCGACGGTCTGGGCGCCGAGAACGACCAGAACTGGACCTACCGGCAGGAGTATCGCGACTACAGGACCGATCCCGAGACTCCGCTGGATCCGCTTGCCGTGGTTATCGACCCGATGCTCGAAAATTACCAGCACGCTCGCTATATCCGCTTCCGTATCCATATCAGCTATACGAACAAGACCTATAACCCGACTTTCCGGGGATGGTGCATCGCAGAGCTGAATGTCTGGGGCAATAACGAACTGCTCGAATAATCACGCGTTCTTACCAAAAGCCTGCGGGGATGATCCCGCAGGCTTTGGTCGTTTCCGGCCAATCCGACTCCGGACGGGCGCCGGAACGAAACAGGATGCCGTGTCCGGGCGGACACCGGGATGCCGGAAAAAACCGGCCGGGCATCGAAAAGCCGGGCGAAAACCGGAAAAACCGCCGTCTTGCAACGGCCGGGCATACGGAAAACTGTTTTATATCGCTTTTATATCGCCAAGATTCATTACCTTTATGTACTGATATATGCAATAAAGACCCGTACATGTCAGATAACGAATACGACTTTCACCTATGGTTGAGAATCGGACGGGGGGGGGGAAATTGCCGCCTTCCGGGAGCTGTTTGACCGCCACTATGCGCCGCTGTGCCGCTTCGCCGAGTTCTGGCTCCGCGACCGCGCTTCGGCCGAAGAGGTCGTACTCGATGTCTACACCCATGTCTGGCAGCACGCCGCAGAGCTGCGGATCGCCGTCTCGGTACGCGCCTATCTGTTCCGCGCCGTGCGCAACCGGGCGCTCAACCGCCTGCGCGACGACCGTTTTTCCTACATCCCGTTCGAAGAGCTGGGGGAGGTTTTCGCCAGCCCCGAGCCGTTGCAGATCGAAACCGACAAGATCATGCAGCTCGTGGACGAGGCCGTCTCGCAGCTGCCCAGCCGCTGCCGCGACGTCTTCCTCAAAAGCCGCAGCGAACAACTCTCGAACGCCGAAATAGCCGCCGAAATGCAAATTTCCGTCAAGACCGTCGAAGCGCAGATGAGCAAGGCGCTGCGACGCCTGCGCGGCCTGCTCCACAAAGAGTGACCCGCCGCTGCCGCGACGAATAAAAACGGGAAAACGTGCTGCTTTTCCGTTTTTTTTCTACCTTTGTCCGATATGGAACGCACTGCAATCTTCCCCGGGTCGTTCGACCCCTTCACACGCGGCCATGCGGCACTGGTCGACGAGGCGCTGAACCTGTTCGACCGCGTGGTGATCGGCATCGGCAACAACACCTCCAAGCAGGGACTGCTGACCGTCGAAACCGCAAGCGGCTCATCGACGACCTCTACCGCGGCAATGAGCGCGTCGAAGCGTGCATCTACACCGGGCTGACGGGCGAATTTGCCGAAGCGGCAGGCGCCTGCGCCATCATCCGCGGCGTGAGGAACACCACCGACTTCGAGTACGAGCGCACGATGGAGGCGACCAACCACCGCATCTACCCCGACATCACGACCGTAATGCTCTTCACCCCCTCGCCCGTGGCCGACATATCCTCGTCGACCGTGCGCGAGGTGCTTTCGTTCGGCCGTTCGGTGGAGGAGTTCATGCCCAAAGGAATAGATATAGAGGACTATTTATGAACGGTTACAAGATACGATCAGGTTCCGTCTCACGCTGCCAACGGCCGTTGTCGCCGCCGGCGACGCTTGCATGCCTGACCCTCCCCTAAATCCCCTCCTCGGAGGGAACTTCATGCCGCAAACGGCATATCGGGAACCGGCAACACCGAAAACAGACACAACATAGAATAACCTAACGATACGCTTTATTTATGATGGAATTTACAGCCGAAATGATCGCCGGGTTCCTGGGCGGCGACATCGTCGGCAACAAGGACGCCAAGGTGCACACCGTCTCCTCGATCGAGGAGGGCAAGGCCGGATCGCTGACCTACCTCACCAATCCCAAATACGAACCGTTCCTCTACACCACGGGCGCGTCGATCGTGCTGGTCGACCGGACGTTCGAGCCTTCGCAGCCGGTGACCGCGACACTCGTCCGGGTGGACGACGCCGGCGCCTGCGTCCTGAAGCTGCTCGAAATGTACAACGCCGCCAAACCCCGCCGCAAGGGGATCAGCGACCGCGCATCGGTCTCGGACCGGGCACAGGTCGGACGGGAGTGCTACATCGGCGACTTCGCGGTCGTCGAGGAGGACGCCGCCATCGGCGAGGGCTGCCAGATCTACCCCCAGGTCTACGTGGGCCGCGGCGTGAGGATCGGTGACAACACCACGCTCTACCCCGGAGTCAAGATCTACGAAGGCTGCGTCGTGGGTGCGAACTGCATCCTGCACGCGGGAGCGGTGATCGGCGCCGACGGATTCGGCTTCATGCCCAACGCCGCGGGCGGTTTCGACAAGATTCCCCAGCTGGGCAACGTCGTGATCGAGGACGATGTCGAGATCGGGGCCAACACCTGCATCGACCGCGCCAAGACCGATTCGACGGTGATCCGCCGGGGCGTCAAGCTCGACAACCTGATCCAGATCGGACACAACGTCCAGATCGGCGAGAACACCGTATCGTCGGCCCAGACCGGCATTGCGGGGACTTCGAAGGTCGGCCGCAACTGCTTCCTCGCGGGGCAGGTGGGCATCGCCGACCACGTCGTGATCGGCGACCGCGTGAAGATCGGCTCGAAGAGCGGACTCGACAAGGACGTTCCCGACGACGAAATCCGCTTCGGATACCCCGCCCTCCCGGGCATGCAGTACCACCGTTCGGCAGCCGTGTTCAAACGCCTGCCCGAACTGGAAAAGCAGGTCCGCGCACTGGAAAAACAACTTGCAGAACTCACAAAAAAATAATTCGATGAAAAAAATCCTGATCCTCGCAGCGGCGGCCGCCGTGTTGTGCAGCTGCGCCAACAAAAACAAGTACGCCATCGACGGCAAGGTCGAAGGGGCCAACAGCATGGTTTACCTTTTCGACGAGAAGGACAACGTCCTCGATTCGGCGGCCGTGGCCGACGGTGCGTTCCGCTTCGAGGGCGTGGCCGAGAATCCGCAGGTGGCCATTCTGCGCGACGCCCGCGACGACGGAGCGACGTTCGGCGCCATGCTGATCCTCGAACCGGGCACGATCAACGTGGCCGACGACGCACAGAACCCCTACCGCAAGAAGGTGACGGGCACGCCGGCCAACGACGCCAGCGACGCCTATGCCACGGCCGGAAACACCCTCGTGCAGGAGTTCCGCAATCCAGAAACCACCTCCGAGCGCCGCGAGGCCATCGAGCAGGAGTACGAACAGCTGACACGCACGGTCCTGGACCAGAACCGTGACAACCTCTTCGGCGTGATGCTGCTGGCCCAGCAGCTCGGCTACGAGCTTTCGGGACAGGAGCTGCTCGACGAAATCGCCAAATTCCCGGCCGCCATGCAGCAGACCGACGCGCTGGTGAAACTCAAGGAGAACGCCGAACAGAAGATGAAAACCGACATCGGCCAGCCGTTCATCGACATCGCACAGCCCAATGCCGGCGGCGAGCAGGTATCGCTCGGATCGGTGGTCAAGAACCCGGCGAACAAATACGTCCTGCTGGATTTCTGGGCTTCGTGGTGCGGCCCCTGCATGGGCGAAGTTCCCCACCTGAAGAAGACCTACGGGGATTTTCACAAGAAAGGCTTCGAAATCTTCGGCGTATCGTTCGACGAGGACCGCGGCGACTGGCTCGGCGCCGTCGAACAGAACGGCATGGACTGGCTGCACGTCAGCGAGGTGAAAGGCTTCGACAACCAGGCCGCCAAGGATTACGCCATCCAGGGCATCCCGTCGAACTTCCTGATCGACAGCCAAGGCACGATCGTCGCCAAGAACCTGCGCGGCGAGGCGCTCTACGAGAAGATCTCGGAGCTGCTGGCCCAGTAATTCCCTACCGACATTCCGGCCCCTCCGTTCCGTACAGCCGGAAGGAGGGGCTTTTTCCATAAAATACAGATGAAATCCGCCGAGAAATACAGAATCATGGGCATCGACCCCGGCACGAACTACATGGGTTACGGCGTGCTCGAGGTCGAGGGGCGCACGGTGCGCTCGGTAGTGCTGGGCGACATCGACCTGCACCGCCTCCCGGACCCCTACGCCAAACTGCGCTACATCTTCGAACGCGTGGGGGCGCTGGTCGACGAGTACGCCCCGCGCGAGGTGGCGCTCGAATCGCCGTTCTTCGGCGAGAACGTGCAGTCGATGCTCAAACTGGGCCGAGCGCAGGGCGTGGCCATGGCAGCGGCGCTGAGCCGCGGCCTCGCCGTTTCGGAATACGCCCCCATGCGCATCAAGCAGTCGATTACGGGCCGCGGATCGGCCGCCAAGGAACAGGTGGCCTCCATTGTCTGCCGCATCCTTTCGCTGGAACAGCCGCCCAAGCGGCTCGACGCCACCGACGGCATGGCCGTGGCGCTCTGCCACCACTTCACGATCTCCAATCCGCTCAATGCCGCGATGGGCGACGAGCGCGTCAAAGGATTGGGCGGCGGCAAGAAGGCCGCATCGAAAGGCGGCTCCCAAAGCTGGGAGAAATTCCTCAGGGAGCACCCGGACCGGGAGATCAAGTAACCGCACCGCAAACCCTAATTTTCGACATCAACCGAACGACATATGAAGAAAATCCTTCTCACGGCTTCGACGGCCGTCCTCCTCTGCGGATGCGGCGGTCCGAATTACTCCATCACGGGCAACGCAGGACTCGAACCGGGCGACTCGGTATTCCTGATCGGCAGCGGCCGTACGGAACTGGCCGCCGGCGTCGTATGCGCCGACAGCACGATCCGGCTGCAGGGCCGTGTCGCCGAACCGGAGATCGCCCGGCTGGCCAATCAGGAGCGCATCCCCGTCGGCACCGCCGTCATCTTCCTCGAACCGGGCGACATCCGCACGGTTCCGACGGACGACAGACGGGTTTACGCGGTATCCGGCACGCCGCTGAACGACAAAAAACGCGAGTTCGACGAACGAATGGCCGACTTCGACCGCAAATTCCGCGAACTTCCCCCTGACGCACCGGCCGACTCGCTCTATGCGGCATGTACCAAGCTGGTTCCGGAAAGCATCGGAGCCAATCCGGATAACCTTTTCGGGGCATACCTCTTCTCCGTCTACGAATTCGACGGCAACGACATCGCTGCAGCCAAGGCCCGTCTGGAATGCTTCACACCCGCCATGCAGGCGCATCCGACGCTGAAACGGATCGCCGAAAAAGTCGCGGCGGCCGAAAACACAGAGATCGGCAAACCCTACATGGACCTCACGCTGCCCGATGCCGCAGGCGAACCGACGACGCTTTCGGGGATCGTCGGCAACGGCCGCTGGGTCCTGCTCGACTTCTGGGCGACGTGGTGCGGCCCCTGCTGCCGGGAAATCCCGCATCTGCGCGAGGCATACGCCGCCTGCAAAAGCAAGGGATTGGAAATTTACGGCGTTTCGCTCGACAACGACGCCGCCAAATGGAAAACGTTCGTGGCGGACAACGACATGCCATGGATCAATGTGCTGGGCGTGAGTGCAGACAAGCGAAGCGATGCAGCCGCCATGTACGGCATTTCGTCGATTCCCGCGAATTTCCTGATCTCGCCGGAGGGGATTATCGTCGCCAGAGACCTGCGCGGCGAAAATATCAAGGCCCGGCTGGAGGAAGCAATGCGTTGATCGTCAGCGGACAAACCCCTGACAATCGGTCCGATGCGCCGGCATGCGATTTTTCAGGGCATCTTTTTTCACAAAATTACGCCCAATAATTTGCGAGTTTCGGATTTTCGCCCTATATTTGCATTCGCAATTCGGCACCGTAGCTTAATTGAATAGAGCATCTGACTACGGATCAGAAGGTTACAGGTTTGAGTCCTGTCGGTGTCACAAGGAAAGAGAGTCCAAAAGGCTCTCTTTCTTGCATTTAAAGAGCCGGTGAAAAATGCGGCGTACTTCTTCGAGTCTTGGTTTAGAGCGATTTCCGTATCGAAATCGGACATTTGTTTAAACCGAAGTGTAAACCGAAATCGGCCATCCCTGCTCCACCGTCCCCGTATGCATTCATGCACCCTAAGACAGGGGCCGCCTCATAGGACAGACAGGCGCAGGCATGCACTCTATACGAACCGACCGGATGATAGATTCAGCCGCAATCCGGAGCTGGAGGCGATTTCCGGTTTCATTTTTGCATAGCCACGGGAAACAAACGTATTTTTACTCCCCTTGATTTATTTTCCACAGGAAATTTGTTTTACTGGAAAATAAATCATATCTTTGTATCGTTATCAAGATAAGAAAAGATAAAATACCATACGGACCATGAAGAAACTATTAGTGACAGCCGCCTGCATCCTGACGTTCGCAGCCGGGGCCGACGGCCAGACCGACAACAAGAATGACAACACAAAACAAACGAATACCATGAAAACGATCGCATTGACCAAAGCCGACTTTCTGACGAAAGTCGCCAATTACGAAACCAATCCCACCGAGTGGAAATACCTCGGCGACAAACCCGCCCTCGTCGATTTCTACGCTTCGTGGTGCGGCCCCTGCAAAGCCCTCGCACCCGTGCTGGAGGAACTTGCGGCGGAATACGGGGACAGCATCTACATCTACAAGATCAACACCGAAGAGGAGCAGGAACTGGCGGCCGCATTCGGCATCCGCTCGATTCCGACGCTGCTGTTCATCCCCAAAGACGGCAAACCCCAGATGGCGCAGGGCGCCCTGCCCAAGGCTTCGCTGAAAGAGGCGATCGACAAGGTGCTCCTCAATAAATAAGCGGGCTATGGCGCTTACGATCGACGAACTTCGCTGTCCGCAGGACCACCGTTGTCCGCTGATTCCGGTCTGCCCCGTCGGAGCGATTTCACAACTGGGAGACGGGCTTCCGGCAATCGACCCGCAGAAGTGTATCGAATGCGGAAAATGTATCAGGCACTGCGGCAGGCAGGCCGTTCACAAAAAGCCGGAGTATGGACAAACTGTGTAGAATACGCGACCTGCAGCGGGCCGTACACCAGTTCGAAGCGAATCTGGAGCGGCTGTACGGAGTCTGCCTGAACGAAGGCATGACCCTGTGCAGTCTCTCGAAGGCCGGAAGGCTCTCCTGCGGAGAGTTGAGCGACCTGCTGGGGCTGACCCCTTCGAACATGTCGAAAGTACTCCGCTCGGTCGAAGAAAAGGAATTCGTAAGGCGGGAGCTGGGAACTGCAGACAAACGCCAGATGTATTTCTCGCTGACCGACCGAGGGCGGCAGCTGCTGGCATCGATCGACTGCGGAAAGATCGAAACGCCCGATCCCATTACCGCCCTGCTTCAAAAGTAACTGACGCATCAAACGACAACCCCGTCCGGAATCCGGACGGGGTTGCTTATTTTACAGCGCAAAGGTTCTATTTCATAAAAAGCCTTCACGACCATGATCTCACGGCCCGAAGTATTGACGATCCGGTAGGAGCCGGCCGCGGCCGACACCACGAACGTCTCGGCATAGCTGATCGGGGAAGCTGTCGCCGCCTGCGGTCTCGATGCGGGCGCTCTCGCCTTCGACCAGATTCAGCACATGGCATTTTCCTTCGGTCTGCACCTCCACCGAGGTGTCGAGCTTGTAGCGATGCACGTCGTAGGAGTGGTTGCGGTGCGTCGGCAGGTGCCAGAGTTCCCAGTCGGCGCCCTTTTCGAGCAGTTCGGGATGCGCGATCAGTTCGCGCTTCACCGTTTCGCCCTTGCGGTCGAAGCAGAGGTTCTCCATCGCACGGCGGATGTTCAGCGGACGGGGTTTGCCGTCGAGGTCCAGCGCCAGCCAGTCGTACATCTTGAACGTAAAGATGTAGGGCGTGGTGCTGATCTCCAGCACGAGGTTGTTGCGGCCCGAACTGTGAAGCGTTCCCGGAGGCATCAGGAAAAGATCGTGTTTGGCCGACGGTTCCGCATTGACGTACTTGTTCACGTCAAGCTCCGTCCCCTTCTCGAAACTTTCGGTCAGGGCCTGTTCGAACTTCTCCGGTACGATATCCTCCTTGAAACCGAGGTACACGACCGAATCCGGCGTCGTGTCGAGGATGTAATAGGTCTCCTCCTGCGTCAGCACCTCGCCGAAATTCTTGCGGATATACTCGCGCTGCGGATGACACTGGATCGAGAGGTTGCCGCCGTCGAAGTTATCGAGGTAGTCCATACGGATCGGAAATTCGTCGCCGTAGAGACCGTAGCACTCCTTTCCCACGACCCGCTCGCCGGCCTGAAACATCACCGTATCGAACGAGACTTCGAGCATTCGTTCACCGCTGCGGAAGATCAGGCCGTTTTCGGGCACGATCAGCTCGAACGACCATGCGTAGTTGGGCACGTCGTGCGGCAGCGCCTCGATGTGGTTGCGGATCCACTGTCCTCCCCACGCTCCGGGCTCGAACCACGGACGCACACGGAATCCGTTGCCGGCGAGACGGTCCAGACCGCGGCGCAGATCGGCTCCTTCGGTCCACGTAATCTCCGTCTCGCGCTGGCCGTCGATCATCACGTCGATTTTCGGCAGCAACGCCTTCTTATGACGGTTGAGCACCACCCAGTCCACGAAGTAGAAACGCTTGTACATCTTCTTCGGCGCATCGGCCGCAGCGGCTCCCAGATTCGTGATGCTGCCCGCACGCGAGCGGAACTGAATCTCGTTCTTCGGAATGTCGATATAGAGCAGCAGGCCGTCCCAGCCGGCAAGCGAAGCGCCGATGCCGATCAGGATGTTCATCCGGGCAGCGTCGTCGGGACGTATCCGGTCCAGCTTCTCCCGGTCGAAGAACTCTTCGAGCCGGAGCGGAGTCCGGAATCCGAAGATCGGATCGTCGCCGCCCAAATAGGGTTCGATCAGACGGTCGATCTCGGCAGGCTCCTTCATGGCCGCACCCGTGTTCCACCAGACGGGCCGGATGCCGAGCGTTTCGAGGGCCTTGTTCAGTTCACGGCTGAAAATATCGAAACGGACGCCGACGTAACCGTCGATAATCACCCGTTTCGATCCGGCGATCCGACGCGCCAGCGACATATAATCGCAAAAGATTTTCTCCTCGCCCAGATCGTGCGCCGGATAGATGTCGTATTGGTTTACGCCTGTTTCCGGCTTCTCGACGGGAAGTACAAACTGTGTGGTTTTTCTTAAAAGAGTCATATCTAAAATTATAAAAATAACGAAGCTGCACCAATCATGGCCGCATGGTCGAGCAGGGCCGAAGTGCGGACCGCGACACGGATTCCGTCCGCGGCGAAACGCCGCACCAAAGCGGGTCCGAAAAGCGGATAAGCCCGCGAAATATTTCCGCCGAGCACCAATACGTCCGCGTTGAAACGGGTAAGGACCGGACCCGCGAACTGCGCCAGCTCTTCGCCGTAGACGTCGAAAAGACGGCGCGCAGCCGGATCGGCGTCGTACCGGTCGGCGACATCCCGCGCACCGGTCAGGGTCTCGCCGGTCAGCTCTTCGTAACGGCGGATAATTCCGCGCGTCGAGAAGGCTTCATCCACGATTCCGCCGCCGAACGGCAGGCAGTAGACCCAGCCGTCGGCAGGCACCTCATCGCCCGAAGTCACCAGTTTACGGTCGGATACGAAACCCGACCCGACGCCTGTTCCGAGCGTGAGCGCCACCACGCGCCGGGCATCGCACGCCGCGCCGCCGAGACACTCGCCCAGCGCAAAGGCCGAAGCGTCGTTGACATAGCGGAACTCTTCGGCTCCGGACCGCCGCAGCAGCGGAAAAAGCGACTCCGAAATGTCGAGTCCGTAGATCCGCTCGAATTTATTGACGCCCCGAATCAGCGAAACGCCGTGTTCGTAGTCGAACGGGCCGGGGAAGGCGAATCCCACCCGGCGCACGGCCTTCAGGCCGGAAGCCGCGATGCTCTGCCGGATATTGTCCGCCCATGCGCCGAGTATCTCCCCGGCGCCGGCGTCGCAATCGACCTTGCCGGAGAGAGGCTCTCCGCAGATTTCACCCGTCGTCAGATCGACCACGGCCGAACAAATATGACTGCCGCCTATGTCAGCGCCGACGGCGTAACGTTCCATGTCGTTCGATATCATCGTATCCGTAAAAATTTTCCTTATCGGGCGCCGCAGTTCCGGAGACAATACGTCTCCGGAACCCGGCATCCTGAACCTAACTAACGGGCAATTGTGGTAATCTCCTTGACAGTCGTGTAATTGTAACGGTTGGTACCGTCGAACTGCCGCGTCGTCCGCGCGCCGAACCGCAGGAAATACTTCCGCGAAAAGGCCGGGAACGGCGTATAGGTGCCGGCGGGATTATAACCTCCCGGCTGTCCCGTACGGATGGTATAGACCTGATCGAACTGCACCATGCCGATAGCCGCACCGGAGATACGGGTCGAATAGTTGGGGCTGTAGCTGAAATCCCCGACATACATGTTCTCGCTCACGAACAGCCATGCTTCGGCCAGCGCCTCCTGATAGTCGGGATTGTCCGTACCGCGGGAAACCTTCACCTTCACGTCCACAGTTCCGTCGGCATTCACCACCGGCTCTCCGACCCACTCCACACGCAGCAGGGGTTCGACTTCCCAAGTCTTCTCGACAGTGCCCGAAATCTTGATCCGCTCCTCTTCCAGCGGCACGAACGCGCCCGAAGGGGTGATGCCGTACTCGCCCTTGAAAACCTTGGTGTTGTTGAACGTACCGTCCATCTTGACGTTCATGTCATAGGGCTGGGGGTTGTCGCTCCAGCTGTACTCCATCATGCGGATACGGATACCCGTATTGCCGATGGCCGTCTGGAACGGCTCGCCCGTCTGCTTGTCGATGAACTTTCCGCGGAAAGTCTCCTGCGGCTCGTCGTAATTGTCCTTGCTGCACGAAGCTGCAAGCAGCGGCAGCGAAAAGAGCAAAAGATATATATACTTTTTCATATCGATCGGTTTTTATGCTGTCCGGATTAGAAACCGGGGTTATTCTTGAGGTTGGGGTTCTTGGTCAGTTCGCCCGACGGCAGCGGCTGGTAGTAGTAGCGGGTGTCGTAGGTGAAGATGTAGTTATACCCGGCCCGCGGCTCGGTGAAGCGCACGTCGAAGAAGTACTTGTTGACGTCCGTTGCGAAGAAGGGCATCAGGATACGATAGCGCGTGGTATTCTGCTCGTCGTAGAAGATGCGCCAGCGGCGGAGGTCCCAATAGGTCTGGTTCTCGAAGGCCAGCTCCTTGCGGCGTTCGCGGCGTACGATATCGACCGAATTGAGGTCGGCGGCCGATGCCAGCAGATCGGCGCCCGCCCGTTCGCGGATGAGGTTGATGCAGCGGAAAGCCTCGTCGCGGTAGCTGTCCCCCTCTTCGGAGGTCGTCTTGCCGAGCTGAGTCAGCTCGTAGGCGGCTTCGGCACGGTTGAGCAGCACCTCGGCATAGCGGATGTCGATCCAGTGCTGCGTGGATTTGCCGCCCGAATTATTCTCCAGATCGGGATCGAGGTACTTGCGCAGGTAGGTGCCGCCGATGTTGCCGAAGTTCCAGCCGTTCACCGGACCGTTGAGACCCGTGATGAGCATCGACGTGACGGGCGTAGCCCCCGGATAGGGAGTATAGGGCGTCTTGAGCTGGACGGCAGGACCGCCGTTGAAGTTTCCGGTCAGCTGCACGTCTTTGAGTCCCAGTGTTTCGTAGGCCGCGGTCTCGCCCTCCTTGATCAGACGCGAGATACCTTTGCCCTCTTCCACCTTGCCGGTGTAGAGACCGCGGCGGATTTCGATATACTGGTCCTTGAACTTCGACATGGGGAGGATGACCGTACCCAGCAGGCGCGGCTCGGCGTTGGCGAAGGCGTCCATCGGGTTGTCGTAGAGCTTGTAATAGCCGTTTTCGTCGAGGAACCCGAACTTGCCGTCGGCATCCAGCTCGACGCCGTCGAACATCTCGATGAAATCGACCGTGGGGCTTACCTCCGAGTCGTTGCCGCCCGTCGAGGTCGAGCGCGGCTGCACCGAGTTGTCGTAGTCGTGCGTCAGGAATTTCTCCTTGTAATAGCGGGCGAAGATGGTCTCGGTGTTGGCGCTGCTTTCGTCGAGGAACAGTGCAGCGAAGTTCTCGGCCTGAGCGTCGCGGTTACCGGCAGCCCACTTGGCCTTGTAGAGCGAATAACCGCCCTCGTCCACGATCTTCGAGGCTTTGTAAGCCGCTTCGAAATAACCGGCGGCCCGTTCGGCGGGAATGCCGCAGATACGCTTGCCGAGGTGTTCTTCGTTGACGGTATTGTACTTGGCGATCGAACCGGCATAGAGCATGGCGCGCGACTTGAGAGCTGCCGCGGCATAGCGGGTGGCACGGCCGGAAGCGTTCTTGTCGGGCAGGCTGGCGATGGCCGCATCGAGATCCTGTCCGATAAAGTCCCAACACTCCTCTTCGGAGGCACGGGGAGTCCACGTATCCTCCAGCGTCGCGTTGGCCGGATAATCGATCACGTAATCGATCTTCGGAACACCGCCCAGCCGCTTGACCATTGCGAAGTACACATAGGCGCGGATGAAATAGGCCTCGCCCAAGACCGTATTGTAATCGCTGTCCGAAAATCCGCTTTTGTATTTCGGAAGCCCCTCGATAAGCAGGTTGATTTCGCGGATCATTTTGTAAGCGGCGTCCCACATGTTGCTGCCGGGTTCGGCGAAGAATCCCTGCGTGTCGCGTCCTACGGCTTCGCCCGTGGCGCAGCACATCTGGCGGTACATGGCGCCCGAATAGCCGAAGCCGTGTTCGAAACTATACCGGAAATCCTCCATGGGCAAGACGCCGTACAAGCGTGCGAGGTAACTCGTCGCACCCTCGACGTTACCGAAGATATCCTGTTCGTTAAAAATATTTTTCGGCGGTATATCCAAATCGGTGCACGCGGCGAATGCGCCCGCACAAAGAATCAGGAGATAATATTTCAGACGTTTCATTTTTTTGCTTTTTTAGAATTTGACGTTCAGTCCGATAGTATAGGTCTTGTTGATCGGATAGAAGTATCCCATATTGCTGGCCCCGCCATCCGACGGATGAATGTAGAACTCCGGGTCGAGATAATCCAGACCGGTGATCGTCAGCAGGTTGTAAGCGCTGGCGTAGATCCGGACATTCTCGATACCCACCTTCGTCAGCCACTTCTTGGGCAGCGAATAACCGATTTCGAGGTTCTTCAGACGCAGGTAGCGGGCATTCTGCAACCCATGCTCCGAGTTGGGATTTGCCGTCGAGCCCGTATAGCCGTATTCGCCGGCGACCCACTTCGTGGCGGGATCGTAGGGATTGGCCGTCGGATCGGCCGGATGCCAGCGGTCCATGTGTTCGCTGATGGCGTTGGTACGCGACCAGAGCGGCTCCTGCAGAAACTCGCGGGCGATGATGTAACGGTTGCCCGAACCCTGCCAGAGCATCGAGAAGTCGATCCCTTTCCACGATGCGCTGATCGTCAGACCGAAATTGACCATCGGAACCATATCCGTGTAGCCGATCGGGTGTACGTCCAGATCGTTGATCCAGCCGTCGCCGTTCCAGTCCTCGTAGAGATAGTCTCCCATCACGCTGCCGCGGCCGATATAGACGGGATTGTAGTACAACTGATCCCAGCTGGTGATACGCCCGCCTTCGCCGTAACCCCACCAGATGCTGTTGAAACGGTCGTTGTTGTTCTGACGCCAGTTCAGGTAGGAGTTGCCCGACTCGGCACGCTCGTAGTAGAGGGTCTTGCGGCGCGTGAACGAAACATTGCCCTTGACCGCATAGGAGAAATCGCCGACGCGGTTGCGGTGGCTCAACTCAAGCTCGAAACCGGTATCCCGGTCGCTGTTGAGGTTTTCCAGCGGCAGACTCGCGCCCACGCTGCCCGGAAGGCTCAGATTTCGTCTGGCATAGAGTCCGTCACGATGCCGGCGAAAATAGTCGAAGGTCAGGCCGAGTTTGCCGTTCCATGCGCTGAAATCCAGACCGATGTCGAACATTTTGATGGTCTGCCACGTAATATCCTTGTTGGCAATGCCCTTGGGAACGGAACCGTTGACGTAATCGCCGCCGAGGATCGATCCGCCGGAGGGATAGGTGAAGCCCGTCAGAAACTCGTAATTCAAATCATCGTCGTAACCCGTCTTACCGTACGATGCACGGATTTTCAGATTCTCGATGAAGTCGAGCGAAGACTCTTTCCAAAAGTTTTCCTCCGAAATACGCCATCCGACGGATACCGAGGGGAAGAATACCCAGCGCAGGTCGCCCGACGGGAAGCGCGACGATGCGTCGTAGCGGAAGACGAATTCGGCGAGGTACTTGCCGCCGAAGTCGTAGTTGAAACGGCCGGCCAGCGACTGGTAGGCATAGTCGTAAAGCGAACCGCCGCCTGACGACTGGTTGAACTGCTGCGTTTCGCCGTCGCCGACAAACACCTGATCCATAGGCAACACCACTTCGCGGCTGCCGTAGAAGTTGTCGCCCACCTTGTGCTGATCCTCGAAGAGCAGCATGCCCGATACGGAGTGACGGCCGAAGGTGCGGTCATAGCCCACCTGCACGTGCCACTGGCGATGTTCCTTGCCGTAATAGTTGCGCTGCACGAAATAATCGTGTGCGTCCCCCTTCAGGAAACTGGTCGCGGCTCCGGTGGAGGTATAAGTATTGAACGCCTTTCTGTAGAACTTGTTGTCGTTCATGATATAGTCGTAGCTGAAGAAGCCCTTGGCATACAGTCCCGGCAGGAACGGCATGTCCCAGCGCAGCGAGAAGGCAGACTGGAACCAACGGCTGATCAGGCTCTGGTATCCGTTGGCGTCCTTGTCGATCATGGCCAGCGGGTTGACGATGCCCGTGTTGTCGTCCTTGGTATGGTACATGGTCTGCTCGTCGTCATAGTAGAACGGATCGAGCGGGGTGAAGAGCCACGTGCTACGCACGATGTCCGAAGAGGAGAAGTTGCTCATCTTCTTTTCATCCATATGACCTGCGAGGTTGACGTCGAGGGTCAGGTTCTTGGCGATCTTCGCGTTGATGTTGGCGCGCAGCGTGTACTTGTCATAGGTAATAGGCGTGTGCTGCAGGAAGCTCTCCTGATACTGGTAACCGAGACTGGTATAGAAGGTGACCTTGTCGTTGCCGCCGCTGGCGCTCACCGTATGCTGCGTCTGGGGCGCCGAATTGCGGAAGACGGCATCTTTCCAGTTGTAGGACTTCTTCTCGCCGTTGCGGTAGGCAGCGATATCCTCCTGACTGTACTGCGGAACAGGCGACATGTTGTCTACGGAGTGCATCGTGTATTTCTCGTTGTAGAGCGTCATCCAGTCGGCCGCATCCACGAGGTCGGGGAAGTTCGAGGGACGCTGCCACGATATGTTGCCCGAATAATTGATATTGACCCTGCCCTTGTCGCCTTTCTTGGTGGTGATAAGCACGACGCCGTTACCGCCCTTCACGCCGTAGATGGCTGCCGACGCATCCTTCAGCACCGAAACCTGCTCGATATCTTCGGGATCGAGCCGCGCCATGTTGTCGCGCGGCACACCGTCGATCACGATAAGCGGAGCGCCGAAGCCGCGGATGTCCATCGAGGTATTGAACTGGCCCGGTTCGCTGGAGTTCTGTCTCACGCGGAGTCCCGCGACCTTACCGGTCAGCATGTTCTGGACGTTCTCGTTCTTGGTCGTGATGATCTCTTCGTTGTTGATGGCCGAGATGGCTCCCGTAAGGGAGGCTTTCTTCTGGGTGCCGTAACCTACGACGACCAGCTCCTCGATTTCGAGGGCGTCGCTCTCCAGCACGAAATCATAGGTGGTCTTTCCGGCTACGACTTTGGCCGACTGCTCGGCGTATCCGACGAAGCTCACCCTCAGCACCGAGCCGGGAGCAGCCTGCAGCGAGAAGCTGCCCGTCGTACTCGTTACATCTCCCTTTTGGGTCGTGGTGTCGAAGACCGTAGCTCCGATCACCGGCTGCCCGGAAGCATCCTTGACGGTACCCGATACCGTAAAGGACTCCCCTTGCGCGCGGGTTTCGAGGGCCGCGAAAGCCAACACCACGCACATACAAACCTTCAGCAGGTTCAAGAAGTTAGTACTAATTTTCATACGTTTTGTTTTTAAGTGGTTGGGTTCAAAAAACTCCGGCCCGACACAGGGTCCGGCCGGAGCCGGGAATTCAGATTTCCTTTTTCAACATAAGCGGTTTATAATTAGGTCTAATTGGCGTTGCTATTCCGTAAGCGACGTATTGGGTTCCGAAGCGAGCGTGATTTTCAGACGGCCGCCGCGCACCACGTCCGCGAAAGGCAGCTGTACGCCCGTCAGGGGTTTGCCGTCGAGCTGCGCAGAACTGATATAGCAGTTTTCCGGAGCGTTGCCCGCAGTCTCGATCACGAATTCGCGGCCTTCGTAATAATCGGGATTCAGGCTGATCGTAACCTTGTCGAACAGTGGGCTGCAGAGCTGGAACGACGGATCGGGAGCCGTCAGGCCCTTCACGTCGAAGAGTCCCATCGAAGCCATGACGTACCATGCGCCCAGTTGTCCCTGATCCTCGTCCTGTCCGTAGCCGTAGCCGTGAATCTCCTCCGTACCGTAGAATTCGTTGCAGATCGTGCGCATCCACTTCTGCGAGAGCCACGGCTTGCCCGAAAAGTTGAACAGACCCGAAATATGGAGGTTCGGCTGGTTGCCGTGGTTGTAGTAGGTGTGCAGTCCCGCGAAGGCGTCGATGGTCTTGCCGCCGCCGAAGATATTTTCGCGCGAAATAAGGAACGTGCTGTCAAGCCGGTTGTTGAACTCCTCGCGGCCGACCATCTCCACCAGACGGTCGATATCGTGGGGAACATAATAGGTGTACTGTACGGCGTTGCCCTCCTGAAAGCCCACCCACGGCGCATAAGGATCGAAGTCGGCGATAAACCGGCCCTGCTCGTCGCGCGGACGCATCAGTTTGGTTTCGGGATCGAAGAGCAGTTTCCACCCTTCGGAGAGCTTCGAAAGCCGTTCGTAATCGGCTTCATGTCCCAGCTGGCGGGCCATCTGGGCCACGGCATAGGCGCTGAACGAATATTCGAGCGTATGCGAAGCCGAGAAACCCGAACCGCGGGGCGTGGTCTGCATGTGCAGCTCCGTCGAATAGGGCGAATAGCCGCGCTCGACGAACTGCCCCACATCCAGCTTGCCGGCTCCCGCGGGACGGCCTTCGCTGCCCAGTTCGTTCTTGAGGGCGGCTTCGTAGCCGAGCGCCACGTCGAAATTGCGGATGCCGCAGTTGTAGGCCGCCGCGATGGCGAGACCCGTAAAGTTGGTGCCCACGCCCGAAACATACTTGCTGCATGCGATGCCGTCGCCCAGCCAGCCGGCGTCCTTGTAAACCAGCAACTGGCTCGAAATCCAGTCGGCGTAATATTCGGGATAGGCGATGCTCCACAACTGGGTCAGGTTCCAGAATCCGCCCCAGATGGCATCGGTATTATAGTGGTTATGCAGCGGATTGCCGGCGGGGTCGAGCGGAATCTGCCCGACGGTTCCGTCGTTCGCGGG
>VOFJ01001380.1_pt1 | contig 71111 bp, 109 predicted proteins | sample 5384081 | NCBI WGS metagenome assembly VOFJ01 (sample SAMN12384729, study PRJNA508395) | human gut metagenome | isolation source: healthy gut I | host: Homo sapiens | reverse complement strand
CAGCTTGTCCGGGACGATGCCGCCATGGAATCCATCATCGCCAAGGTCATGGAACTGCAAGACCGGGAGAACACCAACCTTCCCCTCTATGAGAAGCAGCTCCGGGATGCGGAATCGGGTATCCAGAATATGCTGAACGCGATTCAAGGCTGGAATCCTCACTAGTTCCACCAAGGAGCGGTTGGAGCAGCTCGAAGAAACCAAGCGAGAGCTTGAGGCCCGTATTGCGGAAGAAAAGCTGGCAAAGCCCAAGGTCACGGAGGAGTTCATTCGCTTTTGGCTGCTGCGGTTCCGCAAAGCTGGATATGAGCCTGAAAGACCAGCGGCAGGCGCTGGTGGATACCTTCATCAATGCGATTTATCTGTACGATGATAAGGTTTTGATAACCTTCAACTATAAAGAAGGAACACAGACCGTGACTTTTGAGAAGCGACGAAGTTGCATCCGAGGGAAATGGTTCGGATTTGGATTGCATTCCTGCACCAGAAAATGCCGTGAAATCGAAAGATTTCATGGCTTTTTGTTTTGTAAGCCATGGTTGCACGGTTTCTGCACGGTTTTTGCACGGTCGGTGTTATCCATGTCCGATGATGTAGGGCGCTGTATTGCATTGCAATCAGTGCCCTTTTTTGCATCAGGTGAGCAGGGCCAAGCGGAGCTTTGCCTTCATTTCCGGGTCGACATCCTTGAGCAACTCCAAAAGAGCCGTCATGGAGGCTGATCATTTGCCCTGCGCCTTATTGGAGAAACGCTGCTGCGGTGGCGGGTCTCCTGCACGGAGCGGAGCTGCTTAAATGCAAAACAGACCAAACCTATTTGTATCGGTTTGGTCTGTTTTGTCATAAAATTCAGAACGGAGAAAGATTCTGAAAAAGTGGGATTTGTCGGTAAAGATGAAAATCGGAAAGGGCAAAATCTGCCGCAGAGACGTCCTGACGGATAGAACTGCCGGTATAGCCCAGCACGGTACAGCCGGCGGCTTTTCCGGCACGGATGCCTGTGGGAGAGTCCTCGATGACCAGACAATCGCCGGGAACAAGCCCCAGAAGCTGCGCTGCCCGCAGATAAGGTTCCGGATCGGGCTTGCGCCGAGTGACCATGTCGCCACAGACCACCACATCGAACTGTGAGACCAGATGCAGGTGCAGCGGTCGAGCGCGGTCAGAATGAGCTGTGACCGGGTGGAGGAGACTACGCCGGTGCGAATGCCCTGTGCGCGAAGCGCAGAGAAAACTCCCACAGACCGGGCTGTGTGTGCAGGTCGGTACCGTTTTCGTAGTAGTTGCCGTGGCGTGTGCGTTCGGCCTGCAGCTGCTCCAGAGTGACCGGCGCTTCTGCCCGCTTCAGCAGTGCCTCAAGCAGAGAGGGATCATTGATGCCCACCAGTGCGCTCCGATCTGCGTCTGTCAGCCGGACCCCGAAATGCGCAAGAGCAGAGGCAAGATAGTCGGCGTTCCGTTCCTCGGTATCGGCAATCACGCCGTCAAAGTCAAAGAGGACGCATCGGATCGGCATAAAAAGCTCCTTTTCACTCTGCGAGGATCTTGCGTGCACGCTCCTGAATGTCGGCGATCTGAGCAGCGGTCAGGTCGGCAAGGTCGCTGTTTTCCATAGAGCAGTTGGAGTCCTGCACATAGATCACCTTGGGTGTCTTTCTGCGTGATGGAGTAGAACCAGCACTCAGCGGGAACATTGTATACCTTGCCCTGCTGCATGGGGGTCAGCTCGATATTCTTGAAGCTGCCGCCCTCGCGCTCGGCGGTGATGAGGATTGCCTTACCGGCGGCAAGGATGAACTGCTCGTCGGTGGAGTGATGGATCTCCAGATGAGCGATGCCGGCAATGTCGTTGTCAGGCTTCCAGTTCTTGATGCAAACCAGCCATTTGGGGTTCTTATAAACGCAGAGGATGCCTTCCGCGTTGTTTTCATACTGATCAGGTTTCATGAAAATGCCTCCTGTTTATTTTACAGTTCGGTGCGTCCCACGATGGGGGTTCCGTAGCCGAAGGCGCCTTCCTTGGCGCACATTTTTGCAGCAAACGCTGCGCCGATCTGCATGGCTTCCTGCAGATGCGCGACGTTTTTTCTTCTTCGGTGCCGTCCAGCAGAGCGCCGCTCTTGGAAGACTTCAGCAGCGAGCAGAGGAAAGCGGCAAAGTAGGAGTCGCCGGCGCCCATGGTATCAATGACGTCATCTGCGTGTACGGCGGAGGCGTAGTAGGTCTTGCCGTGGTACAGCACATAGGAGCCGTCCTCACCGATGGTGCCCAGCACGATGGAAACGCCGTGGTCGGCGGCCTTCTGCATCTCGCGGGCGCGGTCCTCGGCACTCAGGTGTGCGCAGGACAGGATGGCCACGGTGACATAGGGGCAGACCTTTTCCAGATAGGCGTCGGTCCATCGGGTAGAAAAGTCATAGGCGATGGGCACGCCGGCCGTGTGCAGGAAGGGAAGATCCTCTTCGATATAGCTGTTGAGGTTGGTGTAGAGCAGGTTGAAGCCTTTGATGTACTCCAGATCTTCCTGCGTGAAGTCGAAGCTGTGCTCTTTGGCGACGCCGCCCTTGTTGGAGCCAAGAAAGACGCGGTCGTTGCCCTTGAGCGTGACCATGGCAAAGCCGTTTTCGCCCTCAAAATGGCGGCAGTGGCTGGTGTCGATGCCCCGCTCGTGCAGGATCTTCTGGTTGTAGGCGGCGACCTCATCGCTGCCAAACTTGCCCAGATAAGCGGAAGGCACACCGTTTGCTGCGGCATAGGCGCAGGTATTGACGCACTGGCCGCCGGGGGTACATCTTCCCACGGGAGAGGTATTTGTCGCACACATTATCGCCGATGGCGATGATCTTGACTGCGCTCATCGTATCAGATCCTTTCCGTCTGTATCAGTATGCGACCTTCCACATATAGCGGCGGGTGGTCAGCGGATGCTGGCGGGTCTCAGCGAGGGCGTGATTGTAGATGGGATAGACATTGTTGAACAGAGAGTGGTTGAAGTAGTCCACGACAGCAGGATCGATGACCGACAGGCCCAGCTCCTTGGCGTCCAGCACCTCGATGCGCTTTGCATAGGTGTGCAGGAACTTGAGGCAGCGCTCGTCCAGCTCACGGGTAGAACCCTCGGACACCTGAATGACGAAGGGGGTGTTGGCGTCGGTGACCTCGAAGGGTCCATGGAAAAATTCGCCGGTGTGGATGCTGGAGGAGTTGATCCACTGCATCTCCATGAAAATACAGATGTCTTCCATGTAGGCCGCGCCGTACCCCGCGCCGCTTCCCATGGTGTAGATGACGGAGTCGTTCTTGTACTCCTCGGCAAAGTCCAGAGCGCTGGGCCACATGAGCGCGGGCCTTGCGGATCACGGTGGTGATCATGCCGGCACCCTGCTGGAACTTATCGTAGTTGCTGTGTAGCCCTCGGTCTGATTCAGCAGCTCCACGGCGACCTGCAGGGCGCACATGGTCTTTTCACCGGCGTAGTCGATGTCACCCGCGAGGTGATCCGGGCTGGCGTCGAAGGAGTAATGGATGATGTAATCGCCGAACTCGATGATCTCAGACTCTTCCAGCCAAGTCAGGATGATGACAGCGGCGCCCATCTCCTTGCCCAGCTTTGCAGCGGCAATGGTCTCGGGGGTGTTGCCCTTGTGGCCAGGCAAGGCAGATGATGGAGTTCTTGCCGAAATCGCGGGGGCGTGCTGTGGACGAACTCGTTGCTGCTCACCCAGCCGGACTTCAGCGTCAGGCTCTCGCGCTCCATAAAGGTCTTTGCAGGGTACAGAGCACCCAGAGAGCCGCCGCAGCCCACGAAATAGATGTTCTTGACGCCGCCGTCGTCCTTCTTGTTCTCCAGAATTTCAGCGACGATGGCCTTGATGTCAGTGTACTTGTAATGCATTGTATTACCCTCCTGCATTTCATATTAAACTGTCTCGATTTCTTCCGGCGGTTTCCGGAAGAACTTTTCTTGCCATGATGATAATACAATGCAATACAAATGTCAATACCGAAAATAAGACAAAAAAAAAATTGTGCATTTCTTACAAGGAACGAAACGAAATGTGGCGGGCTTCCTATATAAATAGGGGGCGCTGGAAAACGGCCCTGCACAGACGCAAGGGAGAAAAAAATTTGTTTTTCCTCTTTACGCACGGGATAAAACTTATATATAATAAGTTTGTATTGTAACATAATTGCGGGGCACGCAAAAAAGTAAATTGAAAATAAACCGTATTTCGTGATAAAAATAAGAACGGGAGAATATACCATGAGTTTGGATAATACAATTTCAACGCCGCTGTTTCAACAGCTCGCCGCAACACTGCGTGCGGCTATTGATGCGGGCGAGTATCCCCCAGGGCAGCCGCCTGCCAACGGAAAATGAACTCTGCGAGCGCTATTCGGTCAGCCGCGTCACGGTGCGTAAAGCACTGGATGAGCTGTCTCAGGGAGAATTTCTGGTGCGCAAGCCCGGCAAGGGCACGTTTGTTACGGAAAAGAAGATCCAGCGAAAGCTGGATGGCGTGCTGAGCTACACCAATATGTGTTATATGATGGGATACCAGCCCGGCGCAAAGACGATCAAGATCGCACTGGAACAGCCCACGGAGGAAGAACGGGGGCAGCTTGGGCTGAAAAAAGGACGAACAGACGCTGGTTGTGGAGCGTCTGCGCCTTGCGGACGGCAGACCGATGCTGTTGGAGACCTGCAAATTTCCGGAGAGCTTTTTCTTTCTGTTCAATGCAGATCTGACCAATGCCTCTCTGTATGAGACGATCCGAAAGGAAACGGGCATCGTATTCACACGCTCAGACAAAGTCCTTGAGATCGTGTTTGCGAACCATCAGGAGGCCAAGTATCTGGGTGTGGTAAAGGGCTACCCGCTGCTGTCCATCAAGAGCGTGGTGCATGATACGAGCGGGGAACACTGCTATCTGAGCCGTCAGCTCTGCATCGCGGATAAGTTTAAGCTCATGGTCTGAGCTGTCAAAGATGAGTACAACAAAAAAAGCGTACCTGCGTATAAAAATAAAAAAAGAGCGTCCCTGAAGCAGAATTTCAGAGGCGCTCTCTTTTTGTATTATAGAAGTAAGAGACAAAACGGGAGCAAATGAGGGCAGAAGGATACAATAATTTGGTGGTGATTCACAAAACAAACAATGGTGCGTTGATAGTATGTTTTGACGAAAATGCCGGAATGCTGTTGACAAGGAGATGCTTGCATTATATTATTGCGTCATAATATAAAGCATAACATTTCGATGCCTAATACAAAGACAAATCGGGATGGATTGCTTGTAACAGAGAATGTGCGCATCTTTCTGATGAAAACTGACGGAAACGGGCCCGGGGCGGCAGGCAAAGAAAGCGTCATGAACTTGCTGGGTATGCGGTCGCTGGGAAAAAATCAAAGAAAAAGGAGAAAAAATCATGTTCTGGATTGAGCTTGTCATCATGCTCCTTCTCATCTTCTGGGGCGTTCGCAAGGGAGGAGTTTTCCTTACGCTTGCCGGTGCGGTCGGCGCGTTTGTCTTTACATTTATCTTTAAGTCACCCATGTCGGATCCCCGCTCACGGTTTTGCGAATTATTCTGGCCGTGGTTATTGCGGGTGGCGCGATGCAGGCTGCGGGTGGTATTGAGTACCTGGTGGCTCTTGCGGAGAAGATCTTGAGAAAACATCCTAGATCAATCACCATTCTGGCGCCCATGATCAGCTGGCTGTTTGTTTTCTGCTGCGGAACCGGCCACATTCTGTGGAGCCTGCTGCCCATCATCAACGAAATTGCCATCGAGAACGGCGTCCGTCCCGAGCGGCCGATTGCCGCTTCTGTGGTTTCCAGCCAAAATGCGGTCTGCGGCACTCCGCTTGCCGCCGCTACCGCCGCGCTGGTAGGATTTTTGGAGGAGTCGGGCAGCGTAGATATGATTACCGTCCTGATGGTTGTCATTCCTGCTACCCTTCTTGGCTCTCTGGCTTCCGGCCTTGTTATGATGAAGCGAGGCAAGGAACTTTGCAGATGACCCCGAGTTCCAGCGGCGTGTTGCCGATGGCACCCTTTGTACTGCGTGGGCACAAGGAAGAAAAAGTGGTCGACACCTCTTCTTTCAGCAAGCAGTCCAAGATTTCTGTCATCGCCTTCTTGGTTGCGATGGTAGCCGTCGTTCTTCTGGGTGTGGTCAAATCCCTGCGTCCTGTTTTTGGCTGACGGCAGCACTATGGGCATGACCGACATCATCCAAATCTTCATGCTCTGCGCCGCTGCGGTAATTTGTCTTGTGATGGACAAAAAAAGGCCGATGCTATTCTTGAGATGCCCGTTTTTAAGTCCGGTGTGTTTGCGGCCGTCATCTGTCTTGGCCTGTGCTGGATGGTCAATATCTTCATCGGCGCGCAGTCCACCTTCCTGACCGAGACGGTCTCGCAGTTCACCAATAAGTACCCTTGGGTATTCATTATTGCCTGCTATTTGGTGGGTAATATCACTACTTCGCAGGGTTCCACCACCGCAATCGTGATTCCGCTGGGCTTGGCACTCGGCATCAGCACTCCCGTGTTGCTGGCTGGCTGGGTCACCATCGGATCACACTTCCTGATTCCCGCTGCCTCCGAGAGTCTGGCCGCCATCGCTTTTGATACGGCGGGAACGGACCAAAATCGGCAAATTCGTATTCAACACCAGCTATCTGTTACCCTCTCTGGTTATGGCCGTCGTGGATGCCGCAGTAGCGTTCCTGTTGGCAAGTGTAATCCTGTAATTTTATGCCGCGTCGGGATTTGGGCGGTGGGCTGCCCTTGTGCAGATCCACCGCCCAATCCATACGCAGTGATTTTAGGGAGAAAGTATCCATGAAATTTACCCTGATGAGCTATCACTATCTCCGATATCCTATACGAAAGTATCTTGACAAGATGGAACGGGTCGGCTTGGATGGAATCGATATCTATTGCACCGGCCCCCAGCTTAACCCATTTGATTATTCTTTGGGTGCGCTGATTCAGTTGAACCGCGACATTCGGGATCGGCACCTGACCCCCTATGTTCTGACAGCCGAAAATTGCGTCTATCCGGTTAATCTGGCCACATCGGATCTCCTGACATGGGAATCGACTCAGCGATACTATCAGCGCCTGATTGACACGGCTCAGTTTTTGGAATGTCCTCATATCCAGATTTGCCCGGGAACGGGATATTATGATGCTGACAAGGATGAGGCATGGAAACGTCAGGTTGAGGCGGTGCAGCTTCTGGCGGAGTACGCCAAAAAAGAAAGGCGTCACCATCTTTATGGAGACCTGTAAGATAACCACCACCAATCTGGTGGTTACCAGCAAGGAGCTTAAACAGTTTATCGATGATGTGGGCGCGGACAATCTGCTGGGTCTTTCCGACACCGACCAGATGTCTCAGGCCGGGGGAGCACATCAACGATTACTTTGACAATCTGGGCGATAAGTATGGCTTTGTCCATTTCAGTGACCTGAACCATACGATCCCCGGAACCGGCGGGCTGCCCATGAAGGAGTATTACGACACCCTTGTCCGCAGGGGCTATCAGGGCTGGTGTTCCTGCGAGATGTGTAGCCGAGACTATTATCTGGATCCGGACAAGGCTACCGATGCGTATATCGACTATATCCGGAATGTTTTGAAAGCCTGAACCTATTCGGGGCAGAAGCCCGTAGAAATCGGGCTGCCTGTATGGAAGAGAAAGGAATGGTCTTTTTATGAAACTCGCGCCCATGAGTTATCACTATGTACGCTATCCCATTGAGAAGTTTCTGGATAAGGTCGAGCGGTCTCCCTTTGACAGTATCGATCTCTATTGCAGTGCGCCTCAGTTGAACATGTTCGACTATCCGGTCAGCCGTCTTTTAGAGCTGGATAAGAGTATTCGCCGTCATCACCTTGCAGTTATGGCCATGACCCCGGAAAACTGCGTTTATCCAGTGAATTTCTGCACTCAGGATACCCTGACCCGGGAGTCCAGCATCCGCTACTACCAGCGTGCGATTGATACCGCCCAGTTTTTGGAATGCCCCGCGATTCAAATCAGCACCGGGTTTGGATACTTTGATATGCCGCGCGAGGAAGCCTGGAAATTCTGCCGGGAGAGTGTGGGGACTCTGGCTGCCTACGCCGAGCCGCAAGGGGTTACTCTGTTGCTGGAGGAGTTGAAGGTAACCACTACTACCGTCCTCATTCCAAGCAAGGATCTGGCAAAGATGATTGCTGAGATCGATTCGCCCGCTGTTGTTGGTATGGTGGATATGGATCAGATGACCTACGCAGGAGAGACCATCGATGACTACTTTGCCAACTTGGGTGATAAGCTGCAACACATTCATTTCAATGACCGGGGCCATACCGTACCGGGAGATGCGGACTTCCCCATGAAAGAGTATTACGACCAGATCAAGGCGCACGGCTATGAGGGAACCTGCTCCTTCGAAATTTGCGACCGCCGCTATTACATCGACCCGGACAAGGCCATTGACGACACCGTGGCGTGGATGCGCGCCAACACGCACGAACTGGATTAAAACGGAAGGATATAAAGGAGAGCAATACCATGTGGACTCAGGAAATGTTTGGTGTTGAAAAACCAATCATTGCGCTTTTTGCATCTGGATGCCCTGCCCGGGCGACCCCGGCTACTGCGGCAGCATGGACACCGTGCTGGAGCACGCCCGGCAGGATCTCGTGGCGCTGCAGAACGGCGGCGTGGACGGAATTCTGTTTGCCAATGAATTCAGTCTACCCTACCAGCCGGTGGCGGATGTGGCGGTGATCTCAGCGATGGCCTATATCATCGGCGCTCTGCGCCCGCTGATCCGGGTGCCTTATGGCGTCAATGTGGTCAAGAATCCCATCGCGACCATCGACCTTGCTGCTGCCACCGGCGCAAGATTTGCCCGGAGCTGCTTCTCAGGTGCATACATGGGAGAATATGGCCTTTATACCTCCAACAGCGGTGAGGCAGTCCGCCACCGCAAGGCGCTGGAGATCCCGGATATGAAGCTGCTGTTCAAGGTGAACCCCGAAGCAGACAGCTATCTGGTGCAGCGGGATATTCAGGTGGTGGCAAAGTCTATCATGTTCGGTGGCTTTGCAGACGGCTTGTGCGTGTCCGGCGCTTCTGCCGGCAGCGAGCCGGATGATTCCATCCTGAACAAGGTCTACGAAGTGGCAAAGCCCCGCAATGTGCCGGTGTTCTGCAATACCGGCTGCCGCCACGAGAATGTGAGAGAGAAGCTGAAATACTGCGATGCCGTCTGCATGGGCACTGCGTTCAAGAAGGACGGCGTGTTCAACGGGCGTGTGGACGAAGAGCGAGTGCGCAGCTTTATGGAGATCGTGTACGACATCCGCGCCCGACTGTGAGAAAGGGGAGCAGGATGAAACGCTATTTTCTGGGCATCGACATCGGTACCTTTGAGTCCCGCGGCATCCTGATCGACGAAAGCTTCCGGGTGGCGGCGGATGCCTCGGTGCCCCACGGGATGGACAACCCGCAGCCCGGGTGGTTCGAGCAGGATGCCGAGGCGGTCTGGTGGGGCGACGACCTGTGCAAATTGTGCCGGACCCTGATAAAACAGAGCGAAATCAGGCCGGAGCAGATCGCCTGCGTGGGCACCAGTGCATTGGGCACCGACTGCCTGCCGGTGGACGAACAGTGCCGCCCGCTGCGCCCGGCCATCCTCTACGGCATCGACGCCCGCGCGTCAGAGGAAGCGGCGTGGCTGACAGAGCATTACGGACAGGCGCGGGTGCAGGAGTTGTTCGGCCATCCCATCTGCTCCGGCGACACGGCCACAAAGATCCTCTGGCTGCGGCGGCATGAGCCGGAGATCTACGCAAAGACGGCCTATTTTCTCACGGGCAGCTCCTTTTTTGACGGTGCGCCTGACCGGGAAATATGTCATCGATCAGTCCCTTGCCAAAGGCTCGTTCCGACCGCTGTACCAAGCGGACGGCAGTGTGAACGAGGCAGAGTGCGGGCTGTACTGCCGCCCGGACCAGATCGCGGCGTGTGCATGGTCCACAGACATCGTGGGCACGGTCACACCGGAGGCTGCGGCACAGACCGGCCTTGCCGCGGGAACGCCGGTCATTACCGGTACCGGTGACTCCACGGCAGAGGCCATCAGCGTGGGTCTGGTGGAGCCGGGCACGGCCTTTTTTCAGTATGGCTCCTCGATGTTCTATTACTATTGTACGGACCACTTCGTGGGCAGCTATGTTTCGCCGCAGGGCAACGGCGCCCCTCAAGGGCGGGAAGGCGTTTACCGTGCCGGGCACCTATTGTCTGGGCGACGGCACCAATGCGGCGGGCACATTGACCCGCTGGGTGCGTGACCTGCTGTACAGCAAAGAGCTGGAAGCCGAAAAGCAGGGCGGCGAAAACGCCTACGCAGTCATGGCGCGGGAGGCGGCTGCTGTGCCGCCGGGCAGCGACGGACTGATCATGCTGCCGTATATCTACGGTGAGCGAAGCCCCCTGCAGGACGCAGAGGCCACCGGAATGCTCTTCGGACTGAAAGGAACGCATGGACGGGCGCAGATCAACCGCGCTGCGCTGGAAGCCGTAGGCTATTCCACCTATCAGCATCTGCTGCTGTTTGAGGAGCTGGGGGTGCCGCCCCGGCGGATCATCACAGCGGGCGGCGGCACGAAAACGCTGCATGGATGCAGATCATCTGCGACATGGCGGGAATGCCGCTGACCATTCCGGAGCCGTTCCAGTGCTCCAGCTACGGAGACGCCATGCTGGCGGCATTGGGCGTCGGTGCGCTGGAAAGTTTTGCCGCCCTGCGCACCGCTTTACCGCAGGGCAGGATCTTGCAGCCGGACCGGAAAAATCATGAATTTTATCAGGAGCATTACCCGATTTTCCGGGATCTCTATCTGGAAAATCGGGACAGGATGCACAGAATGCAAAAAAAGGAGAAGACTGTCCTATGGTCATTGATACTCATATCCATCCGGCACTGTTTGCACCGATCTGTGAGGATCAGGAGCGCTTTCGCCGCCGCTGTGATACCATGAATTATCATCTGATGAAGCCCTCCGACATGGCGCTGCTGCTGCGCAAGCAGTATGCGCTGGCAGACATCGGACGGGTGGTGCTGCTGCCGGAGGACTGCTCTCTGTGGAGTCGGGGATGGTGGAGATCTCCAACGATGAGATCGCAAAGCTGGTGGCGCTGGATGCACAGTTCTATATCGGTATGGCAACGGTAGACCCCGCCGCCCCGATGCTGTGCAGGAGCTGGAACGTGCCTTTGTTGAGCTTGGGCTGGCCGGACTTGCAGTGAACACCGCACGGCTCAAGATGTACCCCATGGACGAGCGCCTTGTGCCGCTGTATGATCTGTGCCGCAAATACCACAAGCCGATCATCTTCCACGCCGGCTTCTGTCTGGAAAATAACGCGCTGGCAAAGTATGCCCGCCCGATGGAATTCGAGGAGGTGGCGCTGCGCTGGCCGGAGGTCAATCTCTGCCTTGCTCATTTCGGCTGGCCGTGGGTGCAGGAGACGGCGGCTCTGCTGCTCAAGTATCCCAATCTCTACGCAAACACTGCACTGATGAACTTTGATGGTCCCTACCAGCTGTTCCCCAAAGTGTTCAAGCAGGACATGGGCGAATAATACTGGCTGGATCATAATCTGGCCGATAAGGTCATGTTCGGTTCGGACTCGCCCCCGCATTCGCCCGGTGCGCAGCAAGCGGGGGCTGGATAGCGTGGAGATGCTGCCCGACACGAGGGAAAAGATCTACTGGAAAAATGCAATGCGCTTTTTTGGATGGGAGGGCCAGAACAAATGAGATTTGAGCTGAAGGAAGTAAGCATCTGCGCAGAGAAGGAGTTTGAGCTGATCCGCATCACCGACCCGGTGCGTGAATTTGTGGCACAGACCGGAGTAAAGAACGGCGTCGTCTATGTCATCACGGAGCACACGACCACCGGCATCATGGTGAACGAGAGCCTGCCCTGCGTGGAAAAGGATATTATGGAGACGCTGGACCGGATCGCGCCGGAAAACTATCCTTATCATCACAACCACTATCTGCCCACCTACGGCACCATCGGCGGCAATGCACCCGGCCATCTCAAGAGTCTGCTCACGGGGAACCACTGCGTTTTTCCGATCGCAGAGGGCAAGATCAAGCTGGGCAGCGCAGCGGATATTTATTTCTGCGAGTACGATGGCATCAAAAACCGCAAATATATGATCTACGTCATGGGCGAGTAAGGGGGGCTGCGGAATGAAAAAAGCAATCGCAATGGCAGACAACTGCATTGATGTCTACTACCGGATGGACCGGTACTATCTGACGGGCAACAGCATCGACTTCGCCCCTCAACTACAAGGCGCAGGGCGGAGACGTGACCGAAATGACCGTGCTGGGCAACGATGTCTTTGCAGATGCGCTGGTGGAGCGGCTGAAGCAGCGCGATATTCCGCTGCGGGTGCTCAAAAGGATCGACCGCCCCACCGGTATGGCAAAGATGGACCTCGTAGACGGGGACAAAAAGCATCTGGAATTTCACGGCAACGCCATGGAGGAGATCGAGCTTTCCGCGGAGGATATGGAATTTGTCAAGGGCTTTGACATCGTGTATGCAGAGCGCTGGGCAAAGGCAGAGAGCGCTATATCGCTGCGCTGCGCCAGCCGGGGCAGATCTGGGTCTACGACTTTTTCGAAACGACTGGAGCAGCCCTCCAACGACGCGCTTCTCCCCTATCTGGATTACGCCTTTTTCTCCTACGACAAGGATGATGACTATATCCGGGAATTTATGCGCCGCACGAAAGCGAAGGGCGCAGGCTGTGTGATTGCCATGCTGGGCGAGCATGGAAGCCTTGCCTACGATGGACAGAGATTCTATCAGCAGGCGGCGGAAAACGTGCCGGTAGTAAATACGGTGGGAGCAGGCGATTCTTATATCGCAGCATTCACCTACGGCGTGAGCCTTGGGGAGAGCATCCCGCAGTGCATGGCGCGGGGCAAGGCCCTTGCGACCCGGATCGTGCAGCAGTTTGATCCTTATTTACAGGAAAAGGAGCAATAACGATGGAACTTTCACAGTTGTGTGCAGCAAATTATCATTACAAGCGCTATACGCTGGATTATTTTCTGGAATCTGCTGAGCGGCTGGGCTATCAGTCTATCGAACTGTGGGCATCCGGCCCCCACCTCCATCTGGAGGATTTCGACGCTGCCCGTCTGGCTGAGCTGAACCGCAAGATCAAGGCACATCATCTTGCTCTGCGCTGCTTTTACGCCGGAGCAGTGCGTGTATGCCATCAGCGTTTCTCATCCGGATAAGGTCTATCGGGACCGCACGGTGGACTTTTTCAACCAGCACATCGAAGCGGCCGTGCAGCTGGACTGCGACCACATGGTGGTATCCACCGGCTTTGCTTATCTGGATGTGGATGCAGAGGACGCGTTTGGCTGGTGCGCAGAGGCAATGGGACGCATTGCCCGCAAGGCAGAGCAGGAGGGCGTGACGCTGGCGGTAGAGCCTTTTACCAAGTACACCACCCACATCTGCAATGAGGCAAGCCAGCTGCGCCGTCTGCTGCGCACGGTCAACAGCTCGCGCCTTACGGGCTTGGCGGATACGGATGTCATCGCCACGACGGCGGTGGATACCTTCTCCACTTTCCTTGATGTGATCGGCCCGGAGAATCTGGGACACGTTCATTTTGTTGACGGCAACCCCGGCGGGCATCTGGTGCCCGGCGATGGCAATCTGGATCTGGACGGGGCACTGGAAAAGCTCAAGGCAGTCCATTATACCGGTGCGCTGGGTCTGGAAGTGCTGGACCGCCGCTATGTCTTTGCCCCCGAAGCTGCGATGAAGCAGGCGATGGACTGGTACAAGGAAAGGATATAAACGCGCGAAAACCGGAAGAAGCGTATTTTATGAGATGCAAATTGCCTCGTGGAAAAACAATCCGGGATTTACGCTGAAAATACATAGATATATTCTTAAAATTATACCTTCTTCATCAACCCATTCTCCTTAAAAAGGCGGCCTCCCTTCCGACAATCACAGTGTCAGAAGGAAGGCTGTTTTTTAGCGGACTTCATTTCCATAAAGCTGATGTTTGGCGAAAGTGCCCCTAAGAAACCTTGTTTTTTGGGGGCTTTTTTGTACAATGAAGCAAAGCGACTCACAACAACGATAAAGGATATTTGGAATGGAAAAAACAGAACTGCGATATCAGGCTTATCTTCAGATATTGAAGGAAGAACTCATCCCTGCGATGGGCTGTACCGAGCCCATCGCGGTGGCCTATGCCGCCGCCGTGGCCCGGAAGACGCTGGGGGCCGTGCCGGAGCGCGTGTGCGTCGGGGCCAGCGGCAGCATGATCAAAAACGTCAAGTCGGTCATCGTGCCCAACACCGACAACCGTAAAGGTCTGGAAGCTGCGGCCGCTGCGGGCATCGTGGCGGGCCGCCCGGAACAGAAGCTGGAGGTCATCGCCGACGTGACGCCGGAGGAAACGAAAGCCATCCTTGCCTATCTGGACCAGACCGAGATCACGGTCGAGCATGTGGACAATGGCGTGACCTTCGACATCATCGTGACGGTCTGGAAGGGCGGGCACTCGGCCCAAGTGCGGATCGCAGTCTTCCACACCAACATCGTCCACATGGAAAAGGACGGCGAAGTGCTGCTGGACCTGCCCGTTCACGGCGACGAGGAGGAAAAACCTGACCGACCGCAGTCTGCTGGATATGGAGCACATCTGGGACTTCGCCAACACGGTGGACATCGAGGACGTGAAGCCCATTCTGGACCCCCAGATCAAATACAATATGGCCATTGCCGAGGAAGGTTTGCGGGGCGATTACGGCGCGAACATCGGCAGCGTCCTGCTGGACATGGAGGGCGACAATGTCCGTGTCCGGGCCAAAGCCTACGCCGCCGCCGGTTCTGATGCCCGGATGAACGGGTGTGAGATGCCAGTTGTCATCAACTCGGGCAGCGGCAATCAGGGCATCACGGTCTCGGTGCCGGTCATTGTCTATGCGCGGGAGCTGAAGGCCGGCGACGAGCAGCTTTACCGGGCCTTGACCCTCTCCAACCTGACCACCATCCACGAAAAGACCCCCATCGGCCGCCTGTCCGCCTACTGCGGGGCCGTCAGCGCGGGGGCGGGGGCCGGTGCAGGCATCGCTTACCTCTGCGGCGGTGGGTACGAAGCCGTCATCCACACCGTCGTCAATGCGCTGGCCGTGGTGTCCGGCGTCATCTGCGATGGTGCCAAGGCGTCCTGCGCCGCTAAGATCGCCACGGCGGTGGAAGCCGGACTGCTCGGCTATAATATGTACATCCGGGGCCAGCAGTTCCGCGGCGGCGACGGCATCGTGGCCAAGGGAGTCGAAAACTCCCTGCGGAACGTAGGCCGTCTCGGCAAGCAGGGCATGAAGGAGACCAACCGCGAGATTATCGATATCATGGTCGGCTGCAAATAAGCAGACAGAAAAAACCACCGGAGCACCGGTGGTTTTTTGCTTAGAATTCGTTTGCTTTCAGACGCTCCAGCACCTCGGTCAGGCTCTTGCACTCTGCCGTGTACAGGCGGCGCATCTCGTCGTCGGCGGGGGAGCAGGTCGGGCACCATCACGGTGACGAAGCCGCCCGCCGCCCCGGCGCGGACGCCGTTGTAGCTGTCCTCCAATACAAGGCAGCAGGCCGGTTCCACGCCCAGCTGCTGTGCCGCCAAGAGGAAGATCTCCGGGTCGGGCTTGGAGTGTTTGACCTGCTGGCCGGATACCAGCGCCTTGAAGTAGTGGGTCAGCCCCCAGTTGTTCAGGTTGCCCTCGATGACATGGACCCGGCTGGAGGAGGCCACTGCCATGGGGATGTGGTTGGCATTCAGCCAGGCCAGCAGCTCGTCCAGCCCCGGCTTTTTGGGCACCGGTTTCTGGAACTCCTCATCGGCCACCCGGTGCAGGCTGTCGATGATGGCGTTGGCATCGCAGTCCTCTCCGTAGAACTGCCGCACGATGTTACGGGAAGTTTCGCCCGCCGTGCCGCGTTCAGCCTCGGCAAGGCCTTCCTTGTACTCCAGACCCAGCGCCGCCAGCGCCGGTTCCCAGAAAGTGGCCCACATCCGCTCGGTGTGTCGAACATCAGGCCGTCCATATCAAAAAATCACGCCGTTGATCATGGTAGAACTCCTTTTTTTATTATAACCCTCTCCGTCATTGCTTCGCAATGCCACCTCTCCCGAAGGGAGAGGCTATTCTGCCTCTTGGGAAAGGTTTTCGCAAACCCAAAATCTAAAAGCCGCAATGGGCTCCCCCTTTGGGGGGACGACTGGCAACGCCATCGGCGTTGACTGAGAGGGCAATTATGGTTTCATTTTATCACAATTTGCGACAACTTACAGCCCCCAAACATGAAAGATTTTGCGTTTCCTTGCAAATCCGGCTCATGCTACTATAATAGAAAACAACATTCGGCATTTCAGGTGCGGGCGCGTGCCGCGCAAAATCTGCTGTGTGAGATCAGAAAAGAGGGAAATATATCATGTTGGATATCAAGATCACTCGTACCACTTCTCCCAAGGAGAAGCCCCAGGACGAGAGCAAGCTGGGCTTCGGTAAGAAATTTACCGACCACATGTTTGTGATGGATTATACCGAGGCCGAGGGCTGGCATGACGCCCGCATCGTCCCCTACGCACCCTTCCCGCTGGACCCGGCCACGGTGGTGTTCCACTATGCGCAGGAGATCTTCGAGGGCATGAAGGCTTACCGCACCGCGGATGACACCATCCAGCTGTTCCGCCCCGAGTGCAACGCAAAGCGTTTCCAGGATTCCGCCGACCGTCTGTGCATCCCCAAGATCCCGGCCGAAGATTTCGTCCAGGCTGTTGAGGCTCTGGTGGACGTGGACCGCGACTGGGTGCCCCATACCGATGGTGCTTCGCTGTACATCCGCCCCTTCTGCTTTGCCAATGACGTGGGTCTGGGTGTGCATGCTTCCAAGCATTACATTTTCTGTGTCATCTGCTCTCCCTCCGGCGCTTACTATGCCGAGGGCATCAACCCCGTCCGCATCTACGTTGAGGATGAATACATCCGTGCCGCCCCCGGCCTGACCGGCTTCACCAAGTGCGGCGGCAACTATGCTGCTTCCATCAAGGCCGGTGAGCTGGCCGAGGAGCAGGGCTACGCACAGGTGCTGTGGCTGGACGGCGTGGAGAAGAAGTACGTTGAGGAAGTCGGCAGCATGAACATCATGTTCAAGATCGACGGTAAGGTCTACACCGCTGCAACCGTCGGCACCGTTCTGCCCGGCGTTACCCGCCGCAGCTGCATCGAGCTGCTGAAGGATTGGGGCTATGATGTCATCGAGGGCAAGCTGGCCATTGCGGACATCATGCAGGCCGCCCGCGAGGGCAAGCTGGAAGAGGTCTTCGGCACTGGTACCGCCGCAGTCGTCTCCCCCTGTCAAGGAGCTGGTCTGGAAGGGCGAGCACGCCTACATTGGCGATGGTAAGATCGGCCCTGTGACCCAGAAGCTGTACGACACCATGACCGGGATGCAGTGGGGCAAGATCCCCGATACCAAGGGCTGGATCGTTCCGGTTGAGAAAAAGTACTGATCCTTCCCGCGCTTCTCTCTGTTCAGAATTTTTTGCAAACGCCGCTGGGTGGGAATGCCGCCGGGCGGCGTTTGCCGTATCATAGAACCTCTCAGCCGCCTACGGCGGCAGCTCCCCCCTGGTCAGGGGAGCCAAGTTTACGATGCCGTTTTCTTGCCTCTCCTGCTAGGAGGGTGGCAATGCGAAGCATTGACGGAGAGGTTTTGTTCCCCGATTGCTTTTCCGCCTGCACAGTGCTAGACTATGTGCAGAAAAACAGAAACGAGAGGGAACTGGAATATGGTCAAAAAAATGGAGCGTCAGCTATCCTGCGGTGAACGGTGTGGAGCAGCGCCGGGTGTATGTCTACCTGCCCACCATGTACGAAGCCGACCCGGAGCGCCGGTATCCGGTGCTGTATATGTTCGACGGCCAGAATGTGTTCTTTTTTTGATGCGGATGCCACCTACGGCAAGAGCTGGGGCGTGGCGGATTATCTGGACTACACCGATACCCCGCTCATCGTGGCGGCAGTGTGGAGTGCAATGCAGGCCCCAACAACGAGCGCCTTGTGGAGTATTCGCCCTACCGCTTCGATGATCCGACCTATGACCACTTTGACGGCAAGGGGCAGGCGACCATGAGCTGGTTCATCCACCGGTTCAAGCCCTTCATTGACCACAATTTCCGCACCCTGCCGGACCGGGAGCACACGTTCATCGGCGGCAGCTCCATGGGCGGTCTCATGAGCCTGTACGCTCTGCTGCAGTATAACGATACCTTCAGCCGCGCGGCAGCCCTGTCGCCGTCGATCTGGGTGTCTCCTGAAAAGCTCAGCGGTCTGGTGGGCCGCGCAAAGCTGGAGCCCGGCACGGTGCTCTACATGGACTACGGCTCCCAGGAGATGGGCAGCCACGAGGGGATGCGCAGGGAATTTGCCGAGATGTGCAGCAAGATCATGGTCCGGGGCATCCACCTGACCAGCCGCCTGGTGCCCGGCGGTACCCACAGCGAAGCCAGCTGGGAAAAGCAGCTGCCCCGTTCGTTCGTGTTCCATACACTGATGTATGAACTGGACTGAACCTCTCCGTCATCCCTTCGGGATGCCACCTCTCCTGGTAGGAGAGCGCGGAGCGCCTGAGAGGTTTTTTATAGAGGAGGGAAACCAGATGGAAACACAATACTTCAAGGATTACAGCCCCGCACTGGGCCGGGAGATGGAATGCAAGGTCTACGGCCACGCAGGCCGCCCCATGCTCTTTATCCCCTGTCGGATGGCCGTTTCTTCGACTTTGAGGACTTCCACATGGCCGGTACGCTGGCACCGTGGATCGAATCCGGGCAGATCATGGTCATCTCCATCGACACCATCGATCAGGAGACCTGGTCCGACACCAACGGCGACCCCTACTGGCGGATCCGCCGCTATGAGCAGTGGATCCGCTACATCGTGGAGGAAGTTGTGCCCAAGATCCAGTATATCGCCAAGGAGCGCAACGGCTGGGACAGCCTCCCCGGCGTGATCGCCTTTGGCTGCAGCAGCCTGGGCGCGACCCATGCCGTCAACCTCTACCTGCGGTTCCCCTATCTTTTCGATGGTTGTCTGGCCCTCAGCGGCATCTACACCGCAAAATACGGCTTTGGCGATTACATGGACGAGGTGGTCTATCAGAACTCCCCCTGTGGACTATATGGCCAACTTCCCCACCGACCACCCCTATATGGACCTCTACCGCAACAGGAAGGCGGTCATCTGCTGCGGTCAGGGCGCTTGGGAGCAGCCCGATACCACCCGGCAGCTCAAGCAGATCTTTGAGCAGAAAGGCATCCCTGTCTGGGTGGACCTGTGGGGCTATGATGTCAAGCACGACTGGGATTTGGTGGTATCAGCAGGTCGTGTATTATATGCCTTATATTCTAGGATAAAAAGAGGAATCATCAAGCTATGCAGAACTTTATCTTTATCTCCCCCAATTTTCCCACCAACTACTGGCAGTTCTGCCGGGAGCTGAAAAAACGACGGCATGAACGTGCTGGGCAAATCGGTGACCAGCCCTATGATGAGCTGAGGCCGGAGCTGAAAGACAGCCTGAACGAATACTACAAGGTCGGCAGCTTGGAGAATTATGACGAGGTGTACCGCGCCGTCGCGTTCTTCGCCTTCAAGTATGGCCGCATCGACTGGCTGGAATCCAACAATGAGTACTGGCTGGAGCGGGATGCGGCCCTGCGCACGGACTTCAACATCAAGTCCGGCTTCCAGACCGAGGATATGCCCCGCATCAAGTACAAGAGCAAGATGAAGGAATACTATCAGAAGGTCGGCATCGCGACGGCACGCTACCATATGGTGGACGACCTGGAGGGCTGCAGGAAGTTCATCGACGAGGTGGGCTATCCGGTGGTGGTCAAGCCGGACAACGGTGTAGGTGCCTCCGATACCCATAAGCTGTCCAGCGATGAGGAGCTGAAGCGCTTCCTGCTCTACAAGAGCACCTATCACCCCGACCTCGCCTACATCATGGAGGAGTTCGTCCACGCCGAAGGTCAACAGCTACGATGCTATCATTGACGGCAGCGGCAACCCCATCTTTGAGGCGGGCAACGTCAGCCCGGTGTCCATCATGGACATTGTCAACGACAACGATAACTCCATCTACTATATCATCAAGGACCTGCCCGACGACACCCGCGCCGCCGGACGCGCCGCCGTCAAGAGCTTTGGCGTGAAGAGCCGATTCGTCCACTTTGAGTTCTTCCGGATGACCGAGGATCAGGCCGGCATGGGCAAAAAGGGCCAGATCGTTGCGCTGGAAGTCAACATGCGCCCCTGCGGCGGCTTTACGCCCGATATGATCAACTTTGCCGCTCCACCAACGTGTACAAGATCTGGGCCGATATGATCGCCTTCGGCGGCACCGATATGCCGGTCGGCGAGCACTTCTACTGCCCCTTTGCGGGCCGCCGCGATGGCAAACATTTCGTCTACAGCCACGAGCAGCTCATGCAGAAGTATCAGGCCAATATGCGGATGGTGGACCGCATCCCCGACGCCCTCTCCGGCGCCATGGGCAACCAGATGTATGTGGCCACCTTCCCCACCTTTGAGGAGATGGAGCAGTTCTACGCCGACGTCCTCGCCGTCACCGACGAGAACAACGACGCCATCCAGCAGGAGTTGGTGAACGTGCTGGCTCTCGGCGAGCCCGCCGCCAAGGCCCTCATCCCAAAGCCCAACCTCTCCCCCCGCCGTCAAGCCCACCACGGCCGTGACGAAGACCACGACCAAGGCCGTCACCAAGATGGACAGCCGGAAGAAAAAGTAAATGATGAAGAGACCAGCCCCGGAAACGGCCTGAACGGCATCGTTTCCGGGGCTGGTCTGCGTTTCGAAATGTGCTATACTGTCCTCAAAGACACTGTTGAGAATGAGGTACAGATATGAAAATTCCTGCAAATGGTTTTTACACATGCGGGCAAGTTCCACGCGGATGATGTCTTTGCGACGGCGCTGCTGCAGATCATCCGCCCGGACATCAAGATCACCCGCGGCTTTGTGGTGCCGGACGATTTCGACGGCATCGTGTACGATATCGGATTCGGCATGTTCGACCACCATCAGGAGCCGCGGGAAATGCGGGCCAACGGCGTCCCCTACGCAGCCTTCGGTCTGCTGTGGCGGGTGCTGGGGCCCGGCTTGTGGGCGAGCGTCAGGCCCGGCTCATTGATGAGAACTTCATCCAGCCCCTCGATCTGAACGACAATACCGGCGAGCAGAACAGCCTCTGTGACGCCATCGGCTTCTTCAACCCCGTGTGGGACTCGAAGGAAGATCAGGATACCTGCTTCTTCAAGGCGGTGGCCGTGGCGAAGCAGATCTTGGAAAACCAGATCGCCAGCGCCAACGCCGTGAACCGTGCGGATGAAAAGGTCCAGCAAGCCTAAAAAACTCCCGCGACGGCATCGTGGTGCTGCCCTGCTATCTGCCCTGGAAGAACGGGCTGTACAAGACCGACGCCCTTTTCGTCATCTACTACCCCAGCCAGCGCGGCGCGGCTGGAGCGCCCAGTGCGTGACCGACCACAAGACCAAAAAGCCTAAGCTCCCCTTCCCCCAGTCGTGGGCGGGCCAGCCGCAGGAGGTCATCGAGCAGAAGAGCGGCATCGAGGGCATCAGCTTTTGCCACGCCAGCCGCTTCCTCATCACGGCCAAGGACAAGGAGACGGCCCTCGCCGCGTGCCGTCAGGTGCTGAAGAACAACGGGAGACTGTAAGATGAGCGGCGGAGCGGAATACGAAGAACGGGCCTACGTCTATATGGTGCGTGTGCGGGCGGCCAGCTCTACACGGGCTGGACCAACGACCCCGGTGTCCGGCTCCACGCCCACAAGACCGGCAAAGGGGCCAAGGCGACGCGGGCCATGGGGGCCAAGCGGTTCGCCTACTTGGAGCGCTGTGCCGACAGATCCGACGCCCTGCGCCGCGAAGCGGCCCTGAAAAAAAGCTGCCCAAGCCGAAAAAAAGAAGCCCTGTTGCGCGGAATGGGAAGGAAAGAATCTGCCCCGGCTGTCGGTGGCGACCCGCGCGGATGCGGTAGACATCCTTGAAATTTACAACTGGTACGTGCTGAACCACACGGCGACCTTTCAGGTCACGCCCTCCACGCTGGAAGAGTACGAGGACTGGGTGGACAACACCCGGAAGGTGGCCCCGCTGCTGCTGGCGCGGGACGCCGAGGGCAAGCTGCTGGGCTACGCCTGTGCCCACCGGTGGCACCCGCGGGGAAGCCTACGACTGGTCGGTGGAGAGCACCATCTACTGCGCCCCGGACGCCCGCGGCCTCGGTGGGGGCACCCTGCTCTACCGCGCCCTGCTGGAAGTGCTGGATGCCTGCGGCTACTGGAACGTCTACGCCCTTGTGGCCGACCCCAACCCCGCCAGCGAGCACATCCACCAGCGGCTGGGCTTCTCCTGCGTGGGGCGCACCCCTCACACGGCCTATAAGTGGGGGCTGGCTGGGGCTTTCGACACGTGGTGGCTGGCGCTGCGCTCCGGCAGCGAAAGGCCCGCCCCCATCCGGCTCGCATCCCCGAAGAGACCGCCGCCATCCTGAAAAAATACGGCAGCATATAACGCAAGAGCCTCCCGGTTTTCACGCCGGGAGGCTCTTGCGTTTGTGGGACTCCCTCAGGCGCTCACGCGCCAGCTCCCTCAAGGAGGGAGCCATCGAAGAGGACTGGGGGAGTTATTTCAGCATCTGCTGGACCTTGAACCACGCCCGCGCCACTTCATACTTGGAAACGCTGCGGTCGGGGTCAAAGCGGGAGGCGTCGCTGTCGTCGGCGGGCTTCACAAGGCCGTTGTCGATGGCCCAGCGGGTCGCCTTCTGCAGCTCGCCGTCCTCGGCGGAAACGTCGCCGTACAGCGCCGGGAGCACCACGTCGGGCTTGCCCGCCGTCTCCCCACAGCAGCACCACCAGCTCACGCCGGTTGGTGGGCACCGGCACGCCGCCGGGCAGGGAGAGCTGCGAAATAGCTGTCCACACCGAGGCTCACGCCCTGCCACACCAAGATGCCGGCCGCCGCGCCGCCCACGGCCACGGTGGCCATGGTGCCCAGCACCGACGGGCCGTCGTCATCGTCCGGCAGCTCCGCCGGGCGGATGTCCAGCCGGATGGTGAAGCGCGTGTCTTCGGTGTACTTGCTCAGGTCGGGCATGGTAAAGGTCAGGGGTTCGACTTTGTTGCTGAAGCCGCCGGAACTGCTGTCCATCAGCGCCTTGATCAGCGCGGTGGGCAGGTCCCAATAGTTGAAGCTCATGCCCTCCTGACTCTCGCCCACGGTCAGGCACACTTCCTCACCTACCTCCACCACCGCGCTGGTCTTGCCGTTCACAAGCCCGCCGCCGGTCACGGTGAGGGTGTAGGCGGGGGTATCTTTCTGGAACACCGCCTCAGCGGTGGCGCTGGCGTTGTTCATTTTGATGGTGATCGTTTTGCATTCGGGGTCGTTCAGCGTGCCTTTCGTCAGCAAGCTTTCGTCGCTCAGCCTCCAGCCGAGGAAGGTTTCATCTTCTGCCGGTTCGTCGGCTTCCAGCGTGAATTCCGTACCCGCCGGGGCAGAGACAGAGGTGTTGCCCAGCATAGTGATAGTGCCGCGGATGATGTCGAGAGTATACAGCGTGTCGTTCAGCACCACAGGGGCCGTCGGGCATTTGAAGCTGACAGTCTTTTTTGTCATCCTCGCCGTTCGGGTAGCTGCTACCGCGGAACCTGCCGATGTCCCAGCCGTTGATGTTGGTGATTTCGGTGTCGGCTGTAACGGTGACAATGGTGCCCCTCATAGGGAGTAAAGGTTCCATTCGGTGCCGGTGGTCAAATGGAAAGAACTATCCAGCACACGCGGTTCGGTGTCATTCACTTTCCGAATGTGTCCATCGTGTACCGTCACTGGATGGGCTTTGTCGCTCAGTGCTGTATGGCCGTTGAATGCACCGCCGGTCACGGTGCCCTGTTCAGTGGCAGACCTTGTCGAGCAAACCCGCAGCAAAGGTTCCGCCGTTGATGGTGCCGCCATAATTCTCGACAAAATTCTTGAAAATGCCGTCTTCGATGGTCGCACCGCTGCGGTTTGTGATATCGCACGTTACAGCCGCAAGCTCGCTGCTGATCTTGTTGTTGAGCGGGTCGCAATAACGGAAATTGTAAGAATGGGCTGTTAGCTCCAAATAGTCGGAGATGCCGTCAACATATCTCCAGCCATCACCGGTATAGATATACTCGTTGAAGCTCCGATCATATGGGATGCCTTCGAGATCCGGAGAACCATCTTCCTTCATGATGAGATTCGTGCGGGAAGACTTGTTCAGGATCAACTCAGGTCCACCATAAGTCTCAAGGAAGGAATCGTGTGTCGTGAAACGGAGGGCGGTTTTGTCGTTGTTATCAAGATAATAGCGAGAATTGATCGCGCGGCAGTTGATATCCGTAAGGGGAACACTGGCTTTGATCTCCACCTGACTGCCTTTTGATGGCGTACAGTGTTGTGTTCCATTTTGGGGAAGAAAGGCCGTTCACGGCTTCAATCGAACCGGAACCGTTCAGACCGGAACCGTTCAGGATGATGGGTTGGACATTATCAGCGGTTAAGCCGTGGGGAATCTCGTTGAACGCGCCGCCGGTGAGCTTGGCACCGGCGCCAACCATAAGCTTCACATCGGGGTCAAGCTGACCAAGGCCGTTCTTGGAAAAGTTGTATTCGCCGTTTTCCAGCGTCAGCGTGTCGCTGTTTCCGTTATACGTCCAGCCGTTGCCCTTGCAGCCGATGATATCGTTCCCAGCGCCATAGATCGGCTCACGCCCGGTCGTTACGGGGATGCCGTTGCTGATTGCAAGGTCGGTAACGTAATGCTCTTGGTTCAGCACGATATCTTCTTCTTGTTCGGGGGTAAACGTGTAGTGACCATACGTATCCGGGCCGGTCAGGCCGCCGTAATTGATTCTGCCGTTGATGTAGTGAAGTTCGTTTAAAGCCGCCGAGCTTTGCAAGCTGTACAACAAGTGTGGGGGTTCCGGTAAAATAGTAGGTTTTCCAACCCGAAAAGGCCTTCGGGGCGTTTGGAAGAGAGACAACAAACACGGCGCCGTTCACTTCGGTCAATTTGTGGCAGTTGGCAACACCCTCCGGCGGGGTTGTGCGGCAAAACAGACAGTTTGTCATAGTGCCGCCGTCACAATTTATAATGTCATTGGTGCTGAGCAGAGAGTTTTCGACGGTGCCATAATTGAGCATCGCATGAAACCGACCGCCCGTGATGGTGGCACCGTTTTTCACAACTACCGTGCATTGAACGAGCGTTAAAACTGTACCATCCTCGGTGGTAGGCTTGGTGTTGTTGAAATTATAGCTCCCGCTTTCCAGTATCAGAGTCGTGTTGTTTTTGTCATACTTCCAGTCTTTGCCCTGATAAACACCATCCGAATTCGGATTTATTTTAGAAACATCGGGCATTCCGGTGTCGCTGCCCATTACGAGGTCTGGCAAAGGTTCATTACTCGTATAACCGGCTGAACCGATACCCCCCCGTATCTGCGAGGGCAGATACCGGCAAAGGGAAAAGCATCATGCTGAAGGCAAGAAGCAGGGCGAGAATGCGTTTTTTCATAGGGGCCTCACTTTCCGTTTTGTAGCTGCATAGAGACGACGGTTTTCTTAAACTGATTGTACCATAAAATGCGTCAAAAAGAAACAAAACCTGCGTGAATGGGGGTGTTTTGTGCGTGAACGGCGGTTCCGGGGCGCGAAGGGGCCGAAAAGGCCCGGCAAAAGCCTCCGCATATATGCAGCATGATTGCATAAAAATTGTATAATTTACAAAATATTTGCATAAACATACAAATTGACAGAAACCGCACCGGAAACGGGCAGAAGGTTTGGCGGTTTTCGGCATTGACGGAAAAACCGCACGGCGTATAATAAAAAGCGTGATAAGCAAGCGATGAATCGAGCGTGCCGGGAGGGATGCCCGCGTGCAGAAAAAAAAAAGTGTAATCATGAAAATAAAGGAGCGTTCATCATGAAAAAAGGAAAACATCAAAAAGTAGTGCTGGCGTACTCTGGCGGCCTGGACACGTCGATCATCATTCCCTGGCTGAAGGAAAACTATGATAACTGCGAGGTGATCGCAGTCTCTGGAGACGTTGGCCAGGGAACCGAGCTTGACGGCCTGGAGGAGAAGGCCATCAAGACCGGCGCGTCCAAGCTGTACGTCCTCGACCTGAAGAAGGACTTCGTCGAGAACTACATCTTCCCCCACCCTGAAGTTCGGCGCCAAGTACGAGGATTACCTGCTGGGCACCGCCTTCGCCCGCCCCTGCATCGCAAAGGCTCTGGCCGATATCGCCATCAAGGAAGGCGCGGACGCCATCTGCCACGGCTGCACCGGCAAGGGCAACGACCAGGTCCGTTTCGAGCTGACCCTGAAAGCGCTGGCCCCCGATATGGCCATCATCGCCCCGTGGCGTGAGTGGAGCATCAAGAGCCGTGACGAGGAGATCGACTACGCCGAGGCCCATAACATCCCCCTGAAGATCAACCGTGAGACCAACTACTCCAAGGACAAGAACCTGTGGCACCTGAGCCATGAGGGCCTCGACCTCGAGAAGCCGTCCCTGGAGCCGCAGTACAATAAGCCGGGCTTCCTGGAGCTGGGCGTTTCCCCCGAGCAGGCTCCCGACACCCCGACCTACGTCACCATCCACTTTGAGAAGGGCATCCCCACCGCTGTTGACGGCAAGGAGATGGAGAGCGTCGAGCTGGTCGAGTACCTGAACAAGCTCGGCGGCGCCAACGGCATCGGTCTGCTGGACATCGTGGAGAACCGCCTTGTCGGCATGAAGAGCCGCGGCGTCTATGAGACCCCCGGGCGGTGCCATCCTGTACAAAGCGCACAACGTGTTGGAGACCATCACCCTGGACAAGGAGAGCGCACACTTCAAGGCACAGCTGGCCCAGAAGTACGCCGAATATCGTCTACAACGGCAAGTGGTTCACCCCCCTGCGCGAGGCGCTGGATGCCTTCGCCAACAGCCTTGAGAAGACCGTGACCGGCGATGTCAAGCTGAAGCTCTACAAAGGGCAACATGATCAACGCCGGTGTGACCTCTCCGTTCACCCTGTACGATGAGCAGACTGCTTCCTTCGGTGTCGATAAGGACTACGACCAGTCCGATGCCACCGGCTTCATCAACCTGTTCGGCCTGCCCATCAAGGAGCGTGCAAAGCTCTCGAAGAGCTGGCCGAAGATCGAGGGCTAAGCGGTACACAAAGCCAACTTTCCCCGCTGCGTGTTTTCTACACTTTCACACAGCGGTTCTAAAACCGGCATGGTTGCCGGCGGCACCGCCGCAGGAGCGTTTTCCCCCGCGGCGGCTTTGCCGTTTCTAAGAGGAGTTTTTTTATGGCAGAACAATTTTGGAAGGGCCGCTTCTCCAAGGCGGTGGACTCCCGCGTCAACGACTTCAACTCCTCCATCCGCTTCGATCAGCGGATGATCGCCCAGGATATGCGGGGCAGCGGCGTGCACGCCGCGATGCTGGCCAAACAGGGCATCATCTCCGAGAAAGACTGTGAAGATATTCTGAGCGGTCTGGCCTCCATCGCGGATGATCTGGCCTCCGGCACCCTCACCATCGACCCCAACGCCGAGGACGTCCATACCTTCGTGGAGCAGACCCTCACCGCCCGCATCGGCGACGCCGGCAAACGCCTGCACACCGGCCGCAGCCGGAACGACCAGGTGGCGCTGGACATCCGCCTGACCCTGCGGGACTACAGCAAGATGCTGCAGGGCCGCATCGTCGAGCTGGTGCAGGTCATCTGCAAGAAGGCGGCGGAGAACACCACCGCCGTCATGCCCGGCTACACGCACCTGCAGCGCGCGCAGCCCATCACCTTCGGCCACGCCCTGATGGCCTACGCATGGATGCTCCTGCGGGACTTGCAGCGCTTTGAGGACGCCACCGCCCGGATGGACGCCCAGTGTCCGCTGGGCTCCGGCGCGCTGGCCGGTACGACCTACCCGCTGGACCGTCAGTTCACCGCCGAGAAGCTGGGCTTCGCGGCTCCCTGCGCCAACAGTCTGGACGGCGTGTCCGACCGCGATTTCTGCATCGAGCTGGCCGCCGCCATCTCCACCTGCATGATGCACCTGTCCCGCCTGTCCGAGGAGATCATCCTCTGGTGCAGCTGGGAGTTCAAGTTCATCGAGCTGGATGACGCCTTCGCCACCGGTTCGTCCATCATGCCGCAGAAGAAAAACCCCGATCTAACGGGGGCGCTCCCCGGCCAAACCGGGCCGTGCTACTGCCGTTTTGACACCCCTGCTGGCCAGGTGAAGGGCATCCCCTCTCGCTTACAACAAGGATATGCAGGAGGACAAAGGAGGCCATCTTCGACGCCGTCGATACGCTGGAGCTGTGCCTGAAAACGGTCACTCCCATGCTGGACACCATGAAGACCCCTGCCCGCCAACATGCGCCGCGCCGCCGCCAAGGGGCTTCATCAACGCCACCGACTGCGCCGACTATCTGACCAAGAAGGGAATGCCTTTCCGCGACGCTTACAAGCTCACCGGCTGCATGGTCTCCGACTGCATCAGCAAGGATAAGACCCTCGGAAGAGCTGTCCCTCGATGAGTTCAAGGGCTACAGCGCCCTGTTCCAGCAGGACGATATTTACGACGCCATCGACCTCATCAAGTGCTGCGAGGGCCGCACCAGCTACGGCGGTCCCAGCGAGGCCAGCGTCAAAAAGCAGATCGAGCTGGCCGCCGCACAGTTGGACGCATGGGAGGCGGCAAACGCATGAGCGTAAAAGTCTTTATCGACGGTTCTTCCGGCACCACCGGTCTGCGCATTGCCGACCGTCTGGCCGCCCGGCCTGACATCGAGCTGCTGAGCATCTCGGCTGAGGGGCGCAAGGATGTCCATGAGCGGGCCAAGGTCATCAACTCCGCAGATCTGGCGTTCCTCTGCCTGCCCGACGCGGCTTCGAAAGAGGTCATGCCTCTGCTCTGCCCGGACGTGAAAGTGCTGGACACCTCCACGGCGTTCCGCACCGACCCGGCCTGGGATTACGGCTTCCCGGAGCTGAAGGGCCAGAAAGAAAGGTCAAAAATTCCTATCGCGTGGCCGTGCCCGGCTGCTACGCCAGCGGCTTCATCAGCATTGCCCGGCCCCTCGTGGAGCTGGGCCTTGCCCCGGCGGACTCTCCGTTCAGCTGCACGGGGATCTCCGGCTACTCCGGCGGCGGCAAAAAAATGATCGCCGAGTATGAGAGCCCCGACCGCCCGGCCCATAGCAAGATCGACGCCCCCAAGAGCTACGGCCTGACGTTGGCCCACAAGCACCTGCCGGAGATGCAGAAGATCAGCGGCTTGGCCCACACGCCCGCCTTTGTGCCGGTGGTCTGCGATTACTATTCCGGGATGCAGGTGCTGGTGCCGCTGGACCTGAAGCTGGCGGGCACCAGCGCCGAGGCTGTGGCGGAGGGCATCGCGGATTATTATAAGGACGGCGCAACGGTCTCCGTCCACGCGCTGAATGAGCCGCTGCCTGAAAACGGCCTGTACTCCAACGCCCTCTGCGGCTCCGACCGGATGGAGCTGTACCTGACCGTCAACGCAGCGGGCGACCAGATGATGCTGGTCTCCCTGTTCGACAATTTGGGCAAGGGCTCGTCCGGTGCAGCGGTCCAGTGCATGAATCTGATGCTGGGGCTGCCGGAAACGGAAGGATTGGAGTAAAGGACTCGCCCTCTCAGTCAATGCCTGACGGCATTGCCAGCTCCCCCAAAGTGGGAGCTTTACAAGGAAGAGGATTTTTTGATGCTAGGGGGGTAAACCTATGTCTTACAAAAGGAAGTAGCGGGCGGCATCTGCGCGCCCAAGGGTTTCGCGGCGGCGGGCGTCCATTGCGGCATCCGCGCCAACCACAATGAAAAAATACGATCTGGCGCTGATCAAGGCGGACGTCCGCTGCGCAGCGGCCGGTGTGTATACCACAAATAAAGTCCGCGGCGCACCCATCAAGGTGGACCGCGCCCACCTGACCGACGGCTATGCACAGGCCATCATCGTGAACAGCGGCAACGCCAACACCTGCGCCGCCAACGGCGTGGCTCTGGCCGAAGCGTGCTGTGAGCTGGTGGGCAAGGCGCTGAACATTCCGGCAGAGGATGTTCTGCCCGCTTCCACCGGCGTCATCGGGCAGCCCATGGTCATTGACCCCTTTGCCCGCGGCATCCCTGCCGCCGCCGACGCCGAAAGCTGGCCGCCACCGCGCAGGGCAGCACCGACGCGGCAACGGCCATCATGACCACCGACACCCACAAAAAAGGAATACGCCATCCAGTTTGAGCTGGGCGGCAAGACCTGCACCGTAGGTGCAATCGGCAAGGGCAGCGGCATGATCGCCCCCAACATGGCCACCATGCTGGCATTCTACACCACCGACGCCGCCGTCTCCCCGCCCTGCTGGAAAAGGCCCTCAAGACCGTCGTCCCCGGGACCTACAACCAGATGAGCGTCGATTTGGACACTTCCACCAACGATACCCTCATCATCATGGCCTCCGGCCTGGCGGGCAACCCGGAGATCACCGAGGAAAACGCCGATTATGACGCCTTTGTGGCCGCACTGACCGCCATCGCCGAGCATATGTGTGCTGAGCACGCCGGTGACGGCGAGGGCGCGACCCACCTCATCACCTGCGAAGTGACCCATGCGCCCGACCTGAAGACGGCGCGTGCCGTGTCCCGCAGCGTGGTCTGCTCCAACCTGTTCAAGGCCGCTGTCTTTGGCCGGGACGCCAACTGGGGCCGCATCCTCTGCGCCATCGGCTACACCCCCGGCGACTTCTCGATCGATAAGGTCTGCGTCTGGCTGTCCAGCCCGGCGGGCGAGGTGTATGTCTGCGAGAATGCCGCCTACCACCCCTACAGCGAGGAGGAAGCGGCCAAGGTTCTGGCGGAGCACGATGTGCTGGTCAAGGTGGATATGGGCACCGGCGACGCCAGCGCCAAGGCCTGGGGCTGCGACCTGACCTACGATTACGTCAAGATCAACGGCGATTACCGCACCTGAGAAACGTGTATAGAGCGGGAAGAGGAAATATATGAAAAACGAAGAAATGGCCCTCCTGTTCTCGGAGGCGACCCCTTATATCCAGAAGTACCACGGCAAGACCATGGTCATCAAATACGGCGGCAACGCCATGATCAATGAGACGCTGAAAAACGCGGTGATGAACGACCTTGTCACCCTGACCCTGCTGGGCGTGCGGGTGGTTCTGGTACACGGCGGTGGCCCTGCCATCAATGAGATGCTCAAGAAAGTGGGCGTCGAGAGCCACTTTGCGGGACGGCCTGCGCGTCACCGACGACGCCACCATGGAGATCGTCCAGCAGGTGCTGGCCGGTAAGGTGAACAAAGACCTCGTGGCAAAGCTCCGGGGCCGCGGCGTCGGCCTCTGCGGCATGGACGGCCAGATGCTCCGCTGCACCGAGCTTGACCCCCAGCGCTGGGCCATGTGGGCGAGATCATCCATGTGGACCCCACCCTCGATCCAGAACCTGTTGAACGGCGGCTACATCCCGGTCATCGCGACGGTGGGCATGGACGACCTCGGTCAGGCGTACAACATCAACGCCGACATCGCCGCCGCCCAGATCGCCATTGCCCTCAAGGCCGGAAAAGCTGGTTTCCATGACCGACATCGCCGGGTCTGCTGCGGGATAAGGACGATGAGACCACCCTCATCCCCGAGGTGGAGGTCTCCGAGATCGAGGGCTACAAGGCTGCCGGCATCATTGCCGGCGGCATGATCCCCAAGATCGGAGGCATGGCCGACGCCATTTATCAGGGAGTCCACCACGAGGCCGTCATCATCGACGGCCGTGTGCCCCACTCCATCCTGCTGGAGCTGTTCTCCAACCGGGGCTCCGGCACCCGGTTCTACCCGCCGCAGCCATCAGGAATAAGGCTTGCTGAAAGAGCACGGACACTATATAATAAAAAGAAAGACTTGCCCATTTTGCCAAGGCCTCCCCTACTAGGGGAGGTGGCAATGCGAAGCATTGACGGAGAGGTTGGACAGAGGAGACGTTGTCCTTCATACAACCTCTCAGTCGCTGACGCGACAGCTCCCCTGGTAGGGGAGCCTTTGGCATTGCGGGAAAGCAACAGCGTTACCGTAAGGAGGGCACAAAATGGATTCCGAAAAAGTCATCAAGCGGGACAACGAATATGTCCTGCACACCTATAACCGCAACCCCATTGCACTGGAAAAGGGCCACGGCCTGTATGCCGAGGGCCCCGAGGGCCAGAAGTATCTGGATTTCACCAGCGGCATCGGCGTCAACAGCCCTGGGCTACTGCGATATGACCTGGGCCGAGGCCGTCTCCGAGCAGGCACATAAGCTGCAGCACACCTCCAACCTCTATTACACTGCCCCCTGCGGCAAGCTGGCCAAAAAGCTGTGCAAGCGCACCGGCATGAGCCGAGTGTTCTTCGGAAATTCCGGTGCCGAGGCCAACGAGGGTGCCATCAAGGCCGCCCGCAAGTACAGCTTTGATCACTACGGCAAGGGCCGCGATGTTGTGATCACGCTGGTCAACAGCTTCCATGGCCGCACCATTGCCACCCTGACCGCCACCGGTCAGGAGGTGTTCCACAACTACTTCGGCCCCTTCAACGAGGGTTTTGTCTATACCACCGCCGGTGACATCGAGGGCCTCCGGGAACTGGTGGACCGCCATACCTGCGCCATTATGCTGGAGCTGATCCAGGGCGAGGGCGGCGTGATGGCGCTGGAACCCGAGTATGTGCAGGCTGTCCGCGCCCTCTGCGACGAAAAGGACCTCGTCCTCATCGTGGACGAGGTGCAGACCGGCGTGGGCCGCACCGGCACCTTCCTGTGCTGTGAGCACTACAACCTCAAGCCCGATATCGTCACGCTGGCCAAGGGCCTGGGCGGCGGCCTGCCCATCGGTGCCGTTCTGCTGAACGAAAAGACCGCCGAGGGCATGGGCCCCGGCAGCCACGGTTCCACCTTTGGCGGCAACCCGGTGGTCTGCGCCGGTGCCAACGTGGTGGTGGATCGGATGGATCAGAGCTTCCTGGCCAATGTCAGTGAGCGGGCCGTCCAGCTGCGTGCTGGTCTGGCCAAGCTGCCCATGGTCAAGAACCTTTCCGGCATTGGCCTGATGGTGGGCATCGAGTTCTTTGGCGGCATCCAGGCCGCGGACGTGCTGGCCGCCTGCCGCGAAAAGGGCCTGCTGGTGCTGACGGCCAAGACCCGCCTCCGCCTGCTGCCCCCGCTGACCCTGACCGCCCACGATGTGGAAAAGGCTCTGGGCATCCTGAACGAGGTGCTGACCGAGATGGAGCAGAAGGCTCCAAAGGAGCAGGCATGAAGCATCTGCTGAAAATGAGCGACCTCTCCCCCCCCGCTGAGCTCCACCACATCCTTGATGTGGCGGAGGAGCTCAAGGCAGAGCAGAAGGCCGGGACGACCCCGGCGCTGCTCAAGGGCAGGAGCGTGGCGCTGATGTTCTCCAAAAACTCTACCCGCACCCGCACCAGCTTTGAGGTGGGTGTCTACCAGCTGGGCGGTCTGGGCAACTACATGAATGCCGCCACCGAGCTGCAGTCCGGCCGCGGCGAGCCGCTCAAGGATACCGCCCGGGTGCTGGGCCGCTATTATGACTGCGTTGTCTGGCGCACCTACCGCCAGAGCGATCTGGAAGAGTTTGCCGAGCTGGCCGGTGTGCCCGTGATCAACGGCCTGACCGACTACGCCCATCCCTGCCAGGTGCTGGCCGACCTGATGACCATCCGGGAACGCCGGGGCACGCTGGAGGGCCAGAAGCTCTGCTTCATCGGGGATGGCTGCAGCATGGCAAACAGCCTCATCGTAGGCGGCCTGCTGGCAGGGATGCGTGTGACCTGTGTCTGCCCCGAGGGCTACCGCCCTGCCGCTGACGTGCTGATGTTCGCCCACAAGTATGGCGAAAAGTTTCACCTGCTCACCGACCCCGCCGAGGGTGTGAAGGATGCCGATGTGGTGGTGACCGCCGCATGGAACACGGCCCCCGGTACCCCCGAAAGTGAGCGCCGCCTGCGGGATTTCGCGGGCTTTCAGGTGACCAGCAGGCTGATGGAGGGCGCAGAGCCCGATGCCATGCTCCTCCACTGCCTGCCTGCGCACCGGGGCGAGGAGATCTCCACCGCTGTCTTTGAAGAGCACGCCGACGAGATCTTTGACGAGGCCGAGAACCGCCTCCATGTGCAGAAAGCCGTGCTGGCCATCCTGCTGGCAGGTCTGTAAAAACGAGAAAAGAGCCCCGGGGCTGCAGAAAATTGCAGCCCCAGGGCTCTTATTGTTTCTCTCAGGGTCTGCGGCTCAGGCCGGGGCCCTCATCAGACACCAGAGTAGGCGGAGAAGCCGCCGTCAATGGGCAAGGCAGATACCGGTGATGAAGCCGGCAGCGTCATTGTTCAGCAGGAACAGCAGTGCGCCCACAAGGTCCTTTTCGCTGTCGCCGAAACGGCCCATGGGGGACGCGGCGAGGATCTTATCGGTACGGGCGGTGGGGGTGCCGTCCTCATTGTAGAGGAGGCGTGCGTTCTGCTCGCTGGCGAAGAAGCCCGGGGCGATAGCATTCACCCGGATGCCCACTTTGCTGAAATGGACGGCCAGCCACTGGGTGAAGTTGGTCACGGCAGCCTTGGCGCCGGAATAGGCGGGGATCTTGGTCAGGGGCAGGTAGGCGTTCATGCTGGAGATGTTGATGATGTTGCAGCCGGGGCGGCCCACCATCTGCCGGGCAAAGGCCTGCGTGGGCAGCAGGGTGCCGATGAAGTTCAGGTTGAACACCATCTCCACGCCGCTCTCGTCCAGATCGAAGAAGGTCACGGTGTCATCGTCCAGATCCGCCATCTCGAAGAATTCCTTGTCGGTGTTGGCCCGGGGGTTGTTGCCGCCGGCACCGTTCACCAGAATGTCGCAGGGACCCAGATCCGCCATCACCTCCTCTGCCACCTGCAGGCAGTTGGCCTTGTTCATAACGTTGCAGGTGTAGCCCTTGGCCACGCCGCCTTCTGCCTCGATCGCATTGGCCAGCTCCTTCAGCTTCTCCATGTTGCGGCCCAGCAGAGCCACTTTGGCTCCTGCCCGGGCCAGAGCCTTGGCGAAAATGGAACAAAGGGGTGCCGCTGGCACCGGTGACCACGGCAACCTTGCCGGACAGGTCGGTGTTCAGAACATTCTTTTCCACGAGGATACTCCTTTTTTCTTGATCAGATGGTTGTGGTGATACGGATGATTATTTTCAGGCGGACAAGGCATCAGACCCTGCCAGCGCCCTTGTCCAGGATCTTATTGAACTGGAGGAAGAAGGTGGTGGCGGTCACGGCAGCGGCGATGATGTCACTGACGGGCTCGGCGAGGAACACGCCGAACACGGGGTTCGCGACCACATGGGGCAGGATGAAGATGAGAGGGATGAGCAGGATGAGCTTGCGCAGGCAGGCCAGCAGCAGGCTGACCTTGGCCTGACCCAGCGCCATAAAGCTCTGCTGGCAGGCGATCTGGACACCGGTGGAAAAGATGCCCGCCATGTAGATGCGCATGGCCCAGGTGGTGTAATCGATCAGGGAAGCATCCGAGGTGAAGATGCCAGCCACTGCACCGGGAACCAGCATCATCAGCAGCCAGAAGATGGTGGTGTAACTCAAGCAGAGTGTCAGCTGGAATCGGAATGCCTGCTTGACGCGGTCTCTCTTGCCTGCGCCGAAGTTGAAGCTCATCACCGGCTGGCCGCCCTGGCAGATGCCCGAGATGGGCATGGTGCACAGCTGGGAGGCGCTGGTGATCACGGTCATGGCACCCACGGCCACGTCACCGCCGTAGCGGGCCAGGCTGGAGCTGAAGCTGATGGACAGCAGGCTCTCGGTGGAGAGCATGACGAAGGTGGAAATGCCCAGTGCCAGCACGGGCATGATGATCTTCCCTTCCAGCTTCATGTCCTCTTTGCGGATCTTGAGGATGGTCTTGGGGCCGGTGAGGAAGCGGATGACCCAGATGGCACCCACTGCCTGGCTCAGCACGGTGGCAATGGCAGCACCCTTTACGCCCATGCCCAGCCCAAAGATGAGGATGGGGTCCAGCACGATGTTGATGACCGCGCCGATCACGGTGGTCAGCATACTGATCTTGGCAAAGCCCTGCGCGGTGATGAAGGTGTTCATGCCAAGCACGATCAGCACGCAGATGGTGCCCAGAATGTAGATGCGGCTGTAAGCCAGAGCGTAGGGCAGGGTGGTGTCACTGGCACCAAACAGCCGCAGCAGGGTGGGTGCGGCGGCGTAAAAGACGATGGTCAGGACGACCGAGAAGAAGCAGCAGCATGGTAAAGCTGTTGCTGACGATCTTTTCTGCCTGCTTCTTGTCGCCCCCTGGCCCATGGCGATGGCGGTGCGGGGCGCGCCGCCGGAGCCGATGAGCATGGCAAAGGCGTTCAGGAGCATCAGGATGGGGGTAAACAGGCCCACGCCGGTCGAGCTGCTGCCGCGCCGATCCCCGAGATGTGGCCGATGTAGATGCGGTCCACGATGTTGTACAGCAGGTTGACCACCTGCGCCACAACGGCGGGGGATCATCAGCTGGAGCAGGAGCTTTTTCACGTCACCCGTGCCCATATCCTGCTGTTTTTTTCTGCGTTTGTGCCATGGAAAGTGTCTCCTTTGGTTTGAGCGAGACGGAGAGGGCTGCCCTCAGAACGTCAGGCCGAAGTTCATCTCATAGTAGTTGCCGGCGGCGTCGCGGTAGGCGTAAGCCTTGCCGTTCTCGTCCTTCATGCTGTCGGGCATGTAGGCGTCCTTTGCAAAGCCGGGCACGTCGTTGGGGCTGACGCAGACGCCGTCCGGGTTGACAGCCAGAACCTCATCGCCCTTGGGCAGGGTCAGCGGCAGCTTGCCGACCGGGGCAAAGCGGCCGAAGATGACGTCCAGCGTAGCGGAAGGATAGGTGTCGAAGCCGACGGTCAGCGCGTCGGAGACCTTCTCGATGCTGCCGACTTCCCAAGCCAGCGGGCAGTTGATGTTGGAGACGACCTTGCCGCCGTGGGCGTGGACCGCAGCAGCGATACCGGCCAGACGGTTTGCGCCCACCAGCGTGGTCTCCTTGTGGGTCTCGGCGGTGGGCTTGCCGCTCTCGTCCACGTTGCAGACCGTCTTGTCCTCGCAGATATCCAGCTCCAGATAGCCGGGGGTGGCGTTGAAGTATGCACCGGACTGGGGGCTGACCATCAGCAGGGCCACCTGGGCCTCATCGGGGGTGTCCACCAGAGTGACATTGCCCAGCATCTCGCGCAGGGCCTTGGTGGCGGCCTCACCGGCCTCGGCGCTCTTGCCAAAGGCCTCAGCGTAGACCTTGGTGCCGTCCTTCAGGGGCAGGGTGCCGTCGTTCTTCAGCAGGACAACGGACTCGCGGTGCACGCGGGAAGCTTCCTCCCAGTCGGCCTTGGTGGCAACGACCTCGGCGGCCTTCCTGGGGTCGGCGTAGGTGTCCTCGAACATGCCCTGACGGAACAGCTCGGTCAGGGTGCGGCTGACAGCGCGGTTCAGGCTGGCATCGGTCAGCACCAGATCTTCCTTCTTGAAGCCGGCGGGCACTGCGTGGGTGTCGTAGTAGTCGTTGGTGCCGCGGGCGTAGCTCTCCTCGCCCAGCTCGTTGTCCAGCAGACCGGAGATCAGGTCCACGCCGCTCTGGGTGACAGCATAGCCGATGCGCTCGGGCTCGTCCAGCATGTCAACACCCCAGCACATGTTGTGGACAATGCCGGTGTCGGAGTTGATGTAGCCCTTGAAGCCCATCTGGCCGCGCAGCAGGCCGTCGATGAACACCTTGTTGTAGGCAAAGCCGTAGGGCTGGAGCTCGATGGGGTTGCCGTTGAAGTCCTCCTGCGGAGCGCTCTTCTCGGCGCAGGGCTTGGAGTAGTAGGGCATGATGGACTCGGCATTGTGGCGGATGGCCGCACGGAAAGCCGGGATGTGATACTTCTGCAGGGAGCCGGGGGTGGCGTAGATGTTCCACTGACCAGCAGCATAGTGGGGAGGTCAAAGCCGTTCTCACGGGCACCGCCGCCGGGAAAGTGCTTCACAGTCATGGAAACACCCTCGGGGGTAACGCCGTTGCTGCCGCCCTGGATGCCGGGGATCAGGTGGTCGAAGATCTCCTCGATCAGTGCGGGGTCCTCGCCAAAGGTGCCGAAGGTGCGCTGCCAACGGGGGTCGGTGACGCAGTCGGCCATGTACATGTAGCCCTTCTTCAGGCCGCAGGCGTTCCACTCGCGGCGGATGGTGTCGGCGAACTTGTCGATGATGTCGATGCGTGCAGTGCCCTTGACAGCAGCAGCAATGCCCAGGGTGCCGGGATAGGTGGCAAACACGCCGCCGTGGCGTCGTTCATGCCGAACACGACCTCACCGTTCTCGTTGCGGCTGTTGGACATGACCTGCATGGGAACAAAGTGATCACAGGTCTCGGTCAGGTACTGCAGCTGGTTCAGGTAATCTGCCAGATCCTCGGGCGTGGGGCTCTCGCGCAGGATGACGTGGCGGTTGAAGCTCTTCTTGACCATGTCAGAGGTGCTGGGCAGGGACTGGGAGCCGAAGATGCTGTCGGAGACGTTCACGGGTGCCTCGTCCAGCAGGCCGCTTTCGTCCGCCACGGGCTTGTGGCCGTTGGCTGCCAGACGGGGGGGGATACTTGGGGCCCATGCGCCAGTCGGAGGTGAAGATCTGGCCGATCTTCTCGCTGGTGGTCAGAACCTTGACATAGGCCTCGGCGCGCTCAGCCGGGGTCAAGCGCCAGTCGTTGACTGCGCTGACGGTGCCGGTGCCGTCGATGTCCTTGAAATACAGGCCGTCCTGCTCGATGACCTTGCGCTCCACGGTGCTGATGGTGGGGCCGTTGGGGTTCTGGTAGCGCTTTACACGCTCGGATGCTTTCACTGCCATAGTGTTTTCTCCTTTTCTTTTTTGAACGCAGCGGCCCATGCCACAGAGCCGCAGATGCTATACCTATTATAATAGGCCGCCGCGCGGAACAACTAGAAAATTTTTTGGATATTTCCGCACTTTCCTTGTATTCTTTTTTTGTGCGCGGTTAGAATACAAGCCCGTTTTTTGTGGAATGTGCTGTACTGGTATCTTACAATCATGTGCAAAATGACGAACGCTGTTTTTTTTTAAAACTGTTGATTTCGCCCAAGAGAGTAAAATTGTCCTGTTTTACCTCAAAATTTTACTAACAGAAATTTGATGGATAGTTCATAATGTATACATAAAAATCCCCCGGTTCGCGATGTGGCAGCCGCAGCCCAAACGGGGACCGAAACGAGAACGCCGGACGAATTGGCAGCAAACGGCCGCAAATTGAAAAATCGAGAACTTCTCTATGGCAAAGGTCAAACAGCCGCTTGAAGAAAACGGCATCCACCGTGTTCCCCTGTGGCGTATCGCAGGCTACGCGCTGAACAACACCGCAACCAACGTTTATCTGATGATGATGAACTACGCCACCTACTACCTGATGGGCTGGGTCGGCGTTGGCATGATGGTCGCTTCTTCCCCCATGACCATGGCCATGCGTATCTGGGATGGCGTCACCGACCCGTTCGTTGGTATGATGGTCGATAAGACCAACGGCAAGTTCGGCAAAAACCGTCCGTTCATTGTCATCGGTCAGATCATCCTGTGTCACCACCAGCTGGGTCGCATTCCATGTGACCCACAAGCTGCCTCAGGGCGTGCGCTTCCCCCCTTCTATGTGGTCGTGTTGATGGTTTACTACCTCGGCTATACCTGCCAGTGCGTTGTCACCAAGTCTGCTCAGTCCTGCCTGACCAACGATCCCAAGCAGCGCCCCATGTTCGCTTCTTTCGACGGTGTGTATAACACCTTGGTGTTTGCTATTCTGGGCATCATCATTCCCCAACGTATCGCCAACAGCTACAACGATGTGGGCGGTTACGCATCTCTGGAGTTCTTTGACACCCTGTGGAAGATGACCGCTGTCATGTCTGCGATCTTCACCATCATCGCTGTGATCTCCATCGCTCCCAAGGATCGTTCCGAGTTCTTCGGCACCGGCAAACCTGTCAAGGTCGGCCTGAAGGATTACTGGGATACCCTGAAGAACAACCGCGCCATTCAGATGCTGGTCCTGTCCGCATCTACCGATAAGCTGGGTTCTTCTGCAAAGTCCAGCGCCGTCATGGTCGCCATGTTCGCCTGCATCGCCGGTTCCAACCTGCTGCAGAGTAATGTTACCGGTCTGGTGACCATCCCCAGCACCATCGTGTGCTTCCTGTTCATCAGCTTCTTTGCTACCCGTCTGGGTCAGCGCAAGGCTATGCTGATCGGTTCTGTGGGCGGTCTGATCACCAATGGTATCCTGGCAGCTCTGTGGCTGTTCGGTGATCCTACCACTATGACCTCCAACCCCGAGACTGGTGCTCTGAACTGGGGCTACTTCCTGATCATCTATCTGGTCTTTACCATCATCACTGCTGGTTTCCAGGGTATCTCCGGTAACATCGTTATCCCCATGACCGCTGACTGCGCTGACTACGAGGTTTATCGTTCCGGCAAGTACGTCCCCGGCCTGATGGGCACCCTGTTCAGCTTCGTGGACAAGCTGGTCTCTTCCTTCGCTCCCATGATCGCTGGCGCCATGTTCACCGCTTGCGGCTTCGTTGACCACAACCCCGTCATGGGCGACCCTGTCACCATGAAGCTCCGCATCGGCACTGCACTGTGCGCTTACGGCGTCATCATGATCGGTCTGGTCTGCAACCTGATCGCAATGCACTTCTACCCCCGACCAAGGAAAAGATGGCCGAGATTCAGGACGAGGTCGTGAAGATCAAGATGGCTGCTGCGCAGAACGCCTGATCCCAAGCTGCATTCTAACGCTTAATACTGCGGAAAACATTCTCATCAGAAACCAATAAGGAAGACCGCTCACCGGGCTGACTGCGCGGTGGGCGGCTTTCCTGATTTTATGAAACAAGAGACAGAGGTATAAAACAATGGCAAAGACCCAATGGCAGAAAGACCCCAACCACGGCTTCATCTGGAACTGCATCGATCATCTGGCCACATGGTATGATGGCCGCGAAAAGCACGCCGTCAACCGCAAGACCTACCTCCGCCTCTGCATTCTGGGAATCTTTGGCGCACACCAGTTCTACGCGAAGCGGCCCATTCTGGGGGTGCTCTATCTGGCGACCTGCTGGAGCGGTTTTTCCATCGCAATGACCCTCGTGGATGCGATCATCGCCGTCCCCATGAAGCCGGACGAGAACGGCCTCATCCTGCTGTGAGCCACCCCTATTCAGCGGTTTCGCAAAACCGGAAAGGTACATGTTATGAGCAACTTCCTGCAAACGCTGTTCAATACGAACCACGACCAGCCCAGCTTTCTGGTGTTCGTCGTTCTGGCGTTCATCGCCATCGTGGTGCCCAATCTCTCAAAGTATCTGTATGAGTCCCGCCGGGCCCGCAATGCGCCCCATACGACCAGCAGTGCGGCTTCCTCCGGCCCGAAAAAGAAAAAAAAGAAGAAAAGCGCTGAGAATTTGGTTTAAGTATGCACAAGAGCCCCACGACATCCGCCGTGGGGCTCTTGCTGTTACTCCCTCAAGGGGGGAGCTAGCCCCCCTCTCCGAGGGAGTTGTCACCGAAGGTGACTGGGGGAGTTACAAAAGAAGATTGACACATGATAGCATATGTGCTATCATAAACCTGAGGAAAGCAGCTTGGTTGAGGAAAATGTGAAATGTATGAAGTTGAATTTTATGAAGACGCAAACGGCGTCTCGGAATTGTGGGACTTTCTGGAAGAATTGCGCGTAAAAAGTGCAACGAATAAAGATGCCCGGATACAGCATAAGCAAATCGCACTTTATATCCAGCTGCTGCAAGAGAGCGGGACGCGGCTGCCGGAAAATATTACGAAGCATCTGGTAGAAGATATCTGGGAACTGCGACCGGGCAATAACCGGGTGTTTTACTTCTGTTGGAGGAAGAATAAATTTGTATTGCTGCATCAGTTCCGAAAGAAATCGCAGAAGACACCTCGAAGAGAGATCGAGCGCGCGAAAGCGGAACGGGATGATTGGCTTACAAGAAATAAGGAGTGATAGACGATGAGGACATGGAATGACTACAAAGAGCATGTGCGGACGGTGGACCCAGAAATCTCAAGGATATGGAAGAAGTGGAGGCACTTTCGCAGATCGTGAAAGCAATGGTGGAACAGCGCAATGCGTTGGGCCTGAGCCAGCGGGAACTGGCTGCGCTGTGCGGCATTCCACAGTCGTCGGTGGCGCGAATCGAGTCGTTCAAGACCGTGCCAAACCTCGATACGCTGCTGAGAAAGATCTTCCAGCAGCTCGGTCTGAAGCTGAGTGTTACAGCGGCCTGAGAATGAAAATGAAACCGCAAAATGCCCCGGCGGGCACTGCATTTGCAGCATCCGCCGGGGCATTGTTCTGCTTTTGAGGGGGGAATTACTTCTTGACCTTGATGAGCTGTGCGTTCAGGCTCTCGATGAAGCCCTCCGGCATACCGGAGATCATGTTGCTCATGGCTTCGGGGGTCATCTTCTTCATCATATCCCACATGCCAACGCCGGGCTTGATGTCAAAGTTGGTGGCCAGCTTGACAGCCCTGGTGGCGAGAGCCAGAGCCTCTTCGTTCTTGGAGAGCTCCTCCATGCTGTCCTTGATGCTGTAATAGCCCTCCCTCGGGGAACTCCATCGGGCCCGGTTCAGATCCAGGCTGCCGACCTGCTTGAACCAGTTGGCAACGCCCTCCTGACGCTCGTTGAACTCAGGCAGAGTGTAGCAATCAGGCTCCTTCTCGACCTTTTCCAGCGTGATGGAATCCTTCACGTCACCGGCAACGGCCAGGATGGTGTTGAAGCCCTCTTCCAGAGCAACGTTGAACTTGAACACGCGGTGTGCAGTCTGCTGGCCGTCTTCCTTGCCGTTGACGTACAGCTCAACGGTGTCCTGGTTGGAGTAGACCTTGATTTCGGTGGTCTCGCCTGCGCGCTGTGCATGGCGGCGGCCAGCGATGTGGACCATGGGCTGCTTGGACCAGTATGCCTGGTAGACAAAAAGTAGCTGTCCTTCTTGGTCTGGCGGTCATAGGTCATCAGGCCCTTGTTGTTGCGGCCCTTTACGCCGCCCTCGTCGCGGGCGTCACAGCCAAAGTCAAACATGTTCCAGCAGTGGGTAGCCCACACCCAGGGACGATCCTCGAACACCTGAGCCAGATGCTCGTGGTACACCGCCTGGTATTCCTCGGTGTAGTCCTTGCACTGGGGGGTGTTGCTGTGCCAGTTGATGATGCCCTCGCAGCCATACTCGGAGAGATGCCGATGCAGATGTCGGGGTGCTCTGCGTGGAACTGATCCAGCCACGGGCCGTTCTCCGCCACGTCGCCGGCGTACCAGCCGAAGTAGTGGTTGTAGCTCTCCAGATCGGTGATGTGGTGCATGGGGCCGTCAACAGGGGTGTTGGAGACGTGGGCAATGGTGGTGAGACGGGTGGGATCCAGCTCACGCACCAGCTTCTGCAGATCGTGATGAGTGTCCACCAGCTCCTGAGAGATGCCGCCGATCGAGGATCTCGTTGGAGATGCCCCAGAACATGATGGAGGGGTGGTTGTAGTTCTGGATGATCAGTTCGGTCATCTGGTGACGGCAGTTCTGGTGAGCGGAGGGGTCCTTCTTAAAGACGCTGATGAAGGGAATCTCAGCCCAGACGGCGAAGCCCAGCTCGTCACATGCGTCGTAGAAGTCCTGGCTGTGCTGATAGTGGGCCAGACGGATGGTGTTGGCACCCAGCTCCTTGATGAGCATGGCATCCTCGTAGTGATCCTCAGCGGTCAGGGCGTTGCCCTTGTACAGACGATCCTGATGGCGAGCCACGCCGCGCAGCGGGGTGGGCACGCCGTTGATGGAGAAGCCGTCGTTCGGGGTCACAGTATAGCTGCGGACACCCACGTTGGCGTAGATCTCATCAAAGGTCTCGTTGTTCTTCTGCAGGCGGGCGGTCACGGTGTACAGGTTGGGCTCGTCCATGCTCCACAGCTGGGCATCGGGAACGTACAGGGTGACCTTGGTGCTGTCGCAGGGGCGCACGCCGGAAGCAACTTCGTTGCCGTAGCAGTCCTCGATGCTGTACATCACAGTGTAGGCCTCTTCGCCGTTGGTGACGAAGCTCTTGATTTCAAAGGTAGCGCCGCCGTCTGCGGTGGGCTTGGGGGTGACCATGATGCCGGGGCCGCCATAGTAGTCCAGGTCAAAGTGGGTGCCGGGCACGCTGATCAGGTTCACGCCGCGGTACAGGCCGCCGTAGAAGGTGAAGTCGGCGGAAGCGGGGTACATGGAGGGGGTGTCCTCGTTGGAGACCTCGATGGTCAGCTCGTTGTCACCCTCGTGGCACAGGTCGGTGACGTCCGCACGGAAGATGGAGAAGCCGCCCTCGTGGGTGGTAGCGACCTGACCGTTGACCTTCACGGTGGAGTTCAGAGCAGCTGCCAGAACTTCCACGTAGGTGCGGCCGCCAGCCAGAGGCTGCTTGGGCTGGGTAAAGGTGCGGGTGTAGACACCGGTGGTGCGCAGATAGCTGCCGTTGCCGTCCATGCCGTCCACAGCGTTCCAGGTGTGGGGCAGGGTGACCTGCTCGGTGGGACGCTCGCCCTTGGGGAAGGACAGGGTCCAGTTTTCGTTCAAGGAAATGATCTCTCTCATCGATACTGCTCCTTCTGGTTTTCTTCTTTGTTTTTCGGCGGCCTGTATGGCAGAAGAAATGCCGGAAACAGGCCGGTTGTTGATTTTAGTATAGCACATCGAACCCGGGGCAGAGTTTGTACAAAATCTTTTGGCAAAATAGTAATATTTTGTGAAAATCCAGACGATGATTCCACGATTTTACATCTTGCCCTTGGAAATGACAGTACAGCATGAAAAAAGGCTCCCCGGGCAGAGATGGAAAAGGAGGGTGCCCCCCCCACAAGGGCGGCAGCGGCTTCCGCTCATCCCTGACCAGACGGGCCTCTTTGGCGCTGTGGGCTCAGCTCCGGCAGAAAGTGTTGACGGAACGGCGGCTTTTTGCATAATTATATAGCATGATATGAATATGGAGATGTATCGAAGTGGTCGTAACGAGAACGACTCGAAATCGTTTTGTCCTTAATCGGGCACGTGGGTTCGAATCCCACCATCTCCGCCAACAAAAGGCACCAGCTCAGGCTGGTGCCTTTTTTGCGGCCAAGATGGTGTGGATGAGAATAGGGCGGCGGTCGGCATCAATCAAAATGGTCATGTGTGTTCCTCCATCGTCCACCGAAAGGCTCTTGCGGTACGCAAATCAGCGTCCTTAAAGTGCCCGCCGCTGTTCCATTCAAGGGTGCAGTCTGCGCCACGCTCTGCAAGCCGACTGTGCAGGGCACGGATGTTATCGCCCACCGCAGCCATGACGGCGTTTTTCGTGTGTTCTTCCTTGTCGCCAAGGCTCAGATAAACGCGCTGTGCCTGTATCGGGTGCTGCTGTTCAAACTCCTTCCAACCCGGAAACCAAACAGAGGGCGAGGCGGCGGCGACACCGTAGAACAGATTTGTCTGGGTGGAGGCCCACAAAGCAAACAGCCCGGCCAGCGAGTAGCCACCCAGAATGATTTTGACGTTTTCCGGGAGATGAAACCGTTGTTTCAGTGTCGGAATGACCTGTTCAGTCAGAAAGCTTAGCGTGTCCGCAGCCTTGCCGCCGAACCCTTGCTTTCCCCACACAGCAGGGGCTTCCCACGGAGATAGTGCATCGTTCCAGCTTTCCACCGGGATGGCCGCAAACAGAAAGTGGTGTGCACTCTGTGCAATAGCGGTAACCTCGCTTTCCATGCTTTGCAGCTCGTGTTCGCCTGTCATTTGGAGCAGCAGGTATTCCGCATGGGGTTCGCCGTAAATACGGCAAGGTTTGTTTTCGATTTGCATTATCTGTGCAGTCACTGCGGCGTCCTCCCGAAAAAAACTTTGATAAGCCCAGTATAGCAGATTTGGGGAAGGAGATGCAAAAAGTTACAATTTTCTCATGAAAAAGGCGTTTTCCCATTGACAGCCTTGTTATAATAGGAATATAAGGATTTTTTTGAGCCAGCACTCTGCGGCTCTGTTGACGCCCCTTGCGGGGGCTTTGGAAAAAAAAAAGAGGCAACAGCATTATGACCAAGATCGATATTTTCTCCGGCTTCCTTGGCGCCGGTAAGACCACCCCCTTATCAAGAAGCTCATCAAAGAGTCCTTTGCAGGCCAGAAGGTCGTGCTCATCGAGAACGAGTTCGGCGAGATCGGCATCGACGGCGGCTTTTTGAAGGAGTCTGGCATCCAGATCAACGAGCTGAATGCGGGCTGTATCTGCTGCTCGCTGGTGGGCGACTTCCGCGCTGCCCTGCAGCAGGTGGTGGAGCAGTACCACCCCGACCGCATCGTTATCGAGCCCTCCGGCGTCGGCAAGCTGTCCGACGTGACCCGCGCTGTCGAGGGCGTGGCCGAACATCTGGATGTTCAGCTGAGCAGCTTCGTCACCGTGGCCGACGTCAACAAGGTCAAGGTCTATATGAAGAACTTCGGTGAGTTCTACGATGACCAGATCAGCCACGCAAGCTGCATCATCCTGAGCCGCACCCAGAACGCCACCGAGGAAAAGATCGCCGCCGCTGTGGCCATGCTGCGTGAGAAGAACCCCACCGCTACCATCGTCACGACCGCATGGGATGCCCTGACCGGTGAGCAGATCCTGAACGCCATGTCCACCAAGGACGACTTCAAGGCAGAGCTGATCGCCATGGCTGCCAAGGCCAACGAGGAGCACGCCCACGAGGACGAGGAAGAAATGACGACGAGCACGAGCATCACCATCATCACGATCACGACGAGGAGGATGACCACTGCTGCTGCCACCACCATCACGATCACGACGACGATGATGATGAGCATGAGCATCACCACCACGACCATGATGATGAGGATGGCGAGCACGAGCATCATCATGATGAGGACGGCCACTGCTCCGGCGGCCATCATCACCATCATCACCACGACGGCCACGACGCCGACGAGGTGTTCCACAGCTGGGGCGTGGAGACCGCCAAGAAGATCGCCAAGGCGGATATCGAGCACGCCCTCACGGAGCTGGATTCCGGCAATTACGGCATGATCCTCCGCTCCAAGGGGCATCGTGGACGGCGGCGCAGACGGCTGGCTGGAGTTAGACTACGTTCCCGGCGAGTGGGAAGTCCGCGCACGCGGTGCAGATGTCGGCGGCAAGCTGGTGGTCATCGGCTCGAAACTGGATGAAAAAAGGCCATTGCGGGCCTGTTCGGCTGCTGATCCCGGAAAGAGGAGAAAGATCACTATGGCAAATGAGATCCCCGTTTACCTGTTTGTTGGCTTCCTCGAAAGCGGCAAGACCAAGTTCATTCAGGAGACATTTGAAGACCCCAATTTCGACTCCGGCGACAAGACCCTTCTGCTGGTCTGCGAGGAGGGCGAAGAAGAGTACAATGAGAAGAAGTTCGCCTTCCCCGGCGTGACGCTCTACAACCTCGAGGACAAGGCTGAGCTGAACCCCCAGAACCTGGCAAAGCTGGCTAAGGAGGCCGATGCCGGCCGCGTGGTGATCGAGTACAACGGTATGTGGATGCTGCAGGACCTGGCAAATAATCTGCCTGAGAACTGGATCGTGTACCAGTGCATCGCCACCGCCGACGGTACCACCGCCCTGACCTACGCCCGCGACAACTCGATGCGCTCCCTGCTGCTGGACAAGATCGCCCGCAGCGAGCTCATCGTCTTCAACCGCGCCGAGGCCGTCAACAACGACGCCGCCCGTCAGGAGCTGCACAAGCTGGTGCGTCAGGCATCCCGCAAGTGCGACATCGCCTACGAGTTTGCCGACGGCAGCGTAGCCTACGACGATATCCCTGATCCGCTGCCCCTTCGACCTGAACAAGCCTGTGGTGGAGATCGGCGATGACGATTACGGTATCTGGTACATGGACTGTCAGGACGAGCCCCAGAAGTATACCGGCAAAACGGTCAAATTCCTCGCACAGGTGTGTCAGACCAACCGTGCCGGCAAGAACAGTTTCGTGCCGGGCCGGTTCGCCATGACCTGCTGCGTACAGGACATCCAGTTCGTGGGCTTCCCCTGCAGCTACGACGGCTACAAGGCGCTGGAGCAGCGTGCATGGGTCACCGTGACCGCCAAGGTCAATTACAAGTTCCATAACATCTACCGCGGCAAAGGCCCGGTGCTCACCGCCATTTCGGTGGAGCCTGCCGAAAAAGCCGCTGAACGATGTGGTAACATTCTCTTGACCACCACACATCTAAGGAGGATTCTCACCATGAAAACGTTGTTTCGTGTTCTGGGCGCGGCTGCTGCCGTCGCCGTCACCAGCGTCGCCATCGTGGCACTGGACAAGGTGCTGAACGATAAGGGCTCGCTCCACGTGGAAGAGGTGGAGTTCCCCGAAGAAGCCGAAAAGGACGCCGCAGAGGCCGCCAAGACCGCCGAGGCATACGCTGAGGGTGAGGCGAAAGCGGAGCACGACCCCCACGGAGCCGGGTGCCGCATGGCCCCCTGCCTTTGCAAAGAGGATGGGCAGCCCCGGAGCCCGAAGCCCCGGAAGCTGCACCTACCGTGGAAGCAGCCAAGGCCGAGAAGGCTGAGGCCGCCGCAGAGCCGGAAGCGGCCGAAGAGAAGCCCGCAGCCGGCGAAGTGTCCGTGAACCCCTGTGGAGGCCGGCCCCGCCGTCGCCCCCAAGGACGAAAACGGCAAGTTCGACCCGACTAAGATCGCCGAGGCTTCCGATTTCACCGGCGTGGAAGAGGAATCCGGCTGCAAGAGCTGAGAAATCGAAAAAGGAGCGCACCATCCCTTGATGGTGCGCTCCTTTTCTTATGCGCCGTGGGCGATCTGTTTCAGCCGCTCCTTATCCAGCACCTCCACCCCGCCGCGGTAGAGGCGGACGAGGCCCCCCCGGCGAAATATTTCAGCAGACGGCTGACCACCTCGCGGGCAGAGCCCATATAGCGGGCCATCTGGTCGTGGGTCATGTGGAGGTCGGCCCCGCCGGTCTTGGCAAGCTCATCGGCAAGGAAGATGGCCAGCCGCCGGTCGGCGCTCATGAAGAGGATCTGCTGCATCGTCCACATGGTGTCGGAGAAGCGCTCAGCGGTCATCTGGTAGGCGAAGCACCGCACCTCCACGTTCTGCTGCATGAGGCTGCGGAAGACGCCTGCGCTGATGCAGTAGGCCTCGGTGTCCTCCTCGGCGTCGATGTAAAGGTCAAAGTTCACCGAGTCCATAACGCAGGAGGCCGACAAAATGCAGACTTCGCCCTGAAACAGGCGGTAGAGCGTGATATCGCGGCCATCCTCGGAGAGAAGATACGCTCGGAACTGGCCGGTGCGGAGGAGCAGGATGCCCACGCAGTTCTCCACGGGGCTGTGCACCCGCTCCCCTTTCCGGTATTTCACCGGGCCGGGTGAAGCGGCAGAGCTGCTCCTGCTCGGCGGGGGGTGAGCTGGCCCCAGAACGGGAACGCGCACGGCAAGGCAGTTCCGGTTGACGGCAGATGGTTGCACTTCCGACATGATGTTATCCTTTCCGCAGGGCCTTGGCGGCTTCCGTGCCGGCCAGCGCCCCTTCATAAACGGCCTTGGCCACTTGGAGCAGGCCGCCGGTGCAGTCGCCTGCCGCGTAAAGGCCGGGGCAGAGTGGTCATCATGTGCTCATCGGTGACGATGCGGTTCCCGTCCACTTCGGCCCCCAGCTTGCGGGCCAGAGCGGTGCTGCCCGCAACGCCCAGCGCCGCGAAAACGCCGGAAAGCGGCCACGGTCTTGCCACCGCTCAGTTCTACGCCGCTGACCCGCTCTTCGCCGAGGATGGCGTTTACCTTTTCGGGGCAGACCGTCACCTCCGGCGGGAAGGAAGGAGGCCGTCAGCGGGGAGCCGTTGGTCAGCAGGGTGACGCTCTTTACCACGGGCAGCAGAGCCTGCACCTCGTGCAGGGCATACTCGCCGCTGCCCAGCACAGCCACATCTTTGCCACGGTAGAAAAACGCGTCGCAGGTGGCGCAGTAGCTCACGCCGTGGCCCTCCAGCCCCGCAAGGCCGGGGATGTGCGGGGCGGCGCGGGAGGCTCCGGTGGCGAGGATGACGGCGTCGGCGGGGAAATCCCCCGCCAGCGTCTCTACGGTGAGCTTATCCATGTAGGTCAGGCCCACGGCTTCGGTGGTCACGAACTGCACCCCCAGCGCCTTTGCCCCTTCGATGCCCCGGCGCTCCAGTTCAGCCCCGGAGATGGGTTCGGCAAAGCCGTAGTAATTCTGGATGAGTTCGGCACGATCCAGCGCACCGGGCCCCTTGGTGAGAACGGTCGTCTCGACCCCTGCGCGGGCGGCGTACAGCGCCGCCGACACCCCGCCGGGCCGGAACCGATGATAACGATATTCGGCATGGATAGCTCCCCCTTTTTTCCTCTAGTATACACCTTTTCCCGCAAAAATCTGTGACCAAGTTCCAAAACGGCCCACTTTTCATCCGGGGCGGAGTGTGTTATACTGAGTTGATTTGAATTGGATCGTGGAGGTATCGAAATTTATGACCAAGCAGCGTCTGCTTTTTATCACCACCGGCGGCACCATCGCCAGCGTGCGCACCCAGCAGGGCCTCAAACCCGTGCTTTCCAGCGAAGAGCTTCTGGCTCACCTGCCTGAGCTGCAGGAGCTCTGCTGCCCCGAGACACGCTGGCCCTGTGCAGCATCGACAGCACTGACCTCGGCCCGGAGCACTGGCTGATGATGGCGAAGGCCGTGCAGGAAAAAATTACGCCCTCTACGATGGCTTCATCATCTGCCACGGCACCGATACGCTGGCCTACTCGGCGGCAGCGCTGTCCTACCTCATCCAGAACGCGGACAAGCCCATCATCCTGACCGGCGCCCAGCAGCCCATCTCCAACGAGATCACCGACGCCAAAAAGAACCTGCGCGACAGCGTCATCTGCGCCCTCGACCACGGCAGCCGGGGCGTCATGGTGGTGTTTGGCGGCCATGTCATCGCAGGCACCCGCGCCAAAAAGAACAAGACCATCAGCTATGACGCCTTTGCTTCGGTAAATTTCCCGGCGCTGGCGCTGGTGCAGGGCGACCGGCTGGTGCGCTATGTCCCCTCGCCGTGGCCCACCGGCCCGGTGGAGTTTGGCCGCGCCCTGAACCCGAAGGTCTTCCTGCTCAAGCTGACGCCCGGCCTCGGCCCGGAACTCATCCCGGCCATCTTTGAACAATACGACTGCGTTATTGTGGAAAGTTTTGGCGTCGGCGGCATCCCCCAGCGGCTGATGGATGCCTTTGCCGAGGGCCTCGGCGACTACGACAAGACCCGCAAAATTCTGATCTTGACTACCCAGGTCACTTACGAGGGCAGCGACGTGGGCATCTACGAGGTGGGCAAGCGGGTCAAGAACCGCTTCCGCTTCCTCGAGGCCCACGACATGACCATTGAGGCCGTCGTGACGAAGATCATGTGGCTGCTGGCCCAGAACTGCGACAGCTTCGACCAGCTTCAGCAGCGGTTCTATCGGCAGATCAACTTTGATACATTTTATCACTAAATAATACGATTTTTCCACGAAATCTTCCTCATGGAAGGTTCGGGGGCTGTGCTATTCTGGATTCAGAAAAAATGAAAAGGAGAATCAGTATGGCACAATTCGTGAAGTTGGACCCCGAAGCCCTGCGTGAGCTGCACGTTGGCAATGAGCGGCTGGTATCTTACAACGTCGAGATGGCGGAAGTCACCGGCGGCACCTTCTGGAAGGCCTACCACCCCCGGCCAGATCGCAGGCACGGAGCCCTTTGAAATGAAGGGCGGCCTCAACGCCAATATCTTCGCCGAGGGCGGGCTGATGCAGTATTATGACCCCATCGACCTCTACGATGAGAAGCTGCGGACGCTGGCCAAAGAGATCGGCCCCTCGTGGGTCCGGGTCTCCGGCAGCTGGGCCACCAAGACCTACTACGATTTCGACGGCCATACCGGCGGCAAGGTGCCGGAGGGCTACGGCGCTGTCCTGAACCGCCAGCAGTGGGTGGGAGTGCTGGATTTCTGTAAGGCGATGGGCGCAAAGCTGCTGATCTCCGTGGCCGACTGTGAGGGTCTGCACCACGCGGACGAGCCGTGGAACCCCAGTCAGGCCCAGCAGATCTTTGCCCTGAGCAAAGAGTACGGCAAGCCCATTGACGCGGTGGAGTTCGTCAACGAGCCCAACCTGCTGGAAATGTCCGGCTGCCCCAAGGGCTACACCCCGGAGCTGTATGCCAAAAAAAATCAGGATATCTTTGCCCGCTGGCTGCGGAAAATTACCCCGACTGCCTTTTCGTGGGTACCAGCACTTCGGAGGGCACCTCCAACAGCGACCCCGCTTACGAGTCGGCCGGGGACAGCAACAGCTTTTTGAAGAATGTGCCGCTGGAAGTTCTGCTGAAGGGGATGCAGGAAAAGCTGGACGTGTACAGCTACCATTATTACAACGGTGTATCCGAGCGGCTGAGAGCCATGATGCCCAACTCCTACTGGCTGCCGGACCGGGCCACCAGCGAGGATTATCTGGACGTTGCCCGAAGCATGATCCAGTACCACACCGAGAAGCGGGACATCTACTGCCCCGTCGGTGAGATCTGGGTCACGGAATCCGGCGACGCGGGCGGCGGCGGCACCACATGGGCTTCCACCTATCTGGATGTTTTCCGTACCTTAAACGAGCTGGGGGCATTCTGCACCGTGACCAAGGGCATCATCTTCCACAACACGCTGGCATCCAGCGATTATGGTTTCCTGAGCCACGGCAGCTTCGACCCCCGCCCCAATTACTTTGCCGTGCTGCTGTGGCACCGCCTGATGGGCAACACTGCTTATGACACCGCCGAACCCATCCGGGAGGGGGCCCACGTCTACGCTCATTCCCGCGCCGACGGCAAGCCCGGCAAGGCCTACCTCATCATCAACAACAGCCGGACCGACATCACCACCGTCGCCCTGCCGAAGGACGCCGAGGTGTATCAGCTCTCCGCCGAGCCCCTCCGTGCCGAGACCATGCTCTGCAATGGCAAGGCCCTGGTGTTGGGGAGGGCAATGCTCTGCCGGAGATGGCCCCCGTGGCGGCCAAGGCTGGGGAACTGACCCTGCCCGCAGCCACCTGCACCTTCATCGTGCTGTAATCACAGCCCCTCTTTGCGTATCAGAACACCAGCTGCACCAGCAGCACATAGCAGACCGTGCCGCCCGCAATGGAGACGAGGGTCTGGTGCTTCCACTTGTGGAGCGCGATGGTCGCCGCAATGGCGATGGCCTCCGGGATGCCATGGCTCCCCGCGAAGGGGGTCACGCCCTTCAGGCAGTAGACGATGAGCATTCCGAAGATGGCGGCGGGAAGCACCCGCCCCAGATACTGTACGACCTCGGGCGGCTGCTGGTCCTTGGAGGAAAAGATCAAGAACGGCAGAAACCGGGTGAGCATGGTGGCTGCCGTGCACATCGCCATGGTGATGCCCATTTGCAGTGTGGTCATGAGTGCACCTCCGTTTTGCCGTGGGCGGCTTCAGCCTTCTCAATGGGCTTGCGCAGCGCCAGCAGAAGCACCAAAATGCACGCCATAGCGGGCAGAAGGAAAACTGCCGGAGCCGAACACCACAAGGCAGACCAGCGGCACCAGAATGCCGATGAGGGCGCTGATGTGCTGCTTTTCTTTCTCCCACTGGTTGAGGAAGATGACCACGAACATGGCCGTCATGACAAAATCGACGCCCTCGGTGCTGAAGGGGCAGGACAGAGCCGAGGGCCGCGCCCATGGCCGCGCTGGCGACCCAGTAGGTCTGGTTGAGCAGGGTGACGAAGAACATGAACCAGCCGCGGTCCACGCCCTCCGGCGGCTCGGCCGAACAGGTGATGGAAAACGTCTCGTCGCTCATGGCGTAGATCATGTAAAAGCCGCGTGGGCCGTAACCCGGTAGCGCTGCAGCATGGCAAGGCCGTAGAAAAGATGCCGCGCCTGGATCATCAGCGCCATCAGAAAGGCCGACACCGGCGAAAAAGCCCCCCAGCAAAAGGCTTGCCAGCACGAACTCCAGCGAGCCGCCGTAGACGACGGTGCCCATCAGCATGGGCATCCAGACCGGCAGCCCCAGCGACTGCACGTAAATGCCGTATCCTATGCCCAGCACGAGATACCCGGCAAACACCGGCACCGTCTGAGGGGCGGCTGCTTTCAGCGCCCGGAGCACGGTGCCGGTGGGCTGCGAATGCGATCTCGGAATCTTTCATATACACTAACCCCCTAGTTTAGTAGTAGTATAACAGAATCTGCGGACATTGCAAGATTTTTTCCGAAAAAGATTCTTTGCCGCAAAAACGCCCTAGGACAGCCGCCGAAGCGGGGAAGTCCTAGGGCGTTTGAATGGTTACGGAGGTCATCGCTCGTTCTTGCGGGCGAGGTCTTTGGTGTAGAGAGCGCGGGTCGCGTTCAGGACAGCGAGGACCATCACGCCGACGTCGGCGAAGATGGCCGCCCACATGCTGGCGATGCCCAGCGCGCCGAGGATGAGGCAGATGCCCTTGACGCCCAGCGCAAAGACGATGTTCTGGTACACGATGCGGTTGGTGCGGCGGGCGATGCGCATGGCGAGGGCGATCTTGGCCGGGTCGTCGTCCATGAGGACGATGTCGGCGGCCTCGATGGCGGCGTCGCTGCCGATAGCGCCCATGGCGATGCCGATGTCCGCGCGGCTCAGCACGGGGGCGTCGTTGATGCCGTCGCCCACAAAGGCGAGGTTTTCCTTCGGACCCTTGGCGGCGAGGAGTTTTTCGATCTGATCCACCTTGTCGCCGGGCAGCAGACCGGCGTGGTACTCGTCCAGACCGAGGTCGGAAGCAACGGCCTTGGCCACCGGCTCGGCGTCGCCGGTCAGCATGACCGTCTTGCGGACGCCCGCCGCCTTCAGGCCCTTGATGGCCTGTGCGCTGTGGGGCTTGACCACATCGGCGATGAGGAGGTAACCGGCGTACTTGCCCTCAATGGCAACATGGACGATGGTGCCCGGCCTCGGTGACTTCAGGGGGCAGAGAGGTTCAGCTTTGCCATCAGGCGGGCATTGCCGCAGGCCACGGCTTTGCCGTCCACCTTCGCGGTAACGCCGTAGCCGCCAAGCTCCTCCACGTCGGTGACGCGGCTCTGGTCGATCTCCTTGCCATAAGCGTTCTTGATGCTCAGGGAGATGGGGTGCTTGGACCAGCTCTCGGCCAGTGCGGCGGCCTCCACCAGCTCTGGCTTCGGCCACGCCGTTTTCGGGGTGGACGCCCACTACTTTGAAGGTGCCCTGCGTCAGGGTGCCGGTCTTATCGAAGACCACGACGCCGGTGCGGGCCAGCTCTTCCAGATAGGTGGAGCCCTTGACGAGGATGCCGCAGGCGGAAGCGCCGCCGATGCCGCCGAAGTAGCCGAGCGGAATGGAGATCACGAGCGCGCAGGGGCAGGAGATGACAAGGAACGTCAGGGCGCGGTAGATCCACTCGCCGAAGCGGGCGGGCTGGCCCATCAGCAGCAGGACCACCGGCGGCAGGATGGCCAGCGCCAGAGCGCTGTAACACACGGCGGGGGTGTAGATGCGGGCAAAGCGGGTGATGAAGTTCTCGGTACGAGCCTTTTTCATGCTGGAGTTTTCCACCAGCTCCAGGATCTTGGACACGGTGGATTCGCCGAACTCCTTGGTGGTGCGGATCTTCAGCAGGCCGGTCATGTTGATGCAGCCGCTGATGATCTCGTCTCCCTCCTGGGCGTCACGAGGCAGGCTCTCGCCGGTGAGGGCGCTGGTGTTCAGGGTGGAGCGGCCCTCCGTGATGACGCCGTCGATGGGGACCTTCTCGCCGGGCTGCACCACGATGACGGTGCCGATGGCCACCTCATCGGGATCTACCTGCACCAGCTGGCCGTCCTGCTCGATATTGGCGTAGTCGGGGCGGATGTCCATCAGGTTGGAAATGCTCTGGCGGCTCTTGCCCACGGCAACGCTCTGGAACAGCTCGCCGATCTGGTAGAAGAGGATAACGGCGCAGCCCTCAACGTAATCGCCCAGCGCGAAGGCGCCCACGGTGGCTACGGCCATCAGGAAGCACTCGTCAAAGGGCTGGCGGTTTTTGATGCCGAGAAGTGCCTTGCGCAGGACGTCCCAGCCGACCACGAGGTATGGGATCAGGTAGAGCACCAGCTCCACCGGCGTGGGGAAAGCGGGCAGGAGCCGCAGGATCACGATCAGGACGACCGATGCGATGATCTGATACAGCACCTTTTTCTGTTTTTTGGTCATAGGGATTCTCCTTTGTCGGGTAGGGGGTGGGGAGCGGTTTCAACAGGTTTTCCCCAGGAAAAAACCATTTTCCACGTTTTCCCCGTGTTTTCCACGAGGTTTTCCCGGAGAAATCTGACTTTTTCCCGTTTATTTTTGAGATTTTCCGCAAAACGTGTTGAAAACCCGGTGGAAACTGTTGAAAACTGCACTTTCTTTCCACAAGAGAAACGCTCTCGGGGATGGAAACGGCCCCCCGCAGGGGAGCCGTTTCCATCCGGTTTTTATTTTCAGATATCAAAGATCTCGCAGTCGTCCTCGACCTTCTTTGCAGGCGGCCAGAACGTTGACCATGGTATCGTGGGGGTCCGCACCCTCAGCGAACTCGACCTTCATCTTCTGGGTCATAAAGCTGACGGTGGCGCTTGTCCACACCGGCAACGGTGTTGGCGGCATCTTCCATCTTCTGAGCGCAGTTTGCGCAATCGACTTCGATCTTGTAGTTCTTCTTCATAAGTAGTACCTGCCTTTCAATGATTCCTCGATATGTTCCATCCCCAAGGAGAGGATGCTGCGCACATGGTCATCGTCCAGTGCGTAGTAAACGGTTTTTCCGTCCCGGCGGAACCGCACGAGCTTGGTATCCTTGAGAACCCGGAGCTGGTGGCTCACCGCGGACTGGCTCAACTGCACCGCGTTCGCGATGTCCTGCACACAGAGTTCATTGTCGTGCAGGGCATACAGGATCTTGATGCGGGTGGAGTCGCCGAACACCCGGAACAGGTCGGCCAGCTCGTACAGCACCTCGTCGTCCGGCAGTGCGACCGCTTGCGGCTGCGCTGCGGGCAGGGCATCTTTTCCTGCTTCGGCCATCTCGGCATCTCCCTTCGCTGTGGATTCATATGAATGTCTGTTCATGTGTTCATAGTATCACGCAGAACAGCCCCTGTCAAGGGCTTTTTGCAAAAGATTTTTTTGCCCCATAATCAAAAATCATTGAATTTTACCGCAATACGCAAGAAAACTGCATTTTTAATCTGCAAAAAAGGGTGCGTTTTTGGAAACAAAAACGCCGCGTCTCAAAGCGGGGAGAGATTTGGAACACGCGTGTTCAAAATCTGGATAGATCACTTCCGGCGGGCGGCCGCTACCCACGGCAGATACATCAGCGCCAGCGCCGCCGCAATGGCGGGCAGGAAGCCGAGAATATAGTATTTTTCACCCAGCAGGTTGGTGAAAGCCGTGGTGATGACGTTGCCGTAGGGGTTATTCAGGAAGTAGAAGTTCGTGCACAAGGGTTTGTTCAGAAAAGTAGATGGGCAGGGCGGAGCCGAAGAGAAAGGCCAGCACCTGCGGCACCCGGCGGACGCTGGGGCGGTAGCCGCCCACGACGAGGAGGACCGGGTAGAGTACCAGCAGGGCGTGGATGGAGATGGAGTGCAGATTGATGAGCGTCCACCACGAGGGCACATCGAGCCAGCTTGGGCAGAGCAGCGCCAGCGCCGCGCCGGGGATGCAGAGGGCATACAGCTCCTCTTTGCACCAATTCTGGTCGAAGAGGGTGTTGTAAAGGCAGACAAAGACGTTGATGCTGCACAGATGGAGCGGCAGATAGCTCCAGTTCCATTGGCCGGTCAAGGCCATGCCCAGCAGCAGAGCAGCTTCGTCCAGTAAAAGCAGACCTGTGACACCGACCAAGATCTTCCGGCGCAGCTTCGCCCCGCTGCGCTTGTACCAGAGCGCGACCCCTACGATAAAGAGCAGCGAAAGGGCCAGCTCAATTCGATGGACCTTGCCGTAAAGAGGATAGCATTGGTAGCCTTGGCCGTATTCCAGCGCGGTGATATCATAGGATTTCCAGAAGTCGCTCATAGAGGACACCGCCTTTCGGCCCCTATCATAGCGCGTTTTGGGCAAAAGCGGAAGAGGAAAATTGCAGAAATCCCTCCAAAACAGGTGCATCGGCGCGCGAAAGTGTGGTATCCTATCAAGGTACTGGAAAGTATTTGCCGGTGCGGGGATTGAAGAAAAGGAAGTATTTTTTATGTTGACTGTTGGCATCAAGGGCGAGCAGAGCCAGCTCGTGACGAACGAAAACACTGCAAAGACCATGGGCAGCGGCACGCTGGACGTCTTCGCGACGCCCGCGCTGGTGGCGCTGGCCGAGAAGACCTGCTGGATGAGCGTGGCGGGTGAGCTGGACGAGGGCTGCGGTTCCGTGGGCACCAAGCTGGAGCTGGAGCACACCGCCCCCACCCCCCCGTAGGCATGACCGTGACCTGCGAGAGCGAGCTGACCGCCGTGGAAGGCCGCAAGCTGGTGTTTAAGGTATCCCTGCATGATGAAAAAGGCCCCGTGGGCGGCGGCGTGCACGAGCGCTTCATCGTGAACGACGCGAAGTTCGCGGCGAAGGCTCAGGCGAAGAAGGGCTGAGCCGCATCGGCGGCTGGTCGTCCTCCATAATCTGCTCCTCCGCTTTCTGCTGGGCTTCCAGCAGGATGCGGGCGGCCTGTTCGCTGGCGCGGAACAGCTCAAAGTACAGCGCTTTATAATCCGGCGCGTCGGCCACCCCTTTGTGTTTCTTGGGGATAGTCTGCCCCGCGCCGGGGAAAAAAATCAGAAGAGGAATCGTTTTATGAAAAAAGTGAATCTATCGTGGGCCGGCGTGGTGCTGGTGTTCGGGCTGCTGCTGTGGTGCACGGCGGCAACGCCCGGCACCATCACGGACCCGGCGAACTACACTTGCGCGGTGTACAGCACGGCGCTGAGTCTGCTGCCGCCGGTGGTGGCCATTGTGCTGGCGCTGAACACCAAGGAGGTCTACACCTCGCTGCTGGTGGGCATCGCCACCGGCGCACTGCTCTACGCCAACGGCAACTTGAGCTGGCGCTGACCACCCTCTTCTTCAACGAAGACGGCGGCATGGTGTCCAAGCTGTCCGATTCCAGCAACGTCGGCATCCTCGTCTTCCTCGTGATGCTGGGCATCCTCGTGGCCCTGATGAACAAGGCGGGCGGCAGCGCGGCCTTCGGGCGGTGGGCGTCCACCCACATCCACACCCGCGCCGGGGGGCGCAGCTGGCGACCTTCGTGCTGGGCGTGCTCATCTTCGTCGACGACTACTTCAACTGCCTGACCGTCGGCTCGGTCATGCTGCCCGTCACCGACCGGCACAAGATCTCCCGCGCCAAGCTCGCCTATCTCATCGACGCCACGGCCGCGCCCGTGTGCATCATCGCGCCGGTGTCCAGTTGGGCGGCGGCGGTTACCTCCCTCGGTGCCGGAAGGCTCCGGGATCAACGGCTTTACGATGTTTCTGCGCACCATCCCGTACAATTATTACGCTCTGCTGACGCTGGTGATGATCTTCTTCCTCGTGCTCACGGGCGCCGACTACGGCCCCATGAAGCTCAATGAAGACAACGCCCTGAACGGCGACCTCTTCACCACCGACGACCGCCCCTACGGGGCGACGATGTGGACGACGGCACCGACACCCGCGGCCATGTCATCGACCTGATCCTGCCGGTGGTGGTGTTGATCGCGGCCTGTATCTTCGGCATGATCTACTCCGGCGGATTCTTCTCCGGCGTGGACTTCATCACCGCCTTCTCGGACTGCAACGCCTCGGCGGGCCTCGTGATGGGCAGCAGCATTGCCCTGCTGTTCACCTTCGTCTTCTACCGCGTGCGCGAGGTGATGACCTTCCAAGATTTCGCGGCCTGCATCCCGGAGGGCTTCAAGGCCATGGTCAGCCCCATGCTCATTCTGACGCTGGCATGGACGCTTTCCGGCATGACCGGCCTGCTGGGCGCAAAATACTACGTCGCAAGCCTGCTCAGCGGCTCTGCGGCGGCTCTGCAGTACCTGCTGCCCGCCATCATCTTCCTCGTGGCGGTCTTCCTCGCCTTTGCCACCGGCACGTCCTGGGGTACTTTCTCGATTCTGGTCCCCATCGTCTGCCATGCGCTTCCCGGAGGGTGAGATGCTGGTCGTCTCCATCGCCGCCTGCCTGTCCGGCGCGGTCTGCGGCGACCACTGCTCCCCCATCTCCGACACCACCATCATGGCCTCTGCCGGCGCCCATTGCAGCCATGTGAACCATGTGTCCACCCAGCTGCCCTATGCCATCACCGTGGCCGCCATCTCGGCGGTCTGCTACGTCGTCACCGGCCTGAGCCAGATCGTCCTCGGCGCCAGCGCCAGCCTTTTCACCTCGCTGATCCTGCTGGCTGTGGCCATTGCGCTGGAGCTGATCGCCCTCAGCGTCATCCGCGCCAAGTTTGCGGCCCGCAAGCGCTGACCCCGGAAAATCCGCGATAAAAAGAAAAGATTAAAATATACAAGGCTGAGAATGCACGCCTCCTCTATCGAAATGCGTCAAAATGTGTTATATTGATAGCAGAATGATAAAATTTCGGAAAACGAGGAGGTACTTTTTATGAAAAAAGCGCATTCTCAGCCTTGTTCTTGCGCTGAGCATGATGATCTCGCTGTTCCCCGTCAGCGCCCTTGCGCAGACCCCCGGCGGAGGGACTGCGGAGATGGCGGAGGAGAATGGGGAGACGGAAGAAACTGCCGGAACCATTACAATTGACAGCAGCGGTGAGCCGGTGATATCTGGACTCCATACGGATAGTGAGGGGTATTGGGTAGGAAACGGCTGGAAGTATATGGATGGGGCTGGTAGTGGACTTGGCACACTGACCTTAATGAGTGGTACATGGAATCTTGCCAAACAGAACGCGGTAAAATGCTATGTTGCGATTGATGAGAAGGCAACGGTAGCCGGTGGTACATTCGAAAATACGGTCTGGAATCAGGCAGGCGGTAAAATTTCAGGCGGAACCTTTAAGGAAACTGTTTCGAATAAAGGCACCATTACCGGTGGCATTTTTGTCGGTGTAAATTCGGAAAGTACGAGTGTAATAAATTATGACACTGGAAAAATCACTGGCGGTGTGTTTGAGAATAATGTGACGAATGGCGATTCCGGCGATGAAGGAATATCTGCAAGCATTACGGGTGGCTTGTTTAAGGCAAAAGTCCAAAACAAGGCCGCTAGTGCAGCGATCACCGGTGGTGTGTTTGTAACAAAAACCTACCGGTAGTGGAACAATTGCGAATGGTTATACGTTGACGACCAGAGGTAAGACGTCGAAGTTTGTTTATGCCGCCAATGGAAAAGAAATTGACTTGGGCCAGTCTGTGTATGTGATACCCAATAACACGGATACGCTCAAAGTAGCGTGCGATGGCGTTTCCAACTGGGATGTTGCGGATGGCAGTGACACCTATGCGCTTACAAATTGGGATGGCGTAATGCTGAAGTCGGATGGAAGCTTTACCCTGAACCCAGACAAAATCAGCGGGACAACGTTGACGTTTACGGTATCCACAACGCCTGTGACACTTGACCCGGAACTGGTTCTTGCGGATGGTGTGCCGGATACCAGTGAGGAACACGCAAAAGCAGAAGACCGCTGATGGCAAGACCATTTACTATGGCAACGGCTGGACGTATGACGGCGAGACGCTGACGCTGAACCCGACGGAAGAAAAAACTTTTGACCTGAGCTGTAATGGCAGTTATCTCAAGTGTGAGTTGGAGGTTGGAGAGAAAGCAACAGTTAAAGGATGGATATTCCTTTCTCGACCGGTCGAAAACCATGGCGTGATTGATGGGCCGAAATTTCATACAGAGGGCAACGGCTATTCCGGGTATCCGACCTTGACGAACTATGGTACGGTAAGGAACTGTTATGTTGACTATGGCTATGTGACGAACAACGGTACGATGGAAAACGTGTCGTTTGTTTGCTGCAAGCGACTGACCAATAATGCTGGTGCAACGATTAAAAATGCAATCATTCGCACGGATGACAGGAACGGTAAAATGTCGTATAGCAACAGCGGCAAGATTGACGAGGCTGTATTTGATTTTTCGCCAAGCGGAGAACAAAAAAAGTTCATGTGCTGAAAGCAAGCAGTGGCGAAACAGTTGGTGCGACACTGAGCGGAATCAAAGCTGTCGTGTTCGGTACAGAAGTGTATATGGTCGGCGAACCGGAAGTCAAAGTGAAAATTTCTGGTAGCAACAAGGAAACGATTACCGATGTCAACGGTAAGACGACTTATGGCGGTTTGACGGTAGGCAAAGACAGCGAGGGTTTCCAGAAGTTCATAGTGCAGGAGAAGGACAAGGAACTTGTGCTGAACCAAATCGGTGCCCCTGATCCGAGTGAGGTAAAGCATACGCTGACGCTGAACGATGCCGTGATCGTAAAAGATGACGGTTCGACGGCGACGACTGGTAAGTATAAAGAAGGCGTAACCGTTAAGATCAAACCGCAGATCAACGATTCGAAAAAAGTATTTAGTAGATGGTCTATTGATCCGAATGGATTTGAAGCAATTGTGCCTAATGATGATACAGAGGGTACTTATACTCTGACCATGCCGGGGTATAATCTGAGCGTTCGAGCAGAATCTACTTATAGAAGCTATCCGTTGACGGTAGTTGGCGGTACATTCGAAAACCCTTTCGGTAACAGGGTTGAATGGAGCGCTCATGTCACGGTAAAGGCCAATGTTCCGTATGGTAAGTATTTTGCGGGCTGGGAGGCAAAAGAAACCGGTACGGACACAGCAGTAACGCTCCGTGATTGGTCTGGCAAAGTCATTGACCTGATGGACGAGAAACTCACGATTCTGCGCTTCCCGATGCCGGATAAGGCGGTTACCCTGACCGCAGTTTATAAGGACTGCGAGAAGAAGCTTGTCATGAAGGCTGATGGAACGCCCGACCTGACCCATGTGTATAAGGAGAATGGGCGGCGTTATGTGGGTGACGGCTGGTGGTACTTCAGTGTAGAAGACGGAAGTGAAGTAAATGCTCTGTACTTGAGCCCTGACGAACTGACGGAGTATGATTTCGCTCATACAGACCCCATTGGCAAAACGGGGACCCTAGAGGCAGTAAACTGTATCATTGTCGAATACAATACGAATGCTACGATCGTTGGCGGTACGTTTGCGGAAGAAGTGGACAACAGAGGCACCATTCAGAATGGCACTTTCAAGGGCAAAGTATACAACGGCGATACGCCGTACAGCGGTAAGATTGAAAATGGCACGTTCGTGGGCGAGGTGATAAACTCAAATAATAGCACCATCACAGGCGGCATTTTCGCTGGCGGTGTAAAACGCGGCGAAACGGATGTGATAAGCGGCGGTATTTTCAATGAAGGAACGGCGCTGAAAGGAATCAACGGCGCTCACAAGATCGTGCTGGAGGGAGCACAGATCCTGTCGATCAATGGTGTATCGCGTGCGAATGGCTGGAGCAATGTTTATACCTTTGCCGAGACGGAGCTGACGGTCGAAGCAAGTCAGTCCATCTACAATGTGAATGGTGAAACGACAGGCGCAACGGGGCTGAAAACATCGACGATCAAGTTTACCATGCGTCGGACGAAGACGTCGTGCTGAACAAGGGCGTAACGCCTGACCCGAATCCCACCCCCCGAACCCCGACGACCAGCCCAAGACCTACACCGTTACCGTCAAGGGCGGCAAGATCAACAACGAGACTGAGGTAAAGGCCGAGAAGGGCACCAAACTGACGGTGGATGTGGACGAGTCGGAAGTGCCGGAGGGCATGACCTTTGACGTGTGGAGCATCCGCTTCCCGGAGGATGTCAAGGACACGCTGACGGGTGACCCCAGCGTGATGCTGCACGACCCCCATGAGCTTTACGATGCCGGAAGCGGACATCACCATTGAGGCGCAGTACCGTTCCTCCGAGCTGCCGGGCGAGGACGATGGGCCCTCGACGCTGGGCACCATGGCAACGGTGGCCGTGGGCGGCGCAGCGGCTGGCATCTTGGTGTGGCAGGGCGTGAGCCTTGGCGTGGACAGCTACTTGCAGCTGAACCTGCCGAAGGGTGTGGCGGTGCCCACCAACCGGCGTGAGCTGGTGAAGCTGCTGTGGGAGACGGCGGGCAAGCCCGAAGCGGCTCTGCCGAGCCTGTACAGCGATGTGCCCGCAGAGGAGATCGAGCTGCAGAAGGCGACCCGCTGGGCCATCGACAACGGCCTTGTGAAGCCCGCCGATGACAGCGACGCTTCCCGCTTTGACCCCGACCGTTACGTTACCAAGTATGACGTGTTCGGCGCGTGGCTCAAGCTCAAGAAGCTGATGAAGTAACTTCCCCAGTCCTCTCCGAGGCCAGCCCCTCTGGGAGCTGGCGCGAAGAAGTCCCCCATAAACGGCAAGGCCGCACAGCGCAAAAAACTGTGCGGCCTTTTTGCGCGGCGGGCACTTTTTCGCTTGCGTTCGGGCAAAAATATGATATACTAAAAGAAATTGAGGGAATCGAAGGGAGCCGCACCATGCTGGAAAAAGCATTCAATGACGTCTATACTAAATTTAAGCTGCACTTCTACCAGAACGTGTTTTCAGCGCTTCGCCACCCGCGAGGCCACGCTGACCACGGTAGAGTCCTTCTGCATGGAGGGAATCATGGCGATGGGCGAGCCGACTATCGCGGAGTTCTCCCGCATGATGCAGATCTCCGCCCCGAACGCGGCGTATAAGATCGGCAGTCTGGTTCGGAAGGGCTATGTGGAGAAGATCCAGTCCACCAAGGATCGGCGCGAATACCACCTCCGCCCGACCAAGAAGTATATCGAATATTACAACATCAGCTACTCTTACCTGCACACTGTGGTGGAGCGCGTGCGGGCCCGCTTCCCCGCCGAGGATGTGGACAAGCTGGAGCAGATGCTGACGGTCATCAGCGACGAGCTGATGCCGGAGCTGGATATGGAGCAGAAAACGGACGATTGAGCCCGCCGAAAGCCCCCCGCCGGATGGCGGGGCTTTTTCTCTTGTTTCCCATAATTAAAATGCCCGCCGGGACGAACCCGGCGGGCATTTTGGCGTTCTGGAAGGACCTGATTTCACCCCATTTTCACGAAAATGCTCCTGCTTTTTCACAGCTTTCCCGCGAAGTTTCCATAGTTGCGGTGTAGAATGAGCACACTTAAATCGCGTTGCATTTTTGAGGGAGGCTTGGTTATGAAGACCTGTTTGACAGAGAGCACGAAAATTTCCCGGCGAAGCTTTTTGCAGGCGCTTGGCGCGCTGACCCTTTCGAGCAGTCTGGCGGCGTGCGGCGGCACGGGGAAGGCAAAATCGGACCGCCTTGCGGCGGGGGAGCCTCGCCTACACGCCGGATGAAGTGGTGACGGTGGAATTCTCGGACGGCGGCATCACGGTCAGCCCGGAGGACGCGGCGGGCCTTGCCGTGGAGGAAACCGCTCTCTCGGTGAGCGGCGCGGGCGTCTATGCCCTGTCCGGCAACTGTGCGGATGGCTCGGTGAAGGTGGAAGCCCAGACGGAGGACGTCGTGCTGCTGCTGGACGGCCTGACCCCGACCAGCGCCGACACCGCACCGCCCCATCGTCTGCGGCGAATCCACCGGGGTGACCATCGCGGTGGTGGATGGGACGGAAAATACCCTGACCGACAGTGAGGCCAACGACCCGGACAATGCCGCCGACAACGAGAACGCCGAAAAGGCAGTGGTCAAGTGCAAGGACGGCTCGCAGGTCGTCCTCTGCGGCGGCGGTGCGCTGACCGTGAACGCACTGGGCAAGAACGGCATCAAATCCGGCACCGCGCTGGACGACCGGGACGCCAGCCTGACTATCCGGGAGCTGACGCTGAACATCGAGGCGCTGGTGAACGATGCCATCAACGCGGAGCAACGGCTCAAGGTGGAAAGCGGAAACCTGACCATCGCGGCGGGGGAAGATGCCATCCACTGCGACATGGAACTGAACATCGGTGCGGAGGGCACCACCGGCCCCGCCATCACCGTTTCCACCTGCTGCGAGGGCTTGGAGGGGGCCGTCCTGAACATATACTCCGGCAATATGGACATCACCTCCACCGCGACGACTGCCTGAACGCCGCCAACTCCGACCTTGGCGACTATGCCTTCGAGATAAACATCTCCGGCGGCACCATCAAAGCCTATTCCTCCGAGGGCGACGGCTTTGACTCCAACGGCACCCTGACCATCACGGGCGGCGACATCTCGGTCTGGACCGCCAACGCCGCCGACAATCAGCCGCTGGATGCCGATGGGCGCATCACGATTTCGGGCGGCACGGTGCTGGCCGCAGGCGGCAGCGCGGGCATGGGCTTTTCCATCAGCGCGTCTCAGCCCTACGTTATCTTCGGCGGCGGGCGGGACAGCAGCCTTTCCCTCGCCGGGGGCGCGGCGTTCTCCATTGCGGACGAAAGCGGCAAGAGCGTGCTGGACAGCACCGCCCTCTGCGACGCGGCCTTCCTCTTCTACTCCAGCCCAGCCCTGACGGCATGACGCCGCCGGACGGGCACCTTCGGACGGGCAGATGCCGCAGGGCCAGCCGCCCCAAAGCGACGGCACCACCCCCGCCGGAACTGCCGGCCGCCAGCAGCAACTGAGAAAAACGCGCGCAGCAATTGCAATCCGCGCGCCGGAATGATACAATAAGAAGCGGCAAATCACCGCCGCCGGACGTTTTTCCGGCAGATGTAAGAAAGAAGGCTTTTTATTATGAGCATGAACACGGTTCCTGAGCGTCTGGCTGCCCTGCGCGCCGCCATGGACGCCAACGGCGTTGACCTTTATCTCATTCCGGTGGGCGACCCGCATTCCAGCGAGTACCTGCCCGACCACTACACCTCCTTGACCTATTTCTCCGGCTTCCATGGCGAGAACTCCAACTTCGTCGTTACGAAGGACAAGAGCGCCATCTGGGCCGACGGCCGCTATTTCGTGCAGGCGGAAAAAGGGAGATCGCGGGCACCGAGATCGAGCTGGAGCGGATGGGTGAGCCGGGTGTGCCCACCGTGGAGCAGTACTGCGCCGATGCTCTGCCCGAAGGCGGGGTGCTGGGCCTGTGCGGTCTGAACCGCTTCCTGCCATCTGGTGCGCAGCGTCCAGAAGGCACTGGACGCCAAGCACGGCACCATCAAGACCCTGAATCTGGAAGATGAGCTCTGGACCGAGGGCCGCCCCGCCCTGCCGGAGACTCCCGCTTGGATCCTGAGCAAGGAGTACGCAGGCTTCTCCCCTGCCGAGAAGCTGGGCCAGCTGCGGGCGAAGCTCTCTGAGCTGGGCTGCACCGCGCAGTTCGTGGGCAAGCTGGACAATCTGGCCTGGCTGCTCAATCTCCGCGCCATGGACATCGAGTGCACCCCCTACGCCATGGCCTACTGCTACGTCACGGAGGATCGCGCTGTCCTCTTTATCAACACCAAGCGTCTGGGCGCAGAGGCTGCTGCGGAGCTGAAGGCGAACGGCGTGGAGCTGGCTGAGTACGACGATGTGCTTACCGTCCTCGCCGCCCAGACCGAAGAGCAGACCGTTCTGGCCGACCCCGCTTCCGTCAACTACGCCGTCTACGAGACCCTTGAGCAACAATGCGGCCCTGACCGTCAAGGATGAGGCCGATCCCCTGCTGCCGATGAAGGGCGTCAAGAACGAGACGGAACTGGCCCATAACCGCGAGACCCATCTGCGGGATGCCGTGGCCATGGTGCGGTTCCAGAAAGAGCTGGAAGAGCGCCTTGCCGCCGGTGAGGAGCTGACGGAGCTGACCGTGGACGAGATCCTCCACAAGTACCGCTCCGCACAGGACAAGTTCATCGTGGAGAGCTTCGGCACCATTGCAGCTTACGGCCCCAACGCCGCCATGATGCACTACCACGCCACCGAGGAAGACCACGCAAAGCTCGAGAAAGAAGGGCTTCCTGCTGGTGGACAGCGGTGCCACCTACATGGACGGCACCACCGACATCACCCGCACCTACCCGCTTGGCCCGCTGACCGAGGACGAAAAGCGCTTCTACACATGGACTCTGCAGAGCCACATCGACCTTGCCAAGGCCGTCTGGCTGGATTACTGCGATGGTCACATGCTGGACACCATCGCCCGCGAGCCGCTGTGGCAGCACCTCATCAACTACCGCTGCGGCACCGGCCACAGTGTCAGCTTTGTGGGCAACGTCCATGAGGGCCCCCATGCCCTGAACGGCCGGAACACCACCGTTTTCAAGCCGGGCATGATCGTCACCGACGAGCCGGGCGTCTATGAGGGCGGCGTCGTGGGCATCCGCATCGAGAATGAGCTGGAGTGCTACCACAAGGCCGACAACCAGTACGGCACCTTCCTCGCCTTCCGTCCGCTGACCTTCGTGCCCATCGCCACCTCGCCCGTGGTGCCCGGCGTGTTGAACAAGGACGAGATCGCATGGCTGAACGCCTACCACCGCGAGGTCTTCGAGAAGCTGGCTCCCCGCCTGACCGAGGACGAGCGCGACTGGCTGGCCAAAAAGTGCGCAGCCATTGGGGACTGATTGAACTTCTAACAAAAATGAGGCTGTTGCAACGAACTCCATCAGTCACGGCTTCGCCGTGCCAGCTCCCTCTAGGAGGGAGCCTTGGCGTAACGGTGAGCTGTGAAAGCCTCCCTCATTGAGGAAGGCGGCATCGCGTCAGCGATGACGGAAGGAGTTGTGCAACAGCCTCTTTTTTCTATTTATTATTTCTCCGATTGATGTTCTTTCCAGTAGGCTTTCGCCTCGTCGATGACCTTCTTGAACGGCCCGGAGGGGTAAGTGCTTTCGGCAATGTCGATGAGGAATTTGTAGAGCTGGGGCCGCACCTGCTCATACATCCCAAGCCGGGTGTAGAGGTCCTTGTAGTAGTGGAACACTTGTAATTTGTTCTGCACGATGGTGGCTGCGTTGATCTGGGTGTGGCAGATGCTCTGAGGGTTTCTGGACGTAGTAATAACCGGGTTTGTCGATGGCGACGAACCGCTCGGCGTACTGGATATACTGCATGTTGAATACCAGATCTTCGGCCCAGCGCATCTCGCTGGTAAAGCGGATGTCGTTGCCGGGTGAGGATGTCGCGGCGGTAGAGCTTGTTCCAGAGCACGCTGTAGAAATAGGAGGCGGGCTTGTCCATCAGGCGGCGGGCAAAGGTGTCCTTGCCGTACACGCCCTCGGGCAGAAAGCCGTACACCCGCACCTCCGGCGGGCGGGCAACGCTCATGACGCCCAGCTCGTCTTGGATCTTATCCAGCACCTGTTCCGGCTTGGAGGCTCCTGCCGGGATGACCATCTTGTAGGGGCGATGACGAAATCGGCTTCGTTCTCCTCGGCAGCGGCCACAAGGCGCTCGGTGAAGTCCGGGTCAAGGTAATCGTCGCTGTCCACGAACTCTACGTATTTGCCGGAAGCAAGCTTCAGGCCGAGGTTGCGGGTGTCCGATACGCCGGAGTTGGCCTTGTCCACCAGAATGATGCGGGAATCCTTTTTGCGGAACTCTTCGCACACGGGCAGGCTCTGGTCTTTGGAGCCATCGTTGAGCACGATGACCTCGATGTTCTGCCAGCTCTGGGCGCAAATGCTGCTCAGGCACCGGGCCAGATGGCTCTGGGCGTTGTAAACGGGCAGGATGATGCTGACAAGCGGCTGTTTCATAGAGGTCTCCTTTCATCGTTTTTTTCTGTTGTAACTATATCATACCCGCGGCCTGCAAAATGCAAGCGCGGGCGGCTGGCGGAAAGGGGAGAATGTTGAGATGGTCTTTCACATTGCGATCTGCAGCCCGGACGGGGCGCTGCGCAGCAGGCTGGAGCACCAGTGCATGGAGTTCTTCGCCCGGCGGGAGGACGCCTGCATCGTGGAGCAGCTGCAAAGCCCGGAAGCGCTTTTGCAGCAGGATGCCGCCGGGCTGCGGTACGAGCTGTACCTCATTGAGCTTGCGGCGGTAGCCCGGCCCGAAGGGCTTACGGCGGCGGCAGAGCTGCGCCGCCGGGGCCGCCGCGCGCCGCTGGCTTTTGTGGCCCGCACCCCGGCCCACGCATACAGCGCCTACCGGGTGGACGCCATGCAGTATCTGCTGCAGCCGGTGCACCAGCCGGAAGTTTCTGCCCTGCTCAAGCGGGCGGTGGAGCCGGAATACGGCCCCACCCTTACCGTGACCACCGCCGACGGCGTGCGGGCGCTGACCTATGCCGAAATTGAATATCTGGAATGCACCCACCATATCGTGCACTTCCACCTGACCACCGGGGAGGATGTGGCCTCCCTCTCGCTGCGGGTGCCCTTTTCTGCGGTGGCGCAGCCGCTGCTTGCAGACGGCCGCTTTGTGCAGCCGCACCGCTCCTATGTGGTCAATCTGGAAGCAGTACAGCTGCTGTCCCCCGGCGAGGTACAGATGCGCAGCGGTGCGCGCATCCCCATCCCCCGCGGGCGGGAGGGTGCCGTGCGGGACGCCTTCCAGCAATGGGTGCAGCAGCAGAAATACAGCCTGAAATAACAGCACGCCGGTGCTCCCACAGGAACACCGGCGTGTTTTTTGGGAAAAATTTCTCAGACCTTC